>Ga0075431_100003328_pt1 | contig 15563 bp, 11 predicted proteins | sample RhiMetdeltSRZDD5_FD_75297 | JGI IMG/M metagenome (GOLD analysis project Ga0075431, IMG submission 75297) | Populus rhizosphere microbial communities from Tennessee, USA - Rhizosphere MetaG P. deltoides SRZDD5 | ecosystem: Host-associated > Plants > Roots > Rhizosphere > Soil | place: USA... | reverse complement strand
AGCCGGCCGTCCCACGGCGAAGCATCATGCCGATCCCGCCATTCGCGGCCGACGTCGCGACGTCGCCCGTGCCCACCAGCGTGTAGTTCGCGACGACCGGCGTCGTGAACGGCGTCGAGTTCCGGCCGTTCGTGCAGCCCGAACCCTCGCAGCCATCGTTCTCGATCCCCTGTGGGTCGGTGGACGCAGAGCCGGCGCCGGTGCGAATGTCGCCCGAACCGTACGCGCGGGTCTGCAGTCCGATGAGATACTGAAGTCGGCCTCGGAACCCCTCGGACATGTCGAAGTGGTCATCACCCGAGTCGTACGAGACGAGGTTCGTCGCGCTCACCGTTCCGCCGAACCACTCGAACGAATCGTCGAGGCCAGCAAGCGTCTGGAGGAACGAGAGACGCGTACCGCTACCCACGCCCGCGAAGGTGAACGCGTTGAGCTCGTTGTTGAGCGACGGTGCGTAGCCGGCGAACTCGACGCGCACATACCGAAGCTCGCCACTGTTGTCCGTGTCGGTGTTGCCGCCGCTGTACGTCACGCGATAGTTCTTGCCACTCGGCGGCTGCGTGTTGTCGGTCCCGGTACCTTCGACATCGATGTCCACGCCCGTGCGGCTCAGCGTCGCGTTGCCCACGATGATGAGCCCGCCCCAGTCGCCCGGCTTTCTTTGTCCTACGGGCTGCGACGAGGTGAAGATGATCGGCTCGGTCGCCGTCCCGATCGCGGTGATCCGTGCGCCGCGCAGGATGAACAGTGACGATCCGAGCGTGTTGAAGTCGCCCATCACCTTCGTGCCAGCCTCGATCGTCAGCGTGGCGCCGTTCGCGACGTGGATGAACCCCTTCAGCACGTACGTGTTGTTCTTCGTCCACGTCGTGCTCGTCGTGATGTCCTGCGTGACATCGATCGTCTGCCCCGGTGGCGCCTGCGTCTTTACCGAGGCGGGTGCGGACGGATCGCTCTGCGAGGTACCACGGACCGCGATGACCCGGTATTGATAGTCCGTATTAGCGGCCAAGCCGGTGTCATCGAAATTCACCGCGCCCGGAGTCGTTGGTGCCTGCGCCGTCCCGGCTGGCGAAAAGGACGTGCTCGCCGCGCCCTGTGCACGTTCGATGATGAAGCTGTTGTCGCCGGAGCGGCTATTGAACGTCACTCGCACGGCCGTTGGCCCGGTCGCTGTCGCCTGGACACCGAGGACCTGCGGCGGCTTGCTGGTGCCGGTCGGATCGTCGTCGTCGCACGCGGCGAGTATCGCCGTGGAGAGTAGCAGCGCAGTGGCTGCATGCTTACGTCCAAGTACGCGCATCGGTCTCCCTGGTGCTCGTGTGTGAGCGGTCGGAGTCTGGTCGAATGTGAACCGGGTGCCGAGCTGCATTGCCCGACACCCGCAAAAGGAAACGCTGAGCTGTGCCTACTTCGTCTCGACGGCGTCACAGCGATGTCACGACGCGCGGTCCTCGGTAACGAGCCTTTTGTCTGCGTAGTGCGTCCTGAGTACTGCGTACTGACATCACTGCTTACTGCTTACTGACTGCGTAGTTCGTAGTCAGCTGATGGCCGATGGCCGATGGCTGATGGCTGCCTTTTTATGGCTTCCAGACGATCCCCGCCTGAAACACCCGCCCCGTCCTCCAGTACTCTCGTACAACGCTGCCCTGCACGGTCTCGAATGGCGCATCCAGCAGATTGCGGGCATCGAACCGTCCCGAGACCGTCGACACGATCGGGAATCGCAGCGAGAAATCGAGCTGATTCCGCGGGTGCACGATCACGTCGGGGAGCGGAAGGTCCCCAGCCGCGTCAATGCGTTCTCCGACGCGATTGAACAGAATTGTGGCGCTCGTAGCTCCCGTCCGCGTCGCGTACGTCGCGCCCGCATTCACGACGTACGGCGCCTGGCCGACCATCTGCCGCTTCTGATTCGTGGCCGCCGCCTGATTGGCACCGAGGTCGATCTCGGACTGCATGATCGTCGCGTTCGTGAACAACGTCATTCCGCTGAGGCGGCTGGAGACGAAGCCCATCTGCTTTCGCAGCTCCACCTCGACGCCGTAATTCTCGGCGGCTTCAGCATTCACGTACGCCACGAAGCGTGACGTCGCGCCGGCAGCGCGGTAGACGCGCTCGACCGGGTCGTCGAATCGCTTCGCGAACACGCCCAGGCTGATGACTTCACCGGCGTTCGGATACCACTCCCAACGGGCATCCGCGTTCTGGATGCGCGTCCGCTCGAGATCAGGATTGCCTTCCAGGTCATCGCCATTGAGGACGTCACGGCTCTTGATCGGCGCGAGCTCCCGATACTCGGGGCGGGCGAGCGTGCCGGTGTACGAGAATCGCAGCGCCTGGTTCTCCGTCAGCTTCACGTTGAGGACCGCCGACGGCAGGACGTCCGACCACTTCTTCGTCGTGGTCACCGGCGAGCCTAACGTTGACTGCGCATCGACCTCGAGGTCGCTTTGTTCGTACCGGGCACCGAGGATGAACCGCAAGCGGTTAGTGGCCTGGAGCTCGGTCATGAGATAACCGGCGGTCAACCGATCGTCGGCGGAGTACACGCCGCCCTGGCCCAGCGGGAAGATGTCGAACATGTTCGTCGTGCCGGTCGTGTAGCGGCCGTCGAACAACGCCTCGGGCGCCAGCTCGCGAACACTGTTCCCGGCGAGGGGCGCCGCCATGGCGTAGGCACGCGTGTCGGCGTCCCGCTGCGTCGAGCGATACACGCCGCCGACCTTCACCACGTGCGAGCGCCCGAAGGCCGAGAAGTCGTGCTGGTAGTTCGCGCGTCCTTCGTTGCTCGTTTCATCCAGCGTGGCGAACGTGCGAACCGCGCCGCCATTGCCGGTGTTGAGCCACCGCAGCACGTCGGGGCCATTCGAAGCGGCCTGCTCGATGGAGTAGACGAACTCGCTGCGATCCGGTTCGTCGCGAGTGACACCGGACGACGTGACAGCCCAGTCGAGCTTATTGTGTCCGCCGAACTGATGTTCGGCGGCGATCTGGTTGGATCGTACGGCCCGCTCGACGTACTGCATGCGGTCGATGCGAGCGCGGATGCCCTCGTTCTCGAACGCGCCGATCTCGCTGCGCGCGAGGTCGTCGGCAGTGCGAGTGTATGTGTTGTTGAACGCCAGTCGCGTGCTGCCGCCAAGCATCGCGCTGAAGTTTGCCAACCCACCCCAGAGAACGCCTCCGATACCCGAAGTGCCGTCGAACCGATCGATCTCGACGGTGGAACCCGGCGTCGTGCCGCGGTTGGCGAGTGCTCGCCGCTCTTCGGTCTTCAGATCGGTCGAGTACGAATACGTTCCTGAAATCAGATACCCAATCCGCTGCGACGTTCCCGGCAGCGGGTCGCTCCCTCCGATCGAGAGCGACATCGTCGAATTCGGCGACGGCGAGACGGTGCGCGGCGTCCACGCATTCCTGAACTGCGAGATCAAATAGTTCTTGTCGCCCTGATTCAGGTTGATGCTCTGGAAGTTGCCGATCTGGTAGAAAGGCGATGGGAGGTCGCGCTTCCCGTTCACGTACGCGACTCGCTCGCCGCCCACGCGCTGCGCCGACAACACGTTGTCCCCAGCGCTCGCCCCGTTCAGCCCCAGCGTCATGGAGTAGACCACCTGACGGCGGGCCGGAAACTCGCGGGTTCGAATGTCCACCTGGGCGCCGCTGAAGTCTCCCGGCTGATCGGGAGTGAACGTCTTGGACGTGGTGATAGTCTGAAGAAGGCCGGCCGGGAAAAGATCCAGTGGCACGACCCGCTTCTCCGGATCCGGGCTCGGCATGCGCGTGCCGTTCAGCTGCGTCGTAGTGTAGCGCTCCCCAAGACCGCGTACGAATACGGTGCCGCCATCCTGGACCGTCACCCCGCTGACGCGCTGGACCGCCTGCGCCGCATCGCTGTCGGGACTTCGCGTGATCTGTTCGGCCGTCACCGCACTCACGATCCCGGTTGCAGTCCGCTGTTGGTCGAGCGCCTCGCTGACCGAGCCCCGTTCAGCGGATGCAGTCGTCTGCACCACCTGCAGCTGGACGGTGGCCGCCTGCATCGTGATGTTCTGCTCGAGCGTCTGGCCGGCGCCGAGCATGATGCCGGTGACGGTTTTCGGCGCGTAGCCGAGGCGGCGGACCTGGACCGTCACGGTTCCTGCGGGGATGTTCGGAACGCTGTAGCGGCCCTCGACGCCCGTCATCGTGCCTAACGTCGTTCCGACGATCTGCACGCCGACATCGGTGAGCCCCTGGCCCGTCGCCGCGTCAATGACGCGCCCAACCAGACGTCCTACCGATGCGGCGTCTCGAGCCGGCTGTTGAGCGCCGACGATGCCCGAGTCGGCGCCAAGGGCAAGGAATACCACACCTACGAAACAGGCTCGCTTCGCGAGCCCGGCAGAACGCACAGGAAAGTTCATGTCACCAGGCGGGATAGGGTGGTGTCGAGACCACTCGATCATCACAACCTGGTCGTAACTGTGAGTCAGGCGCGTCTCGGATCGTGCACGGAATTGCAACGAACGCGTCACGGGCCGTCGCGCTGGGACGCGTGATGCGATGCGCCCCGCGCCGCTCGTACGCCCACTCCACGAGCAACGATTCGAGCATCATCAGGGCATCTGCGTCCCAGGTCGTTACCGCGTGCAGGTCCACGCGAATCGCGCGCACGAGCCGTGGCAGCCGGCAGCAGGCGGCGATCGTCCGCGCAGCGGCGGCGAGGGAGAACGGCCCGCTCACATACGCGGTCGCTCCGGTCATATGCGTTTCGACGACGAGCTGGAATGGCGAGATCACGAGAGCTCCTCTTGCGACTTCCGGAATGATCCGGTGTCGCCGTCACGCCCTCAGTGCTCGCGGGTCACGCCGCCGTAACAGACGCGGGGTCGGGAAGCTCCGCCCAGATGGTGGTCCCGTGCCCCACCGTGCTCTCCGCCCGCACGCGCCCGCCATGCCCCTCGACCAGATGCTTGACGATGGCGAGGCCCAGTCCCGTTCCGCCCTCCGCCCGCGAGCGGCCGGCGTCGACGCGGTAGAACCGCTCGAAGATCCGCGCGAGATGCTCCGGTGGGATCCCGATGCCGGTATCTCTGACTCCCACAGCGACACCGCCCGCGTATCGACGGGAGAAGACGGCGACCGACCCTTGCGACGTATGCCGCACGGCGTTGTCGACGAGATTCGTGAGCACCTGTCGCAACGCGGTGGGGTCGACCCACGCTCGCCTTGCGTCGTCCGCGATTTCCTGGCGCAACTCCAGCGGTTTGCTCCCGCGGATCTGCTCCGCCCAGGACAGCGCTTCGGCAGCGATCGCACCGACATCCGCGTGGACCGGATTGGGCTTCCACCCGCCCGACTCGATGCGGGACAGGTCGAGCAGGTCGTCGACGATTCGCTGCATCCGCTGGGTGTTCGCGAGCAACGTTTCCGCAAACTGTCGCCGTTGATCGGGGGGCAGCGAATCGTCCAACAACGTTTCCGCGAAGCCGCTGATGACCGTGAGCGGCGTCCGCAGCTCGTGCGACGCATTCGCGACGAAGTCGCGCCGCACGGTCTCCACGCGGCGGACGGGCGTCAGGTCGAACACCGCGACCACCGCGCCACCTGCAGGTAGCGGGCGCGCCGTCAGGGCAAGATCACGCCCGCCGATCTGGACTTCATGGGCATCGACCGCATGGCCCGCGAGCGCGGCACCTACCGCCTCACGAAGGCTGCGATCTCGCGGCAGGTTCGAGACGGGGAACGGCACCACCTCTTTGAGGCCAAGCAGATAGCGCGCGCGTTCGTTGACCTTCTCCACCTGCTGTCGCGCGTCGATCGCAATGACGCCCTCGTTCAGAGATTCCGTGAGCGCGACGAGTCGGCCTTCTTCCGCCTCGAGCGCCTCGATCCGGCTGCTCAATTGCTCGGCGAGGCGATGCACGGCACTGGCGAGGTCGCCGACCTCGCCCGGCGCCGCGAGTGATGGGCGCCGCGCGAAGTCTCCGGCCGCGAGCGACTGCGCGACGTCCCGTAGCTCGACGACGGGACGCGCGACGGACCGCGAGAACAGCCACACGAGCGCGAGAGCGAGCAACAGCGCTAATGCGGCGGCCGCAAGCACATCGGCCCGCGCGCGTGCGAACAGCGTCTGAATCGACGCGGCGCTTACCGATACGCGCGCGAAGGACCGACCGGCACGAACCGCGGCGTAGAGCTCCTCGTCCCCCGCCGACGGACTAATGCGGCGCGCGGTGCCATCCCCGGTCCGTGCCGCATCCTGGACCTCGGGTCGCGTTAGGTGGTTCTCGAGTCGCTCGAGCGCGGGCGAGTCGAACTCGGAGTCACCGACGACCCGACCGGTTGAATCGATCAGGGTCACCCGGTGTCCGAGCGCTCGGCCGGCCGCGTTCGCGAGCGAGTCGACCGAGAGTCCTGGATTCCACTGCGCGGCGACGAGTCGTGCCTCGCGCACCAGTTGCTCGGAAATCTCTTCGTAGAATCGCTGGCGCAGTCGCCCGTCGAGGATGGCGACGACGAGGACGACAAGAACGCCGATGATCAGCAGCGATCCGATGAGAAGCCGCTGGGTCAGCTTCATGGCGCCGTGCTTACGCGGGGGAGTGCCACGCCCCCGCCGGCGCGGAGGTCAGGCGCTGCGCGATTGGCCAGCAGCGCGAAGGCGGTACCCGAAGCCTCGAACGGTCTCGATCAGATCCCCCGCGGCACCGAGCTTCGTGCGCAAGCGTTGGACGTGCATGTCCACGGTGCGGGTCTGGATGTCCGGTGCCGCTTCCCATACAGTCTCGAGCAGGTGGCCACGCGCCTGCACACGTCCCCGCCGTTCGGCGAGCATCACGAGCAGGCGGTACTCCGTCGGCGTAAGCTCGACTTCGTGGCCGTCCACCGCAACGCGGTGGGCGCCCCGGTCGATTTGCAGCGGGCCAATTCGCAGCACGTCGGCCGCGGGCTGCGGCGCCTGTGCGACGCGTCGCAGGATGGCCGCGATGCGCAGCACGAGCTCCTGTGGGCTGAACGGCTTGGTGAGGTAGTCGTCGGCGCCAAGGGAAAGCCCGCGGATTCGGTCCTGCTCTTCCTTGCGCGCGGTCAGCATCAGCACGGCCACATCGCGCGTGGCGTCGTCCGCGCGAAGCTGTTCGAGGACTTCGTACCCCGACATCCCGGGGAGCATGAGGTCCAGCACGACGAGTACCGGGTGCTCCTGACGCGCTTGCGCGATTGCATCGCCACCGTTTGCGGCGGTGGAAACGCGATAGCCCGCCTTCACGAGGTGGAACGAGATGAGCGCGGCAATGTCCGGCTCGTCCTCCACCACGAGCAATCGTTCGCCGTTCGCGACCATCTGGCTTCCGTGCGTCACGCGTGGCGCTCCCGCAGTCTGTGCTGAATCTTCGCGACGATCATCTCGATCGCAATCGTGTTGTGCCCTCCACGCGGTACGATGACATCGGCGTACCGCTTGCTCGGCTCGACGAACTGGAGATGCATGGGCTGTACGGTCTCCAGATACTGCGCGATTACTTCGTCCAGCTTCCGGCCCCGCTTGTTCACGTCACGGCGCAACCGGCGGATCAGGCGAATGTCGGCATCTGCATCGACGAACACCTTCACATCACACAGGGCCCGCGTTCGTTCGTCGGCAAAGAGCAGGATCCCGTCGAGCACCAGCACGTCCGCCGGATTCACCCGCTCCGTGCGCGCACTGCGCGTGTGCGTCACGAAGTCGTACACCGGCTTGTCGACCGATCGCCCCGCGCTGAGCTCGTTCACCTGCGCCGCCATCAGCTCCGTGTCGAAGGCGTCCGGGTGATCCCAGTTCACTCGCTTCCGCTCCTCCATCGGGAGGTGCGCGAAATTGCGGTAATAGGCGTCCATGTCGAGATACGCGACCGACGATCCGGACAGCGCCTCCGCGACCTTCCGCGCCACCGTGCTCTTCCCCGAACCGGATCCGCCCGCGATCCCGATGACGAGCGGTTTGACGTACGGGCGTTCAGCTCGCTCCGCGTTCGTAGTCGCGTGTGACGTTCGCGCGGCGACGGCGGAAAGAGAAGCGGTGACACCGTCACGGTTCTGTATCGGCGCTTCATGCCGCGTGGATCCGACGGCGTCGCTGGTGTGGGTTGGGACAGCGGCGGGTTCGCTGGGCATTGACCAAAGCTTGCCGCTTGGGGGAAGGGTTCGTCAATCACGCCGCGTCTGACGACGAGACACCGCTGATTCATTCACACAAGTGCTCGCTGTACCTTTGTGCCATGTCACGCACCTCGATCGCCGCCGCTTTCCGAATGGTCCGTCTATGGACACTCGCGGCTATCACCGCCTGTGCCCGAGGCGCACCCACCACGGACGTACGACAGACGGTGGACCTCGTCGTGGCCGCCACGACGGACGTACATGGCCGCGTCATCGGCTGGGACTATTACGCGGGAACCGCCGACTCGTTGCGAGGCCTCGCGCGCGCGGCGACGATCATCGACTCGCTCCGCGCCGCCAGCCCTGGCGGGCTCATCCTGGTCGACGCCGGCGATTTGCTCCAGGGGAACCCGCTCGCGTTCGTTGCCGCACGCGTCGACACCGCGCGTCCCAACCCGATCATCACCGCGATGAATGTGATGCGTTACGACGCAGCGGCGATCGGCAACCACGAGTTCAACTACGGTCTCGCGACGTTGGGGCGCGCGATTCGTGAGGCGTCGTTCCCGTTCCTCGCCGCGAACGCGTTCCTTGCGAACGGCACGCGCGCCTACCCCGCGTACCTCATGCTCCGGCGTGGCGATGTCCGGGTCGCGATCGTTGGTGCCACGAATCCCGGTGCGATGCTCTGGGATCGGGAAAACCTGCGCGGGCGGATCGTGCTCCGCGACATCGTCACCGAAGTCCGGCGCGCCGTCGAGGAAGCGCGGGGCAAAGGTGCAGATGTGATCGTCGTGACCCTGCACTCAGGGCTGGACGAGCCGTCATCGTACGATACGGTGACGACTGGCGTCCCGAGTGAGAACGTCGCGGCGCGTGTCGCGCGAGAGGTCCCTGGTGTGGATCTCATCGTCTTCGGCCACTCGCATCAGGAGCGCGCGGATACCGTCATCGGGTCTACCCGGCTGTTGCAGCCGAGGAATTGGGCGACGAGTGTAGGCGTCGCGCACCTTGGCCTCGAGCGTGCTGGCGGGAAGTGGCGCGTGGCGCGGAGTACCGGCACTATCATAAGGGCTGCAGGCCACGCGGAAAGTCCTGCCGTGGCGCAGGCCGTGGCGTCCTCACATGCCGCGACAACGGCGTATGTGAATCGCGCGGTTGGCACGACACCGGTCGCCTGGCGTGCCGACTCCGCGCGAGTCCGCGATACACCGCTCATCGACTTCATCCTCGAGGTACAGCGGCGGACTGCCGGAACCGACCTCGCGTCTACCGCGGCGTTCTCTCTGGAGGCGTCGCTCGATGCCGGGCCCATCACGGTCGCGGAGCTTGCGCGGCTCTACCCATACGACAACACACTCCGCGCGATCCGCATCTCGGGACGCCAGCTTCGTGAGTACCTCGAATACAGCTCGAGATACTACCGCACATTTGTGGGCGACACCGGGCGTTCGGTTCCCGTCGTGGACCCGCGCGTGCCCGGATACAACTACGACATCGTCGCTGGCGCGGACTACGTGCTCGACCTCTCGCGTCGGGTCGGATCGCGCGTGACCTCGCTCGCGGTGAAAGGAAAGCCGGTGGCGGACACCGACACGTTCTCGCTTGCCCTCAACAACTATCGTCAGACGGGTGGTGGCGGCTTCGCGATGCTCCACGGCGCGCCGGTCGTGTATGATCGCCAGGAAGAGCTCCGACAGCTGTTGATCGACGAGGTGGTGCGCCGCCGCACGATCACACACCAGGATTACTTCCAACCGAACTGGCGACTCGAGCCTCCCGAAGCCGCAGCCGCAGCATATGACGTCATGCGTCGCGACCAGACCGAACGCATGGGCGGCCCCGGTCGCTCAGCGGGTGCGCCACGTCCGAACCCGACGCCGCTTCCATCGCCCACCGCGCGCACGTTGCGGGTCATTGCAACGAACGACTTTCACGGCGCCTTCGAAGCTCGAGCCGACAGTGCGAGAGTGCGGCGTGGCGGCGCCGCTCACGTCGCGACGGTCATCGGTCGTGCGCGCGCCGAGTGCGTGGCGCGAGGGAACTGCGAGAGCATTCTGCTGGATGGCGGGGACATGTTTCAGGGGACGCTGCCGTCAAACAGGACGTATGGCGCGAGCGTCGTCCAGCTCTACAACCGCCTGGGCTACGCGGCGGCTGCGCTCGGCAACCATGAGTGGGACTGGGGGCAGGACTCCCTTCGTGCTCGCATGCGCGAAGCGCGATACCCGATCCTTGCCGCGAACGTACGGTTCGCCGACGGTCGAGACGTTGATTGGGTTCCGGACGACACGCTGCTCACCGCTGGAGCACTCAAAGTTGGCGTTATCGGCGTAACGACTGTGGAGACGCCACAGACGACCATGCCGGTGACTGTGGCCGGCCTGCGCTTCCCCGATGCTGCGCCGATCGTGAACGAGAAAGCGCGCGCGTTGAGGGCGCGTGGCGCGGACGCGGTAATCATCGTTGCGCACGCCGGTGGCTTCTGCCGTCGGGATTCCGGGGGTCAGCCTGTCTGCGAGGGAGAGATTCTTCGGCTCGCCCAGAACGTCCACGAGCGCGTTGACGCGATCGTCGCCGGCCACACCCACTCGACCATGACGACACGCGTCAATGGTATCCCGATCGTGCAGCCCGGGTCGAGCGGTCGCGCCGTCGGGGTCGTCGACATCCCGTTAGGCGGTGGTGAGGCGTCGGTGGCGGTGCGAACCGTTGTCGCCGACTCTGTTCCCGCCGATCCGGCCGTCGACTCACTCGTGACGCGCATGGTCGCGGCAGTTGCGGCCGAGGTGGGACGGCCGCTGGCCCAGATCGCGGAGCCACTTCGCCGATCGGGACGCGAGTTTGCGCTCGGACATCTCATCGCCGACGCCCAGCGCGCCGCCGGGAAGGCCGACGTCGCGGTGATGAACAACGGGGGCATTCGCGCCGACCTCGCAGCGGGACAGGCCACGTACGGCAGCTTCTTCGAGGTGCATCCGTTCGGCAACACGCTTTACCGGTTGACCGTGGCGGGACGCGATCTCCGCGCGTACCTCGAGCGGCTCGTCAGCCGCGATGAACCGAACGCGCACGTGAGTGGCGTCCGGATCGTGTACGCACCAGCGAAAGCCGTTGGCTCGCGACTGGTCTCGGTGACGATGGCGGATGGCCGCCCGCTACGCGACGACGCGACCTATACGCTCGTGTTCTCGAACTTCCTGCTCACCGGTGGCGACGGGCTCGGCCTCGGCGATGCTGCATTGAAGACGGAAGCGCTGAACATCACGGACATCGATGCGCTCATCGCCTACGTCCATGCACAGCGACAGCCGCTGCGGGTACCCTTCGAGCCGCGATTCGTCGCGGCACTCCCCTGATCTGACTTGGAATGCGTGTCTACGTGAACGCCGTACCGCTCGACGTCCCCGACGGGTCCACGGCGCTCGATGCCGTCCGGGCGTGGAATGCGTCGGCCGCCGACGCCGTCGCCGTGGGCGACAAGGTGCTTGCTGACAGCCGCGGCCTCCCGGCCTCGCCGGACACGCCGCTGCACGGCGGCGCCATCTTCCGCGTCTTGCCGGCCCGCCGCCGCCAGGACGCCGAAGAACCGAGCGACTGAACCCGATCGATGTCACCATTTCCTGACCGGGCGTTGCTCCGGCGGCTCCCGAAGGCGGAGCTGCACTGCCACCTCGACGGTTCCGTGAGGCCGGAGACGCTCCTCGAGCTGGCGCGCGAACATCGGGTCCCAATGCCGGCGAACGATGCGGAGGCCCTTCGCGACTTCATGATCGTGCGCGACGCGCAGAACCTCGAAGACTACCTGACGCGCTTCGACATCACACTCTCGGTGATGCAGACAGCCGACGCGCTCGACCGCATCGCGTACGAGCTCGCCGAAGATGCGGCCGCCGAGGGCGTCCGCTACATCGAGATCCGGTATTCCCCGGTCCTCAATACGCGCCACGATCTCTCGTTAGGTGAGACCGTCGAGGCGCCGCTTCGCGGACTGGAGCGTGCGCGGCGTGACCACGGCATCGTCGCGCGGTTGATCGTCTGCGCCCTTCGGAACCTGTCCCCTGGCATCTCGCTCGAGCTGGCGCGCCTCGCCGTCGCCTACCGAGGCCGCGGCGTCGTCGGATTCGACCTGGCTGGTGGAGAGCGTGGCCATCCGGCGTCCGATCACGCGCTCGCGTTCGCCTACGCGCAGGACCACGGCCTGCGATGTACCTGTCACGCCGGTGAAGGGGCAGGGGCGGACTCGGTGCGCGAAGCGGTGTACGCGTGCCGGGCGCATCGGCTCGGGCACGCGACGCGGCTCATCGAGGACGCCGCGTTGACGGAGTATGTGAACGAGCAGCGCATCGCTCTGGAGATTTGCCTTACGAGCAACGTCCAGACGCGCGCCACCTCGTCGTACGAGACGCACCCGCTGCGCCGGTATTTCGAGGCCGGACTGAACGTCGTGCTGAACACCGACAATCGCCTCATGAGCGGCACGACGCTGACGGACGAGTACGTGCACGCCGCAGACCATCTCGACTTCACGTTCGACGAGCTTGCCGCGATCGCAATGAACGGCTTCGAGAGCGCGTTCCTGCCGCCGGACGAGCGGGCCGCACTCATCGAACGAGCGGCGACGGACATCGCGGCGTTGCGAGACGCCCGCGCATGACCGCCGAGTCGGAGCTCGAGTACGGTAGAGAGGCGGCCGCGCGAGCCGCGGCGGCGGTCGCGGCTCGCCTCGGCGGCGAGTCTCCGGAGGTCGGGCTGATTCTCGGTTCCGGGCTCGGCGGAATTGTTGATCGGTTCGACCACGCGCGCCGCGTTTCGTACGGCGATATCCCGGGCTTTCCCACGACCACTGTGGTGGGCCACCCCGGCGTGCTGGTCGCCGGAGCGCTGGCCGGCCGTCCGGCCGTTGCACTCGCGGGCCGCTTTCACATGTACGAGGGGCACTCGGCCGCCATGGCCGCGTTCCCGGTGCGAGTGCTTGCCGCGTTAGGCGTCCGCATCCTGTTCGTGTCGAACGCGGCCGGCGGCGTCCGGCGGACGTTCCGGCCCGGTGATCTCATGGTCATCGCCGACCACGCGAACCTCACCGGGCGGAACCCGTTGTTCGGTCCTGTGCAGCCGGGAGACACGCGGTTTCCCGACATGTCATCGCCCTACGACCCGGAGTTGCGTGCTGCGCTGCACCAGGCGGGAGGGCGAGCCGGAGTGCCGCTGGTCGATGGTGTGTATGGCTGGACGCTAGGCCCTGCCTACGAGACGCCCGCGGAAGTGCGGATGTTCGAGCGTCTAGGGTTGGACGCCGTCGGCATGTCCACGGTGCCGGAGGTCATCGCCGCGCGCGCGGCCGGGCTGCGCGTGGCGGGCTTGAGCTGCGTGACGAACCTCGCTTGCGGCATCACCACGGCGCCCGTCGCCCATGACGAGGTTCTCGAGGTCACGCGGGCCACCGCCGGCCGCTTCGAGGCCGTGGTGATGGAGTGGGTGCGTAACCTCTAGCGACCCGCCCTCGTGGCCGCCGGTGGTGGAGGCAGCGACCGAACGCGCTGCTTGAACGCCTGGAAGCTCCGACTGTCCTTCGTCAGCCCGTTGAGGATCGCAGGGTTGATCTGGGCGATCTGCGCTTCCGTCTGACGGATGCGGTTTTCTTCCAGCGGGTGTGTCGCGAACCACGAGTCCACAGACGACGGCGAGCGCTGCCGCTCGTCCAACAGAATCCGGAACATCTCCGGAATGCCTCGCGGATCGATCCCCGCGCGAACCACGTTCTTCACACCCTCCGCATCCGCTTCGTTCTCGTCATCGCGGCTGAACTTCGCGAACAGCGCACTGCCGCCCACGTTGATGGCCGCCGCGGTCGCCTGGTTGTTACAGACGTTCGTCAGCACGCACGCGAGCGTGACGCCGAGGTTCGCCCCTTGAGCCTTTTCCATCTGCGCGATGGAGTGGCGCCGCACGACATGGCCGATTTCGTGGCCAAGCACGCCTGCAAGCTGGCTCATGGTGCGCGCGCGGTCGATGAGGCCGCGATTGACGTAGACATACCCGCCCGGCACGGCGAACGCGTTGACTTCCGCGGCGTTGACCACGAAGAACTGCCAGTTGAGGTCGCGGTCGTCGGCAAGCCTCGCGATGGAATCGCCGAGCACGTTGATGTACCGAACGACTTCTGGGTCTTGCACGATCGGCAACTGCGCGTTGATCTGCTGCGCGTACTCGGTACCCATTTGGACTTCCTGCTGGGTCGAGATCGCGCACCCGGCCACCAGCGCTGCGAGTGCCAACCCACCGAGTGTACGTTTCATCCTTCGCTCCTTACCTAGATTTGCCCCGCCGACTGGGAGGGCAAGTCGCATTCCATTCGGCACGGTCTCCCAAAGCGTTGCGACTCCTTAGTTTAGCGCGCGACCTTCGCCGCAGAAAGGCGCGAGAGAACACTGCACTGTTCACTATTGAGGGCACTCGCGCGGTGGAAGAGCTTGCCGCGTCGTCGCTCGATATCCTGGGCGTGCTCACGTCGCCGCAGCTTCATGCGAACCCGCGCGGGGCGGCGCTGCGAGATGATCTCGCCCGACGCGGAGTCGATGTCAGGGAAGTTAGTATCGCCGAGTTCGACAGCGCTGCCGACACGGATTCTCCACAGGGAATCCTGGCGATCGCGGCCATCCCGAACCGTTCCCTCGACGAGCACGGTGCGACGACGTCTGCGCGAATCCTGGTGCTCGACGCGGTTCAGGACCCGGGGAACGTCGGCACTCTCATCCGCACGGCGGCCGCGCTTGGTGCCAGCGTCACGGTCGGCCTTCCGGGGACCGTTGACCTGTGGAACGCGAAAGTCGTCCGTAGCGCAATGGGCGCCCATTTTCGCCACCCGGCGGTGCATTGCACCTGGGACGAGCTCGAGGAGTTCCTCGCGCGTACGGAAACTCCCGTGTGGGGCGCCGATGCGCATGGCATTGCCCTCGATGACACTGCACCCCCGCTGCGCATCGCCCTCGCTGTCGGCAACGAAGGGAGCGGACTTTCTGCGCACGTCCGGGAGGCGTCGGCGCGTTTGGTCTCGCTCCCGCTCGCGCCAGGCGTAGAGTCGCTGAATGTCGCCGTTGCCGCGGGTATTCTCCTGTACCAGCTGCGTCCATGACCCTCTGGCTCGAGCTCGTGCTCGCGTTCGTCATCGGTGCATGCGTGGGGTCGTTTCTCAACGTCTGCATCACGCGTTGGCCAAGCGACCTGTCGGTCATCTCGCCGCGATCGCGATGCCCAAAGTGCGAACGTCCCATCGGGGCATTGGAGAACGTGCCGATTCTGAGCTGGTTGGTGCTCCGCGGTCGTTGTCGTGGCTGCTCCCAACGCATCTCGATTCTTTACCCGACCATTGAGCTCGTGACGGCGCTCGGCTGGGTCGCTGCGTTCAGCGCATTTGGTCCGACGTTCACCGGTGT
>Ga0075431_100003325_pt1 | contig 15575 bp, 15 predicted proteins | sample RhiMetdeltSRZDD5_FD_75297 | JGI IMG/M metagenome (GOLD analysis project Ga0075431, IMG submission 75297) | Populus rhizosphere microbial communities from Tennessee, USA - Rhizosphere MetaG P. deltoides SRZDD5 | ecosystem: Host-associated > Plants > Roots > Rhizosphere > Soil | place: USA... | reverse complement strand
GGCGCCCGGGCGGGATCCCCTGCGCGCGCGAGGAAGGGTGGACATGCGCCATCGGGTCATCCATCTGGTCAATCCCCGGACAGATTCACTGACGACTCGGCCGCTCTACCTGAATCGCGCGCTCTACTCGCCGCTCGCCGGCCTCCTCGCGGTGGCGGGCGCCGTCCCCCGTGACCGGTACGAGGTGGTGCTGACCGACGAGAACATCGAGTCCGTCGACTTCGACCTGAAGGCAGACCTCGTCGGAATCTCGGCCATGACGTGCTATGTGAACCGCGGCTACGAGATCGCCGATGCGTTCCGGGCCCGAGGGATACCGGTCGTGATGGGGGGTGTCCACCCGAGCTTCATGCCCGGGGAAGCGCTCCGACACAGCGACGCCGTCGTGATCGGCGAGGTCGAGCTCGTGCTTCCCAGGCTGCTCGACGATCTCGAGCGCGGACAGATGCGGGGGACCTACAAGTCGGACCGCCTCCACCCCATGGAACACTTGCCCATGCCGCGCTACGACCTCATCCAGAAGCACCGCTACGTGAATCGGACTTTCGTGCAGACCTCCCGGGGCTGTCACCAGGGCTGCACCTTCTGCGCCGAGCCTCTCATGAACGGGCTCAAGTTCCGCTATCGCCCGGTGGAGGAGGTGGTCCGTGAGGTCGAGACCTGCGGCTCCCGCATGATCTCGATCAACGACGCCGACTTCTTCGGGACGCGAGAGCGGCCGAAGGAGATCATGCGCGCGCTCAAGGGCCGGGGGATCCGCTGGCAGGCAGGGGTGACCTCGAAGCTCGCCCAGGACGACGAGATGCTCGAGCTCGCCGCGGCGAGCGGCTGCAGCCTCCTCAGCATCGGGTTCGAGTCCATCACCCGCTCGACACTGACCAGCGTGCACAAGCACGTGAACCGGCCCGAGACCTTCGCCTCCCTCCTGGAGAAGGTTCACTCCTACGGGATCATGGTGTTCGGGTTGTTCATGTTCGGCTTCGACGGCGACGATCCGCCCGTGTTCGACGCCACGACCCGGTTCAACATCGACGCCGGCTACGACGCGTGCGCGTACTCGGTCCTGACCCCGTATCCGGGCACGCTGACGTGGTACGAGCTGAAGAAGGCCGATCGCATCGTCTCGTACGACTGGTCCAAGTACGACCAGTCGAACGTGGTGTACCGGCCGGCCCACATGACCGGGGACGATCTCCGACTGGGCCAGCAACGGGCGTACGAGACTTTCTACGCGCCCTCGTCGATCGCGCGTCGCTTTCCGCTGCGGGGGAGGCGGAGCCGCCTGCAGTGGTCGATCTACAACCTGTTCATGAAGAAGGGCGCCGCCACCGACCGCAAGGAGGCGGTCGCGGAGCCGACGGCGGCGCCCGACACGGCTCCCATGCCGCCGATCCTGCCGTTGAAACGCGAGTGGCGGGAGGCCGTGCTCGAATCGACGGCGGACTCGGCCTGATCTCCGAGCGATGCACGCTGCCCTTCACGCCGGACGCGGCACCGTCGAGGCGGTCCAGAAGCCGCCGCTCGATCGAGCCCTCCGCGACGCGGCCTTAGGGCATCGGATTGGTGGTGCCGCGGACGAAGATGGCCAAGGCCACGATGGCGATGGTGACCAGGGTGACGGCGGTGATGTAGATCGCCAGATAGGAGTGGGTGAGGTCGTAGAGGGCGCCCGAGAGGAGGGGGCCGGTGGCGGCGCCGAGGCTGTTGCCGACGGAGAGCCAGCCGAAGACCGTGCCGAACTTCCCCGGCGGCGCGATGCGCGGGACCAGCAGCGAGACGATGGTGGCGCGGGTGCCGATCGGCAGGAACAGGAACAGGACGTAGCCGTAGGCCAGGACGCGGACCGGCCAGAACTCCAGCCCTAGCAGACAGAGCGTGCCCGCGAGCGTCAGCCCGAACGAGAGGAAGCCCGTCGCGGGCGCGCCGATCCGGTCGGCGACGACGCCGGCGAGCGCGCGTCCCGAGGTCGACAGCACTCCGCCGATCAACAGCATCAACGACGCCTCCCAGGCGGGATAGCCGAGCGTGTCGAAGTAGACCGCGTGCTGCACGGTGGCCAGCAGGCCGACGTGGGGCGCGAGCGTGAAGAAGACGGCCAGCGCCCAGAACGCCGGCTTGCGGGCGAGCGCGCCGACCGAGCCCGTGCCGACCGTGACCACGCCCGCTCCCGAGCCCAGCCGCCGCGGATAGACCCGCCAGACGAACGGGATCAGGACCAGGATCGCCAGCGCGTAGGCCCCGACCGCCGCCCGCCACCCGAGGCTCGTGATGATCCAGTGCGCGGGCGTCGCCATGACGTACCCGGCCATCGAGCCGGCGAACGCGATCCCGGTCGCGACGCCGCGCCGCCGACGATAGTCGACGGCGATCACCGCGGCCTGCGGCACCATCCCGGTCAGGGCCACGCCGGTCCCGGCGCCGAGGCCGAGCCCGAGCGTGAAGACCGCCAGGGTCGGGGCCAGCGCCGCCACGCCCAGCCCGACGGCGGCGGCGGCGAGCCCGACCACGATCAGCGCCCGCGGGCTCCAGCGGTCGACCAGGTAGCCCGCCACGGGACCGAGCACCGCGCCGCCGGTCCACATGAGGCTGACGGTCAGCGCCGTCGCGGTGCGCGAGCCCCCGAACTCCTGCAGCAGGGGCGGGAAGAAGACGGGGAAGGTGTTGCCGATGCCGGAGACGAACAGCATCGTGGCGAACGCCAGCCACAGACGCGGGCTGGCCAGGCTCTCGCGCTCAGGCAAGCGAAGAGGGAGGCAGGCCGGGCGCGTCAGCGCCGGGCCGGGTCCGCCACGCGGTACTCGAGCGGGCCGAGCGCGGGCGCCAGTGCGGCCTTCCGCGCACTCGTGATGAGCTCGTGGTCAGGGGCCAGGGGGCAGACAGGATCCGTCGCGGCGGCGTTGCCGGTGAGATGGAAGGCCTGGCAGCGGCAGCCGCCGAAGTCCACCGCGCGCCGATCGCAGCTCCGGCACGGCTCCGGCATCCAGGCCTCGCCGCGGAACGCGCTGAAGGCGGTGGAGCCCTGCCAGATCTCGCGCAGCGACCGGTCCTTCGCGTTGTCGAACACGAGGCCCGGCAGCGTGTGGGCGGCGTGGCAGGGAAGGACCAGCCCGTCGGGCGCGACGACGATGAAGCGCCGCCCCCAGCCGTCCATGCACGCCTTCGGGAAGTCCCCGTAGTAGTCGGGCGTGACGAACAGGACTTCCATCCGTCCCTGCAGGCGTCGGCGAGCTGCCCGCGCCACCTCGCGCGCGCGATCGAGCTGCGCGCGCGTCGGCAGCAGGGCTTCGCGGTTGACCAGCGCCCAGCCGAGATACTGCGTGTTCGCCAGCTCGAGCCGGTCGGCGGCGAGCGACTCGGCGAGGGCAATGACCTCGTCGATCCGGTCGAGGTTTTCCCGGTGCAGCACCGTGTTCACGGTGAGCGGCAGCCCCAGCTCCTTCACCCAGCGCGCGATCTCCAGCTTGCGGTCGAAGGATCGGAGCCCGGCGATGCGGTCCGAGGCGGCCGCCGTGACGTCCTGGATCGACACCTGCACGTTGTCCAGACCGCGGGTCTTGAGCCCGGCCAGCCGCTCCCTCGTCAGGGGGATGCCGCTCGTGATCAGGTTGGTGTAGAGGTCGAGGCCGCGGGCGCCCTCCACGAGGGCCTCGAGGTCGCGTCGCAGCAACGGTTCGCCGCCGGTCAGGTTGAGCTGGACGACGCCGAGATCCTCCGCCTCCCGGAAGACCCGGAGCCAGTCGTCGGTCTCGAGACCGTCGGTGTGGCGCGCCCAGTCGACGGGGTTGGAGCAGTAGACACACCGGAGCGGGCAACGGTACGTCAGCTCGGCGACGAGGGTGTAGGGTCGGAGCGGTTCACTCATCGCCGTCGGTGATCAGCCCGCGTTCCGCCATTCGCGTCAGGAACGCGAGCACCTCCCGTTCGACGTCTTCCCGCGGTTGCGGCGCGTACCGGGCGGCGAGACGGTCGACGATATCGCCGACCTGTAGTTCTCCGGTGCACAGCTGCACCACGTCCGCCGCGGTGGGGTTGAGCACCAGCCCTCGCTCGGGGTACAGCAGCATGAATCGCTCGTCCTTGCGGTCCCAGCGCAGGCGCGCCTTGGCCGCCAGGCGCGGTCGCATGGCGGGCGAGATCATGCCGGCCCGGGCTCACGCGCGGGCGCCACCAGGCCCCCAGCCCGGCTCGACGTAGGCGGAGTAGAGGCTGTCGAGCAGATGCCAGAGGATCTCCGTCTTGCGGATGAGGGCGGCGACGCACCGGACCTGGAGCTCGTAGGTCGTCGCGTGCTGCACCACGTACTCGATGGCCTGCATCGAGTCCTGTCGCGCCAGGGGCGGCCGCGAGCGGAAATACTCCAGCGTGTCCTTGCTGATCCACGGATAGTGACGCTCCCAGGCCAGCACCCGGCGCGTCATGAGGTCTGGTGAGAAGAACTCCGTCAGCGACGAGGCGACGGCCTCCAGCAGCGTCCGCTCCCGGACCAGCTCGACGTACCCGTCACAGGCGAAGCGCACGCCGGGCAGGACGGACCGGCACGAGGCGACCTCCGCGCGGTCCAGCCCCACCCCCTCGGCCAGCCGCAGCCACAGCTCGAGCCCGCCCTGCCCGGGCGCCTCGCCGTCGTGATCGCGGATGCGGCTGATCCACATGCGACGAAACGCCGGGTCTTCCGACTTCGACAGGATGAGCGCGTCCTTGATCGGGACCCGCGTCTGGTAGTAGTAGCGGTTCAGCACCCACTGTTGCAGCTGCTCACGCGTGAGCTTCCCGTCGTGCATCAGCTGATGGTAGCGGTGGTGATCGTGATAGCGGGCCTCGCCCTCGCGCCGGACCCACTCGACGAACTCCTCACGACTCACCGGCGGTCGCGTCGACGTGTCGCTCATAGGCGTATCTCCATCCCGTCGTTGGCGATCTCCCAGCCGGCGGTCTCGACCTGTCGGCGCTCCGGCGCATCGTCCCGGAGCATCGGGTTCGTGTTGTTGATGTGGATGTAGACGCGGCGGCGAGCCCGCACACCGGCCAGCCGGGCCAGGCTGCCGTCGGGGCCGCCGACCGGCAGGTGAGCCATCTCCTCGGCGCGCTTGGTGCCGAGCCCCAGCGCCGGCAGCTCGTCGCTCGACCAGAACGTGCCGTCGAAGAAGACCGCGTCGGCGCCGTCCAGGGTCCTGTGGAGGTCAGGCGTCACCGAGGCCACCGCCGAGCAGTAGGCGAGAAGCCGGCCCGTCCCCGTCTCCCGGACGCGTACGCCGATGTTGTCCTCGGGGTCGGGCGGTGCGAGCCGCTCGAGGTGGACCGGCGGCTTGCCCGGCGCCGTGACCGCCTCGACGGCGAGACCGGTCGGCCGGCCGTCGACGCCGACGATCTCCTCCTCGCGACCGGCCTTCAGGATCCGCCAGGTCATCTGCCCGGGGAAGCGCTCGAGCGTGCGGTACAGCGTATTGCCCTCGACGAACCCGCGGCGCACGGGCTCGGTCGCGTAGACCACGAGCGGATGTGATTCGCGGAGCGACAGCAGGCCGAGGCAGTGGTCGAGATCGCCGTTCGTGATCAGGATCGCGGCAATCGGCGAGTCGCGTGGGCCACGGGGGTGAAGACCGGGGAAGCTCTCGATCTGCTGGCGGATCTCCGGGGAACAGTTCAGCAAGAGCCAGGCGGCGCCGTCCGTGCTCACCCCGACGCACTCCTGGGTTCGGGCCTGCGCCCGCACCGAGCCCTCACGAAGGCCCCGACAGTTCGGGCAGCCGCAGTTCCACTGGGGGAACCCGCCTCCCGCCGCCGAGCCGAGTACGCGGATGAGCATCGCCGGCCACCCCCCCTACAAACACGACAGCCCTTCCATCGACGGAAGGGCTGTCCGACTCTCGGCGAGTCAGGCTAGAAGCGGTCGTCCGGCTCCTGGCCGAAATCGTCCTGGTAGGAGTTGATCTCGGCGTCCATCTTCACTTCGACGAAGTCCGGGGCTTCCCACGTCATCGCCGTCACCTCCACTCGTGGTCTGGTGCTGAGAGACGAATTGGCGCCAATGGTAGATGAGGGCACCAGGATCGTCAAGCGCCCATTGACAACGACCGGACTGGCGTATTACCTAGGACCGCGCACCGTCAACACATCCCACCTCTAGCGCGGGAGGACTCACCATGCGGCGCACCGTCGCGATCGCGATCTCGTTATTGCTCGGCGCCTCGACGGCGTGGCTCGTGCCCGCCTCGGCGCAGGCGCCTCCACCGTGGAAGCAGGGCCAGCCGCCCGAGCTGGCGAACTCCCCCCTCGCTCCCGTGCCCCAGCCGCCCGCCCCGAAGGCTCCGGGCGAGATCCCGGTGGACAGCATCAAGCTGCCGCCGGGCTTCAAGGCCAGCCTGTGGGCGCACGGCATCAACAACGCGCGCGCGATGACCTGGGGCGACAAGGGCACGCTCTTCGTGTCCAGTCGCGTGGCCGGCAACGTCTACGCCGTCCTCGACAAGGGTAACGCACGCGAGGTGAAGACGATCGCCAAGGGGCTGAACCTCCCGAACGGCGTCGCCTTCAAGAACGGCACGCTCTACATCGCCGAGATCCACCGCATCACCAAGATGGAGGGCATCGAGGATAAGCTCGACAACCCGCCGGCGATGACGGTGGTGTACGACACGCTGCCCAAGGACGCCCCGCACGGCTGGAAGTACCTGGCGTTCGGGCCGGACGGCAAGCTTTACTTCAACATCGGCGCGCCCTGCAACGTGTGCATCCCGCCCGACACCCACGCGAACATCTCGCGGGTGAACGCGGACGGCACCGGCTTCGAGTACTGGGCGTTCGGGGTGCGGAACAGCGTGGGCTTCGACTGGCACCCGGTGACGAAGGAGCTCTACTTTTCCACCCACGCGCGGGACTGGATGGGCGAGGACACGCCGAGTGACCGGTTCGACCACGCGCCGAAGAAGGGTCTGCACTTCGGCTTCCCGTACTGCCATCAAGGCGACATCCCCGACCCCGAGTTCGGCAAGGATCGCGCGTGCGCGGAGTTCGCGCCGCCCTTGATCAAGACGGGGCCCCACGTGGCCGGCAACGGCGTGATGTTCTACACGGGCTCGATGTTCCCGCCCGAGTACAAGAACCGCGCGTTCCTCGCCCAGCGCGGCTCCTGGAACCGGACGCAGAAGAGCGGCTACAAGGTGATGATGGTCACGCTGCGGCCCGGCGACGTGCCGAAGTACGAGGTGTTCGCCGAGGGCTTCCTGAGCGGCGACCAGCCCTGGGGCCGCCCGGTATACACGTCCCAGATGAAGGACGGCTCGCTGCTGATCGCCGACGACTACGCCGGCGCGATCTACCGGGTCACCTACCAGAAGTAGCTCGGGTGCTTCGTCCTCTGGCGGTGCTCGTCGCCGTGCTGGCGACGAGCACCGCCGCCCTCGCCGCCGACGTCGAGGCCGGTCGCCGCAAGGCCGAGCCGTGCGCGGCGTGCCACGGCCCCGACGGTCACGCGACCGTCCCCGGCACCCCGTCGCTCGCCGGCCAGCCGGCGTTCTTCACCCACTGGCAGCTCATCAAGTATCGCGACGGGCGGCGGAAGGACGCGCAGATGTCGCCGTTCGCCGCGAACCTCAGCGACGTCGACATGGCCGACCTCGCCGCCTTCTACGCGGCCCAGGCCCCGCGGGCGCGGGCCTCGACCGTCGACCCGGCCAAGGTCGAGACCGGGCGGCCGCTCGCCGACCGGTACCATTGCACGTCGTGCCACACGCCGGCGCTGATCGGCCAGCAGCAGGTGCCGCTGCTGGCCGGGCAGGATCTCCAGTACCTGCTGCGGCTGCTGCACGGCTTCCGGAACGGAACCGCCTCGGACCTCGATGGCACCATGACCATGGCGGCCAAGCCGCTCACCGCCGACGAGGTCGAGGCGCTCGCGCACTACCTCGCCAGCCTCACGCCTCGCTGAACAGGAGGGAACCAACCCATGACCGCCGTCGAACTCATCAAGCTAGAGCTCGGACGCCTCCACAAGGCCTACGACACGGTGCTCGACGAGCTCACGCCCGAGCAGCTCCACCGCGTCCCGGCCGGGCACCCGAAGGCCAACACGATCGCGTGGGGTGTCTGGCACTACGTGCGGACCGAGGACAACGTCGTCCGCTACATCCTCCAGAACCGTCGGCCGATCGTCTGGGCCGAGGGAGGCTACCCGGAGAAGCTCGGCCTCCCGCCGGTGGCGCAGGGCACCGGCATGTCAACGGCGGACGCCCAGGGCCTCCGCATCAAGGACCTCGCCCTCTTCCGCGAATACGTGGGGAAGGTGTGGGCGAGCACGGACGAGTACCTGGCCAAGGTCGACCCGGCGACCCTCGACGCGACCGTGACGATCAAGCCCCTGGGTGACATGCCTGCCATCCGCGCCCTCGCCCAGGTCTGCGTCAGCCACGGCTTCACCCACGTCGGCGAGATCGAGCTGGCCAAGACCTTGGTGGGGTGAGCGGAGAGGAAAGCGAGGCTGCAGGCTTTGTCGTTCATCAGAGCTGCGTTCGACCGCCGTCCACCGCGAGCTCCGTCCCCGTGATGTACGAGGCGTCGGTGGAAGCGAGGAAGGTCACGGCACTTGCGGCTTCTTCCGCAGTACCGAAGCGTCTGACCGGTATCTGCTTCCGGAGGGACCGTCCGATCTCGTCCACCGTCTCCGTCGGCAGACCTAACTTTCCGAAGAGAGGGGCGTCGCGATCACGCCCGGGCTGATGGCGTTGACCCGGATGTTGCGGGGAAGCAGCTCGCTCGCGAGGGTCCGCGTCAATGACCGCAGAGCCGCTTTGCTGGCGGAGACCGCCGAGGTCCCGGCCATGCCGACCTGACCGAAATACGACGTGGTGAAGACGACTGAGCCGCCGTCGGGCAGCAGCGGTAGCGCCTTCTGGACGGTGAAGTAGGCGCCGCGGAAGTTCGTGTCCATCATCTCGTCGAACAGGAGCTCGCTGGTACTCGCGAGGGGCGAGAGCTTGGCGACGCCGGCGTTGGCGAACAGGACGTCGATCCGTCCATGCTTCTGGCGCACGGTCTCGAACAGGAGATCGAGATCGGCCGCCTTGGTGACATCGGCCTTGAGGGTGATGGCGTCCTTGCTCAGCGCCTGTGCGGCCGCAGCCAGCGTCTCCGGGTTGCGCCCGGTCACGACCACCTTCGCCCCTTCCCGTTCGAATGCCTGGGCCGCCGCGAGGCCGATCCCGCTGCTGCCGCCGGTGATGACGACCACTTTGTCGGTGAACCGGTTCATGTGACGTCCCTCCTCGATGGCTACGGCCCCGACCCCTCTTGAAGTCTTTTCGACTCGACCTCGACGACACGGTCTACCTATTTCGAGATGAGGGCACCCGGCCCCGACATTGGGGAGCGAACGTTTTCGCAAGAACACGACAGCGCCCAGGTGGGCTCGCCGGTCACGACCGCCGGCCGTCCCTGAACGCACGACGGCCCCGGGACGCGTCGCCCGGGGCCGCCGGTACTACCCTGCCGGCGTGGAACTACTCGCCGGCTAGTTCGACCCGAGAACGGCACGGGATGGGCACGGGGCGCTCCCGTGCGGCCCATCCCGGGGTTCTCATCTAAGCCAGATCGCGCAGCTCCGGGATCACCCACATCGGCTTGCGGCCGGCGTGGACGCGCAGGATGTTGTCGAAGGCGTTGCGGAAGGCCTTGGGCCAGTTCTCCCAGGTCGGGCCCGCCGTGTGCGGCGTGATCGTGATGTTCTCGACGTTCAGCAGCGGGTTGTCCTTCGACGGCGGCTCGTCCACCATCACGTCGAGGCCGGCGCCGGCGATCCGCTTGGTGATGAGCGCCTTGTGCAGCGCCATCTCGTCGACGACCGGGCCGCGGCACGTGTTGACCAGCACCGCGGTCGGCTTCATGAGACCGAGCTGCCGCTCGGAGATCATGTCCTTGGTCTGGGGCGAGAGCGGCACGTGGAGCGTGACCACGTCGGACGTCTTCAGCAGCTCGTCGAGCAGCACGAAGCGCACGCCGAGGGCGTCCTCCTCGTCCTCGGCCAGGCGCAGGATGTCGTAGTAGAGGATCTTCACGTCGAAGCCGTGCAGTCGGCGGGCGACCTTCTTGCCGATGTTCCCGAGCCCCACGATGCCGACCGTCTTGCCCTCGAGCTCGTAGAGCCGCGTCTCGGCGAAGTCGCCCACCCGCCACTTGCCCTCGGCGCAGTTCTTGGCCTGCCAGGCCAGCTTCTTCAGGGTGGCCAGGATGAGCATGACCGCGTGCTCGGCCACCGCCACCGAGTTGGCGCCACCGTTGTTGGCGATCGGCACCTTGGCCCTGCGGGCGGCCTCGAGGTCGAGGGTGTTGTAACCGGCGCTGATGAGCTGGACCAGCTTGATCTTCTTGCCGGCCGCGTAGAAGTCGTGACTCAGCGGGTTGCGGCCGAAGCCCATGAAGTACTCGGCGTCCTTGGCGACCTCCAGGAACTGCGGGCCCATCGAGTCCACCGGGACCAGCTCGAAGCCGGGCGGGGTCATCTCGATCGCGACGTCGAAGACGGGCTTCGGGAACTTCGGCGAGAACATGATCTTGATCGCCATATCAGGCACTCGGCTCCGAGCCGACGACGCCGACGAACGAGACGCACTCGCCCGGGGCGCCGCCGAGGTTGTGGGTGAGAGCCAGCTTGCGGCCGCGGCTCACGCTGGCGATCTGGCGCTTGCCCGCCTCGCCGCGCAGCTGCAGCCAGCACTCGAACAGCATGCGCAGCCCCGAGGCGCCGATGGGGTGACCGAACGACTTGAGGCCGCCGTCCGGGTTCACCGCGAGCTCGCCGTCGAGGTCGAACGTCCCGGCCAGCACGTCCTTCCAGGCGGTGCCGCGGCTGGAGAACCCGAGGTCCTCCATCAGCACGAGCTCGGTCGGGGTGAAGCAGTCGTGCACCTCGGCCATGGCCAGCTCCTGCCGAGGCTCCTTGACGCCGGCCTGGGCGAAGGCGTCGGCCGCCGAGGCGACGACCTCCGGGAAGGTCGTGTAGTCGTAGTCGGGATCGATCGGGCCGGCCGCCGGCCCCGCCACGAACGACAGCGCCTTCACGTAGAGCGGGTGCTTGGTGTAGCGATGCGCGTCCTCGGCCCGCACGATGATGGCCGCCGCCGAGCCGTCGCTGACGCCCGAGCAGTCGAAGATGCCGAGCGCGCCGGCCACGATCGGCGAGCACGCGATCGTCTCCTTCGGCACTTCCTTGCGGAACTGCGCCCGCGGGTTGAGCGCGCCGTTCTTGTGGTTCTTCCACGCGATCCGCGTCATGACCTCCTTCAGCTGGGCCTCGTCCACGCCGAACTTCTTCGCGTAGGCCGGGGCGAGCAGGCTGAAGGTGGCGGGCGCCGTCAGCGCGGCCCGGGTGCCGTCGCCGACCCCGCCGCTGCCGGGCAGGCCGGAGTAGCCGGAGTCCTTGAGCTTCTCGACGCCGATCGCCATGGCCACGTCGTAGGCTCCGGAGGCGACGGCGTAGCACGCGTTGCGGAACGCCTCGGAGCCGGTCGCGCAGTAGTTCTCGAGCCGGCTCACGGGCTTGTAGTCGATCTTGAGCGGCCGCGAGAGCGTGAGCCCACTCTGGCCCGAGAAGAGCGTGCCGAGCCAGAAGGCGTCGACGTCACGCAGCTCGATGCCGGCCGAGGTCAGGGCCTCGCCGGTTGCGTCCACCAGCAGGTCGCTGGCGCTCTTGTCCCAGTGCTCGCCGAACGGCGTGCAGCCCATCCCGACGATCGCCACGCGGTCGCGGATACCGTTGCTGGCCATGTCGATCCTCTTTCTGCGTTGGGGGGAGCGCCGCGCTTCCCCCAACGCCCCCCAGGCGTCCTATGCTCGCAGTGGTTTGGCTTTCCAGAAGTAGTTGTGCACGCCGCCGGCGGTGAGGAGGCGGCGGAAGGTCATCGCGACGCGGTCGCCGATCTTCACGGCCTTGGGATCGACGTCGGTCATCTCGGACTGGAAGCGGCCGCCCCCCTCGAAGTCGAGGACCGCCACCACCATCGGTGGCGACGGCGAGAACGCGAGCCGATCGACGGTGAAGGTGGCGATGGTGGCCGGCACGTCGGCCAGGCGCTCGGGCGCCATGCGGTCGACCGCGTGGCACTTCACGCACACGCGTTGCGGCGGCAGGTGGCGGACGCCGCAGGCCTGGCAGCGGCTGCCGGTGAACGCGAACTTCCACGCCTCGGCCCGGCGCGCGGGCGGCGCCTCGGGCGCCTGGGGATCGGGCCGGCGCGGCGGTTCCCGGTCGAGGAAGCCGCGCCACGACAGGAAGGTCGGGTACGAGACGCGACCGCCGCCGCCGAGCTGGCCGGCGAGGCCGGTCGGACGGCGCGGGGCCCCCGTGACGCGCCACACGCTGGCGTCGGCGCCGTCGGCCAGGGAGACGGTCGCGATGACGTCGTCGGCCTTGGCGCCGTCGAGCGCGGCGGCGAACATGAGCCCCGCGTGCGCCGCGCCGGTGTTGCCGACCGAGGCCAGCAGATCGTCGGCGATGGCCTCCTTCTTCACGCCGGCGGCCGCCGCCAGCCGCTTCACGGCACGGCCGTGCGGCCCGGCGACGATGAGTCGCGTGAGGGCTGGCGCCGTCACGCCGGCGCTCTTGAGCGCCTCGGCCAGCGCCGCCTCGCCGAGCGGCACGTAGGCGTGCTCGCCGAAGCGCTCCTCCCACTGGCGCGACGCCGGCTCGCCCGGCAGCCGCCAGCGATCGAGGAACTCGGCGGTGGTGGAGGCGGCCCCGAGCGGCTCGGCCATCACGCGCGCGTCCGGCCCGTCGTCCGCGAAGAGGAATGCGGCGGCGCCGTCGCCGCCCTCGCGCTCGTCGCCGCCGCCCGGCAGCCCCGTGCGGATGTCGCTCAGCACGGCCAGCGCCGGCGTCCGCGCGTCGCGCGCCGCGCGCATCGCCCCCACCGCCGAGCGCACCGAGCCCGCCACGTCGATGGCGAACGCCGAGGTCGGCAGGTCGAGCGCGGCGTGGATGGCGGTGGCGTTCGTCTTGTCGAGATAGGCGGGCGCGGACGTCGCGAAGTAAAGCGCTTGGGGGACGACGGTGGTGCCGCGCAGCGCGGCCCGCCCGGCTTCCACGCCGAGCGAGGTCGTGTCCTCGTCATAGGAGGCGACCGCGCGGGTGCCGGCACCCCCCGACGTGCCGAGCGCCTCCGCAATCGCCTTCCGCTCGAGCCGCCAGTAGGGCAGGTACGCACCGTAGGCGACGACGCCTCTCATGACGGTGTCGTCCCTGGGTGGTGATCGTGTCTCGGGATTGCGAGCATGGCGCCGACTATACTACTCCGCTATGTACGGTCCTGCGACGGGCTCGTCGCCGGCCCGGCTCATCGGCCGGTCGCCCCTGATCGTGGCGGCCCGCAAAGCCATCGCCCGCCTGGCGCGGCTCGACACCCCCGTGCTCCGCCCTGCCTCCGCTGCGTGAGCGCGGCGCCGACATCGCGGTGCTGGCTCGCCACTATCTCCGACAGTTCGGGTCTGCGCACGCCCTCCCGGTGGCTCGCCCGACGCCGGACGCCCTGTTGGCCCTGAAGACGTATGCGTTTCCAGGCAATGTCCGGGAGCTCGCCAATATCATCGAGCGCACGCTGCTGATGTGCGATGGCCCGAGCGTCGGTCCCGACGACCTCTTCCCCCGGAAGAAGGAGATGGTGCCAGCGCGTGTCGAGACGCGCGAGATCACACGCCGGCTCGCGCGACGGCGCCGCACTCGCCTCGATGAGCACCCCGCGACACGGCGGGCGCGGCGGCGCTACTCGATGACGGCGTCGGCGCGGAGCAGGACCGACGGGGGGAAGGTCAGGCCGAGGGTCCGGGCGGTCTTCAGATTGAGCGTGAGCTGAAAGCGGGTCGGCTGCTCGATCGGCAGATCACCCGGGTTCGCGCCCTTCAGGATCCGGGCGACGTAGCGCGCGACCGATCGGAACGCCTCGGACTCGTTGGGCACGAACTCCATCAGCCCGCCCGACCGCGCGTAGTCGCTGGAGCCGTAGATCGCAGGGAGCCGGTGCTTGGCGGCGAGCTCCGTGAGCTGTGCGTGGTACAGCGCGTACGTGCCGTCGGCGGGAATCAGGAGGGCGCCGGCCCGGGCCTTCGTCGCGGCGGCGAGCGCGGTCTCGAAGTCGTCGGCTCCACGGACCTCGAGGATCTGCACGTCGACCTTCAGCGCCCGGGCCACCCGCTCGACCTCCTGCACCTTCGCTGCGTGCACCGGCTGCGCCGGGTTGCGGAACATCGCCACGCGCGTGAGGGTCGGAACCGCCTCCTTGAGGAGATCCATCTGCTTGCCCGCCAGCTCAGCGGCCAGCGCGGTCAGGCCCGTCAGGTTGCCGCCGGGACGGGCGAGATTGGTGAACATGGCGGGGTCGCCGTTCAGCATGACGATGGGCGTCGTCGTGGTGGCCTGCCGGGCCGAGCGAATGGCGACCGGCCCACTCGCCACGATGACGTCGACCTTGGCCCGGACGAGCTCCGCGGCGAGGGCGGACAAGCCGTCGAGCGTCGCGCCCGAGTGGCGGTGCTCCAGGAGGAGGTTCTGGCCCTCGACGAAGCCCTGCTCGCCGAGGCCCTGCTTGAAGGCGTCGATGACCGGCTGCCGCGTCTCCAGCGAGCGGCCGTACCACAGCATGCCGACACGGTAGACCCGCGCCGCCGTCCCGATGGACGGCGCGGCGAGCCAGGCGATGGCCACCGCCAGGGCGAGGGCCCGGAGCCGCACGCTACCCCCGTCGCGTCGCGCGATGGTGGTCGGCCAGCACCTGGGCCACGCACGAGGTCACCTTCATGCCGGTCGGCAGGTCGATGAACTCGTTCGGCCCGTGGGCGTTCGAGCCGGGGCCCATCACGCCGGTCACGAGGAACTGCGCCTCGGGGAAGCGATCGCCGAGCATCTGCATGAACGGGATGGAGCCGCCGAGACCGCTGAACATCGGCGGCGCACCGAAGTGCGCCGTCGAGGCGCGCTGCACGGAGTCGCGGAGCCAGTCCGCCATGGCCGGCGCGTCCCAGCCGGTGCCCGGCCGCTCGCCGGTCGTGAACGTCACGCGGGCCCCGTACGGCGGATCGGCCTCGAGCGTGGCCTTGACGCGCGCGACGGCGCGCGCCGCGTCGGCGGTGGGCGGCAGTCGCAGCGAGAGCTTCACCGCGGTCTTCGGCCGGAGCACGTTGCCGGCGTCGGCCAGCGCCGGCATGCCGTCCACGCCGGTGACGGCGAGCGCCGGGCGCCACGTGTTGTTGAGCAGCGCCTCCACCGGATCCTTCGTGACCGGCTGCATGCCAGGCACGAACGGCCAGCGCACCGTGATCTCGTCGCGGAGGACCGCGGCCACCGCGCGCGCCTCGGCCACGCGGGCCGGCGGGATCTCGACGTGGCACTCGCGCACCAGGATCTCGCCCGTGCGCTCGTCCTCGAGCCGACCGAGCACCTGCCGGAGGATCCGGAAGCTCGAGGGCACGATGCCGCTGGCCGCACCGGAGTGGACGCCCTCGCTGAGCACCTCCACGGTGAGGTTGCCGCTCGTCACGCCGCGCAGCGACGTCGTCGCCCACAGATGGTCGTAGTCGCCGCATCCCGAGTCGAG
>Ga0075431_100003324_pt1 | contig 15577 bp, 14 predicted proteins | sample RhiMetdeltSRZDD5_FD_75297 | JGI IMG/M metagenome (GOLD analysis project Ga0075431, IMG submission 75297) | Populus rhizosphere microbial communities from Tennessee, USA - Rhizosphere MetaG P. deltoides SRZDD5 | ecosystem: Host-associated > Plants > Roots > Rhizosphere > Soil | place: USA... | reverse complement strand
GGGGGGGGGGGGGGGGGGGGGGGCGCCGGCGCGCGGGGCGCGGGGGGGCGGGCTAGAACCGCACCGCGGCCCCGGCCCCGACGAACCAGTCGGTCGCCGCGCTCACGAGCCCCGCGCCTCCGTAGACGTCGAGCTGCAGGTCCGGCCCCACGGCCCAGGTGACGCCGGCGTCGAGGTAATGAGTCGCATCGCCGCCTGCTCCCTCGCGCGACGTGCCGAAGTACTCGACGAAGGTGCCGAGGCGCTCGCCGCCCGGCGGCCCGACGGCGACGCTCCAGGTGGCTTGATCGAAGCGCCGCCCGTCTTCCACCGGCCTCCCCCACCCGACGTTCGCGCCGAGGCCGAAGCCTCCCGGTAGGGCCCAGTCGGCCGCCAGCTTGACGTCGGGCTGCCAGGCGTCGGCAGCGACCTCGTCGTTCCCGAACGGTGTGCCGGCGGTGAGCACCACGGACGTTTGCGGCATTCCCTCGCCGCCGTCGAACAGGCGGGCCTTGAGGCCGAGCGACCCTCCGTCCCAGCCGTCGGCGCCCCCCGCCAGCCGCTGCCAGGAGCCGAGCTCGACTCGCAGCTCCACACCATCGAGGAGGCCGTAGCGCACGAGCGCCTGGCCGAATGTCTGGTCGGCGTCGCCGTCGTCCGTCTCGCGCGCGAGGCCGGTCTCGAGCTGCAGCCGACCGGCGGGCATGGTCGTGGCTCCTTCGGTCACGTCCGGGCGGTCCGTCTGGAGGTCCTGGGCTGTCGAAGGGGCGGCTCCGCCGATGGCGGCAAGAGCGGCTGCGAGGAAGAGATTCGTGTGACGCATCTGGATCAATCTCCGGTCGGCGGCTTTCCGGGTGGTCGGACAGGGACGGCTCGAGGAGGTTTTGAGCAGCAAAAACACGACCTCATGATATCCAAAAACAGAAACGGCGCCACTCGCAGCCCCCTTGGGCCTCCTGCCATACTCCGCCGGCGATGCCGACGAGCACGGTCGAGGACTACCTCAAAGCCATCCTCCTCGCCGAGCAGGAACGGCCGGGCGACCGCGTCGGCACGGGCCAGATCGCGGGCCGCCTCGCACTCTCGCCCGGTACCGTCACCGCCATGCTCAAGGCACTGGCCGACGGCGGGCTGCTCGACTACGAGCCGTACAGCGGTGTCACGCTGACCCCGGCGGGCCGGCAGCTGGCGACCCACGTGCTGCGCCGGCACCGCCTGCTCGAGCTCTTCCTGGTCGAGGTGCTGGGGCTCGACTGGAGCGAGGTGCACGCCGAAGCGGAGCAGCTCGAGCACGCCGTCTCCGACCGCCTCATCGCGCGCATGGACGAGATGCTCGGCTCGCCCACGGTGGATCCGCACGGCGACCCCATCCCGACACCGACCGGGGTCATTCCCTCCAGCAACCAGGCGACGCTGCTCACCTGCGCCCTCGGAAAACCACTGGAAGTGGCGCGGGTCCAGGACCAGAGCCCAGACTTCCTCCAGCTCGTGCAGCGCCGCGGGCTGCGTCCGGGCCAGTCCGTCCGCGTGCTCGCCCGCGACGAGGCGGCCGACACCGTGGAGCTCGAGGTCGGAGACGGCGAGCGGCTCAGCCTCGGACTGCGCGCCGCGTCGAAGATCCTCGTCGAGCCGCAGTCTTAGCCACGGCCCCTCGCATCACCACGGCGCCGCCGTCTTCGCCGACTCGGGCAAAGGCGTGCGCGAGCTTCTGGACCCCTTTCCCCCGGCGAGGGGAAGGGGCAGGGGGGCTAGGGGTGGCAGACGAACTAGTAGGACTCTCCGGGTTGCAGGGTCACGACCTCGCAGCTCGATCCCTGCTTGCCGAGCTCGCGCTCGAGGTCGGCGGGCTTACCGGTGAGGGCGTCGAAGGTCCCCCAGTGGATGGGGATCACCACCTGAACGCCGAGATAGCGGCAGGCCCGCGCGGCCTGGTGCGGGTCCATGGTGAAGAGGTCGCCGATGGGGAGGAAGGCGAGCTCCGGCCGGTAGAGCTCGCAGAGCAGCTGCATGTCGGTGAAGAGCGCCGTGTCCCCGGAGTGGTAGAAGGTGAATCCCGTGGCGAGCCGCACGACGTACCCGGCGGCGACGCCGCCGTAGAGCATCTGGTCGCCGTCGGTGATGCCGCACGAATGGTCGGCGCGCACCATGGTCACGCGGGAGCCCAACACCTCCTGGCTGCCGCCGAGGCCCATCGGCGCCGTGTTCTCGACCCCCTTGCGCTGCAGCCAGTGGCAGAGCTCGAAGGCCGCCACCACCTTGCGCGGCCGGTGCTGCTTGGCGAGCGCGACGGCGTCGCCGATGTGGTCGTAGTGTGCGTGCGTGAGCAGCATCGCGTCGAGCCGGTCGAGCTCCTTGTGCGCCGCGGGGCACGCGGGGTTCCCCTGCACCCACGGGTCGATCAGCACGACCTCGCCGCCGGGCATGTCGCAACGCACGGTGGCGTGTCCCAGGTAAGTGAACGTGGGGCGCGGCGTGTGCATCGAGGCCCTCCTCGCGATGTCGGCCGGGAAACGGTTCGAAGCGGTCGCGGACGCTGCGCGGATTCTAACCGCGCCGAGCTTGGTAGATTCACCCACGCGGGCTCCATCGAGTCCGCCAGAGCGAGGAGGTCGAGATGAGCCCGTTCTACCCGTGGGTCCTGTTCGTCCACGTCGCGGCCGCGGCCTGGCTCGCGGCCGGTGTCTTCGCCAGCTCGGTGGTGCGGGCCCAGGGGCGGCGCTCGAAGGCCCTCGCCGAGCGGGCGTTCTCCGCCCGCCTCCTCTGGCGGCTGCACGTCGTCTACACGTTGCCCGGGCTCTTCGTCTCCGGGTTTCTCGGCTTCTACCTGGTGAGCGCCGGCGGCTTCCGCTTCGGCGAGACCTGGGTGATGGCGGCGGCGTTGCTCTACCTCCTGATGTTCCTCTCCACGCTCTTCGCGGTGACGCCGGGCCTCTCGCGGCAGCGCGCGGCGGCGGTGCGCGCGCTGGCGCCGGACGCGCCCGAAGACGCCGCCGCCGTCCTCGCCTCGAAGGCGCCGGGTATCCTCTCCGACGTCAACGCCCTCTTCGTCCTCCTGCTCATCTGTCTGATGTCGGTCAAGCCTTGAACCCCGGCACGCGAGCTCAGTACTACCCGGTACGCAAACCAGTACTACCCGATGAACCCCGAGAGAGGAGACCCGATGCGACTCCACGGCCCAATTCGCGCCTTGACTTGCGCCGCGCTCATCGCCTGCGCCTTGCCGCTCGCCGCCCGTGCCGCCGCCATCCACGTCGGCCACGAGCTCACGGTCGCCGAGGCGACGCCGATCGCCGACATCCTCGCCGCTCCCGACACCCTCGTCGGCAAGCGCGTGCGCGTCGAGGGCGAGGTCGCCGGCGTCTGCACGAAGATGGGGTGCTGGATGGACATCGCCGACGGCGACGGCCGGCGCATCCGCATCAACGTCGAAGAGGGCGTCGTCGTGATCCCCTCCGACGCGACCGGCAAGCCGGCGATCGCGGAAGGCACGGTGACGGTCGAGGAGCTGACCCGCGAGAAATACGTCGAGATGCAGAAGCACTTCGCCCACGACGCCGGCACGACGTTCGACGAGGCCAAGGTCGGGGACGGACCCTTCCGCCTCGTGCAGCTCGCCGGCGACGGCGCCACGATCGGCGAGTGAGCTGCGCGGTGGCGGGGAGCGCGAAGGTGAGCTAGCCTTCGCGCTCTCCGATCCCCATCCACCCGGCAATCAGCATGCGGGCCGCTCTCGGCGCACCCCGCACGCCCTAGTGTGAGGAACCTGCGTGTCCGCCAGAACCGCCCTCGCCTCTTTCGCGCTCGCCGTCGCCTTCGGTGCGGGTGCTTCACCCGCGGCGCCAAACCCGATCTTCCGTGACGTCTCGACCTTCGGGGTGCAGGCGCTCCCGGCTCGGACGGCGGCGGAGGCTCCGCTTCCCGGCCATTTCCGCGCCCTCGAGGTGGACCTGGCGGGGCTGGAGAGCCAGCTCGCGATGGCGCCGTTCGAGCGCTCGGCGGCGGCCGAAGCCACGCCGCTGGTCCTCCGCCTCCCCTACCCCGACGGCACCGACCGCGCCTTCCGCGTCGAGGAGTCGCCGATCCTCGAGCCGGCGCTGGCGGCGAAGTTCCCTGAGATAAGCACCTACGTCATTCGCGGTATCGACGACCCGTCGGCCAGTGGGCGCTTGAGCATCACGAGCCTCGGCTTCCACGCCATGGTCCTGTCGACGGCCGGGACGGTGTTCATCGATCCCTACGCTCGCTGGGACGGGCGCTACGCCATCTCCTACTTCAAGCGCGACGGCCGGCACAACGGCGAGCCCTTCCGCTGCGAGGTGCACGACGAGCCCACCGGGGTCGACCTCGTCGGCGGCATCGACGCGGCAGCACCGGCCGCGGTCGAAGCCGCCTCGGGGACCCAGCTCCGCACCTACCGCCTGGCGCTCGCCGGGACGGCCGAATACACCACAGCCGTCTGCGCACCGAATCCGGCCGCCGTCGCCTGCGGGCTCAATGCCATGGTCGTGTCGATGAACCGCGTCGACGGTGTCTACGAGCGTGAGGTGGCCATCCGCATGGTGATGGTCGCCAACAACAACCTGGTCGTCTACACCAGCAACCCCGACCCGTACACCAACGGCAACGGGTCCGTCATGCTCGGCGAGAACCAGACCAACCTCAACGCGGTCATCGGCTCGGCGAACTACGACATCGGCCACGTCTTCTCGACCGGAGGCGGAGGCGTCGCGAGCCTCAACGTGCCCTGCACGGCCAGCAAGGCGCGGGGCGTCACCGGACGCGGCAACCCGGTGGGCGACCCCTTCGACATCGACTACGTCGCCCACGAGATGGGGCACCAGTTCGGCGGCCAGCACACCTTCAACGGCACCACCGGCAACTGCGGCGGCGGCAACCGGAGCGCCGGCTCCGCGTACGAGCCCGGAAGCGGCACGACGATCATGGCCTACGCCGGCATCTGCGGCGCCGAGGACCTGCAGCCGAACAGCGACGACACCTTCCACGTCCGGAGCTTCGACCAGATCGTCGCCTTCTCGACGGGCGCCACGGGCAGCTCGTGTCCGGTGATCACGGCCACCGGCAACACCCCGCCGACGGTGAACGCCGGCGCCGCCTACACCATCCCCAAGCAGACGCCGTTCACGCTCACCGGCTCGGCGACCGACCCCGACCCCGACACCCTGACGTACATGTGGGAGGAGTTCGACCTCGGCACCGCGTCGCCACCCAACGACGACGTCGCGGCCGTGCGGCCGATCTTCCGGTCGTTCGTGCCGCTCTCGATCCCCAGCCGCACATTCCCCAAGCTTTCCGACATCCTCAACAACGTCGCCACGCTCGGCGAGTCGATGTCGACGCGCAACCGCGTGATGACCTTCCGCATGACCGCCCGTGACAACCGCGCGGGCGGAGGCGGCGTCAACTGGGCCTCGACGACCGTGACCGTCAACGCGGCGTCGGGGCCCTTCGCCGTCACGCAGCCGAACACGGTGTTGACCTGGCCCGGAAACAGCTCGCAGACGGTCCTCTGGAACGTCGCCGGCACCGACGTCGCGCCGGTCAGCTGCGCCAACGTGGCGATCGACCTCTCCACCGACGGCGGCACCACCTTCCCGATCTCGATCGCCGCCTCGACGCCGAACGACGGCTCGCACCCGATCACCGTGCCCGACGCCCCGACGGCTACCGGACGCATCCGCGTCTCCTGCGTCGGCAACGTCTTCTTCGACATCTCCAACGTCAACTTCTCGATCGACGCGGCCCTACCGCCGCCGGACGTGGTCTCGATCGACCCGACTTTCGGCCCCGTCGAGGGCGGCACCGCGGTGACCATCACCGGCACCGGGTTCGTCAGCGGGGCGACGGTCTGGTTCCAGGCCGAGTCGGCGACCATGGTCACCTTCAACAGCTCGACGTCGCTCACCGCCGTCACGCCCGCTCAGGGACCTGCGCTCGTGAGCGTCACGGTGCAGAACCCCGACACCCAGACGGACACTCTCCTCGACGCGTTCAACTACCTCTCCAACGCTGTCTTCAGCGACGGCTTCGAGGTGGGGACGACCGGGATGTGGAACGCCGCGTTCCCCTGACGGGGCCTCTCCCCTTGGCGGACTCGGAGTGAGCCGGGGGTGTCGCCTGTGAGCGCGCACACAGCGCGGAACGGGGGCGCCTCCCCTCGCCTCGTGGAGATCGCCGCCAGGCTCGCCGACGCCGTCGACGAGCTCTCGTTCGCTCCGCCGGTCACCCACGTCTACAACCCGCTGCGCTACGCGTGGGAGCCGTACCGCCTCTACCTCGAGCGCTTCGGCGGCGGCCGCGGCCGCGCGGTGCTCGTCGGCATGAACCCCGGCCCCTTCGGCATGGCGCAGACCGGCGTCCCCTTCGGCGACGTCGCGATGGTCCGCGACTGGATGGGGATCGAGGCACCGGTCGGGCGTCCGCCGCGCGAGCACCCGCAGCGGCCGGTGCTCGGCTTCGCCTGCGCGCGTAGCGAGGTGAGCGGCACGCGCCTCTGGGGCTGGGCCAGCCGCCGGTTCGGCACCGCGGAAACGTTTTTCGCGCGCTTCCTGGTGCTCAACTACTGCCCGCTCGCCTTCCTCGAGGAGAGCGGCAGGAACCGCACGCCCGACCACCTCGCGCCCGCCGAGCGCACCGCTCTCTATGCCGCCTGCGACCCCGCCCTGCGCGCGGCGGTCGAGGCGCTCGCGCCGAGCGCCGTCGTCGGCGTCGGGCGCTTCGCGGCGGAGCGGGCGACCGCGGCCACGGCCGGGCTCGACGTGCAGATCGGCTGCATCCTCCACCCCAGTCCCGCGAACCCCGGGGCCAACAAGGTGTGGGAGCCGACAGTCGAGCGCCAGCTGGCCGAGCTCGGCGTCCTGTAGGGCGCCCGTATACTCGCCGCCGATGCGCACGGTCACGCTCGTCACCACCGGCGGCACGATCGAGAAGACCTACGACGAGCAGACGGGCGAGCTCTCGAACCGTCGCACGCTCGTGCGCCGCATGCTCGAAGAGCTGCGGCTCGAGGAGACCGACGTCTCGGTGCTCGAGCTGATGAGCAAGGACAGTCTCGACATGACCGAAGACGACCGCCATCGGGTCGTCGAGGCGGTGCGGCTCGCCGGCGCCGACGGGGACACCGGGTGCGCCGGCGTCGTCATCCTCCATGGCACCGACACCCTCTGCGCGACGGGCGACCTGCTGGCGCGCGAGATCCCGGCGCCGCGCGTGCCGGTGGTGCTCACCGGCGCCTGGCGGCCTTTCGAGATGAAGCGCTCCGACGCGCTGCAGAACCTGACCGAGGCGATCTTCGCCACCGGCGCGCTGCCGCCGGGGATCTACTGCGTCGCCCACGGGCGGACGCTGCGCTTCCCCGGCGTGCAGAAGGACCGCGCCCGCGGCACCTTCGTCGCCGAGGCCGGGGAGTGAGCGCCCCGGACCTTCGGAACCTTCGGGAGGCGATCCTCGCCGCCCGCGAGCGCCTCGCCGACGCGCTCCTCGTCACGCCTTGCGTGCCCGCCCCGCAGCTCTCGGCCGAGCTCGGCGCCGAGGTGCGGATCAAGTGCGAGAGCCTGCAGCGCACGGGCTCCTTCAAGCCGCGCGGGGCGCTCAACATGATGCTCCAGCTCCCCGCCGAGGACCGCCGGCGCGGCGTCGTCTGCGCCTCGGCGGGCAACCACGCGCAGGCGGTGGCGTTCGCGGCGGCCCGCCTCGGCGCGCCGGCGCTCATCGTCATGCCGGAGACGACGCCGCTCGTGAAGGTCTCGAACACCCGCCGCTGGGGCGCCGAGGTGGTGCTCCACGGCGCCGCCTTCGACGACGCGACGGAGCGGGCCCGCGAGCTCCAACGCGAGCGCGGGCTCACCTACGTGCACGCCTTCGACGACGAGCAGGTGATCGCCGGCCAGGGCACGATCGGCCTCGAGCTGCTCGAGCAGTTCCCCGAGGTCGACACCGTGGTGGCGCCGATCGGCGGCGGCGGCCTGATCTCCGGCATCGCCCAGGCGGTCAAGGGCGAGCGGCCGGGCGCGCGCGTCTACGGCGTGCAGACCGAGGCCTGCCCGTCGATGGAGAGAAGCTTCAGGACCGGCCAGCTCGTCGCCGACAAGCCGGCGCCGTCGATCGCCGAGGGGATCACCGTCAAGACGCCCGGCGGCATCACCGTCGAGCTCGTACACCAGCTCGTCGACGACGTCGTGCTGGTCTCGGAGATCGGCATCGAGGGCGGCGTCTTCCGGCTCCTCGAGACCAACAAGCTCGTTGCCGAGGGCGCCGGCGCGGCCGCGTTCACCGCGCTTCTCGAGCGCCGGCTGCCGGACCTCTCGGGGCGGCACGTGGCGGTCATCCTCTCGGGCGGCAACATCGACCTCAACATGCTGTCGCGCATCGTCGAGCGCGCCCTGGCGCGCCACCACCGGCTCACCCGCCTCCGGCTCACCATCGGCGATCGCCCCGGCTCCCTCGCCGCCGCGCTCGCCATCGTCGCCCGCGTCGGCGCCAGCGTCGTCACCATCGAGCACAACCGCTTCTTCACCGACGCCAGCTTCTGGGAGACCGAGATCGAGCTGACGCTCGAAACGCGCGACGCCGAGCAGGTGGCGGAGCTGCTCGAGAGCCTTCGCACGGCCGGCTACACGCGCATCGAACAGCCCGACCTGAGGCTCTTCGGATGAGCGTCAGTTCATCTCACGGACCGCCCCACCTCACGAGACCGAACGCGTCGGCTCCGATGTAGGGGCGGGGCCTGCCCCCGCCCGCCCGTTTCGCTACCGAGTCAGAGCCCACAACCTCCCGGCCCGTACCAAAAAGCCCGACTGCATCACCGGCAGTCGTCACCCGCGCAGCGCCGCAGCCGCGCGAGGTGCGCCGCGAGCTCGCCCCGCACGCCGGCGAGCGTCTTGCCCGTGTGGCGACTCCTCAGCTCGAGCGGGTCGGCCACCAGGTCGTAGAGCTCGCGCGAGCCGTCGTCGTATTCGACCCAGACCCAGCGGTCGGTGCGGATCGCCGTGTAGGTCGCGCGGTTGCCCTCGATCGCCTCGAGCAAGAGGGCGCGCTCGCGCCCCTGCTGCGGGTCGCGCGCCAGCACCTGCAGCGGCACGCCGTCGAGGACGAGGCCGGGGGACGCGCCCGCGGCCTCGAGCAGCGTCGGTGCGAGGTCGACGTTGGCCACCAGCTGCGTCGCCGTGGCGCCGGCCGGAAAACCGCCGCCGCGCACGAGCAGCGGCACCCGGATCGCCTCCTCGTAGGGGAGGAACTTGCCGTCACGGATACGGTGCTCGCCGTGGAAGAAGCCGTTGTCGGAGGTGAAGACGATGAGCGTGCGGTCGAGCTCGCCGGTCTCCGCGAGCGCGCCGACGAGACGCGCCACGAGATCGTCCACCGCGAGCAGCGCCGCGAGCTGGGCCCTGTAGGTGCGTAACACCTCCTCTTGCGCCGCGGCCGTCATCCGCGGCAGCCGGCGGAGCGAGCGCGGCTTGTCGCTGACGTCCGCCTCGTCGAACGACGCCTTCGCCGGCAGCGGCTCGGCGGCGAAGCGGCCGGCGTGCCGGGGCGCCGGTCGCGGCGGCGTCCCCTTGCCGCGGGCGTCGCTGCGCTCGAGGTGCGGCGCCACCGGCGCGACGCTCAGGAAGAAGGGCCCGCGGCCGGCACGATCGCGGACGATCGCCTCGGCGGCGGCGGCCAGCACGTCGGTCTGGTAATCGGCGGCGGCGCTGCCGTGGCGCACCAGCCGCCCGTCGTCGCTCAGCGTGTAGTCGTAGAACGAATAGGTCGAGGGGTCGACGAGCGCCAGCCAGCGGGACCAGCCCGGCTGGACGTCGGGAGGGACCACCTCGCCGTAGCCGTTGAGGTACTTGCCGACGTGCGCCGTGTAGTAGCCGGCCGACTGCAGCCAGACGGGCAACGTCTCGCTGGCGTCGAGGGCGCCGACGCCGCCGCGCGGCGGCACGTTGCCGCGCACGCCGTGGTTGTGGGTGTACTGGCCGGTGAGGAGCGTCGCCCGCGAGGGGCAGCAGAGCGGGAACGAGACGAAGGCGTTGGTGAAGGTGGTGCCGGCGTCGCCGATCAGGTGACGCGTCTGCGGCATCACCCGCAACGACTCGAGCGTCTGATCGTCGGTGAGAACCAGCACCAGGTTGGGGCGAGCTCCACCACCTGCCTTGGAGCCGGAGACCTCGGAGCGGAACGCGCCACCCTGGGTTCGCGGCCCGCCGGAGGGCTGCCCGTTTGCAACCAGGGCCAATCCGGCGAGGGCGGCAACCGCGAGGCGCGCGGCCATGACGAGAGTATCGCGCATGCAAAAGACGCGCGCCCGCGTCGCCAGGGCGATCATGGGTGATCAATGGGTTGATCCGTTGTAGGAACGGCCCGGCTACGCAGTCGGCCGCCAGTTCCGGCCCCCCTCTCTCCCCGGCGAGGGGAGAGAGGGGCGGGGGGGAGTGAGAGGTGGCAAACCAACCCAGGGGAGGGGGTCGGGTGGGAGGCGGCCGCGCGCTCTGCGCGCGGGTTGGGCTCTAGGATTCCTCCCATGGCCGAGAACCCGCCCCGCGCCGAGGACCCCAAGAACCCCGTCAAGGTCGCGCCCGCGGGCAAGTCGACCGCCCAGCAGAGCCCGCAGGAACGGCACGAGTGGGGCAAGGGCTCGCGCGCCCCCGAGGAGCGTCGCTTCCTCGTCGGCCCGCACCTGCGGCGCGAGGAGCTGGCGCGGCTCTTCCGCATCCTCGTCGACTTCATGCGCGGCTTTCGCGCCCTGCATTTCCTCGACCCGGTGGTCACCGTGTTCGGCTCCGCCCGCTTCCCCGAGACCCACCGCTACTACGAGATGGCGCGCGAGATGGGCCGCCAGCTCGCGGGCGCCGGATTCACCGTGATGACCGGCGGCGGCCCCGGCATCATGGAAGCCGCCAACCGCGGCGCCCGCGAGGCCGGCGGCACCAGCGTCGGCTGCAACATCGAGCTGCCGCACGAGCAGCTCCCCAACCCCTACCTCGATCTCTTCGTCGAGTTCCGCTACTTCTTCGTGCGCAAGGTGATGCTCGTCAAATACTCGACGGCCTTCGTCTGCATGCCGGGCGGCTTCGGCACCATGGACGAGATCTTCGAGACGGCGACCCTGATCCAGACCGGCAAGATCCTCGGCTTCCCGCTCATCCTCGTCGGCAGCGACTACTGGAAGCCCTTGCTCGACTTCATCTCGGCGACGATGGTGCGCGAAGCGACGGTGAGCCCGGCCGAGGCGCAGCTGCTCACGGTGACGGACGACCCCGCCGCCGCGGTGGCGCAGATCGCCGAGGCGTCGAAGCGACTCGGCGCCACGGCACGACCGCGACCGAGCGCGCTGCTCGGCGAGCGGAAGCCACCGCCGGCCAAGGTGTAGACGATCTTCTCGCCGTCGCCCGCGACGGCGCCCCGAATCGAGCTCGGGGAGCCGGTTCCTGTCAACCTCGAAACTCCACCGGTATCCAGCCGCGTACGGAGTTGACCAGCCAGAGCCCGCTGGAGCGGGCGAGGTCCTCGCGGCGCACGACCCGCTCGACCACCCGCCGGCGCGCCAGCAGCCGCTCGCGGTAGGTGCCGGCGAGCAGCCCGGAGGATAGCGGCGGCGTCACCAACTCGCCGTCGAGCGCCACGACGAGGTTGGCCACCGTCGACTCGGTGAGCTCGCCTTCGCGGTTCCACAGCAGCACGTCGTCGCAGCCGGGATGGGCGGCGCGGGCGTCCTCGAAAACGCCGCGATGGGTGGTCTTGTGAAAGAGGAAGCGGTCCGCCGCGTCCACCGGGCGCAGTGCGAGCGCGATCCGCCAGCGCTGGCGCGTCCCCCCGGCAGGACCCAGCGTCACCGGCTCGCTCTCCGTGCGGAAGCGGCCGTCGGGGGCACACAACAGCCGCACCCGATGCGCGGCGGGCGGAAGCGTTCGGGAGATCTCCACAAGCGCCGCACGCGCCGCCCCCTCGCTCCACCGGTAGCCGAAGTATTCGGCCGAGCGCGCCATCCGCAACAGGTGCGGGCGCAACAGGAAGAAGCCGGCGGCGGGAGTCCAGCGCAGGGTTTCGAGCAGGTCGAAAGAGCGCCGCGGCGGCGCCAGCACCAGTGCCTTGAGTCGGGTCTCCGCCAACTCGGCGGCGGCCGCTGAGTCCCACACCACACCGCCCCCCGTGCCGTATTCGGCAAGCCCAGGCCGGCGGTGGACCGTGGCGGTGCGGATGGCGACGCCGAAGGTGGCGCGCCGGCCGGGCCCCACCCAACCGATCGCCCCGGTATAGACGCCGCGCGGTTCGCCCTCCAGCTCGGCGATCCGGCGCATGGCGCTGGCCTTGGGCGCGCCTGTGATCGAGGCGGCCGGGAAGAGCGCGGCGAAGACCTCGGCGAGAGATGCCCGCGACCGCGCCGTAACCGTCGAGGTGAGCTGCCAGAGCGTCGGGTAGCGCTCGAGCCGGAACAGGTCCGGTGCGCGCACGCTACCCGGCGTGGCCACCCGCCCCAGGTCGTTGCGCACCATGTCGACGATCATCAGGTTCTCGGCGCGCTCCTTGGGCGAAGCCTGCAGGCGCCGGCCGGCGTCGACGTCCTCCTGCCAGGAACGCCCCCGTGCGGCGGTCCCCTTCATCGGCCGGCTGACCAGCCGGTCGTGGCGGAGCGAGAAGAACAACTCGGGCGAGGCGGAGCAGATGGCGAACTCGCCGAAATCGAGATAGGCGGCGTGCGGCGGCGCGCCGCCCGAGACCAGTCGGTGGAACAGCTCCCAGGGCTCTCCGCCAAACGGCGCCCGCAACCGGTGGGTGTAGTTGACCTGGTAGACGTCGCCGGCCGCGATCGCGTTCTTGATGGATGCGATGCCGGCCTTGTATTCGGCCTCGCCACGGCTCGCGCGCCACGCCTCGGCCCCGAGATCGTCTAGGGTCTCCTCGCGCCCTCGCGGTAGCGTCGGCAGGGCGCGTACCTTCTCGCAGCGCTCGAACACCGCGAAGGCGGCCAGCGGCAGCCCCGGTGCCGTGGTCGCCACCGCGAGCGCGCCGTCGAACGCGGGCGCCGCCTCGTAAACGACGAATCCCACGCAGAAGCCGCCACGTGCCGCCTCGAGCTCCACCGCCGCCAGCAGGGGAACGACCTCCTCCAGCCGCCAGGCGACGCGCGGGACGCCCGCTCCCACGCCGCGCCACCAGCCCTGGCGGGCGCGCAGGAGCACCGCCGGGGCGGCTGCGGGAACGAGGACGTTCATCGGTCGACCATTGGCGCTTCTGCTACGCTTCGAAACATAGCTCATCGGTACCGGCCGCCCGGGCACTCGCCCCACACCGAGGCGCAGCAAGGCCCGACGCCGTTGAAGCCGGGGTGGAACGCTCCTTGCGAAAGGGAGGGTCAACAGATGCGCGAAATCGTTCGACGCCACGAACGTGGCCTCACCATGGTCGAGCTGCTGATTGCCCTGGCGATCCTCATGATCGCGGCGCTCATCGGCTACCCGGCGCTGCAAAAGACCCTCGCGCGCGCCAACCTCGAGGGCGCCGCGCAGCAAATGATGGCCTTGATGCGCGCCGGGCGACTCGAGGCGATCAAGCGCAGCGCCCCCGCGGTGGTGACGCTGGACCAGGCGACCGGGCGCCTCATGGTGTTCATCGACATCCACGACGCGGGTGGGGTGGCCAAGCCCGATCTGCTCTACAACCCGAAGGCCGGCGAGAACCCGGCGAACACCGACTACATCGTCGGCGAGCTCGCCATGCCCCCGCGAGTGAACCTAGGCGGGCCGGCCGCGCAGCCCGAAATCGTCAAGGACTTCACCGACATCGGGGCCGGCCCGCGGGCGGTGTTCCAGGGCGACGGGTCGGTCAAAGACGGCGGCGCCTTCCGGATCCGCGACGACCGGCAGAACTTCCTCGAGATCAAGGTCGCGCCCGCCGCCACCGCGCGGATCCAGCTTCGCAAATGGCACACCACCGACAACGACTGGTTCACCCGCGACATGCGGAACGGAAAGGTGCTCTGGGAATGGTACTGACCTGGCGCCGGCAGCTTGACGAGACCGATCGCTTCGAGCACCCCTTCCCCGGCCAGGCAGAAGAGCGCCGGAACGAGACGGGGATGTCGCTCGTGGAAGTGCTCATCGCCCTGCTGATCATCGGCGTGGTGGCGATGGGCATCATCCCGCTCTTCTCCCGCTCGGTGCGGCAGAACCGCGAGGGCGGCAACTACACCGAGATCACCAACGTCGCCCGCTCCAGCCTCGAGGAGTACCTGCAGCTCGACTTCAACGCCCCCCAGCTCACCCTCGCCGCCGGCAGCACCGAGAAGATCCTCAACGAATACCTGGACCCCACCACCAAACGCTGGGTGACTTTCGTCACGCCGGCGGTGCCGCCCTCGACTTCGCTCTATCAGCGCACGATCCAGATCCAGCAGTTCGCCTCCAACGACCTGCTCGACAACGGCACCCTGGACACCCCGAAGGACGGCGCAGAGCCAAGGGAAGGCATCCAGCTCAAGCTGGTGCGCGTCAGCGTGCGGCCGTTGTGGGGCAGGACGGGAAGCGGCGGCGGCATCAACAACATGCTGGGCAAGCGCACCCCGATCTCCCTCGAAGTGCTCAAGGCGATTTGAGGAGCCCAGCGATGAGAGTGCAGACACCAAAAACGCACGCCGCCGCCGGCCAGCGCGGGTTCAGCCTGCTGGAGATGGTGATCACCCTGGCGATCCTCGTCGTGGTGATGCTCGGCGCCCTCGCCCTCTTCGACATGGCGTCCAGCCTCAGCCGCGTCCAGCTCGACGTGGCGGACATGCAGCAGTCGCTGCGCAGTGGCCAATACGACATGGTGCGCCTGCTGCGCATGTCCGGGCGTGGCAGCGTCCCCGCCCAGGTGCTCCAGCCTCCGCTGCCCGCCGCCGCCCCGGTCTGGACCTTCCCCAAGGGGATCGCCGTCGAGGTGCGCAACAAGGCCGGAGCCAACGAGTACATGGACGCCCCGGCCAACACCAAGAAGATCCTTCCGGAGACCGACGTGCTCACCGTGCGCGGCGTCTTCTCGTCGCCCGTGTGCACGGTGGTCAAGGACACCTTCACCGTGGACAACCTGGTCGGCTCCCCGACGTACGGCCGGGGGCAGTTGCGGGTGATCAACCAGGCGCTTCCCAACGTCCCGGTGCCGCAGAACCTCAAGCGCCTGGCCGAGGCGATCGCCGGTGGCGTCAAGGAGGCTCTGATGCTGGTCAGCGGCGAAGACGACTCGATCTTCCAGGTCGTCGAGCTCGACCCGGGGGCCAGCAACGTCGACAACCCCGCCAACCCCACAAACATCCTGGTGGCGTTCAAGTTCGACGGCGGCACCAATACCGCCGGCTATCTCGCCTTCTCGGGCGGCACGTGGAACTCCAAGCTCAAGGAGGCCGCCTACATGGGGATCATCGAGGAATACAAGTTCTACGTCCTCGACGAGCGCGAGATCATCGGGGATGTGAACTCGCCGCCGAAACCGCGCCTGGTACGGGCCCAGGTGTTTCCTGGCACCCAGAGCCCATACAAGGGCGATGTCGACAACTGGTCGGTGGGGATCGCCGACAACGTGGCAGACCTACAGGTCGCGCTGGGGATCCAGAATGGCGGCG
>Ga0075431_100003321_pt1 | contig 15583 bp, 10 predicted proteins | sample RhiMetdeltSRZDD5_FD_75297 | JGI IMG/M metagenome (GOLD analysis project Ga0075431, IMG submission 75297) | Populus rhizosphere microbial communities from Tennessee, USA - Rhizosphere MetaG P. deltoides SRZDD5 | ecosystem: Host-associated > Plants > Roots > Rhizosphere > Soil | place: USA... | reverse complement strand
CTTGAAACAACTACCCCGTCCGCTCCTTTTCAAAGGATGCTTCGCAGCATTTTTCTTTAGGTCGCGTCCACCCCTCCTTCTCGAAGGAGGGGAATATTTCGCCTCGCCGTGATTTACTTCGAACTTTGAATGTCCAATGACGCGATTTTCCGCTGACGCGGCTCAAACACGGAAGGTTGGCAAGAACATCACCCAGGGATACACTTGCGCTTCATGTCACATTTTATCCGCTCAACACTTTTTGTGTTGTTCGCCGGTTTGATGCTGGCGAGTACACAGGTCGCAGGCCCCAAACAGCCAGTCGGTGTGATCCTCAACAGCTCCGTGGAAATGATCGACGCCGGCAACCGGCCCGAGCACTGGACAATCGATCCGGCCCCGCCGCGTGGCACGTTCGATGGAGCGAAAGTCGTCTCGGGCGTCGCGCATGCGGGAACGCAGAGCCTGAACATCTCAGTGACAAACTTCGTGTGGTTGAACAAAACGCTCGCGCGACCGTATGCGACCTACAAATTGACCGGCTGGATCAGGACCGAGGATGTACCGTCGACAGATGATTTGGGTGCGAGGCTCGAAGTGCGAGGCGTGAAAGTCACATCCCCTGTGAAAAAAATCTCGGGAACGGTCGATTGGACTGAGGTGCAAGTCACCTTCGACACCGAAGGCCAGGACAGTTTCAGCATCGCAGCAGGACTGGGCCGGACGCGCGGCAATAGCTCAGCGGCGGGCAAGGCCTGGTTCGACGATTTGAAGTTGGAACTCATCTCCGTGCGTGAACTGAAGCCTGCAGTGACGATCGATGCCGCGAAGACTCGCGCGCCGATGCTGGATTTGATTTACGGCCAGTTTATCGAACACCTCGGCCGCTCGATCTATGGCGGCATCTGGGCGGAGATGCTGGAAGATCGCAAATTCTATTCGGCCGTTGACGAAACGCGCCGCGACAAAGTTTTCGTTCCTTCGCCTTGGAAGACGGTGGGTGACGCGGGCGCCGTAACTATGGTCAAGGAAAACGCTTTTGTCGGGGAGCAAGCACCACAGATTCATTTGCGCGAGGGAGCTGCGCCTGCAGGTATTGCTCAAACCGCACTGGGAGTCTTGACAGGAAAGGAATACGAAGGTTACGTGATATTGGCCGGCGACGCCTCCGCGGCGCCTATCGAAGTCAGTCTGAGCTGGGGAAACAGCGCGAGCGAGCGGCAAACGATTCGAATTGACCGCCTCACCCGGAATTACCGCAAGTACCCAGTCAAATTCAAAGCGGGAAGCTCGACGGACCTGGCCACTTTAGCAATCGTGGGCAAGGGCACTGGAAATTTTCTGATCGGCACATCGTCGCTCATGCCCGCCGACAACGTTCGTGGGATGCGCGCGGACACTCTGGCGTTGCTCAAAGAACTCAACGCGCCCATTTATCGTTGGCCGGGCGGCAATTTTGTCAGCGGCTACAATTGGAAGGACGGCATCGGCGACCGCGACAAGCGTCCGCCGCGGAAGAATCCAGCGTGGACGGGCATCGAGCACAACGACTTCGGAATTCATGAATACTTCGACTTTCTTCGCGAGGTAAATTCACAGCCCTTCATCGCACTGAATGCCGGGCTCGGCAGTGTCGAGTCAGCGGTGCAGGAAGTGGAGTATGTCAGCGGCGGAGCGGAAACAGCGATGGGGAGGCTGCGCACCCAGAACGGTCGACTCGAGCCTTTCTACTGTAAGTACTGGGCGGTGGGAAATGAAATGTCCGGCAGTTGGCAACTGGGTAATGTGGCGATCGATGAGTTTGTGAAGCGCCACAACGCATTCTCGCAAGCGGTGCTGAATATCGATCCGTCGATTAAGTTAGTCGCCTCCGGTGAGGCCGTTCGAGCGAGCAGCGATTGGGACCGTCAACTGCTTTCGAGAAGCGCCCAGTACATAAATCTCAACAGCAAACATTTTTATAGGCAGGATTGGCACGCGGGTGGATTGATGACGCACGTCCGTCAGATCGGCGATGCCATCCGCGCCATTGCGGAAGGCCACCGCGAATATCTGAAAACCATTCCGGAAATTCAGGGCAAGGACATCCGCGTTTCACTGGACGAGTGGAATTATTGGTACGGCCCGCACGTTTTCGGCGAACTTGGCACTCGTTACTTTTTGCGGGACGCACTCGGCATCGCGGGAGGCATCAACGAATACAGCCGCGATACCGACGTCATCGCTATGGCGGCCTACGCGCAAACCGTCAACGTCATCGGCGCTATCAAGACGAGCAAGACCGCTGCAGTGCTGGACTCGACGGGACAAGCGCTGGTGATGTACCGGCGACACTTCGGCACGATTCCCGTGGAGATCTCCGGCGCCACTGAACCGCTGGACATTGCCGTCACGTGGACAGAGAAAAAAGATGCGCTTACGATTTCGGTCATCAACCCGACCTACGAGTCGTACGATCTTCCGTTCAAAGTCCAGGGCGCGCGCCTTGCATCGACTGGAACCTCATGGACGCTCAGCGCTCCGGACGAGATGGACTATAACGAGCCCGGCAAACCGCCTGTCGTCAAATTCAACGAACGAGCTCTCAGCGGCGTTGAGAATACCCTGCGCGTTGCGCCAGCCAGCGCGACCATATTTCGCATTCCCGCGAGCCCGACAGAAATGAAGTAGCCACGGATTTCACGGATTACACGGACAGGAAAGCACCTAGTCAGGAAAATCGGGTCGTCTGAAATCCGTGAAATCCGCGAAATCCGTGGCCATTTCCACCAACACGTCATAGCCACGCTGTGATTACAGAGTCAGATGTGACGAACCGGATGCGGCTGCACCCGGTGACGAGCCTGAAAAGATGTAGGGGCGATATCCGGTGATGTTTTCATAACCGGCCGCAACTCGGGCGATGGCATCGGCCGCATCTCGCCGACCAAGTATGACGACGGTCCCACCACAGCCTCCACCGGTAATTCGTGCGCCGTACAAACCGTTCGACGCCCCTTCCGCACGAACCAGGTCGACGATGATCTGCGTACCACGTGAACCCAAACCGCAAGCGGAGTAGCTGGAGTGTGATTGGTACATCAACTCTCCCATCTGCCTTCGTTGTTCTTCGTCCGGCGGTGCCAGGAGCAGCCGACGGAACGTTTCAACGCGATGGTGCTCATACACCGGATGCGCGGTTGGCAGGCGGATCTTGTACTTGCGCGTGGGATCGACGGTGGTAACCGAGTCCACCGTCCGTGAATAACGACCGAGAAACTCCTCGCCGGACATTTCATCGGGCAACAGCTGAAGGAATTCCCGCTCCAATTCAGCGGGCGAAACATTCGCCAGATAGCCGTTCGTCGAAGAGTTCTTCTCGCTGATGATGCGATACCCCATGAACGCGCCTGTCCGTACCGTGCCGTAGTCCGATCCCGTGATGGCATGCCGCTCACCCGAGTCGAGTCCCCAGAAGGAAATTTCCTCGGGGACTCGTACCGCCGGTTGCAGCTCCGCGGGCTGGCAAAGCAACGCGAGCAGCGAGTCTTTCTCACCGCAGATGCAGGTCATTTGATCCATCACGCCGCAGGGCGCGCCGGCGACGAGGTTTTCCGCCTTCTGGCACAGCAGCGCCATTTCCCGGGCTTCGATGCGGACGTCGAATGCGGTCGTGACCGCTTGCATGATTGCCGTTTCCAGCGCTGCGGAAGAACTGACGCCTTTTCCTGCGGGAACAGCGGACGAAATCACAATCTGGGCGCCGTTAGAAAACGAAACCTGCCGCTCGCGCATCAGGACGACAAAGATGCCGGCCACGTAAGCCGCCCAATGATGATTCGTGTCGCGGGCAAAAAGCTGCCGCGCTTCCTCATAAGTCTTTGACGCGAGGTCACGGATCGGCACGCTAAATGGCTTCCTGCCGATACTGCGAATCTCGATGGCAGGTCGATCGATAACGTGAAGTGCCGCGAAAGTCGCTTCTTTAATGGGTCGCTGCAGGACGAGCGAACCGGAGTAATCGGCAATACCGCCCATAACGTCGAGCCGTCCGGGTGCGCGCGTCACAACCAGCGGCGTGCCGGGGCTAAAGAGTTTGCGCTCGCGAAGCGCTTCGAGAAATAGCGATAGATCGGTCATGAGAATCTTAGATCCAGCCGCGTTTTCGTAACGCTGCCTTCAGCAGCGGTTCGATCTGCCGCTGGATGTGCTCATTCGCGTATCCCACCCAGGCCACATCAGCCTCGGTGGTCAGCGGTGCTTGCAGCGGTCGGCCAAAGCCGTCGGTGAGGATGACGCCAGATTCGGCCGCGATCAATGAAGCGCAAACATCGTAAGGATGACAACAGAGGCCCAACGGTTGCCCCCGCCGCCGCAGCGTATCGTGCATGAGCGGTCGCAAATCGGCGACGAAACGATAGTGGCCGGCCATCAATTCGTAGAGTTGTCCGCCGCTCGATAGGTATTGATCTTCAAAACAATGGGCTTTCCCCGGTTGAACCGGACCTAGTGCGCCCATCACCACTTCCTCGTCAAGGGCCGCCAGTTCGTCGCGTGCTCCGGGAAAGAAGCGCGAGATCATCGCAAAACCATGGGCGATCGTTGTCGATCGTGATGGCGTTAGCACTAATGGTTGCGATTCACCTGTCAGCCGGTTGTAACGAATCATCTGAGACCCGTGTCCCTTGATCGCCCACATTTGATCGGAGAGATATTGTTTGACCAGAGGGATTTCGGTTTGAATCGCGAGCACGACGTCCTGGAGTGAAGTCGCCGGTCCGCGATTCGGCGCCACACCGGTGAGAATCCAGGCGCTACGCTTCTGATACATGATCTCTCGGGTACCATCGATGGGATCGACGATGATGCGCCAGACGGCGTCCGATTCGCTGGCGCCTCGCGGAAACACCACTTTACCTTCCGGCAATCCTTCGGCGATCAGCACGAAACAATGTTGACGAGACAGTTCCTGAAAGAAGCCAAGGAGCACGTCTTCGCTTACCGCGTCGATGATATAGATCGTGTCGCCTTGCTGTTCTCTGTGGACACCAGACACCTCATCGAGCGATTGCTGCGACGTCGCACGGAGGACCGTGTCGCGGATGCTGCGGTGCAATTCGCGTAGTGGCTCTAGAAGTGGCGACGGATCAATCATGTCGTGGAGCTGTCCAAATTGGGGAAGCAGTTGGGACACGCAAATTCCCCTCCTTCGCGAAGGAGGGGTGGCTGCGCCATAAAGAAATTGGCCCCGTTCCTTATTCGGCGCAGACGGGGTGGTTGTTTCAAGCCACCGATTATCCAAACTCGTTCGGAATGAATAAGCGGTAGCTTGAAACAACCACCCCGTCCGCTCCGCAAAGGATGCTTCGCGGCATTTTCTCTAGGTCGCGTCCACCCCTCCTTCACAAAGGAGGGGAATGTGCGTGCCTTAACTATAACCATGCAAACGACGCCTGGCGGGCGAAGCCCGCGCACTCACATCCCGTCTATGTTCCAGCGCTTGCGTAAAGCGAAATTGGGACAGCTCTGCAATCATTACCTAGCCTTGTAATGCACGTCGGACAGATTCCTCAACTCCTCCGCCTTCTCTTCAGGCAGGGTATCGCCAAGGAAATTGCCACCGCCAATTTCCGGACCTGCAAGATATTTCAAGAGGCGAGGCTTGCGCAGCGGTGGATGGAACTCAATGTGAAAATGAAAGCCGTCGTGGACTTCGCCGTCAGTGGGGGCATGATGCAGAGTCATGACGTATGGAAACGGAATGCGCCAAAGGTTGTCATAGCGTACGAGCATGACTTTCAAGGCCTGAGCGAGGTCGCGCATTTCCGACACACTCAAACCCGCTAGAGCCGCGTGCGTCGCTTTCGGCGCGACGTAGCATTCGTAAGCATACCGAGCAAAGTAAGGCAGAAACGCGATGGCCGAAGAGTTTTCATAAATGATCCTTCGCCCATCCTGGCTCTCCGACTTGAGGATCTCTTGAAAGAGCACGCGTCCCGTCGCTTCGTAGTAGCGTCGGGAAACATCGGCTTCGCTCTGAATGGTCTTGAAGACAAAATTCGTCGCATAGATCTGACAGTGCGGATGCGGATTGGACACACCCACGACATCGCCTTTGTTTTCGAAGACCAGGACATGTTTCACTTCCTGTCGAGAGCCGAGATCGACGTACTGGTCACGCCAGGTCTCGAGAAGCGCCTGGACTTCAGCGACCTCTAGTTCAGCCAGCGTCGCGTTGTGTTTCGGACTGTAGCAGACCACGCGCGCGATGCCGGTCGCCGGCCGATTACGGTAGATGCCTGCGGGAGTATTCAGATGGAATGGCGCATCCAGGCCGACGCAGGGATGGTCATTGTCGAAGACAAATACGCCACTGTAATTTTCATTTCGCGAGCCGCTGACACGTGCGTTACCCGGACAGAAGTAGCAGTCCGCAACGTACTGCGGGACGGTCGCCTGCACAGCCGGCGACGATTCACCGAGCCATGGACGATCTTGCCGGTGCGCGGCGACGATGACCCATTCCTCGCGTAACGGATGCCAGCGCTGTTCCCATTTGATTGCGTCGTTCATGCGATGTGTTGGGGGTACATATAACGTGCAGCGTGGCGGGTATTGTATACAATATCCCGTAATGAAGCCGACATCGAGACGTCATTTTCTGCGGCTTTCTGCGTCTGCTGCCGCTGGTTCCACACTGGTACCATGGGGCTCCGCTCAGGTCCGATCGTCAGCCGAGATTTCAGCCATCCATAGCTTCGAAGCAAAGATGGTTCGCGCAAGGCTAGTTCCTCTGTCCAATATCCGACTGCTCGGAGGACCGCTCAAAACGGCACAGGATGCCGACGCTAAATATCTCCTCGAACTCGAACCCGATCGCATGATGGCGTTCTATCGGGTGCGCGCCGGCCTGCTGCAGAAAGCGCAACCTTACTCGGGCTGGGATGGTGGCGGCCGCAATCTTACCGGCCATATTGCAGGTCATCACTTGTCGGGCGTCAGTCTGATGTATCTCGCGACCGGTGATGCGAAGTTTAAATCGCGAGCCGATTATCTCGTTAATGAACTCAAGGAGGTGCAGGACAAACACGGCGACGGTTATTTGAGCGCTCTTGAGGGCGGACGCGAGGCTTGGGCCGCGGTGTCGAAGGGTGAAATCCGATCGAGCGGCTTTGATCTCAACGGGCTGTGGTCGCCTTGGTACACGCTGCACAAGACCTTCGCGGGACTCCGCGACGCCTATCGTTGTACCGGCAACAGCATCGCTCTCGACGTCGAAACCAGATTTGCGACCTGGGCGGAAGCTGTCCTCAAGCCGATGAGCGAAGTTCAAGTGCAGCGCATGCTCAACACCGAGCACGGCGGCATGAACGAAGTCCTCGCCGACCTTTATGCTGATACCGGAGATCGCCGATGGCTCGATCTTTCTTACAGGTTCGAACATCGAGCATTCACCGATGCGCTCAAGCGGCATCAGGATAATCTCAACGGTAAACACGGCAACTGCCAGATTCCGAAGTTGATGGGATCCGCTGTTCGATACGGCTACACGGCCGACGCCGCAGATCTCGAGGCCGCATCGTTCTTCTGGGACCGCGTCACGCAACATCATACTTACGCGACCGGAGGACATGGCCTTGCCGAGTATTTCGGAGCGCCGGATCAACTAAGTCCGCGTGTGGATGGGCGCACCTGCGAAACCTGCAACGTTTACAACATGCTTAAACTCACACGCCGGCTGTTTTCGTTCAGGCCGGATGCGTTCTACGCCGACTTTCATGAACGCGCGTTGTTCAATCACATCATGGCGTCGCTCGATCCGGAAACGGGACGCTCGTCCTACATGGTGCCGGTTGGACGCGCGGTGCAGCAGGAATATCAGAACATGCTGCAGAGTTTTACCTGTTGCGTGGGATCGGGAATGGAAAGTCACGCGCTGCACGGTTCCGGAATCTATTACGAATCGAACGACGCATTGAATCCCGTGCTCTGGGTGAATCTATTTGCATCCTCGACGGCACAATTTCCGCTTTCGAATGTGCGACTCGACATGAGTACGGACTTCCCGGATGGCGAGAACGCAACGATGACGTTCACGCTTCCATCGCCGAAACGATTCACTCTCGCCGTGCGCCGGCCGAGTTGGGCAGGCGATGGATTCAAGATCAGCGTGAATGGCCAGTCCGTTGAAGTGCCGCCGCTCGCGAGCCTGCGGGCCGGAAGCGCAGGCGGCCGCAACGTGGGTAGCGACGACAGATTGTTGCAACCGAGTTCCTATATTGAGATGGTCCGCGAATGGAAGTCAGGCGACAAGGTTCAACTCAGCCTGCCAAAATCCGTTCGCTTGGAACCCACTCCCGACAACAAACAAGTGGCCGCGATCATGTGGGGGCCCTTGCTGCTCGCGGGTGATCTGGGACCGCGTCGCGAAGGACCGGGAGGAAATGCGGCGCGCATAGTGGCTCCGGTGCTCGTCGCGGCCGAACGTCCCGTCACCGAATGGGTCGCGCCGTCAGCAACGCGTGCCGGCGATTTTGTCGCGGCCAAAGTGGCCCGCGATCCGGCTCAACCCGCGCCGCCAGTCGATGTCGCTCTCGCTCCCTTTTATCGAACGCACCGGCGGACCTACAGCGCTTACTTCGATGTTGTCACCGCTGAAGAGTTCGAGGCTCGTGTCCGCGCGGCGACCGCGGAGCGTGAGCGTGTTCGCAAGTTGGAAGCAGCTACTGTCGCATTCGTGCAGCCCGGCGACGCCGATCGGGAGAAAGACTTCAACTATCAGAGCGACCCTGCCAATCGGCAGCCGCAACGCACGAATGGCCGCGCCGGTCGAGGCGGGCAAGGCTGGTTTTCTTACGATTTTCCTGTCGAGAACACGAAGGACATGGCCGTCGTTGTCACGTATCTCAATGAACTCGGCCTCGAACCCGCGAGCGGAAATTTTCAGATCCTTGTGGATGGAGTCGAGGTTGTACGCTTCCAGCCAGACGACAAGGCAACCGGATTTTTCGACGTCACTTATCCGATTCCTCCTGCTCTGCTCAACGGCAAGAAAAAAGCCACGATCCGATTTCAAGCCGCGTCCAACGGCCGGATCGCGCCGATATTCGGCGTGCGGATGATTCGCGTCAGGGAGGTGATGTAATGAGAGCGACACCAATAACGGTCGTCTTTCTGCTGGCCGGCTCGTTGTTGTTGGCTTCGGCCCAGGAACCGGACACGCTGAGTTTCGATACCGCCGATTTCACGTTGAAGCTCGTCAAGAGTTCACAGACGATCGCCGCTCTTCAACCCAAAGGTGCGGGCGGTTTTGATTTCACTCCCGCAGACAAGCTGGAAATCCGCAGTATCGACGGGTTCAATTCCGTAGGCGATCTGACCTTGCGCGTCCGTCAGCAAGGTTCCGCAGGATGGCAGACTTTTTCCACCAGCGCCGCGAAGCGTCCGGTCGAAGTTTTACCAGCCAGCGGTTCGGTTCTGGCGGCGGCCAACCTCGGTCCGACGCTTCCCGCGGATTGCCCCATTCAAGTCATCCGTCGCTGGGTGTTGGATAACGGGAAATTGGTGCTGCGTTTCGAATTGAAAAACACCGGCGCTCAACGCGTGGAGATTGGCGCGCTGGGAATGCCGATGATCTTCAACAATATGCTCAAGGGGCATCCGCTCACGCAGATGGTGGAGGTGAATTCGTTCACCGATCCGGCGATCAATGCGGATGGAGGCTATCTTCAGGTGACGCGTTTGAGCGGTCACGGGCCCGCTCTTGTGGTCGTGCCGGAGGGCAAGACGCCGTTCGAAGCGTGGCATCTGCTTATCGAGCCCAACGGCCCCAACAACATTTTTTCGCGAGGCAACCCTTACGAAGGCTCATTCGAGTGGATGGTCCACACGCAGGCCTACGCTGAGAATGAATGGAAGGACAAAGAACAGTGGAATCCGCCGACGATGGCGGTGCTGGGACCGGGGGAGACAAAAAGCTATGGTCTGAAGTTCCTGCTGTCGCCCGACATTCGGGGCATTGAACAAACTCTGGCAGCGAATCGGCGGCCTGTGGCTGTGGGGATTCCCGGCTACATCGTGCCCATGGATTTGAACTCCAAACTCTACTTGAACTATCCGAGCAAGGTCGCAGCCATCAGGAGCGAACCCAGCGGGGCGATTGTGGTGAAGGAGAACAAGCCCACTAAAGCCGGATGGAAGGATTACACCCTGCAGGGCAAGGGATGGGGGCGCGTCCGATTGACGATCACCTACGACGACGGCACCAACCAATCTCTTAGCTATTACGTCATCAAATCCGCTGCACAGGCCGTTGCCGACATGGGCAATTTCCTTTTCACGAAACAATGGTATGTGAACCCCGACGATCCGTTTCATCGCAGTCCGTCCGTGATGACCTACGATCGTGCCAATAACCGGATTGTCCTTCAGGACGCGCGCGCGTGGATCGCCGGTCTGGGTGATGAAGGTGGGTCCGGTCCATGGCTGGCCGCGGCGATGAAGGAATCCGGACAACCGCAGAAGGAGGAGGTCGCCAAATTCGAGCAGTTCATCGACGGCGTCCTTTGGGGAAATCTTCAGTACAGCGAAGGCGAGCGCCAGTATGGTGTGAAGAAAAGCTTGTTCTATTACGATCCTGTCGCGCTTCCCAACTTTGCATACGAGACTCGCTTCAATTGGACGACGTGGACGAGTTGGAACAAGGCGCAGTCGGAAGCGGTCAACCGCGCTTATGACTATCCGCACGTCGTTGCGGCTTACTGGTCGATGTATCGGCTAGCGCGCAATTACGAAGGCCTCGTCACGCATCATGCGTGGGACTGGTATTTGAAACAAGCCTTCGAAACTGCCAACTATCTCGGTACGCACAACAATATCGGCAACAGCCGCGACGGTCTCATGGACGGCACCATCTTCCTGATGTTGCTGGATGACCTCAAACGCGAGGGCTGGCAGACACAGGCCACTGCTCTTGAGGCACAACTGAAGGTCCGCGCCGATGACTGGAATCGTCGCTCTTTGCCGTATGGCAGTGAGATGGCCTGGGATTCCACGGGACAGGAGCAGATTTACGGCGTTACCAAGTACTTCGGCAACCACGAGAAAGCGGAGATCACGCTGAATTCAATTCTCGGCTATATGCCGTCCATTCCGCATTGGGGCTATCACGGCAATGCCCGTCGTTTCTGGGACTTCTTTTATGGCGCAGCTCCAGGAGGTACAGCGGAACGCCAGCTGCATCATTATGGGTCCGGGCTGAATGCGATTCCCGTGCTTTCCGAATTCCGGAACAAGCCCGACGACTTTTACTTGTTGCGCGTGGGTTACGGCGGTGCGATGGGTGGGTTGAGCAATATCGACCAGGAGGGTTTCGCGAGTGCCGCATTTCATTCTTTTCCACAGAATATGCGCTGGGACACATACACCGGCGACTACGGCCCGAACTTTTTCGGCGTTGCGGTGAATGCCGCGACGTACGTCATCAACCATCCCGAATTCGGCTGGCAGGCATTCGGTGGCAACGTCAATGCTGACGGCGATTGGATCCGAGTCCAGCCACTGGACGCCTTCCGTCAGCGTGTCTACGTGGCGCCGCGCGGCTTGTGGTTAACTCTGGATTCCGGGACCTTTGAGAGCGTCGAGATCAATACCAGGACTCATGCGGTCCGTGCTGGGCTCTCCGCGTCAACTCCGTCGGTGTCCCGGGCGCGCCTGCGCATCGAGCAACCATCGAAGGCCGGCGGAGCTGCCATTTATCGCCTTAAAGAGAATCTGCCAAAGGAACGAGACGCGTTCGTCGTCACTCTTCAGAACAAGACGTCATGGATCGAACTCATCGACAGCCGTCCGTGAAGTAGTCGAACCTCGCAAGTTTTTGGTAACCGAATGTTGATTTCCCGTGTCAATAGAAGGTTACCAATGGAGGTTACGTGGAAGTCTTTCTGAAAGATCTGAAGCACTCCCTGCAAATGTTCCGGCAGAGCCCGAGTTTTACGCTCGCTGCAATCGCGGCACTCGCGCTCGGCATTGGCGCCAATACTGCAATCTTCTCGGTGGTGAATGCGGTTTTGCTGAAACCAATCCCATTTCCGGAACCCGACCGGCTCGTGATGTTCATGAATAGTTCGCCGCAAGGTGATTTCGCTGCGGCGTCGCCTGCGAAGTTCTGGCATTGGCGATCTCAGTCGACCATTCAGAATTCAAGCGCTTTCAGAAATACGATCCTCAATTACACCGGCGGCGAAATCCCCGAGCAGCTTCGAGCAACGCAGGTCAGCGTCGATTACTTCAAGCTGTTTGGAGTACCTGTAATCCTCGGCCGCGCGTTTTCCGCGGAAGAAGATCTGCCGAGATCCGAAAAGGTGGTTGTACTAAGCCATGGCCTGTGGGAGCGGCGATTCGGAAAAAACCCCGGAATTATCGGGCAGACGATTTCTCTGGGCGGCGCGCCGCACGTCGTGATCGGTGTTGTTGGGCCTAATTTCAATGTTTCAGAATTCGGACCGCCGCCAGAAATCTGGACTGCCTTTCAATTGGATCCGAACTCCAATGATCAAGGGCATTACTTTCAATCCGCGGGACGCTTGAAGCCCGGCGTATCGCTGGAACAGGCAAAGTCGCAGTTTGCGGCATCGGCAAAAGCATTTAACGACAGGTTCCCGAATGCACTCGGACCAAACCAAAGTTTCACGGTTCAGCTGTTCCAGGAGGCATTCGTCGCAAACGTGCGGCCGATTCTCCTCGTGATGGCCGGCGCAGTCAGCTTCGTCCTTCTGATTGCGTGCGCGAATGTCGCTAACCTTCTTCTTGTGCGCGCGACAGGCCGGAGACGTGAAATTGCGATTCGTGCGGCGATGGGAGCGGGCCGCGGCCGAATACTTCGCCAACTCTTGACTGAGAGTGTCGTGCTTTCGCTGGCCGGTGGAATTCTCGGACTGGGTCTTGGCCTCACGGGAATTCGCCTTCTGCTTTCGATCAACACGGCAGGCCTGCCGCGGCTCGGCCAGAACGGATCCGCGCTGAGCCTCGACTGGCGCGTCCTGACATTTACGATTGCCCTATCCATCGCCACAGGGATTCTGTTTGGTTTGATTCCCGCCTTGCAGGGCTCACGTGCGGATCTCAACGCGACCTTGAAGGAAAGCAGCGGCCGTTCGGGCACGGGACTGCGCCACAACAAAGCTCGGTCGGCTCTCGTTGTGGTTGAGCTCGCACTGGCCGTTGTCCTGCTCGTGGGCTCCGCGTTATTGATACAAACATCGTTAGCATTGCGCGCAGTCGATCCCGGTTTCGATGCCACCAATGTATTGACCATGCAAATGTCGCTTTCGGAACCGCGGTTTGCGAGCTCGCGTACCGTCGACTTGCTGATACGCGAAGCCGTCGACCGATTGCAGGCGCTGCCGGGAGTTGAAGCCGCGAGCGCAACATGCTGCGTGCCGCTTCAGGGTGGTTATGGTCTGCCCTTCACCATTGCCGGCCGTCCGCTTACGGACGGGCCGTATCACGGCGGTGGCGGCTGGATGAATGTTTCGCCGGGATATTTCGACGTCTTCAAGATTCCCGTCAAGAAAGGGCGCGTATTCGACATTCGAGACGATGGACTCGCTCAGCAAGTCGTTGTCATCAACGAAACCATGGCGCGCCAGTTTTGGAAAGACAGCGATCCGCTGAACGCCCAGATTGTGATCGGCAAAGGCGTAATGCGTGAGTTCGCCTCCGAGCAGCCGCGACAGATCATCGGCGTTGTGGCCGATAGCCGTGACAACGGACTAAACAACAATCCTGGACCGAAAATGTTTGTTCCTCAGGCGCAAGTTCCCGATCTTGCGAATGCGCTGAACCTTGGCATCGGACCCATGTCGTGGGTGGTTCGCACGCGGATGGATCCATACTCATTCAGCGATCAGATTCAGCGCGAACTTCGACAAGTTACAGGTCTTCCGGTTTCCAACATTCGATCGATGTTGGATGTCGTGAGCCTGTCGACTTCAAGGCAACGTTTCAACATGCTGCTCATGACGATATTTGGAGCATCAGCGCTGCTGCTTGCGGCCATCGGCATTTATGGATTGATGGCGTACACCGTGCAACAGCGGACGCCGGAGATCGGCATCCGGCTCGCTCTCGGCGCTCGCGCAAGCGAAGTTCGCCGGATGGTCGTCTTTCAAGGGATGACGCTGGCGTTAGCCGGGATTGTTATCGGTGTCGCGTCGGCTTATGGCCTGTCGCGATTCATTGCCGCGTTCTTGTTTGGCGTAAAAGCCCAAGATCTCGGAGTCTTCGTGGGCATTCCACTTTTCTTGACGGCGGTTGTGCTGCTGGCCGTTTGGATTCCCGCGGTTCGGGCGAGCCGTGTGGATCCAATACAGGCGCTCAGGTACGAGTAGGCGTAAACGCGTGGTTCCCCGATCAGGGTTCATCCTCGCCGTCTTCCTGTTCCCAGCACTTTTCGATCTCCCGGTCAAGTCGGGGATCGACGATAGATGGCGATCAAGGCGAGAAGCGTCACGACGATCCATAGCGTCGTCGTCGAACCAAGAATCGGCACCCAGTTCGTCCAAATGCGTTGGCGATCCCAAAACTGATTTTCGGCGGTCGCCGGAAACACGCCGACGACTTTGCTGAAGGCTTCGTCGAACGTCATCCCGCCACGCATCCGCTCGAGGATTTGAGGCACGGCCACCTCGTTTTCCGGAACGCCTGCCAGGCAAACGCGGCGTAAGCCTCCTTATGCAACATCTCGCAGTGCGAACCCCGCTTAAACGGACTATCCGCTGACATGAAATCTCCAAACATCGTGTGACGTTTTTCGGCGAACTGCCAGTAGAGGGTGGAAGAACGGTTTTCAAACAGTTTTGGAGGATCTGCAATGCAACGATTGATGACTCTGGCCGCCGCGATGATCGCGGTTGCTCTGTTTTGCGCACCTTTGCAGGCTCAAGCCACGAGTGGTGCCCTGAAGGTAACTTCTTTCCCTTCCGGTGCAAAAGTCACAGTGGATGGAGTGGATACGGGCAAGTTGACTCCGATGAGCGTCAACCTGGCGGTGGGCGACCATACTGTCGTCGTAGCGATTCCAAACTCGGGTTGGAATCCCGACACCCGCGTCGTCACCATCAACGCGGGTAATAACGATTTAAGCGTGACGCTGTTGCCGACGCTCACGCCTGGTCCTAAGGGCGATACTGGCCCACAAGGTCCAAAAGGGGATACGGGACCACAAGGTCTGAAGGGCGACACAGGGCCGCAGGGGCCTAGGGGCGATGCGGGCGCGCCGGGCGTCAAGGGTGATACTGGACCGCAGGGGCCTGCCGGGCCCAGCGGAGCTCAGGGACCTGCCGGACCCGTCGGCCCGCCGGGGTCAACCGGCGACACCGGCCCACAAGGCTTTCCAGGGTCGGATGGCATAGGGCTGCGCCAGCTGAGGGCAGCAATGCTGCAGTGGTACCGTCGCGACTATCCGGTAGGTAGGCGTCCTTCAGGTATAGCTTTTGACGGGACGAACGTCTGGGTCACCAACTTTGATGACGATACCGTCTCCAAGTTAAGAGCGAGCGACGGCGCGAATCTGGGCACCTTCCCCGTCGGCAATGGTCCTACCGGCGTTGCTTTCGACGGCGAC
>Ga0075431_100003320_pt1 | contig 15586 bp, 15 predicted proteins | sample RhiMetdeltSRZDD5_FD_75297 | JGI IMG/M metagenome (GOLD analysis project Ga0075431, IMG submission 75297) | Populus rhizosphere microbial communities from Tennessee, USA - Rhizosphere MetaG P. deltoides SRZDD5 | ecosystem: Host-associated > Plants > Roots > Rhizosphere > Soil | place: USA... | reverse complement strand
ACCGGCACCATGAACTTCTTCCGCGCGCTCGGCGGCACCTTCATCGTGACCGGCTTCGGCGCCATCGTGCTGGCGGGCGCGCCCACCATCCGCGGCGCGTCGGCGGGTGCCGTGCTTGCCGGCGCCGAAGCGGCCGAAGCCTTCCGCTGGGCGTTCGCTGCTGCCGTGCTCTGCCTCATCCTCGCGCTCGCCGCGGTGCTGACGCTCGAGGAGCGGCCCATGCGCGGGTCGACGCGATAGGTGCGGGCGCCTGCGAGCGCGATTCCTTCATAGCTGCCTTGCCGGCGCGGCCGTTGTCATCGGTGCGCGCCGGAGCGATATCGGTCGGGGATCAGACCTGCCCGGCGCCACCACGCAACGATGACGTCTCACTCCAAGCGCGCCAAGGCGCACTCGACCGCGCCGCTCCGCAAGGCGGACGTGCGCAACATCTTCTATGGCCTCATGCTGGCCATGTTCCTGTCGGCGCTCAACCAGACCATCGTCGCCACCGCCCTGCCGACCATCGGGCGCGAGCTCGGCAACTTCGAGAACCTGTCCTGGGTCATCATCGCCTATCTGTTGTCGTCGACCGTGGTGTCGCCGCTCTACGGCAAGCTGTCCGATATCCACGGCCGCCGCGCCATGATGCTCGTCGCCATCGGCCTGTTCATTGCCGGCTCAGCCGCCTCGGCGGCGGCGCCCAACATGGCATTGCTGATCGCCGGCCGTACGCTGCAAGGCATCGGCGGCGGCGGCATCGTGCCGCTGGTGCAGACCACCATCGCCGACATGGTCACGCCGCGCGAGCGCGGGCGCTATCAGGCCTATATGGGAACGTCCTGGATCGTGGCCGGGGTCGGCGGCCCGGCGCTGGGCGGCCTCATCGCCGACCACCTGCCCTGGTCGGTGATCTTCTGGCTCAACGTGCCGCTCGGGCTGCTTGCGGCGCTGCTCACCCACCATTCGATGAAGCGGTTGCCGCGCCATGACCGGCGGCACCAGCTCGACATCGTCGGCGCCGCCCTGATGATCGCGGCGGCAACTTTGTTCCTGATTGCGCTCACCTCGGGCGGAACCCGCGTTCCCTGGCTCTCGCCGACCATCCTGGTCCTGGTCGCCGCCTCGCTGGCGCTGGGCGCCGCGCTGGTGTGGTGGCTGCGGCAGGCGCCGGAGCCGTTCCTGCCGCTCGAGGTGCTCAAAAATCCGGTGATGCGCATGGGCACCGCCGCGACCTCCTGCGCGCTCGGCGCGGTGCTCGGCCTCACCGTCTACCTGCCGCTCTATTTCCAGGTCGTGCACAAGCTCTCCGCCGTCGATGCCGGCCTCGCGCTGATCCCGATCGTGGTGATGACGGTGCCCGGCTCGATGCTGTCGGGACGATCGATGATGCATCTGCGCCGCTACAAGGTGTCGGCGATCGCCGGCGGGATCATCGCGATCGCGGCGGTCGCCGCCATGGTGCGCTGGCCGGCGATGCCGCTCTACGGCGTTGTCATCGCGGTGACGCTGATCGGCTTCGGCGTCGGCACCGTCTATCCGGTCGCGACCGTCTCGATCCAGAACGCGGTGCCGATGCATCAGGTCGGCACTGCGACCGGCGCCATGAACTTCTTCCGCGCGCTCGCCTCGACCTTGGCGGTCGCGGTGATGGGCGCGATCCTGCTCGCCGGGCTCGGCGCCACGCCCGAGCGCGGCGCCGGCGTCGAGCTCATGCTCGAAAGCGCCGGCGCCTTGGGCCTCGACGTGGCGTGGATCTTCCGCTGGGTGTTCGTGGCGGCGGACGCCTTTCTGGTGCTGGCGCTGCTCGCGATCGTGCTGATGGAGGAGCGCCCCCTGCACGGCCCGGCCGCCAAGGCGCCGCCGGTCTCGCCGGAAGCGCCGCCGGCGCCGGCGGAGTAGCCGCTACTTGCTGCGCACGATGTCGTCGTAGGCGGGCGCCTCGTTCAGCAATCCGCGCTCGACCATCCAGTCGACCTTCTCCTTGAACTCGGCAGGCTCGTAGCTGGTCACGCCGCGAAGCTCCGGCAGCAGGCCGTCCTTGCGCTGCTCGGGCGCAAGATCGCGCAGCAGCTCGTCGCGCGAACGCTCCTCGTTTTCCCGCAGCCACGCTACCGCCCGGTTGAGCGCGCGGCGCAGCTTGGCGGCGGTTTCCTCGTCCACGTCGGCACCGGCGACGATGCCGCCGCGCCAGCGCAGGTCGGAGATGCTGCGGCAGCCGGCCGCGGCGGCGCGCGACACCAGCGGCTCCATCAACGCCGCGGCCTCGTTGCGGCCGGTGAGCAGCGCCTCGAGCCGGTCGCTGGCATGTTCGAGCTTGATCTCGTCGAACGCCACGCCCGCCGCCTCCATCGCCTCGATCGCCGCATAGAAGGTGCCGGCGTGCCAGGTGACCGCGATCGGAACGTTGCGCAGATCGGCCAGGGTCCGCACGGCGGAATCCTTGCGCACCATGATTGCGCCGGTGCGCACCGTGGTGTCGAGCCCGATGATCTTGCCCCGCCCGAGCTGCTGCACGCGCTCGATCGCCCCCCATTCGCACACCGGATAGACTTCGAGCGCGCCTTGCTGAAGTTGGCTTTCCTTCCAGCGATCGGCGAAGTCCCTCACGCGCCCGGCCGCGCCCTTGGGATTGTCCTCGTGGTATTCGACGTCGAGGCCCTCGTCGGCGAAAAAACCCTGCTCGACCGCGACCCGCCACGGCCGGTCATGGGCGTTGCTGTCGCTTTGCAGGCGGATGGTGCGGGCCATGGGGATGTCCTGACCTGTTGGACGATCGCGGGGCGGGAAACCCGTGATTTATGCCTTGAAATCAGGTCTGCGACAACGGAGCGGGCCGCTGTGTTGCCCTTTGCCCTGCGCGGATTCATCATTGCGCTTGGCGAATCAATTGGAACTTCGATGATTAAATTTTTCTGTTGTCGCGGCTGCTTGGTCGAGATCGAGCCCATCAAGCTCGCCGACGGCACCGCGGCGCTCATCTGCATCGACTGCGATCTCATCGGCCTGGCGCACGAAATCGCCGAAGGCGGGCGGGTTTGGGCCGTCGGAACGCGCCGTGCCCCGAGACAGGGCTCGAAAAGCTCCGATTAGGCGGAGTTGCGCGGAGATAATTTTAGCGAACCGGACAACGGTATCGTAGAACCTCACCTCCTATAGAGGGGCTCTCCGCAAAACTCTTGGGAGTTCGTCCATGAAAGTGCTTCTTACCCGCTTTGTAGAAGACGAGTCGGGCGCGACCGCCATCGAATACGGCCTCATCGCCGCCGGTATCTCGGTCGCCATCATCACCGTGGTCGGCACGCTGGGCAGCGGCCTGAAGACGACCTTCACGTCGGTGCAGACCGCGATCAAGTAAGCTTCCTGGTTCCCTGCATGTGGCTCTCTCTCCGCCCCGGCCCTGCCGGGGCACTTTTTTTGCCGGTGCACCGGGAATACGCTCGCTGGGATCAGTTTTTTGTCGATCCGTGGGTGTCGCGCGACCGGTAGGAGACCGCCATGTCGAAACGCCATGCTTCGCCACACGTCGGCCGCCGCAGCTTTCTCAAGGCCGCAACGCTCGCCGGCGCCGGCAGCTTGGCGCCGTCGGTTGCGGCCGATGCGCAAGGGGTTGCACAATCGCCGCCGAGGAGTGCGCCGATGGTGGATGAGCTGACCGCGGAGGAGCTGCGCAGCCTGCTCAAGCTCGAGCCGAATCAAACCTGCGGCTTCGTGCGGATCACCTATCTGAGCTCGCTGTCGATCGCAGCCGGCGGGTTGCCGGCGCCGTTCGCCGATGGGCGACCGATGGGCTCGGCGCTCTATTTCATGGTGACGCCCGACGCCCCGGTGCGGCTCCACCGCATCCGCAACGACCAACTCTACCACTATTATCTCGGCGATCCGCTCGAGGTCTTCCTGCTGCGCGGCGACGGCACGACCGAGCGGGTGGTGGTCGGGCCTGACCTGCGCGCCGGAGAGCGCGTCCAGCTCTTCATCCCCGGCAACACCTTCCACACCGCGCGCCTGATCGGCCGGCGCCGCTGGTTCCTCGGCGCCAGCACCGAGTGGCCGGGCGTCGTGCCGGCCGATGTCGAGATCGGCAAGCTCGACGAGCTCGCCGGCAAATATCCGGCCGTGGCCGCCGATCTGCGCGCTATCGCCGCTTCCGTCCGGCACTGATCATTGCAGCGGGCTGCCCAGCTTCTTTGCCGTTTCCACGATCCATTCGCGGAACGGCCCCAGCGGGGTCGCGCCGGTGAGGCCGCCGCAGCCGGCGCCGCCGCGCGGACTGGTCGCCCAGCTCACCACGCCCATCACCACGAGCCGGCCGCCGGTGTCCTCGAACACCGGCCCGCCGGAATCGCCGGAGCAGGCGCCGAGCCCGGCGGTCTCGCCGCGCGTCGCCGGATCGGCGAGCTGGAAATGCCGGACCGAAGGCGAGCGTACCGCCATCAAGGTCGCGGTGCGCAACGGCCCCAGGCGTCCTTCGCCGTCGATGGTGACGCCGTAGCCGGCGACCGTGAACCGCTCGCCGATCAGCACGATCGAGCGCTCGCCGAGCGGAGCGGGGGTGCGCTGCGTGGAAAGCGGCTCGGCGAGCTTGAGCAGCGCCACGTCCGCGGTTTCGCCGCGCGAAACCGCGGTGTCGAAATCGAACGTCGGATGGCGCTCGGCGCCCGCGACCCGGATGAACTTCGGGCGGCGGCCGTCGTCTTGCTCGACGACGCTGACATTCGCGCCCGGCTGCACGCAATGGGCGGCGGTGAGCACCAGGTCGCGCGCGATCGCGGTGCCGGTGCAGGCCATGCGGCTGTTGCCGCGCGGGCCGACGATCAGCACGACGTGCCGGGAAATTGCGTTGTCGGCGGGGATCGCGCCGCCGACCAGGGCAGATGCGGGCGTGCACAGCAACAGAGTGACGGCAGCGGCGCGGCAGAGCATGATTTGTCGATGAGCCGCATGACCCCGCTTGTCAACCCGGCGCGGCGTTGCGTCAAGGCGCTGGTGCGCCGAGCTTTGCCGCCGTTGTCACGATCCAGTCCCGGTAGCGGCCGAGCGGCGTGACGCCGGTGAGGCCGCCGCAGCCGTCCGAAAGGGCAGGGCCGGTCGACCAGCTCACGACGCCGAGCACCGCGATCTCGCCGCCGCTGTCGTCGAACACCGGCGCGCCCGAATCGCCGGTACAGGCGCCGAGCCCCGGCCGCTCGCCCTTGGTCGCAGGATCGACCAGGCGGATCTGCAGCGAGCCGGGCTGGCCCGTCACCGCAAGGCGGGCCGAGCGCAGCGTGCCGCCGGTGCGGCCGTCGCCGCGCGCGGCGACGCCGTAGCCCGCGACCAGCAGCAGGTCGCCGACCGCGACCGGCCGGCGCGGCGCCACGAGCGCGGCCGGCAGAAACTTCGCCGCCAGCGGCTCGGCGAGCTTGAGCAAGGCAACGTCCGCGGTCACGCGCTGGCGCAGCGCCGCGTCCGCATCGAAGCCGGGATGGCGCGCGATCCGCGCGATGTCCTTGAGCACCGGCTGCCGCGCGGCGTCGAGCTCGGTGAGCTTGTAGTCGGCGCCCGCGGGTACGCAATGCGCGGCGGTCAGCACGACGTTGCGGGCAATGGCGACGCCGCTGCAGAAGCCGCGCGCGCCGACCAGCATCACGACGTGCCGTGCCAGTGCCTGGTCCGCATTCACGGCGCCGCCGACCAGGGCGGCGGCGGAGCCGCACACGAATGTGGCGTGCGCGCACAGGAGCAGAGAGCAGGCGAGGGCTGTCAGGAGGCGACGCATCGCCCGCGATGAGCCTGCTCTACGGCGCTCTGTCAACGGGTGGAAAGCGCTCGTACAATCGGCCGCTGGCGCGTCCACCGCTGCAATATCGGCAATCGGAAAGGCTCCATGAAACTCTCCGATGTGACGTCCTGGGGCTATCAGCTCCAGAACATCAAGCCGGCGAAGGTCGCCGCCTGTCCTTACGATCTGATGGTGATCGACTACGCAAACGACGACGGGCGGCCGTTCTCGCGCGACCAGGTCGCCGCCATGCAGCGCAGGCCGGACGGCGCGCCGCGCCTGGTGCTCGCCTATTTCAGCATCGGCGAGGCCGAGGATTACCGCCCCTACTGGCGCAAGGAATGGCGCAGGAGCCGGCCCGCCTGGCTCGGCAAGGAGAACCCGGAGTGGAAAGGCAATTTCCTGGTGAGCTATTGGGCGCCCGAGTGGCAGCAGATCCTGGCGGCTGATCTCGATCGCATCGTCGCCGCCGGGTTCGACGGCGCCTATCTCGACCGGGTCGATTCCTTCGAAGACTGGGAGGCGCGCGGCGACAAGGGAGCGGCGAGCAAGATGGTCGACCTGGTGGCGACATTGTCGGCGCATGCGAAAGCGAAGCGGCCGGGCTTTTTGATCGTCTCGCAGAACGGCGAGGGCCTGCTCGACCGACCGGTTTTCCGCCAAGCCATCGACGGCTTCGCGCGCGAGGACCTGTTCTACGGCGAGGACGACGACCGCAAGCGCAACAGCCGGCAAAGCATCGGAGACAGTATCGGGCAGCTCAAGCAGTTCGCCGCCGAAGGCAAGCCGGTCTTCGTGGTCGAGTACCCGTCGAAGAAAGACGTCGAATCCGTGCGCGACGAGATCAAGGCGCAAGGTTTCATCGGCCTTATCGCCGGCAGGGAGCTGGACCGCCTGCCTTAGCAACGTGTCGAACCTCGCGTTGAGGAGGCGCCGCGGCGTGCGCGGCGACACCTTTTCGCCGGTTCGCGCCGGTCGCCTTCTTGCGCCGCGGCGCCTTCGCCTCCCTTCCTCAACCTTCCCCCCGACCATATGTAGTGGCAGAGTAGCGCGCGATCGGCGATTCCATGCCTAGAGCCGCCGTCGCGGGCCATCAGGGAGGAATGCGTGCGTCTCCTCGTCATCGAGGACGATCCCGATCTCAATCGGCAGCTCGCGACCGCGCTCACCGATGCCGGCTACGTGGTCGACCGCGCCTTCGACGGCGAGGAGGGCCATTATCTCGGCGAGAGCGAGCCCTACGACGCGGTGATCCTCGATATCGGCCTTCCCAAGATGGACGGCATCTCGGTGCTGGAAGCCTGGCGGCGCGCCGGCCGCGCCATGCCCGTGCTGATGCTGACCGCGCGCGACCGCTGGAGCGACAAGGTGCAAGGCTTCGACGCCGGCGCCGACGACTACGTCGCCAAGCCGTTCCATCTCGAAGAGGTGCTGGCGCGCATCCGCGCGCTGCTGCGCCGCTCGGCCGGCCACGCTAGGAGCGAGCTCAATTGCGGGCCGGTGCGCCTCGACACCCGCACCGGCCGCGTCACCGTCGACGGCAATCCGGTCAAGCTCACCTCACACGAATACCGGCTGCTCTCCTATCTCATGCACCATGCCGGCCGCGTGGTCTCGCGCAACGAGCTGGTCGAGCATCTCTACGACCAGGATTTCGACCGCGACTCCAACACCATCGAAGTTTTCGTCGGCCGCATCCGCAAGAAGCTCGGCGTCGACGTGATCCAGACCGTGCGCGGATTGGGTTATCTGCTGACGCCGCCCGGCAATGCGTCTTAATTCGCTTGCGCTTCGGCTGTTCTTCTCGGCGACCACCTGGACGGTGGTGATTCTCGTCGTCACCGGGATCGTGCTGTCGTCGCTCTATCGCGCGGCGGTGGAGCGGGCGTTCGATCGCCGGCTCGGCGTCTATCTGCGCACCCTGGTCGCCGACGTCGCCACGCCCGAGGAGAACGGCGAGAAGTTCCCGCAATCGCTGGGCGAGCCGCTGTTCGACCTGCCGCTGTCGGGCTGGTACTGGCAGGTGACGCGGGTCGATTCGACCACGCCCGACATGCGCTCCTCGCGCTCGCTGTGGGACGGCAAGCTGCCGCATCTCGCCGATCTCGGCATCTCCGCGGGTGCCGGGGGCTCGCGCCAGAGCTATGCGGAAGGCCCCGAGGGCCAGCAGCTACGCATGGTCGAGCGCGCGATCGATCTCGGCGACGAGGGGCGCTATCTGGTCGCGGTCGCCGGCGACGCGGCCGAGATCGACGAGGAAACCCGAAGCTTCGACGGCGCCCTGCTCATCACCTTCACGGTGCTCGGCATCGTGCTGCTGTTGACAACGACCTTCCAGGTCCGCTTCGGCCTGGCGCCGCTCAAACGCATATCCGAAGGCCTGGCGGCGATCCGGTCCGGCACCGCCGAGCGGCTCGAAGGCACATTTCCGGTCGAGATCGCACCGCTGGCGCGCGAGACCAACGCGCTGATCGACGCCAACCGCGAGATCGTCGGGCGCGCGCGCACCCACGTCGGCAATCTCGCGCATGCGCTCAAGACGCCGATCTCGGTGATGCTGAACGAGGCGGCCGCCCACGGCGATGAGCCTTTCGCGTGCAAGGTGCGCGAGCAGACCGAGATCATGCGCGATCAGGTCACGCGCCAGCTCGAACGGGCCCGGCTCGCCGCCCGCATCGCCGTAATCGGCACCATCACCGAGGTGCGGCCGGTGGTGGCGGCGCTGGCGCGCACGATGGAGAAGATTCACCACCATCGCGGCGTCGCCATCGACATCGACGCGCCCGAGGCCGCGCGCTTTCGCGGCGAGCAGCAGGATCTCGAGGAGATGGTGGGCAATCTGGTCGACAATGCCTGCAAGTGGGCGCAGTCGCGGGTGGCGGTCGAGGTTATCTCCGAGCGGCCCGACCCGGCCGATGTCCGCCGCATCGTGCGCATTCTGGTCGACGACGATGGGCCGGGGCTTTCGCCGCAGCAGCGCGAGCAGGTGGCGCGCCGCGGCCGCCGCCTCGACGAGACCAAGCCGGGCTCGGGGCTCGGCCTTTCGATCGTGGTCGAGCTCACCGGCCTCTACGGGGGCGGCCTCACGCTCGGCACCGCGCCGATCGGCGGCTTGCGGGCGCAGCTCGTTCTGCCCGGTGCGTGACCACCGCTTTAACCCTTCGGGAACAGAGTTTCGCCCCAATTTGAGCCATTAGGTAGCGGGCCGGCATGGCTTTGCCGATCGGGGGATCGCCGGCGTTTGTGTGGGGACAACGTGGGACGGGGGCTTGATATGTATCTCGTTCGCCTGAGCGCAGCCGCGCTCGTCGCGATGTCATTGGCTGCCTGCAGCGGCACTCCCGAAACCGGACAAGGACCGAGGGAAAACACCGGCACGCTGGTCGGCGCGGTCGCCGGCGGCCTGATCGGATCGCAGTTCGGCGGCGGCACCGGCGAGCGCATCGCCGCCGGCATTGCGGGCGCGGCGATCGGCGGCCTCATCGGCAACCGCATCGGCGCGGCCATGGACGACGAGGACAAGCAACGCGCCTATGTGGCGCAGATGCAGGCGCTCGAGAGCGGCAAATCCGGCGCGGCGGTGGCCTGGAAGAATCCGGATTCCGGCCGCTACGGCACGGTGGTTCCCGGCCCCGCCTATCAGTCGAACGGGCTGCAGTGCCGGCAATACACCCACACGATCTATATCGATGGGCGTCCGCAGGTGGCGCGCGGCACCGCCTGTCGCAATCCGGACGGCACCTGGACCGCGGTGGGCTGACGCGCTTTGCCACTGAACATTTCTTGCGTCGCGGCCGGGCCTGTCCCGGCCGCGCTTGCTTTGGATGCTCGGTTGTTTCTCGATCGCGTCGTCGGCCGCCTTAGGGGGTCGTGCGACAAATTCGGTACCACCGCCCCTGGGGCGTTTTCATGCCCGTGCCCATTGGCGTAGGCTGATCGGGTGGTGCCGCGGGCAGGCCCTGGGAAGCAGTCTCATGACAACATCTCTTCGAGATCGATTGGCGATCGCGGTGATCGCCGCAATGTTGCTGGCGCCGGCCAGCCACAGCGCATGGTCGCAGACTGCAAGAACGATCAAGATCGTCGTTCCGTACACGCCCGGCAGCGGTCCCGACATCCTGTCCCGCCTGATGGGCGAGCAGATCGGCCGCACCCAAGGGCCGACCGTGGTGGTCGAGAACCGTCCGGGCGGCGGCACCGTAATCGGCACCGAAGCGGTGGCGCGCGCCGAGCCGGACGGCGGCACGGTGCTGCTGATCGCAAATTCGTTCGTGGTCAATCCGGCGCTGAAGAAACAGAATTATGATCCGGTGACTAGCTTCGAGCCGATCTGCCAGCTCGCCGCCACCCCGATCGTGCTGGTCGTCACCGGCGCTTCGCCCTACCGCACGCTCGCCGACCTCCTCGCCGCGGCGCGCGCCAAGCCCGGGGAATTGTCGCTGGCGAGCGGCGGCCCGGCCTCGTCGCTGCACTTTGCCTTCGAGGTCCTCAAGCGCGCCGCGAACATCAACATGACCTATGTGCCGTATGGCGGCACCGCGCCGGCGATCAACGCGCTGGTGGGCGGCCATGTCACCGCGGTGTTCGCCGATTACCCGACGGTGGTGTCGCAGTTGAAGTCGGGCAACCTGCGCGGCCTCGTCACCACCTCGCAGGCGCGCGTCGAGCCGCTGCCCGACGTGCCAACGCTGGCCGAGACCGGCATCAGCAAATACGAGGCGGACATCTTTTACGGGATCGTCGCGCCGGCGAAGACCCCGGCCGAGATGGTGTCCCAGTTCGCCAGCCGGTTCACCGCCGCCGTGCAGGCTCCCGAGATGAAGCCGAAGCTCGACCAGCAGGGGCTGTTTCCGGCGGTGCGGTGCGGTGCGGATTTCGCGTCCCTCATTCGCAGGCAGGTCGACGAATACAGCCGCGTCGCGCGCGAGACGAACATCAAGGCGGAATAGCCGGCCGAGCTCATCTCGTCCGGTACCGGCGAGATCGACGATGTTCAGTTGGGCTTGATGCCGGCGGCTTTGACCAGGTCGCGGTTCTGCTTGATCTGGTCGCGAAAGAAGGCGTCGAACTCTGCCGACGTCATGTCGAGCGGCTCTCCGCCGAGGGCGCCGAGCTTGTCTTGTACGCTCTTCACCTTCAGCGCCTTGGCGGTCTCGGCGTAGAGCTTGTCCCGGACGTCCTTCGCCGTCTTGGACGGAGCAAAAACACCCACCCAGAACGGGAAGTCCGAATTGGGATGGCCTGCCTCGGCCAGCGTCGGAAGCTCCGGCAGGGAGGACAGACGCTTGCCGCTGCTGACCGCGAGCGGGCGAATCCTGCCCTCGCGGATCAGCGGCATCCCCGGCAGCGCCGGTGTAAAGAAGAAGTCGACGCGTCTCGCCAGCACCTCGGTCAGCGCCTCCTGAACGCCGCGGAACGGGATTTCCTGCGCCTCGATGCCGGCGCTGAGCCGAAACCGTTCCCCGTTGATGTGCGCGGCTCCGCCGTGTCCCACCGATGCGTAGTTCATTGCACCGGGCTTGACCTTGGCCGCGGCGACGAGTTCGCGGATCGTCCTGTATTTCTCCGCCGAGACCACCAGCAGGAACGGTGTGCTGACAAGCGCGACCACGCCGCTGAAATCACGGTCGGGATCGAACGGCAGACTGAGATGAGTCGCCGGGAATATCGTCAGCGCGGATGAATGCGACAGCAGCGTGTACCCGTCTGCCTCGGCCTTGGCGACCGCGGCGGGAGCGAGCGTTCCGCCGCCGCCGCCGCGATTCTCGATGATGAACGGCTGGCCAAGCTGCTGCGAAACTTGATCGTAGACGGTGCGGCAGACGAGATCGATCGCGCTGCCCGGCGTCACCGGCACCGCGATCCGCACCGGCTTGCTCGGCCACGCCGATGGCTGCGGCTGCGCGGCGCCCTGCGCGCCGAGCATCAGCGACAGGGCAAGGAGGCCGGCGCGCCACATGCGGGTCTCGATCCTCGTGGCCTGATTGAGCGCTTTAGGAACGAAGCGTTCACAATGCGGCGGCAGCGCCCTCTGGGCAAGCCCCGCGGTCCTGCCTGCGGCCGTGCCGGAGCCGCCATCCCATTGGAATCATGTGAATATTGCGTAACGACTTCTTAAGGGCCGCGGCGTTATCAGAGCAATTGGCGCCATTGAACCTGCACGGGTGGAATGGCCGTGGGTGGGCAACCGGTCGAACGATTGCGGCAATATCTCCGGCAACTGTCGCCGGGCGCGCGGGCTTTGCTGATCGCGGAGCTCGAACGCACCTTGCTGCGCGGCGACGAGGTGCCGGGCGGCGATCTCGTGCTGCAGGAGGTGCGCCAGGCAGTGCGCGAGTCCGGCGCGTCGGCGCCGCGCATCGGCAACCCCGCCCGCCTGTTCTTCTATCGCGTCGAACCGTTCCTCGTCGACGATACCTCTGCGCTCAAGCACCAAGGTCGTATCGCGCGGGCCGCGCTCGAGCCGATCTGGGCCTGGATCGGCCGCGATCTCTTGCCGGCCGAAGCCAAGACCTACGCCGAGGAGATCAGCGGCGCGCTGCTCGTCGGCGGCAACTCCGCGACCTGCGATCGGCTGACCTGCGACTTCCAGGATCGCGTCGCCGAACGCATCCAGCATGTGCTTGCCGCCACCGCCTCCGACGAGAAGATGCGCCGCCGGCTCGCCGGCCAGATCGGCACCAATACGGCGATCGACGACGTGCGCGATCTCAGCGCAATCCTCCAGGCGAGGGAAGCGCTTGCGCTGATCGGCGACCGGCTGCCGGGGCACGTTCGCAATCTTGCCGACGCGCAGCTCGACGCGGTGAAGGCGGCGCTCGACTATCCGGCCGCCCAGTGGGCCAGCATCCTGCCTTACGCGCTGGTCCTGGCGATGAGCCGCCTCGCCGCGCCGTGGCAACTGATCCGCCTCGCGGTCAAGGCGGCGCAGAGCGACGACGCCGCCCGCATCGCCGCCACGCCATACGCCACCGCCGTTACCATCGTGCTGGCCGAGATTGAACGCATGGTCGGCGAGCTCAAGGCGGACCTCAAGCGCGGCAGCGACGTCCCCATGACGTCGCTGCTCAAGGGGATCCATGACTCCGCCCGCGGGGTGCGGACCGAGCTCGATCTCCCGGTCGACTCGCCCTGGGGCCGCCAGCTCGCGGCGATCCGCGGCGACATCTCGACCGTCCTGAAGGCGGAGATCGAATCCGCGCCCGGACGCGTGCGGCGCCTGCTGCGGCCGCGTCCGGCGCGCGAGATCGTCGCCGGCACGGCGCTCGATCCGAGCGACGTCGCCGACACCGAGGCGCTGATCCAGCTGCTCGGCTCCTGCCGCAACTACGCGAGCGAGCTTGCAGTCAGCGAAATGACCACGCGCGTCCATGGCGAACTGCAGCAATATCTCGACACCGGCACCAAGACGCTGCTCGAAGGCCTGCGCAGCGCAGGTGCGGCGGATCGTCCGTTCCGGCAGTCGCAGGTCGACGCCGCGGTGCGCTTCTGCGGCATCGTCTTCGGGCAGGAATATGCCTCGTTGCTGACCAAGGCCGCCGAGGTCGCGGCCCACAGCAAGGCCGCGGCGCGGGCCTGAAGTCCCGCGCAGCGGCGAGCCGCCGCTCCCCTCGGTCATCGCTACTCGATCCGGCCGCCGATCAAGCGTCATTACAGAAAATTTACGCGTTCCGGCCGCTTCCCCATGTCGCGGTTTTCATTGGTTATTCCGGGTTGCGGGAGGTCGGTCGCCGTGATGTAACCGGCGCGGGCGACCCCGATCACGCACAAACCCCTGAATCTCGGCCGCGTCGCCACTGCAATGTCGGATTCGAACGGTGAATTGACGCCATGACCGTGTGGTTTGCGCTGGCGCTGATGACGGCCGCGGCGATTTTCGCCGTGCTGTGGCCGCTCGCGCGCCGCGGGCAACCCCTGCGCTCCGGCAGCGACGTCGCGGTCTACCGTGATCAGCTCGACGAGATCGATCGCGACCGCGCCGCCGGGCGGATCGAGGACAGCGAGGCGATCGCCGCGCAAGTCGAGGTGTCGCGCCGGCTCATCGCCGCCGCCGACGCGCAAGCCGCGGCGGCGCCGGCGGCTTCCGCGACCTGGCGCCGCCGCGGCGTGGCCATCGCCGCGCTCGTGCTGCTGCCGCTCGGCGCCGTGGCGCTCTATCTCGCGCTCGGCTCACCCTTGCTGCCGGATCAGCCGCTCAAGACCCGCCTTGCGGCCGCCAACCCGAACCAGTCGATCGAGCGCCTGATTGCGCAGGTCGAGACGCATCTCGAAGGCAATCCCGACGACGGCCGCGGCTGGGAAGTGATCGCACCGGTCTATCTGCGCCTCGGCCGCTTCGGGGACGCGGTGAAGGCGCGGCGCAACGTGCTTCGGCTGAGCGGCGAGACCGCCGAGCGTCGGGCCGCGCTCGGCGAGACGCTGGTCTACGCCGCCAACGGAATCGTGACCGCGGAAGCGAAGGCAGCATTCGAGCGCGCGGTCGCCCTTGATGCGGGCGATGTCAAGGCGCGCTATTTCCTTGGGCTCGCCGCCGAGCAGGACGGCAGCCGGGCGCAGGCGGCGATGATCTGGCGGGAAATGCTCAAGGGCGCGGCCGACGATGCGCCGTGGGCCGAATTCGTGCGCCGCGCGCTTGCCCGCGCCGAAGGTAAGGCCGGCCCCAGCGACGACGATGTCGCCGCCGCCTCCGATCTCTCGCCCGAGCAGCGCGCGGTCATGATTCGTGGCATGGTCGAGCGGCTCGCCGAGCGGCTCCATCGCGACGGCTCCGACGTCGAGGGATGGCTGCGGTTGGTGCGCTCCTATGTGGTGATGGGCGAGCCCGACAAGGCGCGGGCCGCCGCCGCCGATGCGCGGCGCGCGCTCGCGAGCGCGCCCGACAAGCTGCGCCGGATCGACGAGCTGGTCAAAGGACTGGGTCTCGAGGGTTAGGGTCCGACACGGGAGACAGAAGGGGCGCGATGACCCGCAAGCAACGACGTCTGACCCTGATCGGCGCCGCGTTCGGCGTGCTCGCGCTCGCGGTCGCGCTGGTGCTGGTCGCGCTCAAGGATTCGATCGTCTTCTTCAATTCGCCGACCGACGTGGCCGAGAAGCACATCAAGCCGGGCGTGCGCATCCGCATCGGCGGGTTGGTGACGCCGGGCAGCATCGTGCGCGGCGAAAATCTCGCCGTCCGCTTCGACGTGACCGACGGCAAGAGCACGCTTGCGGTCGCCTATCAGGGGCTGCTGCCGGATCTGTTTCGCGAGGGGCAGGGCGTGGTGGCGGAGGGCGCGCTCGATCCGTCGGGCATGTTCAAGGCCGACAGCGTGCTGGCCAAGCACGACGAGGCCTACATGCCGAAGGAGGTGGCCGACGCCTTGAAGAAGCAGGGCCACTGGAAGGACGATCACGAGAAGAAGGTTGGTTCAGCCCCGCAGGGAAAGCCGCGATGATCGCCGAGATTGGCCATTACGCCCTGGTGCTCGCGCTCGCTCTCGCGCTGGTGCAGGCCTGCGTGCCGATCATAGGCGCGCGCAGCAACGACCCGGTGCTCATGGGCGTCGCCGGTCCCACCGCGCTCGCGCAGTTCGGTTTCATCGCGCTTGCGTTCGGCGCGCTGGTCGCTTGCTACCTGCGCTCGGATTTCTCCGTCGTGAACGTGTTCGAGAACTCGCACTCGCTCAAGCCGCTGGTCTACAAGCTCAGCGGCGTGTGGGGAAACCACGAAGGCTCGATGCTGCTGTGGGTGCTCATCCTCGCTGTTTTCGGCGCGATGGTCGCGCTGTTCGGAGGCAATCTGCCGGCCAGGCTCAAGGCCAACGTGCTCGGCGTCCAGTCCTGGATCGCGGCGGCTTTCGTGCT
>Ga0075431_100003317_pt1 | contig 15592 bp, 15 predicted proteins | sample RhiMetdeltSRZDD5_FD_75297 | JGI IMG/M metagenome (GOLD analysis project Ga0075431, IMG submission 75297) | Populus rhizosphere microbial communities from Tennessee, USA - Rhizosphere MetaG P. deltoides SRZDD5 | ecosystem: Host-associated > Plants > Roots > Rhizosphere > Soil | place: USA... | reverse complement strand
GCGCGCGCCTTGATCTCACGCGCCATGTCCCGCGCGGCCACGATGGGCACGCCCTCGATGTCCCGGCCGATCTTCGCGGGATCGTCGTCGAAGACGACTGCGATGCGGAACCCCTGGCGGCTGAAGCCCTTGTAGTGGAACAGGGCGGAGCCCAGGTTGCCGAGCCCCACGAGCGCCACCGGCCACTCGCGGTCCAGGCCGAGGATGCGCTGGAGCTCGGCCTTGAGCCCGGACACGTAGTAGCCGATGCCCCGCACGCCGAACTCACCGAAATACGCGAGGTCCTTGCGCACCTGCGCGGAGTTCAGGTTGAAGCGCTCGGCGAGCTCCTGCGACGAGATCGTGCTCACGCCGTCCTCCTCCAGCTGGAGCAGGCAGCGGGTGTACACGGAGAGACGACGGATCGTCATCTCCGGAATCTTCGGAAGGCGGTAACTCGACCGCGGCATGGGAATCCTGAGGCCCCGGGCGCGTCACCCGCGCCCGGGGCCCGCCGGCCCGTTTACTTGATGGGCTGGACGAAGAGCAGGATCATCGCGACGACGAGCACGTAAATCGCGAGTGACTCGATGAGCGCCAGACCGATGATCATCGCGGTCTGGATCCGCGCCGCGGCGCCGGGCTGCCGCGCCATCGCGTCCACGGCCGACGCGATCGCCTTGCCCTGCCCGAGCGCGCACAGGCCCGCCGCGAAGGCCATGGCGAAGCCGGCGACCAGGACCGAATAGGGACCGATCATGCTGCCGCCCGCCGCCGGCGCATCCGCCGCCAGCGCCACGCTCGGAACCAGAACTGCCATCGCTGCCAGGATCAGTGAACGCACGCCCGCCCTCCTCTGTACGTGTGGTGTGCTAGTGATGCGCCGCATGGGGATCGGCATGACCGTGAGGCTCGTCGTGCTCCGCCCCCTCCACCGCGCTCGCGATGTAGAGCATGGTGAGCATGACGAAGATGAACGCCTGCAGAAACGACACGAGGATCTTCAGCGGATACAGAAAGCCGACCGTGAACACGATCATCACCGCGCCGCCGATGCCGCCCACGATGATGCCGCCGAGGCTGCCCGACAGGGCGAAGCCGATGAGACCGTTCAACCCCATCAGGAAGAAGATGATCGCGAGCAGGATGTGCCCGCCCGTCATGTTGCCGAACAGACGCAGGGTGAGCGAGAGCGGCCGTGCCAGGTGGCTGATGACCTCGATGGGGATCATGAGCGGCGCCAGCGCGGGCACCGGCCCCATGAAGTGCTTGAGGTAGTGGCCGAGCCCCTGCCTCTTGATGCCGATGTAGTGGTACGCGAAGAACACCACCAGCGCGCAGGCGGCGTTCGTCATGAGATTGCCGGTCGGTGACATCAGCCCGGGCACGAGCCCCATCAAGTTGCTCACGAGGATGAACAGGCCGAGGGTGCCGATGAGCGGAAGGTAGCGCCGGCCGTCGGGCCCGATCACGTCGTCGATCATCTGGATGAACTGCTCGAGCACGACTTCGACGAAGTTCTGCGCGCCGCGCGGAACGAGGCTCATCCGCCGCGTGGCCGCCCACGAGAGGCCGATGAGGATCACCATGACCACCCAGGTGTAGAGCACGTGATCCGGCACGCCCGGGAGGCGGAAGATCGGGGGATGCTCGATCGCTTCCATCTACGCTCCTTCGCGCGCGAGGCGGAGGCCGCGCGCCACGAGCGCGCACGGCAGCACGGCGAGCCCGGCCACGAGACCAACCGGGTGGAACCAGCCGGTCACGAACAGGGCGGCGACCGCCACCGCGATGCCCGCGAGCCGCAGCCCCGCGGCGCCCACCCACGTCAGCGCCCCGGGCGGGGTCGCGGCGACCGTATCGAGACGCGCGGAGAGCCACCAGAAGTCGGCCAGCGCGAGGAACGCGCCGGCGAGGATTCCGAAGCAGACCGTGCGGCCTCCGAACCAGGCGCCGCCGAAAGCCAGGGCCACGGCGAGGAGAGCCGCGTCAATCGTCACACGCATCGTCAAGCTATTCATGATCGTCGAGTGCACGCTCCGCCGCTTTGGCCGAACGGAAAAGAATCACGAAGGCCGCTGCGATTCCGAATCCCAGACCAACTAGGAGGAGCCACGGGCTCGTCCCAAGCCACCGGTCCGCGTAGTAGCCCCCGCCCAGACCGATGATGGTCGCTGCGACCATTGCCACCCCGAGGGAGGACAGTTCGCCGAGCGCTTTCCAGGTCGACTGCTCCCCGGTGGGCGCCATGTGAAATGGAACACTAGCACACGCCCCCTGTGCTGACAACCCGACGTAACGCCCTGATTTGGAAAGGAGAACGACTACCCGAACATCCCGCCCATTCGCGTCCCCGCCACGCGATTGATCGCGAGCAGGCTCACGGACGCCACCACGATGAGCACGACGCCGAGCGCGGCGGCCTCGTTCGCGCTGCCCGCGATGTAGAACGAAAAGATCCCGACGGGAATCGTCTCCCAGCCGCCGAGCGAGAGGAATAGCACCGCGGACGCCTCCTGCAGTGACGTCATGAAGGAGAAGAGCGATCCGACGAGCACCCCGCGCCAGATCAGCGGCAACGTCACGTCGCGGAACGAGCGCACACCCGTGGCGCCGACGCTCGCGGCCGCCTCCTCCATCGATCGGTGAACGAGCAGGAGCGAGGCGTAGGATCCGCGCACGGTGTACGGCAGCCGCCGGATGGCGAGGACGAGCGGCAGGATGATCCAGAAGCTCGTGAGCGGCCGATCGAGGAACGGCAGATCGAAGTGGAACGCGCGGATGTAGGCGATGCCGATCGCGGTCCCGGGAATGGCGAGGATCAGCGTGTTGAGGCCGTCGAGAATGTCGCGGCCGGGCAGCCGGGTGCGCGCGAGGATCCACGCGATCGGGACCCCGATGACGATGCAGAGGGCGACGGCCAGCCCGGCATAGAAGAAGCTGTTCACGACGTACTTCGGCGTCTCCACGATGACCCGCTCGAAGTACTGGAGCGTGTAGCGGACGGGAAACGGGGTCAGTGACCAGCCCTTGCCCACCGACGCGAGCCCGACCCCGATGTACGGGATGAACGACAGCAGCATCACGAACGACAGGAACCCGATGACCGCGGTCTGGGCGCCGGCGCCGAGCCGGCGGCGCGCCACGCGGGAGTACGACAGCGAGGAGTAGTCCTTGATCGCCACGTAGCGCCGCGCCGCCATCAGGAACGCGATGGCGAGGAGCACCATGAGCGCCGAGATCACGATCCCCATCCGGAAGAGACGCCGATCCACGAACTGGACGATGTTGAGGTAGGCCTGCGCGGCGAGCACGTCGTGCACGCCGAGCACGAGCGGCGTGGCGAAGTCCGAGAAGGTCCAGATGAAGACCAGGAGCGCGCCGGCGACGTAGCCGGGCGTCGTGAGCGGGAGCGTGATCGTCCGGAGCCGGTGCCAGCCGCGCGCGCCGACGCTCTCCGCCGCTTCCTCGAGCGCCGGATCGATCTTCCCGAGCGCGTCCACCACGTTGAGCGTGATCATCGGGAACAGGTGGAGGGTCTCCACGAGCAGCACGCCGTGGAGGCCGTAGACGAAGTTGAGCGGCTTCGCCAGATCGAACCAGTCCTGCAGCAACACGTTGACGGTCCCTGCGCGCCCCAGGATGAACGTGAAGCCGAGCACGCCGACGAGCGGCGGCGAGATGATCGGGATCAGCGTGAGGTAGCTGAAGAAGTTGCGCGCCACGAAGTCGTAGCGCACGAGGAGCAGGGCGATCGCGAAGCCGAGGATCGAGGTCGTCGCCACCGTTGCCAGGCCGAGCACCAGCGAGTTCCAGAGCGAGCGCATGTAGAAGTGGTCCTGCGCGAACTCGACGAAGTTCTGCAGGGTCAGGCGGCCGGCCTCGTCGCTGAACGCATCGTAGAAGATGCGGAGCAGCGGGTAGACGAGGAAGATCCCGAGAAATGCCCAGATCACGAGCACGCCGGCGAGGCGGCCCGTCGACCTATTCATCGAGCAGCGTCAGCGCGACCGAAGCCGGGAACGTCACCCGCACGCGGTGCCCGGGGGGAAGCGGCACGTGGTGCCACGGATCGCGCACGTCGGCCTTCAGCACAACGCCTTCGGCGGTCGCGACGTCGTAGCGCAGCACGCTGCCGAGATACGACGCGAGGACGATGGTGCCGTCGACGGTGTTGTCGCCCTCACCACCGAGCCCGAGGTTCTCGGGCCGCACCGCCAGGACGCACCGCGTGTTGACTCCCACCCCGGCCGCCGCGCGTGCGCGGAGCGCCCCCAGCGCGGTCTCGACGAGCACCTCGTCGCCGTGAGCGCCACGGCACACGCCGGCGATGAAGTTGTTGGTGCCCACGAAATCCGCCACGAAGCGCGTCGTCGGCCGCTCGTACAGCTCCTTGGGCGCGGCGACCTGGAGCACCCGGCCGTCGCGCATGACGGCGACACGATCGGAGAGCGACAGCGCCTCTTCCTGGTCGTGCGTCACGTAGACGGTGGTGATGCCGAGCTCACGCTGCAGCGTGCGGATCTCGGCCCGGACCTGCACGCGGATCTTGGCGTCGAGATTCGAGAGCGGCTCGTCGAGGAGGAGAATGTCGGGATTCAGCACGAGCGCGCGCGCGAGGGCCACGCGCTGCTGCTGGCCGCCCGAGAGCTGCCCGGGATAGCGGCCGCCGAGTCCCACGAGGTTCACCTTCCGCAGGCCGTCGGAGACCCGGCGCGCGATCTCTATGCCGGACAGCTTTCGGAGCTTCAGGCCGTACGCGATGTTCTGGTCCACGGTCATGTGCGGCCAGAGCGCGTAGTTCTGGAACACCATCCCGATGTTCCGCTCGTACGGCGGGAGCCCGTCGACCCGGCGCTCGCCGAAGCGGATCTCGCCCCCGTCGACGGGATAGAACCCCGCGATCATCCTGAGCAGCGTGGTCTTCCCGCATCCCGACGGCCCGAGCAGCGTGAACAGCTCGCCGTCGGCGATTTCGAGGTGGACGCGATCGACGGCGCTGACCGTCCCGAACCGCTTCTCTACGTCGCGCAGCACGATCTTCAAGCGCTGCCAATTGTAATCGGCACGTACGCCGCAGGGAGTGGCCCGACGAGGCAACGAAGCAGATGGGCCCTTCTCATCGCCCCGCCGCTAAGGCTTCTTCCAGACCGCCTCGATGTCGGAGCGGAACCTCGTCTTCAGCGCTTCCGAGCGCTTGGCGGCGGTCGCTTCGTCGTACACGTTGGAGACCTCACGGTCGAAGTACGAGCGCACGCCGCCCGTGAACTCCACCGCCATCTCGGCGGGCGACCCCGCCGTGCCCTGGACCTTGTACTTCGGCGTGATCGGGAAGAGCCCGCGCTCCATGAACACCTTCTGGCCGCGCTCCGTCAGCAGGAACTCGACGAACGCGCGCGCCGCCTTCGGGTTGCGGGCGCCGGCAAGGATCGCCATGGGCTCCGGCGTCACGAAGGCGTTCTTCGGCGCGACGAACTTCAGGTCGAAACCGGCCAGCTTCTCCTCGAAGGCCATGTACGACGGCACCGCGAAGCCGGCGGTGTACTCGCCCTTGGCCACGACGGTCGGCACGTCGCGGCTGCGCGCCGTGAAGTGGCCGGTGTTCTGCGCGAGCTTCTTGAGCCAGTCCCAGCCCTTGTCCTCGCCGTACATGGACAGCATCACCTCGTACGTCGCGTTGGACGACGACGAGCGCGTCGGCGCGCACTGCACGACCTCGCCCTTGAGCTTCGGATGCAGGAGGTCGTCCCACTCTTTCGGCTCCGGAATCCCAAGCCGCTGGATCTTCTTCGGGTGATAGACGAGGCCATAGGGCTCCAGTGCGGTGCCGACCCAGAAGCCGTCCTTGTCCTTCAATGGAATCGGTTTCGGCTTGCCGATCGTGGCCGGAATCTCGTCCCACAGCGCCTTCGCGATCTCCACCTTCTGCAGGAGCTTCTGCTCGGCGAGCTTCTCGAAGAGCGCGGACTCGCCGCCCCAGAAGATGTCGACCTCGGGCTTGCCCTTCCACTCCACGATGCGGCCGTACGCGACCGGCGTGCCGGCCGGGATCGCGCTCACCTTCACGGTCACGTTCCACTTCTCCTTCGCGTAGTCGGCGAAGGCCTTGAGGGCCGCGTCGTGAATGAACTTCGACACCGGGGTGATGAGCGCCAGCTCCCCTTCGATCGCGGGCGCCTGCGCCTCGGGGCCCCCGGGGCCCGTCCATCCGACCCACAGCGCGACCACGGTCAGCGTCACGATCAGCGCTCGTCTCATGTCAGTCTCCTTGCGGCTCTGAGTGGCTGCGCGCACGCTCGACCGCGCGGCGCCATCCGTCGTAGAGCGCGTCGCGTCGCGACGCGTCCATCATTGGCGTGAACGTCCGCTCCACCGTGGAGCGGCTGGCAAGCGCGTCGAGCGACGGCCACAGCCCCACGCCGTGGCCCGCCAGATACGCGGCGCCGAGCGCGGTCGTCTCGATCACCGCCGGCCGCAGCACCGTCGCTCCCATCACGTCGGCCTGGAACTGGCAGAGGAAGTCGTTCGCGGTCGCGCCGCCGTCCACGCGAAGCGCATCCACGGTCACACCGGCGTCGGTGACCATCGCTTCCAGCACGTCGCGACTCTGGTAGGCGATCGCCTCCAGCGCCGCGCGCACGAGATGGGCGCGTGAGGTCCCCCGTGTCAGCCCCACGATCGTCCCGCGCGCGTACATGTCCCAGTACGGCGCGCCGAGACCGACGAACGCCGGCACGAAGTACACGCCGCCCGTGTCCGGCACGGAAGTCGCGAGCGCCTCGCTGTCGGCCGCCCGCGCGATGAGCCCGAGCCCGTCGCGCAGCCACTGCAGCGCCGCGCCGGCGATGAAGACGCTGCCTTCCAGCGCGTAGGTGGTCGTTCCGCCGATCTTCCACGCGAGCGTCGTCAGAAGCCCGGATCGTGACCGGACGGGCGTCGTTCCCGTGTTCATCAGGAGGAAGCACCCCGTTCCGTAGGTGTTCTTCGCGCTCCCGCGGGCGTAGCACGTCTGCCCGAACAGCGCCGCGTGCTGATCTCCCGCGATGCCGGCGATCGGGACGCCCGCCGGCAGCCAGCCGAGATCGACCGTCTCGCCGACCACGCCCGCGGACGCGACGAGCCGCGGCAGCATCGCGCGCGGCACGCGCAGCGCCTTCAGCATGTCGTCGTCCCAGTCGACGGTGTCGAGGTTGAGGCACAAGGTCCGCGAGGCGTTGGTGACGTCGGTCGCGTGCACCCGGCCGCCCGTGAGCTGCCACACGAGCCAGGAGTCGACGGTGCCGAACGCGAGCGCGCCGTCTTCCGCCCGCCGCTCGGCATCGGGCACCGTGTCGAGCAGCCAGCGGATCTTCGTGCCCGAGAAGTACGCGTCGAGCACGAGGCCGGTCCGCTCCCGGACCAGGGACTCGAGCCCGGCCGCCTTGAGCTCGTCGCACAGCGCCGCCGTGCGCCGGCATTGCCACACGATCGCGCGGTGGATCGGGCGTCCGCTCGCCCGGTCCCAGACGATCGTCGTCTCGCGCTGGTTGGTGATGCCGATGGCGGCCACCTCGCGTCCGCTGACTCCCGCCGCCGCGAGCGCGCTTCGCGCCGCCGTCACCGTGGTCGTCCAGATCTCGTCGGGATCGTGCTCGACCCAGCCCGGTTGCGGATAGTGTTGCGGCAGCTCGGCGTACCCGCGCGCACGCACGCGTCCCTCGTCGTCCACGAGCAGCGCTGTCGACCCGGACGTCCCTTGATCGAGCGCGAGAACGTACCGCATCAGGGATTCGTGGGGGGCTTGGGGGGTGCGCCGCGCACGCCCCCAATTCCAGATGGCGGTGAGTCTCTCACGCCCCCAGTTCCAGACGGCTCTCTCACGCCCCCAATCCTAAGAACGACATCCGGGCGGTCCGACGTCACCACGTCCACGCCGAGGTCGATGACCCGCCGGATGTCGGCTTCCTCGTTCACCGTCCACGCCGTCACGCGCATGCGCGCGGCGCGGGCGGCCGCCACGATCTCCGCACTGAGCGCGCGGTGGTCGATACCGAGCTCGTTCGCGCCGACCGCCGTCACCCACCGCACGACGTCACGCGGCGCGGTCGCGCGCTCCGCCCGCCGCGTGCTCACCAGCAGCACCGTGCGCACGCGCGCGTCGAGCGTGCGGATCCGGCGCAGCGTCTCGTCCTCGAACGCCATGATCAGCACGCGGTCGAAGAGCCCGGCGTCTCGAATCTGCGCGAGGACTTTCTCCTCGATGCCTGCGTACGGCTGGCGGCTCGGCCCCACCTTGATCTCGAGCAGCAACCGCGCCGCCGACGGCCGCAGGAGATCGAGAAGCTCGCGCAAGGTCGGGACGTGCTCCGCGGTCGTGCTGCCGTCCGCCGCCTTCAGGCGAACGCCGACGAGGTCCGCGAGCTTCACGTCGTGCACGGCGCCCCGCGCCGTCGTCGTGCGATCGAGCGTGGGGTCGTGGAGGACGACGACCTCACCGTCGGCCGTGAGGTGAACGTCGGTCTCGAGGAAATCGACGCCGAGCGCGAGGGCGTTCCGGAACGCGAGCAGGCTGTTCTCCGGCCACAGGAGCCCGCCACCCCGGTGGGCCGCCACGAGCGGACCCGCCGCGAGGCTCGGAACCGCGAAGCCCAGCGCGACGGCGGCGAGGACGATGCCGGCGAGGCGCCTCACGCGGCGTCCGCGGGGATGAGCTCCGGCCGATCGGTGATGATCACGTCGACGCCCGCCGCCACGAGCCGATCGCGGGTGGCGATGTCGTTCACCGTGAAGACGCCCACGGCGATCCCGGCGCCATGCGCGGCGTCCACCAGCGCCTGGTCACAGAGCGAGTAGTGAAGTCCGAGAAAGTTGGCGCCGGCAGTCCGCGCCCACTCGACCGTTTCGATGGGCGCCACGCCCGCGAAGGTGATGTGCCGATCCACGAGCAGCGTGGTCGGCTGCGCCGGCGCGAGCCTCTTCACTTCCGCCACCACGGCCGGATTGAACGCCATGAGCACGCAGCGATCGGCGCAGCCCGCGGCGGCGATGCGGTCGAGCACCTTCTGCTCGAGCCCTTCGTAACGGGCGCCGGGCACGCGCTCCACCACGTCGCCGCGGCGCTCGAACGCCACTGCGGGCCCGGGCGTCTTGAGCTCCACCAGCAGCCCGACGCCCGCCGGAGCGGCGAGCGCGAGGACCTCGCCAAGCGTCGGCACGCAGTCGTCCGTCACCGTGCCGTCGGCGGCGCGCAGACGCGCCCGGCGAAGATCGGCGGCCGTGCAGCGCGCCAGCGGGCCCGTCCCGGTGCTCGTGCGGTCGAGGGTCGGATCGTGCATCACGGCGACCTCGCCGTCGGCGGTGAGATGAACGTCGAGCTCCACCACGCGGGCGCCACCGGCGATCGCGCCGCGGAAGGCGGTGAGGCTGTTCTCGGGCCACCGGGCCGCGCCGCCACGGTGCGCCACGAACATCGGCCCGGGCGCCATCTACTTCTCGCTCTCCACCAGCCCCTTCACGAACCAGCGCTGCAGGAAGACGATCACGGCCACGGGAGGGAGAAGCGCCATCATCGCGCCCGCCATGATCAGGTTCCACGTCGGCTGCTCCGTGCCGCTGCGCGGGATCAGGCGCTCGAGGCCGATCACGACCGTGCGCATCGACTCGGTGTTCGTGATGAGCAGCGGCCAGAAGTACTCGTTCCACCCGTAGATGAAGAGCACGACGAAGAGCGCCGCGATGTTGGCCCAGGAGAGCGGGAGCAGGAACGACCACAGGAAGCGCAACGCCCCACACCCGTCGATCTGCGCCGCTTCCGCGAGCTCGTTCGGAATCGTCATGTAGAACTGGCGGAAGAGGAACGTGGCGGTCGCCGAGGCCATGAGCGGAATCGTGAGCCCGGAGTAGGTGTTGAGCCACCCGAGGTTCCCCACGACTTCGTAGGTCGGCAGGATGCGCACGGGCACCGGCAGCATCAGCGTGACGAAGATCATCCAGAAGACGAGTCCACTGCCCCGGAAGCGGAAGTAGACGATCGCGAAGGCGGAGAGCATCGAGATGGAGATCTTGCCCACCGCGATGACGACCGCGACGATGGCCGAGTTGAGGAGGAGTGCGGCCATGCCGGACCGGCGCCAGGCCTCCGCGTAGTTCTCGACGATATGGGTCGAGGGCAGGAGCCGCGGCGGTTTCTGCACCACTTCCGAGAGACTCTGCGTCGAGACGACGAACGCGAAGTAGATCGGGAACGCGATGATCGCGACGGAGAGAATCAGCAGCACGTGGACGACGATCGTGCTCCACGGCACGCGCCGCGTGCGCCGCTCGCCCGCGACCGGCGCCGCCCGCGCATCGACGCGCGCCGCCGCGACGCTAATACGTCACCTTCTTCTCGGCGAAGCGGAACTGCAGCATGGTGAGCCCGATGACGATGGCCATGAGGATCACCGACTGCGCCGCGGATGATCCGAGGTTGAGGCCGATGAATCCGTCCTTCCACAGCTTGAACACCATGATCTCGGTGGAGTGACCGGGGCCGCCCTGGGTCACGGCGTGGATGACGCCGAAGGAGCCGAAGAAGGCGAAGACCATGTTGACCACCACCAGGTAAAAGGTGATGGGCGAGATCAGCGGGACGATGATCGCCGTGAACTTGCGGATGGGGCCGGCGCCGTCGATGCTCGCGGCCTCCATCACCGAGCCGGGGATCCCCTGCAGGCCGGCCAGGAAGAACGCGATGTTGTAGCCGATGTGCGTCCAGGCCGTCGCGACGATGACGAGCGTCATGGCCACCCAGCCCTTGAGCAGCCAGTTGAACTCGTACGCGGTCACGAAGGCGAGGTAGTACGGCAGGATCCCGTACGACGGATGGAAGATGAAAAGAAAGATGATGCCCGCCACGGCGGGCGCGATGCCGTAGGGCCACAGGAGCGCGGTCCGGTAGAAGCCGAGGGCGCGGATCTTCTGATTCGCCAGCGTCGCCACCACGAGTCCCACCACCACGCTCAGCCCCGTGACGCCGGCCGCGAAGATGAACGAGTTGATCACGCTGTCGTAGTACTCGGCGTCCGAGAGCAGCGCGGTGAAGTTGTCGAGGCCGACGAAGACGTCACGCCCGCCGAAGGGGGCGGATTTGAAGAAGCTCAGATAGAGCGCCTTCCCCGCCGGCCAGAAGAAGAAGACGAGCGTGACCAGCACCTGGGGCAGCACCAGCAGGTACGGCAGCCACCGGTTCGAGAAGACCGTGCGCTTCACGTCCGTCCCCTTCGAGGGCTAGGGCTTGTTCGTGGCGGCGAAGTCCTTGAGCAGCGCGTTCGACTTCGCCACGGCGTCGTCGAGACCCTGCTTCGGGGCCTTCTTGCCCCCGAAGATGTTCTCCATCTCGCCTTCGATGACATCACGGATCTGGACGAAGTTCCCGAGCCTCAGTCCCTGGCTGTTGGCCGTTGCCACGCGCTCGGCCTTCGCCGGCGCCGCCTTCTTGTCCTTCAGGGCCGCGGGCGGCGTGGGCGGCAGCCCCGTGAGCTGCGCGAACGCCGTGTACTGCTTCGGGTTCTTCACGAAGTGGTAGCCCTGCTCGAGGTTCTTGACCGCGGTGTTCGAGACGGCGAGGTACCCGGTGTTCACGTGCCAGCTCATCTGCTGCTCCGGCTTCGCCAGGAACTCGAGGAACTTCGCCACGCCGCGATACTCCTTCTGCGGCTTGCCCTTCAGCACCCAGAGGGTGGCGCCCCCGATGATCGACGTCGCCTTCTTGTACGGCGCGCCCCAGTGCGGCAGCTCGGCGGTGCCCCAGTCGAACGTCACGGCCTTCGTGAAGCCGCCGATGACGGCCGACGACTGGATGTGCATCGCACAGTCGCCGCTGATGAACTTGGGATCGGCGGCGCCGCCCCGCCCTCCGTACGAGTAGATGTTCTGCTTCTGCCACGTGGCGAGCTGGCCGATGTGCTTCTGCCCGAACTCGCGATTGATCAGGAGCTCGACGCCGTCCACCCCGCCGAAGCCGTTGTTCTTCGTCGCGAACGGCTGATCGTGCGTGGCGTGCATGTTCTCCACCATCGTCCACGACGGCCAGGCGGTCGAGAATCCGCACTTGGCGGCGTTGGCGGCGAGCACTTTCTTCGCGGCGGCCTCCACCTCGGGCCACGTCTTCGGCGGCTTCTCGGGATCGAGGCCCGCTTTCTTGAAGGCGTCCTTGTTGTAGTAGAAGATCGGCGTCGACGAGTTGTAGGGCATCGAGTAGAGCTTGCCGTCCTTCGTGTAGTACCCGACCACCGGCTTGATGAAGTCGTTCCAGTCGATCTTGATCTCGTGCTGCTGCATCAGCTCGTGGACCGGATAGACCGCGCCGGACAGCATCATCGTCTGCGTGCCGACCTCGAAGACCTGCACGATGTGCGGCGGGCTCTTCTGACGGTAGGCGGCGATGGCCGCGGTGAGCGTCTCGGGATAGCTGCCCTTGCGGAGCGGCTTCACCTCGTACTCGCCCTGGCTCGCGTTGAACTCCTTGGCCTGCGCCTCGAGCGCATCGCCGAGCTGTCCGGTCATCGCGTGCCAGAAGTGGATCTCGGTCTTCTGCGCGTGGACGGGGCCGGCCGCGAGCACGACGAGGACCGCGAGAGCGACAATGGTCCCGCAGCGAATGAGGCGCGTCATGGTGTTGTTCCTCCTGGGGCGGTTCGCGCGGGACTATAGCACACGGGTCGTGACGCGATCGTGACGGTGCGCGCGCTCAACGCTCTCGAAAACGCTGGGAACGGGCGACGTGCGCGCCGTACGCCTCGAGCTCGGCGGCGAGCCGGCGCGATGTCCACCCGTGGAGCTGGCCCATCCGCTCCGCGATCGCCTCCGCGCAGTCGAGCCCCTGGCAGGCGCTCGTCCCGATGCCCGTCCGGCGCAGGAGCACGTCCTGGAGTGAGACCGCCATCTCCTCGTGCACCGCGTGGTGGAGCTGCGCCACGATCTCGGGATTCGCGGGGCAGAGGCGCTCGCTCCCGCCGGGCACCTTGCCGGCCAGCTCGACGATGCGGCGGTAGCCGCGACCGTACGTGCTCACGAGACGCTCGAGCGTCGCGAGCGGGAGCCCGGACGCTTCGACATCAGCCGAGACGTCGAGCCAGGTGCGCGCTTCGACACGGCCCGCTTCCTCGTCGGCGCCGTCGAGGGTGACGTGCTGGGTCCGGCTGGGCGTCTGCCGGCCGAGCACCTGCATCGCCGCATCCCCTGCCTCGGCCGCAAGGCTCCGAAAGCACGTCAGCTTGGTTCCGGTCACCGACAGGAACCGGCCGCCGTACTCCGACACGACCTTGTGAGCGCGCGAGACGTCCGAGGCGCGCCGGCCTTCCTCGAAGCTCAGCGGGCGCACGCCGGCGTAGGTGTACGCCACCTTCGACGGAGACACGCGCGGATCGGGGACGGCCTGGCTCACCTCGCCGAGGAGATAGTCCACCTCGTCGGCTGTCGCGTGGAGACGGTCGAGATCCCCGTCGAAGTCGGTGTCGGTCGTCCCGACCAGCGAGAACTCGCGCCACGGAATGATGAAGATCATCCGGTCGTCGCCGGTGGAGTGATAGATGGCGCGGTCGGTGAGGCGTGGCAGCAGACAGTGGATCCCCTTCGTCGTGCGCACGACGTGCGTGCCGCGCTCGGTGATGCGCGCCTGCCCGCGCACGCGGTCGACCCACGGCCCCGTCGCGTTGACGATCACGCGCGCGCGCAGGGTGACCACGTGGTCCGTGAGCAGATCGCGCACGCGCACGCCGTCGGGCGCGCCGCGCGTATCGCGCACGATCTCCTCGACTTCCGCGTAGTTGAAGACGCGCGCGCCGCGCCGCACCGCCGAGAGCACGTTTTCCAGGCAGAGACGCTCGGGGAAGACGAGGAGATCGTCGAAGTAATAGCCGGCGCCCCGCAGATCCTCAGCCCGGAGACCCGGCTCCAGGCTCAGCGCGTCGATCGTGGAGAGCACGCGATAGCGTTCGCGATCCCGTCCCGGCGTCAGCCAGTCGTAGAGCTTGAGCCCGATGCGGATCTTGATGAGGCTGCGCGACGAGTCCCGATAGATGGGCACGAGGAACGGCAACGGCCGCACGACGTGCGGGGCGAGCCGGTGGAGCGTCTCGCGCTCGCGCAGCGACTCGCGCACGAGCCCGACGTCGAAGAGCTCGAGGTAGCGGAGGCCGCCGTGAATCAGCTTCGACGAGCGTGACGTGGTGCCCCACGCGAAGTCGGCCTTCTCCACGAGAGCGACGGCGGCGCCGCGGAACGCGAGGTCGCGGGCAATGCCCGCGCCCGCCATCCCACCGCCGATGACGACGACGTCGTAGCTGCCGTCGTCAAGCCCGCGCGAGCTCGAAGCACTCAAAACGTGAGCAGCTCCCGAATCGAGGGTAGCACGAGGTCCGGACCGATCTCGCCGATCCGCGCGTCGGCCGCCGCGGTGATCCCGCTCAGCACGAGCACGGTGCCGAGCCCGAGCCGCTTGCCCATCACGATGTCGGTCTCGATCCGGTCGCCGACCATCACGGCATCCGCGGCCGTCACCCCGAGCGCGGCGAGCGCGACCTCGAGGATGATCGGGGACGGCTTCCCGACGATCGCTTCCACCTCGCGCCCCGTCACCGCCTCCACCGCCGCGATCATCCCCGCGCAATCGGGAATCTCGCCGTCCTCCGTCGGACACGTGCGATCGGGATTGGTGGCGATGAGCCGCGCGTTCGACCGGCGGACGGCCTGAAGCGCGGTGTCGAGCTTGGCGTAGTCGAACGTGCGGTCGAACGCGATCACCACCCAGCGCACGCGGTGATCCGATCGCACCTCGAACCCGTGCGCCGCGAGCTCGGCCATCATCGGCGGCTCGCCGATCACGAAGACCGGCGCGCCGGGATCGAGGACCGCCAGGTGGCGTGCGAGCACGATCGACGAGTTCAGCACCTCGTCGGCCGCCGTCGGAATTCCGAGCTTCGTGAGCTTGCGGGCGTAGTCCGCACGCGTCTGGAGCGGTTTGTTGGAGAGAAAGACGACGCGGCGCCCGGCCGCTCGCAACGCGGCGATGGTGGCATCGGCGCCGGGAATCAGCACCTCTCCGCGGTACACGGTCCCGTCGAGATCGAACAGCCAGCCGCGGTGCGGCAGGCGGATAGTCATCGGAGGGGGCCTCGACGGAGCCCCCTCCAAGTCACCGAAGCAGGGGGGCGACGGCGTTCTGCGCGAGCTCCGCGAACGGCGCCGGCATGACGCCGAGGAGGACGATGCCGGCGGCCGCCACCGCGAGCGCGATCCCGCCCGCGAACGATGGCGTGAAGGTGGCCCCCACGCCCTCCGGCTCGCGCATGTACATGTAGACGATCACGCGCAGGTAATAGTAGGCCGCGATCGCGGAGTTCAGCACGGCGATGACCGCGAGCCAGAGGTACCCGTTCTGGACGGCGGCCCCGAACAGATAGAACTTGCCGACGAAGCCCGCGAGCGGCGGGATCCCGACGAGCGACAGCAGGAAGAGCGTCAGCATCCCGGCCAGGAGCGGATGGCGGCGCGCGAACCCGGCGTAGTCCTGCACCTCCACGGCTTCCTCGCCCGCGCGCGCGCAGAGCGACAGCACGCCGAACGTGCCGGCCGTCGTGAACGTGTAGGCGAA
>Ga0075431_100003316_pt1 | contig 15593 bp, 11 predicted proteins | sample RhiMetdeltSRZDD5_FD_75297 | JGI IMG/M metagenome (GOLD analysis project Ga0075431, IMG submission 75297) | Populus rhizosphere microbial communities from Tennessee, USA - Rhizosphere MetaG P. deltoides SRZDD5 | ecosystem: Host-associated > Plants > Roots > Rhizosphere > Soil | place: USA... | reverse complement strand
CGACGATGAGCAGGCCGATATAGCGAATTCGGTCCGGCGAGCGCTGGAACAGTCCGAGGATCAGCTCCCACAGCCGGCGCCCGTAGACGATCAACACCGAGCCCAGTGTCGCGACGTGCAGCATGACCTCGACGAACACACCGGGAGGTTTCACGCCGGTCAAGGCCTCGGCGAGCACGAGATGTCCCGAGCTCGATACGGGGAGGAATTCGGTCACACCCTGCACGAGACCCAGCACCGCCCCCTGCCAGTAATTCACGTCATCCTCCCCAGAACGAGGGCCACCAACCCCACCACCATCGCCGTCTTGAGCAGGATGCTGGCACGGCCCAGCCGGTCACGCCGCAGCGCGGTGGCCGCCCACAGCACGAGCAGCGAGGCGAGCGCCGCGATCGGATAGTACGAACCGCCGTACCTCGCCCAGAGCGGCAGGGCGAATGCCCACGGGACAAACGCCAGGCAGATCGTCCAGGTGACGCGTACGGCCCCGGGCCTGCCCAGTCGGACCGGAAGCGTGCGCCGTCCCGCCTGCCGGTCCCCGGGTTCGTCTTGCAAATCCTTCACCAGCTCGCGCGCGAGATGAATCCACGCCGCCAGGGCCCACGGCACGACACCAGCGCCGGCGCGGCCGACGCTCAGCGCTCCGTAGAACGGTGGCAGGCCGGCCACCGCGGCCACGGTGACGTTTCCCGGCCAGCCCGTTCGCTTGAGTGCGGGCGAGTAGGTGAGCATCAATCCCAGCACCGCGATCCCGACCAGGAGCTGGGTGCCGGAAACCAGCGCGGCGCCTCCCAACCCGACGAGCAAGCCGATCCAGACGAGGAGGTACGCGGTGTCGCGGCTGATCCGTCCCGCGGCGATCGGCCGCTCGCCGCCCGGATGGTTGATGCGATCGGCGTCCGCATCCTGCAGGTCGTTCACCACGTTCCCCACCATGCCGAGGCCAAGCCCCGAGATCGCGGCGAAGACCAGCAGCTTCGGGAACGCCAGGTGACCGAGGGCGATCCACCCCCCGGCCAGGACACCAGCGGCGGCGATGAGAAGATTGGCTCCACGAATCAGCCGCCACCAATCAATCACGCAGGACGTCCTCGTACACCTGCTCGTACTGCGGCACCACGTTCTCCGCGGCGAACGTAGCCGCCCGGGCGACCGACCCGCGCCGCAACGTTTCGAGACGCACGGGATCCCGCAGCGCCTCGAGCGCCCGCTGCGTCATGGCGGCCACGTCGCCCGCCGGCGCCAGAAAGCCGGTTTCGCCATCGACCACGACCTCAGGGATACCGCCGGCCGCGCTGGCGACGACGGGAACACCGCACGCCATGGCCTCGAGGGCAGCCAATCCGAACGACTCCGTCTCCGACGGCAGCAGGAACAGATCCGCGCCCCGCAACAGATCGGCCACGTCGTCGACGCGTCCGAAAAACCGCACGTCGCGCTTCACATTGAGGTTCACCGCTTCCCGTTGCGCCGCATCGCTGTCGGGGCCGTCGCCGACGAGAATGAGTTTGGCCTTGAGCTCCTTGCGGACGCCCGCGAAGATGCGAACGACATCGAGCAGCCGTTTCACCGGCCGGAAATTCGACACGTGGACCAGCACGCGGTAATCGGGAGGAGCCAGCTTGCATTTCGTCGCCGCATCAGCGGCCGGGTAATACTCCTTCAAGTTGATGAAGTTGGGGATGACGCGGACTTCACAGCCGTCGCAGCCGAATGTCTTGTAGGTCTCGTTCCGCAGGAACGCGGAGACCGCGGTCACCCGGTCCGACCGCTCGATCGAGAACTTGGTGAGACTGAAATACGATGGATCGCGTCCCACCAGCGTGATATCCGTGCCGTGCAGTGTGGTGACGATCTTGAGATCGTGCTCCTCGGCCAACATCTGCTTGGCCAGCCAGGCGGTGGCGGCATGCGGAATCGCGTAATGCACGTGCATCACCTGCAGCTCCTCGCGCAGCGCCACCTCGTGCTGTTTCACGGCCAGCGCGAAGGCGTAGGGCGAGTGCTCGAACAACGGATAGTCCGCGGGGACGACCTCGTGGAACGTGACGCGATCCGTGACGCCGCGCAGCCGGAACGGACTGGCGTACGAAATGAAATGGATTTCGTGACCGCGGCGGGCGAGCTCGAGGCCCAGCTCGGTCGCCACGGCGCCGGAGCCGCCATAGGTCGGGTAGAGAGTGATGCCGATGCGCATGAAAAACCTGTCGTCGGTCGTCAGTTATCGGTGTTCGGCTGCACGCCAGCGATCGAGGATAGTCTCAGCCAACTGTTCGGGCTGCTTCGTCGCATCGAGCGCCCAGACCTCCTCCGAAGGACCGACGACCGGTGACCGATGACGTAGTTGATTTCTAAACCACGTCTCCTGCCGTTTCGCATAGGCCCGCGTCGACCGCACGATCGCCTCGCGCAGATCTTCCTTGGCCAGGCGCCCCTCGAGCATGGCGACGGTTTCGCGATACCCCACCCCATCGAGTCCGGCGGCGCCCGGCGCAGTGCCCCGCGCAAGCTCGGCGCGCACCTCATCGATCAATCCCGCCGCCAGCATCGCGTCCACCCGCTCGGCGATCCTGCGTCGCAACAACTCGCGCGGCAAGGTGAGCACAATGTACCACGGCCGCATGACGCCCGTCGCACGCGCCATTTGCTGCCAGAGAGAGAGCGGCCGGCCCGTGAGCAACGCGACTTCCAGGACCCGGGACGCGCGTTGTCGCCCGCCGCCCGAGAACCGTGGATCGAGACGTGAGGCCCAGCGGAGCAGCGTCGGGCCGGGCATGCCCGCCGCCCAGGCCTGCAGGCCCTCGCGCCGCACCGGGTCAAGCGGGGGCTCTTGGAACAGTCCGTCGGCCAATGCGCGGATGTAGAAGCCCGTGCCCCCCACGACCCACGGCTGGCGCTGTGCCGCGCGCGCTTCCGTGAGCCACACCGCGGCGTCGCGGGCAAAGCGACCGGCGCTGTAGCGCTCCCCCGGCGGGACCAGGTCGAGGCCATGATGCGGAACACGCTCTCGCGTCCCCAGGTCCGGTTTGGCCGTACCGATGTCGAGGCGTTGATAGACCTGACGCGCGTCCGCCGAGATCACCGCGATGGGGAAACGTTCGGCGAGAGCGAGCGCCACCGCGGTTTTGCCGACCGCGGTCGGCCCGGCCAGCACCGGCACGAGCGGTCGGACCGGGGAAGCCCTACCTCCCAAAGCGGCGCTCCAGCTCGCCCTTCGGCAGCTGCACGATCGAGGGACGACCGTGCACGTCGTGCGCGGGCAATGTGGCGCCGAGCAGCCGCCGCACCAGCTCCTGCGCTTCCTGCGGATCCAAATGGTGCCCCGCCTTGATGGCCGCCCGGCAGGCGAATGTCGCCGCGAACCGCTCCAGCCGGTTGGCCCAACCACCAAACCGTCCACCGGCCAGGTCGCCCACCAGCTCCTGCAGGCAGCGGGCCGCCTCGAAGCGCGGGTGCGGGTTGGGCGCGGTCTGCACGACCACGGTGCGGCCCGAGAACGGCTCAAGCTCGTAACCCACGCGACCGAGCAGCTCGCGATGCGCGTCGATCGCCTCGAGCTCGGCCGCCGTGAACTCGAGTGTCAGCGGCAACAGCAGGCGCTGGGCCGGCGCCCCGTCGCCCGCCAGCTGCTGCATCACGCTCTCGTACAGCACGCGCTCGTGCGCCGAATGCTGGTCCACGATCGCGACGCCGTCGTCGGTCTGAAACAGGAGGTAGGTGTCGAACACCTGCAGTAGCTCAGGTCCGCGCGGCCGCCCGGTGAGCGGCTCGGTGGCGAATAAATCGACCGGCACACCGGCCGGAATCGTCCCGGTCCCTTCCCAGGGCGCGGCTTCGAGCGTACGGGCGCCGCTGCCCCATGGAGCCGCCGCCTCGATCGGCGCCAGCGCCTCGCGCACCGCCGTTTGCACTTCCCGCTCCACTTCGATCCGGTCCCGGAACCGGACTTCCGCCTTGGCGGGATGGACGTTCACATCCACCGCATCCCCGGGCAGATCGAGGAAGAGGATCACCGTGGGACGGTCGCCGGGAGCGATCGCCGAGCGATACCCGGCTTCGGCGGCTCGCAACAGGAACGGATCTTTCACCGGCCGTCCCCGCACGAAGACGTACCCTTTGCGTCCAGCGGGGCGCGCCTGCGATGGGCGCTGCGCGAAGCCCGTCACCTCGAGCCCGCGATGTCGATGCGCGATCGGCAGCAGGGTATCGGCCAGCTCGTGGCCCCACAGGGAGTGGATACGGTCGATGGGGCGCGCGGCCGCGGGCGCGTCGATCAGCGTGCGACCGTCACTGGCGAGCGTAAAGGAGACATCGGGACGCGTGAGCGCCAGCACGGTGACCACGTCGCTCACGGCACGGGTTTCGGTCGCGGGCGCGCGGAGAAACTTGCGCCGCGCCGGCGTATTGAAGAACAGACCGCGCACGGTGACCGTGGTTCCCGGTTGTCGCGCCACGGTCGCTTCGCCCTCGAGATGGCCACCCGCGACTTCCAACCGGACGCCCCCGCCCTGATCTGCGGTCGCCAGCTCGAACCGCGAGACCGACGCGATCGCCGGGAGCGCCTCGCCGCGAAACCCGAACGTGCCGACGCCGATGAGATCGGCCGCCGTCCGGATCTTGCTGGTGGCGTGGCGTCTCAGGGCCAGCCGCGCCTCCTCGGGCGACATGCCGGTCCCGTCGTCGCTCACGCGAATCAGCGAGCGGCCGCCGTCTTCGAGCTCCACGCGGACGACGCGCGCTCCTGCATCCAGGGCGTTTTCCACCAGCTCCTTCACCACCGACGCGGGGCGCTCGACGACCTCGCCCGCGGCGATTTGATCCGCCACCGGGCCCGGCAGCACGGCGATCCGTCCCCCCCCACCCCCCCCACTCACAACCGGACGACCTGCCCGCCCAGGATCCACCCGTTGATTCCGTCCGTGCGGCGCACGCGCAGCCAGCGCCCGCCCGCAAAAGAGTCCACGATCAGGACCGCCGCTCCCGGCTGGAGCACCGCACTGGCGCTGGCGCCGCCATAGGGAGCGGCGTGCACCGCCGTTCCGGCATCCACGACAACGGCGACGGGCCTGCTCCGCCGGCCGCGCTCCTGGGCTCCCAGAACGAGCGCCAGCACGGCCACTCCCGCCAGCACGGCGACGATCACGCGCTGCCGAAACGCGATCCACAGGAACCAGCCCACCAGCCAACAGAGCGCGGCGAGCAGCCAGCACTCGCCCGGCGTGAGCGGTCCTACCACAAACAAATGCTCGCTCGCGGCATCGGGCGCGGGGAGCAGATCCCGAGTTCGCCGGATCTCTCCATTCCGCGGTTGCAGACGCTCCGCCCGGATCCAGGCCGCGAGCGCTTTGCCGTCGGAACCGCTGCGATACAACGTCGCTCCGAGATTGAACCAGTGGGCGGCGTTCAGCGTATCGCCCGCGGCGCGCGCGGCAAAGGAATCGGCCGCGGCGCGCAACGCGCCGGCCTGGTACAGCGCCTCCGCGCTGGTCCCACCGCCCTGCGCGGCCACGATCCCTCGCGCCACGAGCGCCAACACCAGCACGAGGCCGCCGCCCCTTCCCAACGAGACGCGCCGGCGACGGGCCGAGCCAGGATCGAATTCGAGTGAGCGCAGCACCTGCTCCAGCTCGGCGGCGAGCCCTGGCGCGTCGCCCGCGCCCCCGCCCCGGGGGCCGTAGCGCGCCGCGCGTAACCGCTCCCGCAACCGGCCCACATGCTCCGCCACGCCCCGATCCACGCCCGCCGCGCGCAAGGCACGTGTCAGGCTCTCCGCATCGCGCCCCGCGGCATCAGGAACGTGAGCGGTAACGACGATCGAGAAGGCCCGCTCCAAGATGCCGAGCCGGCTCTTCTCCGTCACCGGCGCCGGGGCCGGGGCCGCGGGTGTTTCCGCCCGACGCCGCGTCCGCCACCACGCGGCGAGCGGGGGAAAGCCTATCACGACCAGCCACCCCCACGGTGTCATCGCGCCGGCGATCTGGTCCGCCCAGGCCGCTCCCGCCGACTCCAGCAACGGTGGGAGCGCGCGAGCGGCGCGCGGCTCCGCGCCAGGCCCCACGACGACCGAACGAGCCGGGACGTTCAGCACGTGGTACGCGCGAGTCGAGGGATCGAAGTAGGGATAGCGAACCGGCGGCAGGAGAAACGTGCCATCCGAATCCGGGACGACGAGCGACCGGAATGTCTTGGTTCCCCCCACGTGCCCGCTGCTCGAGGCAAGCTGCACCGTGGTCTCTTCCGGATAGGAACGAAAGCCCGCCGGCCATCCGAACTCCGGCGCCGGCCACAACGGAACATTGCCCGTCCCTTGCAGCGTGATCGCCGCCTCGAGTGGCTCGCCAACTTTGGCCTCAGCCGGCGTGATGGCGACGTCGACACGCAGATCCTGGGCGACGACACCCTGATCACCGGCAGGCCGGCCTGCCGCCGGCAGCGGCCAAACCCTCAGCGCCGTGGAGTCGGTCGTCAGGTTGTAACGCTCCTCGGTGCTGAAGAAGGAGAAGTTGACCGGGACGGCATACTCGACCGATCCGGGCGGGATCACGAGCAGTCCGGGGATGAGCGGGAACAGCACCTGGTGAACGGCGAAGAGATCCATCCACTGTCCGTGCACCTGGCGGGACAATATCACTCCGGGCGGCATCGACGGCGGATAGCCCCATACGTTCTGCGGGATCTGGAGCGTGAGCATCGGTGGACGCCGCAACCGTTCGCGCACCGATCGTGGGAACCAGGCGGCGAGCAGCACGTCGACCTGGGTTCCGACTCGGACCGAGTCCGTCGGGACGATTACCGATGCCGTGACCACATCGGTCCGCGGCGGAGATCGAGCGCCGGTCAACAAGGCTCGCCCGACGGGACTCAGGACCGCCGCGGGGAATGCCCCGCTGTCCACAACGATCCTGATCGGATTCGTGACCGCGACCTCACGCCCGACGGCCACGCGAACCGGACCGATGGTCAGTGTCCCGGCGCGCTCGGCGCGCAGCGTGAGCGAGCGCGCCGCGGAACGGGCGACGCCCTGAATCGCGCCCCCCTGCAGCGTGACCTGTGTGGCCTCTCGCGTTCCGAGCACCGCAAACCCCGCCAGCGCGGGCAGCTCGAACCGCGGGATGTCGCTGGTTTCGGCGCGCACCTCAATCGTCAACGTGAGCTGTTCGCCGATCGACAGTCGCGTGCGATCGACGGACGCCGTCACTTCGAGGGCTCCCCCTCGTCCCTGCGCGAGCACCAGCGCGGCCAGAAAGGTGCGCGTCACCAGTCCTGCACTCCGGGCGGCTCGGCGCGGCGGGTGCGTCCCATGCGCTCGCGGCGCGTGCGCAGCTCTTCCTGTCCGATAGAGCGGAGGATCTCCTCCGCCTGGGACTGCGTCATTCCCTGGGTCGATGGCGGCGGCTGACTTTTTTGGGGCTGTGATTGGCCGGATCCGCCCGACGGAGGCTTCCGGCTTTGTCCCCCGCCCTGTTTCCGGCGGCGCTGTGCCAGCTCCAGGTTCCATTTGGCCGCGAGGTGATGCGGTTGCAGGAGCAACGCCTCGCGATAGGCGCGCTCGGCTTCCGCCAGGTGCGCATCCCGATTCACGCTGTCCGTCTGCGCCATGCGGAGCGCCAACAATCCCTGGTTGTACTGTGCGCGGAAACGAAGATCGGGATCGAGCGACGTCGCGGCGTGCGCCAACGCGCTGCGCGCGGTCTCGAAGTCGGCGACCGCCAGGGCCGCAGTGCCGGCGTTGAACCACGCGGTGTCGCTGCCGGCGTGTCGCGTCAGCTCGGCGATGTAGGCGTCGCGGGCAACCACGGTGTCCCCCGCATCCCAGGCATGCTCCGCGGCGCTCCGTGGACGAGACGGCGCCTGGGCCGACGCGCGGGCGCCTACTCCAGCCAGCAGCCACAACAGTCCCACCAGGGCGGCCGTCCGCCGCGACCAGACTTGGCCCAGCACCAGCAGCACCGCGCCGAGCAGCGGAATCCAGCCACGCGGGCGCCCGGTTTGCGTACTGGTTTCGGTCGAGCGGCTCCGTTTGTACGACGCGACGAGGTCGCGGACCGCGCCGGCCTGGTCGGGGAGGTCCGCCGCGACGACGGCGCCCTGGGCGGCGTTGGCAATGGCGCCGATCGTTTCGTCGCGCCGCCGGGTCTCGATCACCATGCCCTGGCCATCCACCTGCATGCCCTGCGACTCGCCGCGCTCGTTGCGAACCGGAATGTGCGCCGCGTCCCGGCCGCCCTCGGCCACGAAGATGACGTGCACGCCGAGGGCACGGAGGCGTTGAGCAGACCGCAGTGAGGTGACCATCGAGTCGTGGGATTCACCGTCGGTGAACATCACGAGCACGCGGTCGGAGAGCTCTGCTTCGGCGTTGAGCAGCTCGCCGCCCATTTCGAGTGCGGGCGCCAGCGCGGTGCCACCCTCGGAAGCCACGTCAGGATCGAGGGCATCCAGTTGGAGCATCAACGCGGAGCCATCGATCGACAGCGGGGAGAGGATGTAGCTGGCGCCGGCGAAAGCCACGAGACCGAGCCGGTCGCCGTCCAGGTCCTGGGTGAGCCGGCGGGCTTCGCGCAGCGCGCGCGTCAGCCGGCTCACGCCTCCGGCGTCTTCAGCGAGCATCGAGCGGGAAATATCGACTGCCATTACGAGATTGAGTCCCCGCGTTTCCGCTTCCAGCCGTTCCTGGCCCCAGCGCGGCCCGGCGAGCGCCACCACGCTCAGGAACGCGGCGACGCTCAACGTCGAGGGACCGAAGCGCCCCGCGAGGCGCGCGCGCCGGGCCGTGTCGGCCGACCAGCGGGCGGCGTGGCGCAACCGGACACGCCGGGCCCAGGCGGCGACGAACAACACGATGCCGCCGATGACCGGGGCCAGGGCGAGGACGACCGGCGAGTCGAATTGCATCACGGGACCCGCACGACCGCCGTCGCCGAGACGACGAGTTCGAACGCCAGGGCGAGCAGCCCCAGGGCGAGCGGCCACTGCAATGCCTCGTCGAAGCGCCGGTAGATCACGTGCTGGACGGTGGTCTTTTCGAGCGTGTTGATCTCGGAGAAAATGTGCCGCAGCGATTCCGTGTCGGTGGCGCGGAAGTACCGCCCTCCCGACGAGGTCGCCACCTCGGTGAGCAGCTGTTCGTCGATCTGCACCGGCAGCATCTGATACCGCAGACCCTGTCCGCCCTGCCCCGTCGGGACCGGCGCTTCGCCTTCGGTCCCCACCCCGATGGTGTAGATCCGGATGCCGAACGCGAGCGCGGCGCGCGCCGCCGTGCGTGGGTCGACCGTCCCGCGATTGTTGACCCCGTCGGTCAGCAAGATGATCACGCGGCTCTTCCCCTGCGCCCGTCGCAACCGGTTGGCCGCCGTGGCGATGCCGGTCCCGATCGCCGTGCCGTCTTCGAGCGTTCCGATGTGGAGATCGTTGATCGCCGCTTCGAGCACGGCGTAGTCACTGGTCACGGGCACCTGGGTCAGGGCCTGGCCGGCGAATGCCACCAGCCCGATCCGGTCCGACGTGCGCGCGCGCACGAACTCGATCGCTGTTTCCTTCGCGACGTCCAGCCGGTTGTGAGGGCTGAAATCCTCGGCGAGCATGCTGCTCGACAAATCGATCGCGAGCACGATGGAGATGCCCTGGCTGCGGGTCTCGGCGCGGGCGGCCCCGACCCGGGGACCCGCCGCACCGATGATCCAGGCAACGAGACACACACTGCGCAGCGCCACCGGGACGCGGGCGATCCACAGCCGCTGCGGCACGCCGGCCGCCGGGCGCGCGTCGGACAGCATTGTCCCCGCGAGTCGCGACAGGCGGCGCGCCCGCCACCACCACCACCACGGCACGGCGAACAGGAGCAGCAGCAGCCACGGCCGGGCGAAACTCATCGCTTGAGAGCTCCCGCCAGCGCGCGCGCCCGGTTGGCGAGCTGCACGACGTCGGCAGTAGACCGACTCGCGAAGGCGACCTGGTCGAGGGCGCCCAACACGTCGGCCACCTCGTCGAAGGCACCCGGGCGGGCGCGCCGGGCCGCCGCCAGGCAGTCCGTGGTGGACAGCCCGAGGTGAGCTTCCGGTACCGTGGCCGCGAGGGCGACCCGCAGCCGGTTGCTCGCCCGGGTGGCGACGGCGCGGGCTTCACCCGCATCCAGCCAACGCGTGTCCCCGATCCCGGGCTTCGGGACCGCCGGGGGAATCACCGGCGCCGCACGTGGCGGGCGGCGACGCCACCATAACGCTCCGGCCATGCTCCCCAGGACAACTGTGACCGTGAGGAGAACCGGCAGCCAGGCGCGTCGCTCGGTCCGCAGCGGATCGAGCGCGGGCCGCGGTGCGGGAGATGAAATGGAGTCGGGAATCACGGCTTTGACGACGAACGTGGCCGTTCCGCCCAACACGGAGTCGGCCTGGGCATCCGGACCCAGCCGCCAGATCGGGGGCATCGCCACCGTCCGCGGTCCAGGACTCCAAGTGGTGGCGGGATAGCGGACGATCCACGTGGTTCCCTCACGGACGATCACCGCGTCCCCCAAGGACTCCACGTCGTCGCCGCTTTCCAGCCGGCCGGGTCGCAGCCGCCACCCAGGCGCCAGGTTGAAATGCCGCTCGATCCAGACCGTGTCGCCGATGGTTGGGCCGGCCGGGAGGGTGATCCAGTTGGTGACCGAAGCCTGGCCCGCGCCGCTCCGCCAACCGGCCGCCATCACAATCCCCAGCATCCAGCGCCGCCGCATCGTCAGCGCTTCAGGCGACGGGCCCGTGCGTGGAACGCGCGCCGCAGCGCGAGGCCGTACGGAACGTCGGTGCGCAACGACACGCGATCCACGCTCGACTGCTGCAGCCGTCGCGCGCGCTCCTGCGCGAGCCGCTCGTTGGCGACGAGCAAGCGGGTGCGGGTCCTGGGATCCCCGGTATCGAGCAACACCCGCTGGCCGGTTTCGGCATCGGAGAAATCCACCCAGCCCGCGTTCGGCAATCGCAGCTCGCGCGGATCATCGATCGTGACCGCGACGACGTCGTTATGCTCGGACAACTGGGCCAGGGGATCCTCCCAGCCGTCGGCGCGGAAATCGGAAATCACCACCACGATAGCCCGATGCCGGAGCAGCTTGGCCGCATAGCGCAGCGCTTCAGCCAGGTTGGTGCCGCGGCCGCGCGGCGCGAATGCGAGCAGATCACGGATCACCCGCAGCGCGTGGGCGCGTCCTTTCGCGGGGCGCACCACGTACTCGACCCGATCCGTGAACATCAACGTCCCCACCCGATCGTGGTGGCGCGCCGCCGCGAGGGCGAGCACCGCCGCCACTTCCACGGCCACGGCCGCCTTGGACTGCGGCTGTCCGAAGTGCAGCGAGCCCGACTGATCCACGATCAGCAACAACGTGAGCTCGCGCTCCTCGGCGAAGCTCTTCACGAACGGGTGCCCGAAGCGGGCGGAGACGTTCCAGTCGATGGCGCGGAAGTCGTCGCCTTCCTGATAGGCTCGCACCTCCGCGAATTCGATTCCCTGCCCGCGGAACACGGACCGGTACTCACCGGAGAACAAGGTGTTGACGAGCGCGTGGGTGCGGAGCTCGATCTCCTGAACGTGCTTCAGGATCTCCGGGGAGACCGTCCGGCGACGGACGCGGGTGGGTGGCGCATCGCTTCGCCGGCGTTCGGGGCCCGGCGGCTTCACGGCACGCGCACCGCTTCCAGGATTTTGGCGATCACGCGGTCGGCGTCCAGATCCTCGGCCTCAGCCTCGAAGCTGAGCAGCACGCGATGCCGCAACACGTCGAACGCCATGGCCTGCACATCCTCGGGCAGCACGAAGGCCCGGCCGCGCAGATAGGCGTAGGCCCGGGCGGCCTGCGCTAGGTAAATCGAGGCGCGCGGGCTCGCCCCGAACGCGATCACCGGCTTCAGCTCTTGCAGACCCAGCGCCTGGGGCTCCCGAGTGCCCCGCACGACGTCGACGATGTAGTCGACCACTTTCTGGTCCATGTGCAGGTCGGCGATGGTGCTGCGCGCCGCCAGTATCTGGTCGCCGTCCGCGATGCGCGCCACCTCGATGGGCCGGCCGCTCGCCATGCGGGCCACGATTTCCTTCTCGGCGTCCCGCGTGGGGTATCCCACGTGCACCTTCAGCATGAACCGGTCGAGCTGAGCTTCCGGCAGCGGATAGGTGCCCTCCTGCTCGATCGGATTCTGGGTCGCGAGCACCAGGAACGGCTCTCCCAGAAAGAACGTCTCGCCCCCGATCGTCACTTGCTTCTCCTGCATCGCCTCGAGCAACGCCGACTGCACCTTGGCCGGCGCGCGGTTGATTTCGTCGGCCAGGACCAGGTTGGAGAAGAGGGGCCCTTTGCGCGGATAGAACTCCTGCGTGCGCTGATCGAACACCATGGTGCCGATCACATCAGCCGGCAGGAGGTCGGGCGTGAACTGGATGCGCGAATAATTGATGTTTAACGTCTCGGCCACCGTGCGGACCGCGAGCGTCTTGGCCAGGCCGGGCACGCCCTCGAGCAAAATGTGACCGCCCGTGAGCAGGCCGATCAGCAGCCGCTCGACCATCGTCTCCTGGCCGACGACCCGCTTGCCGACTTCGCGGGTGATCGCGGTCGCGAGCGCCGCGTCGTGGGCCGGCGCCGCCGTGCGTGTGGTCATTGTAACGCCGCCTCTGCCGCCCGTCGCACGGTCGGCTCCTTGTCGTGACTGTAGAGTTCCAGCAACGCTCGCGCCTCCGTGGATGGAATATGGCCTATCCCTTCGATCGCGGCGGCGCGCAGATGCGGTGTGCGGCGTTTCAGAAACCCACCCGGCTCCGCATATTTCGCCAGGACGCCGAGGGCTTCGGGTGCCGCCAGGCGACCGACCGCTGTCAGGATCCCCGCCAGTACCCCTTCATCTTCTTCCTGCTCCAGGCGCCGCAGCAGCACGCCGGTCGCCGTCGGGTCGGCGCCGACGGCGAGCACCCGCGTCGCCGCGGCGCGCACGGCGGCGCTCCGGTCACGCAATGCCGCCACGGCTGGACGGGCGGTCTCCTTGCCGCCGATCTCGGCCATCGCGTACAGCGCGGCCTCGCGCACGGCGTCCTGCGAGTGTCGCATCAGGCTCGCGAGCACCGGAATGGCATCCGGACTCCCCGTGAGCCCCAGGAAATGCGCCGCCGCCGCGACGATCGAGTCGTCGTCATCGGCATCGATCGCCGCCTTCAGCGGCTCCATCGCTCGATCGGCCGCGACGCGAATAGCCGCCCGATACGGCTCGCGCAGCTCGGCCGGCGACTGGCGGTACGCCCGCAGCAGCGGTCCCACCGACAGCGACGCCAACGCGCCCACCGCGCCGACCAGGAACCCCCGCTCGGTCGGCGGGATTCGCGACTCGCCGAGCCGCGAGACCAGGCGATCGATCATGGGTGGCGGGGCGAGGGCTTCGCCGATCGCGCCGACCGTATCGATGGTCGCGGGATCCTCGATGCGGGCCAGCGCCTTGTCGAGTCCGGCGATGATCTCCGCCACGAGCGCGAGATCGTGCAGCTGGACCACCTCCGGGATCAGCGCCTGCAACCGCTGTGCGGTGCCGCGGAGTCCTTCTGGGCTCTCCGCCGTCAGCAGAGAGGCGAGCAGGCGACGGCATTCCACGTCGGCAGGCAGGACGTCGGGCTTGAACGTGGCCGTCGAGCGACGCCCTTCCATCGCCTGGCCGGTCTGCCAATGTGGGGCCTCGGGCGCGGGGGCGATGCGATCCGTCATGCTGGGGAACAAGTGCGCGCCCGTCGCCCGTGGCGTCACGCTACGGCGGTTCGTCTGCACCGCTACGCGCCCCAGCGATGCGTCGTCGGGCGCGATCGTCCCCGTGGCGACGCCGTACAACGCGAGCACCTGCTCGGGGGTCACTCCCGGATTCAGCTGGATCGCGCGCACGCCGCGCGCGAACAACAGGGACGCCAGCTCGGAGAGCTGCGAGTTGCGCGGCAACAGATGCTGGCCACGCCAATGCATGCCGGTGGCGCCCACCTGCCATTCGACGGTCCCCAGCGTGGCCACGCCGGGAAGGTGCGTGGACAGGTTCCGCATCGCTTCCTGGACCGCGGGATGGGTACCGGGATAGTAGCGCACCAGACGGAACGCCGTCCCCATCGCGCCCAGGCAACGCTCCAATACGGCGAGGTCGGCCATGTCAGCGCTTGTTGCGCTCGCCGCGGTCCTCGAACCGGAACACCCACGTGGCGAACGCCGCCGGATCGATCGGCTGATCCGGATCGATCGCGGTCCAGTCCACGTCGCTGCCCGATTCGGATCCCCGGTCGGGGCCGTGCCGCTGCTCGGCCTGCCGTACCATCTCCTGTGCCCGGCGCACCCAATGCCCGAACTGCGCCGGCCGCAGATCGACCCAGCCGCGCGGGGCGGACGCGAGCGCGTCGCCGTCGGTCGGCGGGACGATGACCACCGCCCCGCGATACACCTGACGCCCGTCCGGCGTGACGATCGGCAACCCGACCGAGACGATATGGCTGCGCAGGTCGGCGTCGCTCTGGATCCGCTCCAGCGCCCGTTGGGCGAAGCTCGCGTGATCCGCCGCGGCGAGGGCCCGCACCGTGGGAACCAGCAGGCTGCACAGGTAGGCTTCGTACAGCATTTTCGTGAGCCGCGGTGGGCCGAGCATCTCGTAGGCGATCGAGCGCGTGCCGCGGGCACGCTCGAGCGCGTCCAGACGGGTCAAGGCGTGCGCCCGCAGCACACCGGCCCGGTAGGTCGGTCCCGCGGTGGCGCTGTCCAGCGCGGCGACGATGTCCCGGCCGGTAGGACGCCCTTCCACCTCGAGCAGGACGTAATCCGCGACTTCCTCCGGGGTGATGAACTCCATCTGCCCGAGCTCCGTCACGGTGGCGAACTCATCGCGCGCGAACAGTCCGTTTTCGCCCGTATTGATGTACACGCCTTCCAACGGCCGCCCCAGATCCTGCCACACGACGGCCCCATCACAAAACGCATCGGCCAGCGGCACCGGAGCGCGGCAATCCACGTGGGGAATCGGTTTGCCTTTGCGCCACACCGGGCCGGCGCCGATTTCCCGCCACGCGATCGTCGCCGTCGGCTTGATCTCGATCGTGGCCGGGGCGCCCGGAGTGCGCCCCATGAGAAACAGCAGCAGCGATTGGGCGCCCGCCACGGCGGACTTGGTCATGAGCGTCCGGCTCGGTCGTTCTTCGGAATGGGTGTACGGAATATTGAATCCCATGCCGCCCGTCCCGCTGGTGCCGATCTTCACGTACGCCTGGGCTCCGATCCGGCGCAACGCCTCGAGCATGATCTGGGTGTGCCGGATCAGCTGCGGCATCGTGAGCGTGAGGAGGTGGGCTTCCACCGCGGCCTGGTCGAGCCGTCCCGCGCGCGCGCCGGCCCAGAGATCCCGCGCGCTCTGGAAGATGTCCTGGTACGCGAACGCCGTGGCGGTGTTGATGCTGTCCACCACGGCGTCCGGCTTGTGCTTGATCAGCAGCTGATACAGCAAGCTGCGCTCCAGCACCTCTTCGGTGAGGTCGCCCAGCAGGTCGCCGAGTACGAGCGCGCGATGGGCCGGCTCGGCGAGCAGCGCGCTGCGCTCGAGCCTGGCAAC
>Ga0075431_100003307_pt1 | contig 15611 bp, 10 predicted proteins | sample RhiMetdeltSRZDD5_FD_75297 | JGI IMG/M metagenome (GOLD analysis project Ga0075431, IMG submission 75297) | Populus rhizosphere microbial communities from Tennessee, USA - Rhizosphere MetaG P. deltoides SRZDD5 | ecosystem: Host-associated > Plants > Roots > Rhizosphere > Soil | place: USA... | reverse complement strand
AGCCGGACTGAGCGTAGTGTCCGGCTTTAGCCGGACCCAGACAGCTTCAGCCAACGAGGAGAAGCGATGTCCCGATTTGCATGGTGGATTGCCGCGGCGGTCATGGTCATGGCGGCCGGAGCGGGCGAGGCGTCCGCGCAGACGACCTGCGATCGCGCGTGCCTTCGGTCGATGCTCGATCAGTATCTCGCTGCCGTCGTCAAACACGATCCGAGCGCGGCTCCCATCGTCGTCGGCTTCCGTCAGACCGAGAACGCGATCAACGTGCGGCCCGGCAACGGCGTGTGGAAGAGCGTGACCGGTCTTGGCAAGGTGCAGCGCCGCTACCTCGACGCCATCTCGGGACAGGCCGCGTACTACGGGACGGTGGAGGAGGGCGCTAACACGGCCGTCGTCACCGTCCGCGTGCGCGTCGAGAACAAGCAGCTCACCGAAGCGGAGTGGTACATCGCCCGTGCCGACGATCCTGGATTGGGCGGACCGCGACAGCCAGGACGGCCGCCGGCCAATCTGCACAATCCGGAGTACCTGGCGAAGAATCCGCCGCCGGAGCGTGTCGTTCCCGCGAACCAGCGTTCCGATCGCGCCACGCTCGTGCGCATCGTCAACAGCTACTTCGACGCGATCACCTCGCACGACGGGTCGGTGGCGGTGACGCACCAGGGATGCGGCCGCGTCGAGAACGGATCGCCGGCACCGGCGGGCCGCTTCCTGCCGCCGGCCGGCGGATCAGGGCCGGCGCCGGGTCCGCCCGGTGGCGGCGACTGCGTCTCGGGCCTGCAGAACTTCAACGGTCAGATGGTCGTCGCGCGCCGGATCCCGCTTGTCGATGAAGAAGCGCAGGCGGCGCTCGGCTTCGCCGTGTTCATTCGCCGGCCGGGGTCGCCGACGCCGCGCAACGTCTTCAGCGAATGGTTCTTCATCGACGAGGGAAAGATTCGAACGATCTACACCGCGATGTTCTATCCGCCAGCAGAACTGGCCGTGCCGAACTGGCCGCCCTACGATGGCAATTGGCCGCTGCCGGCAGGCATCGTGCCGGCCCCGGCGCCGCCGCGGCAGCCGTAGCGTGCACGAGGGACTGCTACTTCGCGTCGTGAAAGATGATGCCCATCGTGTAGCGTCTGCCGGAGTGGAGCCGGCTGACCCCGTGCCGCATGTTGACGCGATATGCGCCGCGCGTTCCCTGAACGGGGCGATGGTGCACGGCAAAGGCGACCGCGTCCCCCTGGCGCAACGGAACGACATCCGCGCGCGTCTGCATGCGCGGACGCTGCTCGGTGAGCACGAACTCTCCGCCGGTGAAGTCCCGGCCCGGTTCAGACAACAGGAACGCGACCTGAATCGGAAAGACGTGCTCGCCGTACAGATCCTGGTGGAGGCAGTTGAAATCTCCCGGCCCGTACTGAAGCAGCAGCGGCGTCGGACGTGACTGTCCGGCCGCGTGACAGCGCTCGATGAAGTCGGCATGCGCCGGCGGATACCGGACATCCGATCGCAGAGACGCGTTCCACTCGTTCGCGAGCGGTGCGAGATGACGATAGAGCGATTCCCGAAGCGCCTGTACCTGGTTGGGTAGTGGATACGTGAAGTACTTGTATTCGCCGCGGCCGAAGCCATGCCGCGCCATCACGATACGGCTGCGAAATACCTCGTCGCTGTTGTAGAGATTCGCCAGCTCGTCGCACTCGGCGGCGCCGAGGACGGCCGGAAGCACGGCGTTGCCGTGCTCGTTCAGGCTCCGCGTGAGCTCATTCCAATCGAGGCCGTCCACACGAGCAACCGGCCGGCAGACATTCACGAAGGACATACCCCGAGCCTACGCGCGTCGCGACTCGCGAGCACTCCGAATCTTGTGCCCGAGTGGGCATTCGGCATGCATCGAACTCGGGCGATGAAGTTGTTCACCTGTTCCAGTTGCGGGCAGGCTCTGTTCTTCGAGAACACACAGTGTCAGAGCTGTGGCCATCAGCTCGCCTATCTTCCCGATCTGAACGTGATAAGTCCGCTCGAGCCGCTCGAGGCCCCGACATTCATCGCGCTCGCGAAACCAGCCAGGAACGGCCGTTACCGACTGTGTGCCAACTACGTGCAACACGACGTCTGCAACTGGGCGATCCCCATCGAGCGCGACAGTCCGCTGTGTCTCTCGTGCGAACTGAACGTCGACACTCCCAATGCCGACGCCGCGGACGCGAAGATCGCGTGGGCGCGCCTCGAAACCGCCAAGCGCCGGCTGCTGTACAGCCTGCTGGGGTTGCGTCTGTCGATCGATCGCCGATCGCCGGCGCATGACAAGGGGCTGGCCTTTTCGTTCAAGAGCAGCTCCGCCACCGAGCCGGTATTCACCGGACACAGCGAGGGATTGATCACGATCAACATCGCCGAGGCCGACGATCCGTTCCGTGAGAAAACGCGTCAGGAGATGGGCGAGCCATATCGCACGCTCCTCGGTCACTTCCGCCACGAGATCGGCCACTACTATTGGGACCGCCTCATCAAGGACCGCACCTGTCTCGGTCCTTTCCGCACGCTCTTCGGAGACGAGACGCTGGACTACGCGGCCGCGCAGAAGCGTCACTACGAGGATGGGCCGCCGGCGGATTGGACGCAGCGATTCGTGAGCGCGTATGCCTCGATGCATCCGTGGGAGGACTGGGCCGAGACCTTCGCCCACTACCTGCACATCGTCGACACGCTCGAGACCGCCCACACCTACGGCCTCGCGCTGCGTCCCAAGGCGGCGTCCGGGTCCCCGCTCCCCGACATGACCGCACGGCGACTCGATTTCGACGACTTCGACGATCTGATCCAGGCGTGGTTTCCGCTCACCAATGCGCTGAACAGCCTGAATCGCAGCATGGGGCTTGCCGACCTGTATCCGTTCGTTCTATCTCAGCCGGCGATCACCAAGCTGCGCTTCGTTCACGAACTGGTGGAAAGCGGCTCGACGTAGGGCCGCGTTGAACGCAGGGGCCGCTTGACGTGGGGCCCGCCTCAACGTAGGGGCCGCCTCAACGTAGGGGCCGCCTTCAGGCGGCCCAATCACCAACCGCGACGATGTTGTCGCCAAATCGGCTGAGTCATTCACTTTTGTGCGGGTGTTGACATCGCGGATTGGATCCAGAATGTGGATCATCCGCGATGACGTTCGCTGAGTACGATCCCGAGGGATTCTTCGACGAGATGTTCGCCGGCGCGGGCGCGCCGCGAGCCGGCGCGCATGCCCTGACGCAGGTGATCGAGGCGCTGCCGGCCGGCGAAATCGAGCGCCGCCAGCGTTCCGCCGAGCGCGCGCTGCTCGCGATGGGCATCACCTTCAACGTCTACGGTGCCGACGAAGGCACCGAACGCATCTTCCCCTTCGATCTCATTCCGCGCATTGTCTCGGCTGGCGAGTGGCGCACCATCGAGCGCGGACTCAAGCAGCGCATCCACGCGTTGAACCTCTTCATCGACGACATCTACCACGAGCGGCGGATCCTGAAGGATCGCGTGATTCCCGACTACGTGCTGGAGACGGCGGCGTCATTGCGGGCGCCGTGCGCGGGGATGCGTCCGCCTCGCGGCATCTGGTGTCATGTGACCGGAACCGATCTGGTCCGGCACTCCGACGGCCAGGTCTACGTGCTCGAGGACAACCTGCGTTGCCCGTCGGGCGTCTCGTACGTCCTGCAGAACCGCAACGTGATGAAGCGGACGTTTCCCCAGGTGTTTGCCGCATCGCGCATCCGTCCGGTTGACGACTATCCCAGTCATCTCCGAGGAACGCTCGAATACCTTGCGCCCGAAGGCCTCGAATCACCGCGTGTGGTCGTGCTCACGCCGGGTCCATACAACTCGGCGTACTTCGAGCACTCGTTCCTCGCCCAGCAGATGGGCGTCGAGCTCGTCGAAGGCCGCGATCTCGTCGTCTCCGATGGCCTTGTCTGGATGCGAACGACGAAAGGCTACGAGCGGGTGGACGTGATCTATCGCCGCATGGACGACGATTTTCTCGATCCCACGGTGTTCAGGCCGGATTCGATGCTTGGCGTGCCGGGATTGATGGAGGTCTACACCGCCGGCCGCGTGGCGCTGGCAAATGCGCCTGGCACGGGCGTGGCCGACGACAAGGTGATTTACGCCTACGTGCCGAAGATCGTGAAGTACTACCTGGGCGAAGACATCATCCTGCCGAACGTCCCAACCTACATCTGCGCGGAAGACGCCGACCGCCGCTTCGTGCTGGACAACATTGCGTCGCTCGTCGTCAAGTGCGCCAACGAGTCCGGCGGCTACGGCATGCTCGTCGGGCCTCACGCGTCGAAGAAGGAGCAGGCGGCGTTCGCGGCGAAGATCGCCGAGAACCCGCGCAATTACATCGCCCAGCCCACGCTGTCGCTCTCGCGCGTACCGACGATCGTCGAGGGCGCCTTCGAGGGACGTCACGTCGATCTGCGGCCATACATCCTGTACGGGAAGGAGATCTACGTGCTGCCCGGCGGCTTGACGCGCGTCGCGCTCAAGAAAGGATCGCTCGTCGTCAACTCGTCGCAGGGCGGCGGCAGCAAGGACACGTGGGTGCTCGCCGGAGATCCGCGTCTCGACACCGATCGCCCGGACATCGATTCGGTCATGGCGACGATGCGTCAGGAGCAGAGATCATGCTGAGCCGCGTCGCGGATTCCATCTACTGGATGAGCCGCTACATCGAACGCGCGGAGAACGTCGCGCGATTCGTGGACGTGAATCTCAACCTGATGCTCGATTTTCCGGGCAGCTCCGACCAGCAGTGGCAGCCGCTGGTCGACATCAGCGGCGACACTGACGATTTCGCCGAGCGATACGGAGAGGCCTCGCAGGACACCGTCATCCGCTTCCTGACGTTCGATACCAAGAACCCGAACTCGATTCTGTCGTGCCTGCGAACCGCCCGTGAGAACGCGCGCTCGGTCCGCGAGATCATCTCCTCGTCGATGTGGGAGCATCTCAATCAGTCGTATCTGATGCTCACCGCCGCGGCGTCGCGGCGGCGTGAGATCAGCGACCCGCACGAGCTGTTCTCCTCGGTGAAGACCGCCAGTCAGGCCTTCACGGGCATCACCGATACGACGATGACCTACAACGAAGGCTGGCACTTCTGCCGCCTCGGACGGCAGCTGGAGCGCGCCGACAAAACGTCGCGCATTCTCGACGTCAAATACTTCCTGCTGCTGCCGAAGGCAGACGACGTCGGCACGACCGTCGACGACGTGCAGTGGGCGGCCGTGCTGCGCTCGGCGAGTGCCTTCGAGATGTACCACAAGCGCCACGGCCGCATCTCACCGACTCGCATCGTCGAGTTCCTGCTGCTCAACGAGCAGTTCCCGCGCGCGATTCACCACAGCGTGAAGGCGGCACGCGAATCGTTACACGCCATCACCGGGACGCCAACCGGCATGTTCCGCGGCCCGGCGGAGCAGCTCCTCGGATTGCTCTGTTCAGAGCTGGCGTTTGCGCAGGTGGACGACATCATTGGCGGCGGCTTGCACGAATACCTGGATGCGCTGCAGACCAAGATGAACCAGATCGGGACGCATATCTACGACACGTTCTTCGCCGGCAGACCCGCGGCGCCGAAGCGGCAGCCGCAGCGCCGCGCTGGCGTTGCCCCGATCGCATAGACGTCATGGCGATTCATGTCGCGCTGTCGCATACGACTCGTTATCGCTACGACCGCCCGGTCTCGTTGTCGCCGCATATCGTCCGGCTGCGGCCTGCCCCGCATTGCCGGACGCCGATCGTCAGCTATTCGCTGAAGGTCGATCCGCGCCGGCAGTTTCTGAACTGGCAACAGGATCCGCACGGCAATTACCTGGCCCGTGTGGTGTTTCCGGAGAAGACCCGCGAGTTGACGGTTGACGTCGATCTCGTCGTCGAGCTGTCGGTCATCAACCCGTTCGACTTCTTTCTCGAGGCCTCCGCCGAGACCTGCCCGTTTGCCTATGAGCCGTGGCTGGCCAAGGACCTTGCGCCGTTTCTCGAGCCGGCTCCCGCGGGTCCGAAGTTGTGCGACCTGTTGCAAAGAATCGATAGACGCCCACGGCGAACCGTGGAGTTCCTCGTCGAGTTGAACCAGCAGCTTTCGAAGGACATCCGCTACGTGATCCGTCTCGAGCCGGGCGTGCAGACGCCCGAGGAGACGTTGTCGCTCGGCAGCGGATCGTGCCGCGACACGGGATGGATGCTCGTTCAGGTGCTGCGCCACCTCGGCCTCGCGGCGCGATTCGTATCCGGCTATCTGATTCAGCTCGTTCCCGACGTCAAGTCGCTCGATGGTCCATCAGGCGCGGCGGCGGACTTCACCGACCTGCATGCATGGGCAGAGGTGTACTTGCCAGGAGCGGGATGGGTCGGACTGGATCCGACGTCGGGTCTGCTGGCCGGTGAAGGCCACCTGCCACTGGCCGCGACCCCCGAACCGTTCAGCGCCGCGCCGATTACCGGCAGCGTGGACGAGTGCGAGTCGACGCTCGAACACGACATGCGGGTGCGGCGCATCTACGAATCGCCGCGTGTCACGCGGCCGTATACCGATGCGCAGTGGCACGAGATCGACGCGCTCGGCCGCCGCGTCGATGATGCGCTCGCCGCGCGCGACGTCCGGCTGACGATGGGCGGAGAGCCGACGTTCGTGTCGATCGACGATATGGAAGGCGAGGAGTGGAACACCGCGGCGCTCGGCGCGACGAAGCGAGCCCGCGCGGGTGTGCTGCTGCGGCGCTTGAAGGATCGATTCGCACCGGGCGGCCTGCTGCACTACGGCCAGGGCAAGTGGTATCCGGGCGAGTCGCTGCCACGGTGGGCCCTCGGCTGCTGGTGGCGCCGCGATGGTGAGCCGATCTGGCACGACGACCGCCTGATTGCCGACGAGACGATCGATCACGGCCATCGCGATCGCGAGGCGCGCCGCTTCATCGACGCGCTGGCCGGCGTGCTCGGCGTGGACGCTGGCGGCGTGCTGCCGGCCCATGAGGACGTGTGGTACTACCTCTGGAAAGAACGGCGGCTGCCGACGAACGTCGATCCGCTGAAGTCGGAGCTCAAGGACCCCGAAGAGCGGGCCCGGCTGGCGCGGATCTTCGAACACGGTCTCGCCAGCGCGGTCGGCTATGTGCTGCCGATCCGGCGTCACACCGTTCCAGGATCCTCGGCACAGTGGGTCACCAGCCGGTGGTTTCTACGTCCGGAGCATCTGTTCCTGATTCCCGGCGACTCGCCGATTGGATACCGTCTCCCGCTCGATTCGCTGCCCTGGATGGCACCCGAAGACTATCCGTTTGTCTATGAGCCCGATCCGCTGGCCGAGCAGCCGCCGCTCCAGCAGCGTAGGGCGGATCCTGTCCGCGCCGCCACCGCCGCTCGAATCATCGAGCAGATCGCGCCGAGACCCGGCGACTCGGCGAAGGGAATCGTGCGCACGGCAGTCTGCATCGAGCCGCGTCATGGCCGGCTGCACATCTTCATGCCGCCGGTGCATTCCACCGAGGACTACCTGGATCTGATCGGCGCGATCGAACAGACGGCAGCCGCGCTGTCGATCCCTGTCATCATCGAAGGGACGCCGCCGCCGCACGATCCACGACTGAACCATTTTTCGGTGACGCCGGACCCAGGCGTCATCGAAGTCAATCTCCATCCGGCGAGGGACTGGACGGAACTGGTCGATCACACGACCGCGCTCTACGACGAGGCGCGGCTCTCGCGTCTGGGCACGGAGAAGTTCATGCTCGATGGCCGTCACACCGGCACCGGTGGCGGCAACCACATCGTGGTCGGTGGTCCGACGGCGGCAGACAGTCCGTTTCTGCGCCGGCCCGATCTGCTGCGCAGCCTGGTCGGCTACTGGCACAACCATCCATCGCTCTCGTATCTCTTCTCGGGCCTGTTCATCGGACCAACGAGTCAACATCCGCGCGTCGACGAAGCGCGGAACGACTCGCTGTACGAGCTGGAGATCGCCAACACGTTGGTACCGGTCCGGCTGAAGCCGGACACTACGGGAGGGACGGAGACGGCGGAGGTCCGGCTGAAGCCGGACGCTACGGAGTATCACGGCATTGCGCCGTGGCTGGTGGATCGGATCTACCGCAACATCCTCGTCGACGTCACTGGCAACACACATCGCGCCGAGTTCTGCATCGACAAGCTCTACGCACCCGACACGAGCGCCGATCGACGAGGCCTCGTCGAGCTGCGGGCCTTCGAGATGCCGCCGCATGCGCGGATGAGCCTGACGCAGCAACTGCTGCTGCGCGCGCTGATCGCCACGTTCTGGGCGGCGCCGTACGATCGGCCGCTCGCGCGCTGGGGGACCGAGCTCCACGATCGCTTCATGCTGCCGCATTTCGTCGCGCAGGACTTCGACGACGTGCTGGACGATCTGAGGCGTGCCGGTTGGCCGATCCGGCCCGAATGGTTCGCCGCCCATCTCGAGTTCCGCTTTCCGCCGTTTGGCTCCATCACCCGGCGCGGCATGCACGTCGAGCTGCGGCAGGCGCTGGAGCCATGGCACGTCACCGGCGAGGAGGGAGGCGCGGGCGGCACGGTGCGGTACGTAGACTCCTCGGTCGAGCGGCTGCAGGTGAAAGTGAATGGAATGACCGGCTCGCGGCATATCATGTCGTGCAACGGCCGGCGTGTGCCGCTGCATCCGACTGGACGGCCCGGGGAATATGTGGCCGGCATCCGGTATCGCGCGTGGCAGCCGGCGAGTGCTCTGCATCCGACGATCCCTGTGCACGCGCCGCTCGTCTTCGACCTCGTGGACACCTGGAACGATCGCCCGCTCGGCGGGTGCGTCTACCACGTGTCGCATCCCGGAGGACGCCACTTCGAGACCTTCCCGGTGAACAGCTACGAAGCGGAAGGCCGCCGCCTCGCGCGGTTCTTCGACATCGGCCACACGCCGGGCCTGGTGGACGTGCCGCCCGAGGATCGCAATCCGGACTTTCCGCTGACGCTCGACCTGCGTCGTCCGCCGTCGCATAACCTGGCGGCCGCCGACGCCCCGCGAATGGCATGAGCTCGCCCATTGCGCCGGAGCCTGCCGCGCCGAAGCCTGGCGAAGGCGGGTTCCGCGACCCGGTCATGCCGTGGCGGCTGCTCGAGGACTATCGCCCTCTGACCGGCGTGTACGACGAGATGTCGAGTGGTGCCGGTCAGCCGCGTGCGTACTGCCAGGCGCTGATTCGATCGCTCGAGGGACTGGGACGCGGTGAGCTGTCGTCGCGCTGGGAAGGCGCCAAGCGCGCCATTCGCGACAACGGCGTGACCTACAACGTCTACGGCGATCCGGCCGGGGTCGATCGGCCGTGGACGCTCGACATGCTGCCGCTGGTCATCGAGCCGGCGGAGTGGAGCCGGATCGAAGCCGGGTTGTTGCAGCGATCGCGGCTCCTCAACATCGTCCTTGCGGATCTCTACGGTCCGCAGCGGCTCCTGCGCGACGGCCTGTTGCCGCCGTCGCTCGTGCTCGCGAATCCATCCTTCTTGCGACCGTGCCACGGTGTGCGTGTCCCGAACGACACCTACATCCATCTGCTCGCCGTCGATCTCGGCCGCTCGCCGGACGGGCAGTGGCGCGTGCTGGCCGACCGCGCCCAGGCGCCATCGGGAGCGGGGTACGCGCTGGAGAATCGGATCGTCATGTCGCGAAGCCTGCCCGAGGCATTCCGCGATTGTCATGTGCAGCGGCTGGGCGCCTTCTTTCGCGCGCATCGCGATGGGTTGATGGCACTGGCGCCGCCGGATCGCCGCGACCATCCGCGCGGGGTGCTGCTGACGCCGGGACCGCTCAACGAAACGTATTTCGAGCACGCCTACCTGGCGCGGTATCTCGGCTTCACGCTGGTGGAAGGCGCCGACCTGACAGTCCGCGACAGCCGCGTGTTCATCAAGACGCTCGAAGGACTCCGCCAGGTGGACGTCATCCTGCGCCGGCTCGACGACAGCTTCTGCGATCCGCTGGAGCTGCGATCGGAGTCCACGCTCGGTGTCGCCGGGTTGGTGGAAGCGGTTCGCGCTGGTCACGTCACCATCGCCAACGCGCTTGGTTCAGGTCTGGTGGAAGCCGCAGGGATGACGGCATTCGTACCGGACCTGTGCCGCCGCATGCTCGGCGAGGAACTGCTGCTGTCGCCGGCGCGATCGTGGTGGTGCGGGCATCCCGACGATCTGCAGTACGTGCTCGCACACCTCGACGAGCTGGTGATCAAGCCGTCATTCCCGCCGGCGGCGCGGCAGCCGGTGTTCGGCAGGACACTCACTGCCGAGCAGAAGAGCCTCCTGCGCAGCTCGCTGCTGGCGAGGCCGGAGGAGTACGTCGCCCAGTCAGACGTGGCACTCTCGACGGCACCGGTGTGGAACGGCAATGCCTCCGAGGCCCGTCAGTTGGTGCTTCGTGTATACGTGGCATCGAATGGCGATTCGATGGCGGTGATGCCCGGCGGACTGACGCGCGTCGGCGCCGCGACCAACATTCCCATCGTCACGATGCAGCGGGGTGGTGGCAGCAAGGACACCTGGGTCGTCTCGGAAGGACCGGTGACCGCCGTCTCGCTGCTCGCGCCGATGCGGCTCAGCGTGCGGCGTGAACGTCTCGACGCGGAGCTGCCGAGCCGCGTTGCCGACAATCTGTTCTGGCTCGGCAGACATATCGAACGGGCCGAGCAGACCGTGCGCCTCTTGCGAAGCCTGGTCACCTACGTGACGCGCGAGGACATCTCCGAAGATGTTCCGGAGCTCGTGGCACTGCTGCATGTGCTGACCGACATGGAACTGATTCCGCCGCAGCTGCGTGAGCCGATGCCGCTGACGCGCCTGGAGCACGAGGTGTCGCTGCTGTTCCGGCTCGACACCCATCCCGGCCCGCTGCGGATCACGCTCGGTGAAGTCCGGCGGATTGCCGCGACGGTTCGTGATCGGCTGTCGCTCGACACCTGGCGCATTCTCAATCAGCTGCAGCAGGACTCACGTCCGCGGCAGGGGCGCGTGCAGTTCGACGACGTGCTCGTCAATCTGAACCGGATGATCACCGACCTGGCGGCGTTCAGCGGGATGGAAGGCGAGAGCATGACGCGAGGCCATGGCTGGCTGTTCCTCGACTTTGGCCGGCGTCTGGAGCGATCGCTCGGCATCACGCGTCTCGTGCGCAGCGCCATCGAGGCCAGCCCGTCGCAGGTCGGCATCCTCGAGCCGCTGCTCGAAGTGGCCGACAGTTCGATGACGTATCGGCGCCGCTACTTTGCCGAGCCGCAGTTGTCGCCGGTGCTGGACCTGCTCCTCGCGGACGGAACGAATCCGCGGGCCCTGAGGTTTCAGCTCGACACGATGTCGGTGCTGCTGTCGCACTTCCCGCGTCACCCGCGGGCGCCATCGCCGACGAGCGAGGAGCGGATGGCGGGACATGCCATCGCGGCGCTCGGCGCGGCGGACTTCGACGCGCTCAGCCAGCCGGGGGCTGATGTGGCCTTCGAACGGCTGACGGAGCTGCTCGATCTGCTGGACGAGGACCTGCGCGGCATCTCCGATACGGTCACCTTCCACTACTTCAGCCATGCCGAGCAACGCGTCAACTGAAGCGGCCGTGACCTACAAGGTGGAGCACACCACACGCTACGCGTACAGTGACGCGGTATCGGTGTCGCACCATCTGGCTCGCGTCAAGCCGCGGGTCTTTCCCGGTCAGGAGTGCCTCGCGCACGAACTGCAGATCGAGCCGTCTCCGGCCGCAGTCCGATCTCACGAGGATTACTTCGGCAATACCGTCGCCTTCTTCATCGTCGAGCGCGCGCACAAGGAACTGACCGTGCGGTCGACGAGCACAGTCAAAGTGCTGGGCCGGACGCCGCCTGCCGCGGCAACGACGCCGCCCTGGGAAGAGGCGCGAGACTTCGATGCCCTGCCGCTCGACGCGCTCGAGTGTCTGTTCGACTCGGCGTCGATTGCGGCCAGCGATGCCGTCGCGGGTTACGCGCATCCCTCGTTTGCGCCGCGGCGACCGCTGCTCGCGGCGGTCGAGGACCTGATGCATCGCATTCACGCCGACTTCACCTTCGATCCGAAAGCGACGACCGTCACCACGCCGCTGCGCGACGTGCTCACATTGCGTCGTGGCGTGTGCCAGGATTTCGCCCGGCTGGCGATCGCCTGTCTGCGTTCGCAGGGACTGGCCGCACGGTACGTCAGCGGCTACCTGGAGACGGTGCCGCCGCCGGGCGCTCCACGCCTCGCCGGTGTGGACGCGTCACATGCGTGGCTGGCGGTCTATTGCCCCGGACTCGGCTGGGTGGACGCCGATCCGACGAACGACATGTTTCCCTCGACGACTCACGTGACGCTGGCCTGGGGACGCGACTACGCCGACGTGAGTCCCGTCCGCGGGGTGATTCTCGGCGGCGGGCAGCACACCCTCCACGTCAGCGTCGACGTGCTGCGCGCCTGAACGGCTATCCTCTTGGGGATGCTTCGATCGTTCCTGACCCGCACCGGACTGGCCGAGTATCTGGGGAGGCTGTGGCGGCCGGATCTCGACGATGCCCTGAAACCGGTCCGCAAGGACGTCCGCCTGCTGATCGGCCAGGTCGAAGCGCTGCAGGCGTCGCTCGCACAGGCGCAGCAGCTCGCCGCCCGTGCCGATCGCACCGCCGCGCAGGTGAAGCTCGCCGCCGTGCTCAATCGCGAGCAGTGCCAGACCGTCGCTCGCGCCGGCGAGTGGCTCGATTCGGCGCGGGTCGCGGCTCACGTGCGCGCCGCGATCGAGTCAGCGCCGATCATCCTCGAGCCGTATGAGCACATGGTCGTCGAGGACCTGCTGCCGCGCGACGTCTACGATCTCCTCATCGAGGCGATTCCGCCCGAGCCGTTCTTCGACGACCGCGATCCGATCAAGCGGAACCTCCGATTCCCGATGGAGCTTGGTCCGACGCTGACCGCGATGGCGTGGGGCTTCTTCGACGAGATCGTGACCGCGCAGATGATCCGGCCGGCGGTGCTGGCGCGCTTTCACGAGCCGCTCGGACATCACTACGATTCGATCTTCGGCGCGGAGCAGCGCGCCCGCGCTGCCGCCATGCCGCATCACGTCAACAGCGGCCGATTGATGCTGCGCCGGCGCGGCTATCACCTCGATCCGCACCGCGATCCCAAGCACTCGATGCTGACGTGCCTCGTCTACTTCGCGCGGCCCGGCGATGACGAGGCCTACGGCACGGAGATCTTCTCGGTGGCCAACGATACCGACGCCGACTACAAGCAGACCTACTACCCGGAACAGGCCGGTCACAGCTGCACGCTGGTCAAGGTGGTGCCGTTCCGCCCGAACACCATGCTGGTGTTCCTCAACTCACGAGGTGCGCACGGCGCGACGATTCCCGCCGACGCACCAGAGTCGCTCGCGCGCTACTCCTACCAGTTCTACATTGGCCCTGAGAAAGAGGCTCTTGGCACGCTCGTTCGCCAGCTGCCCGAGGCGCGTCGTCGCATGTGGCAGAGCAAGGACAGCCGAGACCAGATGTAAGGCGGCAGATCGTTTGCACCCTTCAATCCGACTCGAACGGATCTGGAGGTGCTGACATGGGTCCACGGTTGAGAGGCAGGCGAGCCGGGCTCGTCGCTGTGAGCATGTGCCTGATTGCCGCGGCTGCTCTGGCTCAGTCCGGACGGCACGCACAAACTCTTCCTCCGCCATACGCGACATCCTCGGCAATGAAGTTTCCGAAGGTCATCGGCTGGCCGGAAGGAAAGAAGCCGGTGGCGCCGACGGGCTTTGCGGTGGACGTGCTGGCCTCGGACCTCGAGAGTCCACGGTGGATTTACGTGCTGCCCAACAACGACGTGCTCGTGTCCCAGGCGATGACCGAGCAGACTCCGAAAGCCGATGCCGCGGTCGAGCAGGGGCTGCGAGAGTCCGGGAGCCTCGGCCGGTCGCCAAACCAGATCACGCTGCTGCGTGACGCTGATGGCGACGGCAGCTTCGAGTTCCGATCGGTGCTGTTGTCCAACCTGAAACAGCCGTTCGGGATGACGTTCATCGGCGATCGCCTCTACGTCGCGAACACCGATTCCGTCGTGCGCTATCCATTCAAGCCCGGCGACACGAAGATCACCGCGCGGGGTGAGCCGATCGTTCAGCTGCCGGCCGGCGGATACAACAATCACTGGACCCGCAACGTCATCGCCAGTCCAAAGGGCGATGCGTTGTACATCACTGTCGGTTCTCAAACCAACGTCGACGAGGAAGGCCTCGACGCGAAACAGCCGCACCGCGCGGCGATCCTGCGCGCCAACGTCGATGGCTCGGGCCTCAGGGTGTTTGCATCCGGACTGCGAAATCCAAATGGCATGGATGTCGCCGAAGACGGCACGCTCTGGACCGTCGTCAACGAGCGCGACATGCTCGGCGACGATCTCGTGCCGGACTTCTTGACCAGCGTGCGTGACGGCGCCTTCTATGGCTGGCCCTACTCGTACTTCGGGCAGCACGAAGATCCCAGGCAGAAAGGAAAGCGGCCGGATCTCGTGGCCAAGGCCGTTGTCCCTGACCTCGCTGTCGGTGCTCACACCGCGTCGCTCGGCCTGACGTTCTACCGCGGCAGCGCCTTCCCGGATCGATACCGCGGCGGCGCGTTCATCGGGCAGCGAGGATCGTGGAACCGGTCGATGTTCAGCGGCTATCGCGTCGCGTTCGTCCCGTTTGCGAACGGACGGCCGTCGGGACCGCCGGAGGATTTTCTCACCGGGTTTGTCGCCTCAGAGGACCGCAGGGAAGTGTACGGCCGCCCGGTCGGGGTGGCGACTTTGCGCGATGGCTCGCTCATAGTCGCTGACGATGCAGGCGGGCGTGTGTGGCGTGTCCGGCGTGCCGGCTAACGAACTACGGCCTCGGCGAGCTGATACGCCATCAGCCGCTGCTGCTCGCGCATGCGTTCGGGTGATAGCGCCTGCGCCTCCGGTGACGAGGGCCCGGCCTCGCGTGCGCGCTCGGCCATGCGAGCCATGCCCTCGGCCAGCACCTGCGCACCGAGCTGCGTTCCGTCGGCCCTGGTTGCGTAGCGCTGGATCGATTCATCGCCGCCGATCGTCAGCACCTCGCGGAGCTCGAGACCGGCGTCGTCGAGAAACGCTCGCTCGCCGCCGGCCGGGATCCCGAACACCCACGGCTCGTCTTTGATCAGATTCAAGAACCGCTGCACCATCGGCTTGAACGAGTCTGGCACGGTCGCCCAGTTGATGTTGCGGAGCATGTCGACCATGGGGCGGTACATGAAGTCGAAGACGATCGCACTGCCTGCCGGATGGCCCGCGACGTAGCGCAGCGTCGCGCGCACGCCGTCCTCGGGCACGTACATCGTGACGCCTTCCATGATGAAGAAGGTCGGCAGCGACTGGTCGTGTCCGTGCCGGCGCAGCACGTCGGCGAGGTCGTCGTGCTGAAAATCGATCGGCACGTACGTGAGATTGGCTGGAGGCATGCCCAGCGCGTCCTGCACTCGCTGCTTCTTGAGCATCTGAGTCGCGTGACGATCGACTTCGAACACGCGGACGTTGGCGAGCAGTTGCTGGCATCGGTACGCGTGCGAGTCGAAGCC
>Ga0075431_100003303_pt1 | contig 15621 bp, 15 predicted proteins | sample RhiMetdeltSRZDD5_FD_75297 | JGI IMG/M metagenome (GOLD analysis project Ga0075431, IMG submission 75297) | Populus rhizosphere microbial communities from Tennessee, USA - Rhizosphere MetaG P. deltoides SRZDD5 | ecosystem: Host-associated > Plants > Roots > Rhizosphere > Soil | place: USA... | reverse complement strand
CCGTTCCAGGAACTCGAATGTCTTCCGGGGCTCCTTCGCCAGCCCCTGGTCGAGCACGATGACCAGGTCGAGCCTCGCGAGGTTGAGGTGCCAGGACGCGATCACGGTCTCCAGGAAGACCGCGCCATCGCGGGCGGACATGCTGAAGACGTCCGCGTGCAGGAATTCGAGCGCGATCGTCCGCATCTGTCTATGGCCCCGGCCACCGCCGCCGAGGCGAGCCACGCGGCGGAGCCACGTGTCGCTTTCGATCTGCTCCTTGACCACGCTCTGGACCACGTCAAGGAGCGTCTGCGTGACCAGACGCTCGACCGCACCGAACGCCTCCTTCTCGAAGACCGCACGCATCTCCTGCCTTCTGGCGGGTGCGCACTTGCGAAGGATCAGCTCGCGGACTTCCCGGTGGAGCGGCGCAGGGGGTTCGGCCAGCTTCCGCTTGAGCTCATCCCGCCGCTGGACCTCCGCCAGCTTCGAGAGCTGGCCGGCGGGAAGCTTCAGGAATCCGGCAAGCTTGTCGTAGATGCCGGTCCTGTCAGGTGCCGGGGGCAGCTTCTTCCTGGTGAGCAGCTGGGAGATATACGATTCCGTGACCCCGGCCGCGGCCGCCAGATCCTTCTGCTCGAGCCCGAGCCCGGCGAGCCGCTCTCGAATCAATCGACTGACATCCATGGTCCGCTCCGTCCAGGGGATGGCCTGCCGGCCCTCAATTTACCAACAACGGTAAATTATATCAAATAGTGCCAGGATTCACTTGACTCATCAAGTTAATTAATCTATCCTGACACCTCGGGGGCGGACCGTCCGCTCCCTCTGTCGTTTAGCGCCTATCGCGATGTGTGAGGGGGTGTCGTTCAATGGAACTCGGGACAATCAAGAAGATGTCGGACCGCGGCTTCGGCTTCATCAAGTCGAGCGCCGGTGATGAAGTGTTCTTCCACCGCAGCGAATGCCAGACGCTGGCGTTCGACTCCTTGAGCGAGGGACAGGAGATCGTGTTCGACCGCGAGCCCAGCGTCAAGGGACCGCGGGCGCGCAACATCCGCATGAGCGGCGGGTAAATCGTCTTGTCACAGGCCGTGCTGACGATCCAGCCAGTCAAAGCCCGACTCGGAGACGGCGAGGTGCCGGAGCTTGTCCCCGATCAGCCGATCTTCGTCGGGTTCAAGGCGGACACGCTCCTGCAGCGATACCTGGAATCCCTGAGCGATTCCAACAGGCAGTACATCTCGGACGACGATTCGTCGTTCCTGCGTGTTTGCCGCATGGGCGAGGATGTGTACGTGGGCAAGATCATCCAGGGGACCCTGACGACCGATCAGGTGGAAGACATCCGGCGCAATGTGACGAGCATCATGCAGAAGCTCCGCCCGGGCGTCCGTTGCCCCGGCAACCTGAGGATCCTCGCCTGCAGGTCGATGGACAGCGAGCCTCCGGCGCGGCACCTCGGTCTGCCGCCGATTCTCTAGACTTGGTGCCGTGATGCGCTGGGGAGAGATGGGATCCTTCAAATCAGCGGTTGCCGGACTGCAGGGGTCGGTGCTGCGCAAGAGCCTCTGGCAGATCATCAACACCATCCTGCCCTACGCGGCCCTCTTCGGCCTCATGTTCTGGGCCCAGGACGTCTCCTACTGGCTGACGCTGCCGCTCGCCGTCCTCACCGCCGGGTTCATGATCCGCACGTTCATCATCTTTCATGATTGTACGCACGGCTCGTTCTTCCGATCGCCGCGCGCGAATCATATTCTCGGATTCATCACGGGGGTTCTGACCTTCACGCCGTACCATCACTGGCGGCACCAGCACGCCTTGCACCATGCCAGCTCCGGCGATCTGGACGGGCGGGGCGCCGGGGACATCTGGACGCTGACGGTGCAGGAATATCTCGCCGCGCCTCTCTGGAAGAGGATCATCTATCGGCTGTTCCGGAATCCTTTGATCCTGTTCGTCATCGTGCCCACCTTCGTCTTCCTGGTCTACCACCGGTTCCCGGCGCGCGCGGTCGGCAAGCGCGAGCGCCGCAGCGTGTACTGGACGAATGGAGCGCTCCTGGCGATCGTGATCCTGATGAGCCTGACGGTCGGCGTCAAATCGTACCTTCTGGTTCAGCTTCCCGTGCTGATGATCACAGGGGCCGTGGGCCTGTGGCTGTTCTACGTGCAGCATCAGTTCGAGGGCGTGTACTGGGAGAGGCGCGGGCACTGGGACTTTGCAACCGCCGCGCTCGACGGCAGCTCCTTCTACAAACTGCCCAGGATCCTGCAGTGGTTCACGGGCAGCATCGGCTTTCACCATATCCATCACCTGAGCCCCGCGATTCCCAACTACAACCTGGAAGCCTGCCACAAGGCCAGCCCGATCTTCCGGAAGGTGCGCGCGATCACGCTGTGGTCGAGCACCAAGGCGCTCTCCCTGCGTCTCTGGGACGAGCAGAGGAAGAGGCTCGTCGGCTGGTCTTCGTTTCGCAAATCGCTGCAATAAGAACCGCCAATGGCGCCCAAGAGTCTCGCCGGAAGATCCGGCAGCTCCTCGCCTGCCACACCTGATTCCTTCAATTCACGGTCATATCGCCGGGAAGATACGGCACCAGGCCCGCGCGATAGAGAATTCTCTTCGATTCCCCCGCTCGCAAGGTGAAGTGGACCGCTTTCTTCCCGCACTCCGGAGAGAAGGGCCCGGGATAGGAAACCGAAATGTCGCAATCCCCCGGTGGTAATTCGAAAGAGTGCACTCCCCACGGCCGGTGTTCCTTCTTGCCATTGATCGTCACAGTCGGGACGAGCAGCCGGCAGATGAATGCCAGTGGCGAATGGGTCAGCGACAGCACAACCAAGGCTCTGCGATGCGGACTGCCCGGCGCTCCATCCAGACTGCGGAGCGCGGGCACCGGCTCCAGGACACCAGCGGTCCCCGGCGCGTCAGCAGCTTGAGCCTGCTGTTCGCCGGGCTCATTGCTTTGATCTGCCAGAAAACGCGCAACAGACGACTTGAGCATGTGACCGGATGTGCCCCAGTCCCGGAGCACCCCGTCGCGGTCGACCAGCCCCGTGCCGAACTCCTCCTCCACGGAATCGTAGAGGAGCACTCGCTCGCCGGCCCGAGCCACCACCCACATGCTGTCCCGGTCAGGTCGCCCGGCTCGGACGCAAGGGACTATCGAGGGATTGCACCGAAAAGGCAACAACTTGGACTTGAGCAATGGTTCGAGCTCGCGATCCTGATCGGCGAGGAGCGCTCCGAAGCTCTGAGGGGTGAGAGGTTGCCAGACCATGAAGGAATCCTACCAGCACATCGGGCGATCCGGAGCGCAAGGCCGCCCGGGCCCCGCGGGATAGTTGACGCGCCGGCCGTCAACCGGCCTACAATTGCGGCTGCATCGTCAGCGCGCGGGGAAACGGGGACTCCCGGACAGGCGCGCGGGCCGGCGGATTTGCCGGCTCGAGGCGTCGGCCGTGATCCGGCCTGCCAGTCTGCGCATCTCCCGCCGCTCTTTCGAGAGGAGTCCGCATGATTCGTCCCCACGTCGCATGGTTCGGCCTCGCCGCACTGCTCGTCCTGGCCCCGGCCGCTCCCGCCCGGGCCCAGAACGTCACGCTCCCGCCGAGCGGCGACAACCAGAAGTGCACCGTCGTCCAGCACATCGGGCCGGCGACCATCACCGTCGACTATTCCAGCCCGGATGTCCATGCCCCCGACGGGGCCGACCGGAGAGGGAAGATCTGGGGCACCCTCGTGCACTACGGGTACGCCGAGGAGACCTTCGGCACCTGCGGCAAGAAGTGCCCCTGGCGCGGCGGCGCCAACGAGAACACCGTCATCCGCTTCTCCCACCCCATGACCGTCGAGGGGAAGCCGATCGCCGCGGGGACCTACGGCCTGCACTTCCTGGCGGGGGAGAACGAGTGGACGGTGATCTTCTCCAAAAACTCCTCCTCGTGGGGGAGCTATTTCTACGACGAGAGCGAGGATGCGCTGCGCGTGACGGTCAAGCCGGCGAAGGCCCCGTACCGCGAGTGGCTGACCTACGAGTTCGTCGACCGGCAGCCGGACAAGACGGTGCTGGCCCTCGCCTGGGAGGATCTGCAGGTCCCGATCGCCATCGCCGTTCCCGACATCGCCGAGCTGTACTACCAGACGATCAGGAACGAGTTGAAGGACTCGCCCGGGTTCGACTACCACGGCTGGCAGCAGGCCGCCGACTACCTCGTCCAGCAGAAGGCGCACCTCGACGTCGCGGAGAAGTGGGCGAAGACCGCCGTGGACGGTCCGTTCGTCGGCGAGGAGAACTTCACCACCCTGCGCAGCCTCTCCGAGGCCCAGAAGGCCAACGGCAAGGCGGCCGAGGCGAAGGCGACGATGGAGAAGGCGCTGGCCCATCCCGCCGCCGGACCGTTCGACATCTACCAGTACGCCCGCCCGATGATCCGCGAGGGACACCCCGAGGAGGCCCTCAAGGTCTTCCAGGCGGCCGCCAAGCGGATGCCGGGGAAATGGCCGCTCGATCTCGGCATCGCCCGGGCCTACTCGGCGATGGGGGACTTCAAGACCGCGCTGAAGTTCGCGCGCACCTCGCTCCCGCTCGCCCCCGATCAGGCCAACAAGGACAACGTGTCGCGGATGATCGCCCAGCTGGAGAAGGGCGAGGACATGAACAAGCAGTAGGCCGCCGTTCGGACCGGGGGTCTCGCGGAGGCCCCCGGTCCGGCTGTGGTTCCGTCCTACACAGACTGGTCCTGGCTTGTGACCGCGCTTGGCGCCGCGGCGCGGCGATGCCGGACAAGGGGCACGAGCATAGGAACGCGAAGCCGGTAGTGCTCATAGGCCGGCCCGTGCTCGCGGATCAGGTCTCGCTCCTCGAACCGGATCGCCAGCAGGATATACGCGGTGGTGACTGTCGCGAACAGCAGGTGCGCGAGCGACATGGTCGGGGTCATCCAGAAGGCGAACAACCAGCCAAGGTACAGCGGGTGCCTCACCAGGCGGTATGGTCCGGGAGTCGTGAGACGCATGCCGCTGCAAGGCTTGCCGAGCAGATACAGCCAGACCTGGCGCAGGCCGAACAGGTCGAAGTGATCGATCAGGAAGGTTGACACCAGCACCAGCCCCCAGCCGAACCCGAACAGCCCCCACAGGACGATCCGTCCGATCGGGTCCTCGACCGACCAGACCTCGCCACCCATCGGCCGCCACTTCGAGAACAGAAGGATGAGGGCGAGGCTCGAGAAGAGAACGTAGGTCGCACGTTCGATCGGCTTCGGCACGATCCGGGTCCATCTCTCCTTGAACCATTTGCGGGCCATGACGCTGTGCTGCACCGCGAAGAGCGCCAGGAGACCCGCGTTGGTCGCGAGGGCGCTCAGCAGAGACCCGCTCAGGGGACCGTCCAGGGTCCTCGCGACGCCGAAGTTGCCGATAAAACCGATCGCATACAGGAACGTGCCCAGGAAGATCACGTAGCAGAGACTGCCATAGGCGAAGAACAGGACTCGCGTCAGCATGCCGCTCTCTCCTTGTTTGTCTGGCGGATGAAAAAGCCACCGGCGATGGCGGCGAACGTCCTATCTCGTGACGATGATGCCGCTCCCGGCGCCGCTCCGCCATGGGAGTTCCGTCCCGGTTTGAGTAGAATCAGGAGCACATACCCGGGACGAATGTCCCGGGCACGCGCGGGAGTCACGGGCCGATGGAAAAGAGGATCCGTCAAAGCATCCGCTATCTGCGGACCCCGGATGGCGTCCGCCTCGCGTGGGCGGAGGCCGGAACCGGCTCCATCCTGGTCAAGGCTGCCAATTGGCTGACCCACCTCGAGTACGAATGCGAGAGCCCCGTCTGGCGACATTGGATTCGCTTCTTCAGCGAACAGTTCCGCTTCGTGCGCTACGACGAACGGGGGTCCGGGATGACCGATTGGGACGTCGGCGACCTCTCCTTTGAGCGCTGGGTCGAGGATCTCGAGGCCGTTGTGGCCGCGGCTCGCCCCACGGAGCCGATTCCCCTGCTCGGCATCTCTCAAGGGGCCGCGGTGTGCGTGGCGTATGCGGTACGGCATCCGGAGCACGTTTCGCGGCTGGTGTTGTATGGAGGTTACGCCCGCGGCTGGTCGCACCGCCATGATCCGATGGGGGAGCGTGAATACAGGGCGATCGTCGAGCTCATCCGTCTCGGCTGGGGCAAGGACAATCCCGCTTTCCGGCAGGTATTCACGTCGCGGTTCGTGCCGGGGGCGACGGACGAGCAGATGGGCTGGCTCAACGATCTCTGTCGCAGGACGACTTCACCCGAGGTCGCGGCCCAGCTCCTCGAAGCGCGCGCCAACGTCAACGTCTTCGATCTCCTGGGCCAGGTCCGGGCGCCGACGCTGGTGCTGCATGCTCGCGACGACAGCGTGGTCCCGATCTCGGAAGGCCGCCTCCTCGCAGCCGGGATCCCGGGGGCCCAGTTCGTCGAGCTGGACTCGAAGAACCACATCCTCCTCGAGGACGAGCCGGCCTGGGACCGCTTCCGCGAAGCGGTACGGGAGTTCGCGGGACTCGAAACGCCTGCCGGCAGTCAGGATCCCGCGTTCGGTGCGCTCTCGCCGCGCGAGCGGGCCGTCCTGACGCTGATCACGGAGGGCCTCGGCAACAGGCAGATCGCGGAGCGCCTCGGCATCAGCGAAAAGACCGTGCGCAACCACGTCTCCAATCTTTTCGACAAACTCGGGGTGTGGACTCGCGCCCAGGCGATTGTGTTTGCCCGCGATCGCGGGTTCCGCGCTTGACGGCCGGCGCACACCCCACGCCGGGAATGCAGCCTCGTCCACTTTCGTAATGGCAGCGCACGTCGATTCGCAGCGGATCGCCTCCCGGCGAACGATTTTGCGGCACGAGCCGGGGCCCCCGTCGCCGGATCATTGACGCGCGGGACATTCCGAACAAGAGTTCTTGCCTGGCGCATGTGCGGTTCCTACATTCTCTCTGTCGATCTGTCGCGGGACCCCTTGCAACCGGCCCGTTCCCGCGCCTCGACGGAAGGGAGGATCGCATGCTGCTCAATTCTCAGGAGTCTTCACGGCGGACCCGCCACCTGGAGCGCGTCCGCGTCCTGGCGCTGCTCACGGCCGGGGTGATCGTCATCGCGGGAGGCGCCTCGACCGCCTGCGTCTCGACCAGCCAGTACTCTCAGCTCCAGCAGGAGCGCGACGCCCTGTCGGCGCGCAACAACGAGCTCGCGAGCGAAAAGAGCGCCCTCGAGTCGAAGGTGGCGAGCCTGCAGACGCAGGAACAGGAGCTCGACTCGAAGCTGCGGGAGCGCGAGGAAGAGGCCCGCAAGATGCAGGAGACCTTCGACGGCCTCAAGAAGAGTCTGGAGAAGGAGATGAAATCGGGGCAGATCGAGGTCGAGCAGGTGCGCGACGGCCTGCGCGTCAACGTCGCCCAGGACATCCTGTTCGACTCCGGCTCTGCGGCGCTCGACAAGAGCGGCACGTCGGTGCTGGGCAGGGTCGCGACGCAGCTCAAGAAATCGCCGCACCAGATCCTGGTGATCGGGCACACGGACAACAAGCCGATCGGCGTGGCGCTCGCCAAGCGGTACCCGACCAACTGGGAGCTGGCCGGCGCCCGCGCGGCGAGCGTCGTCCGGCTGTTCGCCGATTCGGGGCTCTCGGGCAAGCGCATGCGCGCCGTCTCGGTGGCCGACACCCAGCCGGTCAAGTCCAACAAGACAGAGGAAGGACGGGCCAAGAACCGCCGCATCGAGATCCGCGTGCGCCCGGTCGCACCCGACGAGCAGAACTCGTAAAAACCTTCATCGACGGGGGCTGGCCGAGGTGGGCCGGCTCCCCCGTCGATGAAAGGAGGATGCGATCATGGCTGATCACTCGGTCTCGCTGACCCTTGTCGCGGCCGGAGCGCTCGCGCTGGCCGGCTGCGTCTCCAAGGCCCAGTACACCCAGGTCGAGCAGGAGCGGGACCTCTGCACGACGCGCTACGAGCAGCTCCTGAACCAGGTCGAAAGCGCCAACCGCACCGGCGAGACGCTGGCGCAGGAGAAGACCGCGCTCGCGACCGAAAAGACCGTCCTCGAGACGAAGGTGGCGAGCCTGCAGACGCAGGGACAGGAGCTGGACTCGAAGCTGCGCGAGCGCGAGGAAGAGGCCCGCAAGCTTCAAGAGACCTACGACGGGCTGGTCGCCGACCTCAAGAAGGAGCTGAAGGAGGGGCAGGTCGAGGTCAAGCAGCTTCGCGACGGGCTGCGCGTCAACCTTGCGCAGGACATCCTGTTCGACTCCGGATCCGCCGCGCTCGACGGGAACGGCACGTCCGTGCTGGGCAGGGTCGCGACGCAGCTCAAGAAATCGCCGCACCAGATCCTGGTGATCGGACACACCGACAACAAGCCGATCGGCCCGGCGCTCGTCAAGCAGTACCCGACCAACTGGGAGCTGGCCGGGGCCCGCGCGGCGAGCGTCGTCCGGCTCTTCACCGAATCGGGGCTCTCGAGCAAGCGCCTGCGCGCCGTCTCGGTGGCCGACACCCAGCCGGTCGCGTCCAACGAGACCGAGGAAGGACGGGCCAGAAACCGCCGCATCGAGATCCGCCTGCGCCCGGTCGCATCGGAGGGCTAGAGGACGACGTCGGTCTTCTCAGCCCTGCTGCTTGAGCATGGCCTCGGCATCGGCCATTCCCTTCTGGATGATGCCGTTGAAGGGGATATAGGAATCGGCCCGCTTGAAGTACTCCAGCGCGAGCTTGGGTTGGTTCATTTTCATATACAGGAACCCTTTTTGAATGAGCGTATCCGTGGGTTCGGGGAGGTGTTTCTGCCTGCGGTCCTCGGCCGCGCTGTCGGGAAGCTCCTGGGGCCAGGCCTCCTGCGCCTTGTGGAAACAATAAAGTGCCTGCTCATACGTCTCCGGCGTCACGATATTTCCGTTTCGGGTGCTGAGCATGTGCGTGGCCTTCATCTCCCACGTCGCCCATTCTCTGAGGTCGTCGTAGGTCGCGCGGCCCCGGTCGCGATCCTCCTGACTGAGAACTACGGCCTTGCCGGGCGGCTCGTTTGACGAGATACCTCCAGTCTTGCCGCAGGCGCCCATCACGAGTCCGAGGCAAATCAATATCGCCGCACGGTAGTTCATCGAGAGTCTCCTTTTGGCGCACCTGTCCAGGATCGCGCTCTCAAGCCGAGAATATGTTGCCGTCCGACCGAGGGCGCAAGTATCGTGGGATGTTCAGGAGGTGCCTGTGTGGAGACATCGCGTCAGGACACTCTTCCTCCTCTTGGCTTCGCTGCTCGTCGTGACAGGAGGAATAGTCGCTTTCGTCCATTTCATTCATCGCCGAGCGCCGGAGGAGCGTCCCGGCGTGGCGGCTCTCCAGGCGTTCGAGCTGGAGTCGTTCAAAGAGAGCTTCAACGCCGACGCGAGTGAAGTGCGGGTTCTCGCGATGCTCTCTCCCACCTGACCGGTATGCGTGCGGGGGGCCTCCGCGCTGCAATCGGTTCTCGACCAGGTGCACGGACAGCGGTTGAGGGTGTTCATTGTCTGGGAGCCGGTCATCTGGACGGACATGGGTCCGCCAGGCGGCTCGGTTCTCTCCCGCATCTCCGACTCGAGGACGGCGCACTTCTGGGATCAGGACCTGTTGCTCTCGAAGAAGCTTGTCCAGGAGCAGAATAGATCAGGTGTACGGGTGGAGGCCAAGGGCGGGAGTGACCCGGACGCGATCATCTGGGATTTCGTGGCGGTATTCCCTCCAGGCGCACGTTGGGATGAGACCTTCCCGCAGTCCGTTTACCACGGTTCCCCGCTCCTGGAGCACGTCGAGCAGGTTCTTGCGAAGCTCGTCGAATTGATGGGCGAGGGAAACGAAGCCGGCGCTAAGCGCCGGCCGACTCAGGGATGCGATCGCGCCCCAGCCGCGCGGGCCGGCTCGGTATTCGGGATCGCTTCGCGCCCGGTCGCCGGAGGTGGGACGGTCGCCTCCATCCATTTGCGGATCCGATTGGCGTCTCCCTGGCGCGTGTACGTGCCCCAGGAATTGAGGAGCACGACGACGATCTGACGCGCCGCGATCTCCGCGTGCAGCACCAGGCACCGGCCGGCCTCGTTGATGTACCCCGTCTTCGACAGTCCGATTTTCCAGGTCTTGTTGCTCACCAGTCCATCGGTGTTCCGGAATTCCAGCACCCGGCCATTGGCGAGCGTCAAGGAGTGGGACGAAGTGGTCGTGGCCTCGCGAATCGCCGGATACCCGATGGCGGCCAGGACCATCCGGGAAAGGTCCTCCGCGCTGGACACGTTCTCACCGGAGAGGCCGGCCGGGTCCGTGAAGCGGGTCCAGAACATCCCCAGCTCCTTCGCCTTGCGGTTCATGGCCTCGAGACACGCCACGGTCCCCCCCGGATAGGTACGTGCCAATGCGGTGGCCGCCCGGTTCTCGGACGCCATCAATGACAGCAAGAGGAGCTCCCAGCGCCCGAGTCGCGCTCCCACCGGCAGCCGTGAGCGAGTGTGCTTGCGAGTGTCCACGTCCGCACGGTCGATCTCGATGGTCTCGTCCAGCGGGCTTTGCGCGTCCAGCACGACCATGGCGGTCATCAGCTTGGTGATCGAGGCGATAGGGGCCACCAGTGCGGAGTGCTTCGCGTACAGCGTCTCTCCACTTTCCGCGTCGATCACCAGCGCCACGTTCGACTTGAGCTCCGGGCCGCGGTGTCGGCCTGGCCCGGACCCCACCGCCCTAGCGCCGACGGCCGCCTGCGAGGCACCTCCGGTGTAGGCCACCGTCATCGAGCCGATCACGACGGCCAGCGCCGCCGCCCGTACGAGCCGCCCCAGGGGAACCTCCTCTTCCTGTCGCACATGACCGAAAGACGCACGAGGAAAATAGCAGCAATCTGCAGGTCAGGCGTCCACTAATTTCTCGATGATGTTTCCCCAGCCGGTGTAGAAGCGATCCTCCGCGAAGCGCCGGTGGACCCGCTCGCGCATGTGGCGCTTCCCATCCGAGGCGATGGCCGAGTGCGTATGAGCCATGGCGTCGGGGATGCGGATTCGATCGACCCAGCGCCAGGTCACGAGGTCGAGCACGTCGGCGTGACCGATGACCTCGTCCAGGCTGCCGTACCCGGCGATCACGAAGAGCCACCGGCCGACCTGCGCTCCGCCCGCGTCGTAACGTGCTTCCGGACAGGGAGGGGCGGAACGCCAGCGCAAACCGCGGCCAATCGGCCCGACGGCCCATTCCAGCCCGATTTCGCGCCAGGAGAAATGGCGGCCGCCGAAGCGAAGCATTCCAGGATCTCACCGAGATAACGCGCGCGGGCAATGCCAGCGCCGGGAACTCTATCTCATGAGATTCTGCGACGACAAGGGAGGGAACGAGACGAACCTCTGTAAAAAGGGGTGTTTTGACCGCCAGCTTGTGCGTATATTCTGTCCATCATGCGAAAGCGGTTGCGGATGTTTGCGCTGATCGCGGGGTTCATCAGCGTCCCGCTGCTCCGTTCCGCGGACAGCCCCAACGCCGTCCTGAGCACTGATCAACGCGTCGCCGCACAGAAGGCCATCGAGCAGGTGTATTGGGACCATCGCGTGTGGCCGAAGGAGAACCGCACGGCGAAGCCGCCCCTGTCTGCGGTGCTCTCCGATGCTGACCTCCGGGACGACGTGGAGGACTCGCTCAGGAAATCCAACGCCTTGAACAAGTACTGGCATCGTCCCCTCACCGCAGCGCAGCTACAGGCTGAGGTGAATCGGATGGCGGCGACGACGCGAAGTCCCTTGGTGCTGCGGGAACTGTTCGCGAGCCTGGGGAATGACCCGCGCCTGATCGCGGAGACCCTGGGCCGGCAGAAGCTCGTGGATCGCCTGATCCGCAACTGGTTCGCGAGCGACGAACGATTCCACGGCGAGCTCAAGAGGAAGGTGGAAGCGGCGCTGGCAGCGTGTGGGAACGCCGCATGCCTGTCATCGATGGGAGGGGAGTACCGCGAGATCACGTGGTCGCTTCGGGCCGAAACGGAGCGCGGCGAAAGCACGTTGCACCGCAAGTCGCTCGTGCTCGACGCGGAGGAATGGACGGGGCTCCTGCAACGCCTGGCGGACAGGGTCGGCGGGACCCGTCAGTCCCTGACGATCATGAAGCCGAGCCGCCTCGAGGACACACCGGACGCGTTCGTCGTCACCGCGGTCCTGTCCCAGGACACGCACGAAGCCAGGACCGCGACAGTCACCTGGCCGAAGCTCTCTTTCGATGAGTGGTGGCGCACGGAGCGACGGACGCTCCGTGCGGAAAGCGAGGAGACCCGGGAGGAATTCACCCTGCCTTCGGTGGAAGCCTCCGGGTGCGCCGCCGACACCTGGCCTCTGCTCGCCGCGGATCCTCTGCCGTTGCCCCGCAGGAATCACACGTCGATATGGACAGGCACCGAGATGATCGTTTGGGGAGGCATCGCCGGCGTCAGTTTCAACACGGGCGGCCGCTACGACCCGTCGACCGACACCTGGGCCCCGACTTCGACGGGCGCCAATGTCCCTGCCGCGCGCCATTGGCACACCGCGGTGTGGACCGGGAGGGAGATGATCGTGTGGGGCGGGATCGAGGGGACTGCGTTCAACACCGGCGGCCGCTATGACCCGTCGACCGACACCTGGGCCCCCGTCTCGACGGGGGCCAATGTCCCCGGCGCACGATACCTGCATACTGCGGTATGGACCGGAACGGAGATGATCGTCTGGGGTGGCGTCGGCGGCGGTTTCGCGGACGGTGGCGGCCGCTACGATCCGCTCACCGACTCCTGGACGCCCGTGTCGACAGGCGTGCCCGCGCCGGCTCCACGGAACGGGCACACCGCCGTGTGGACCGGACGCGAGATGATCGTCTGGGGTGGCGGCAACACCGGCGGCCGCTACAATCCTTCAACCGATAGCTGGCTGCCCACGTCGATCGGACCCAACGTCCCGGCGGGCCGTTCCGGCCACACCGCCATATGGACGGGGACGGAGATGATCGTCTGGGGCGGTTCCAACGGCGCCTTCTTCAACGACGGCGGCCGCTACGACCCCGCGACGGACGCCTGGAAATCGACCGCAACCGGCGCGAGCGCCCCCGCCGGGCGCGATCAGCACGCCGCTGTGTGGACCGGCACGGAGATGGTGGTCTGGGGAGGACGAGCCTACGATCCGTTCGGCAACTTCGCTTACCTGAACACCGGCGGTCGCTACGACCCATCGTCGGACACTTGGCTGCCGGTGTCGACCGGCCCCAACGTGCCCGCGGGGCGCTACGAGCACACGGGCGTCTGGACGGGGACCGAGATGCTGGTGTGGGGCGGCGACGAACCATCGGTCGGCAATCTCAATTCGGGCGGTCGGTACGATCCGTCGGTCGACGCCTGGGCGCCGACATCGACAGGGGGAAACGTCCCGTCCCCGCGTCGCTTTCACAGCAGCGTGTGGACCGGCGCTGAGATGATCGTCTGGGGCGGCGGCTACTACGACGGCAGCAGTCATCAGCTTAACAGCGGCGGCCGCTACGACCCCGCCACGGACAGCTGGACCCCGACCTCGATGGGAGCGAACGTCCCGCCGAAGCGGATCGACCATGCGGCCGTCTGGACCGGAACAAAGATGATCGTCTGGGGTGGGGGCGACTACGACAGATTCGGCCATCTCGGCTATCTGAACACTGGCGCCCGCTACGATCCATCCAGTGACACCTGGACGCCGACCTCGACGGGAGCAGGCGTCCCCGCCGCGCGCCGGCGCCACAGCGCCGTCTGGGCCGGCAGGCTGATGATCGTCTGGGGAGGATCGAACAGCACGTATCTGACGACCGGCGGCCGCTATGACCCCGCCACCGACGCCTGGACCCCGACATCGACGCCGGCGAACGTCCCCCTCATGAACGATCTGCGCTCCAGCGTGTGGACAGGCACGGAGATGATCGTCTGGGGCGGCGCCGGTTTTGGTGGCGCCATACTTGGTGGCCGCTACAATCCCTCGACGGACGCTTGGGCCACGGTATCGGCGGGGGCGAACTCTCCGAAGGCACAATACGGCCACAGCGCCGTGTGGACCGGGGCGGACATGATCGTCTGGGGCGGCTCCTACTTCGACACAACCACGCGCTACCTGAACACGGGAGGGCGCTACAACCCGGCGACTGATGCATGGACGCCGATGTCGACCGGCGCCAACGTTCCGGTGCCGCGATCCGCTCACACCGCGATCTGGACGGGCAGCGACATGATCGTCTGGGGTGGAGCATATTACGACGGCGCCGCGCATTATCTGAACAGCGGGGGCCGCTACGATCCCTTCACCGACACGTGGACTCCGACGTCGACGGGCGCGAACGCTCCGGCGGCGCGCGGCGGCCATTCGGCTGCGTGGACCGGAACGGGCATGATCGTCTGGGGTGGCTACGACGGCGCCAGCGAGGTGGGCACCGGCGGCCTCTACTGCGCCTGCACGAACGGAATGCTCTATTACCCCGATGCCGACGGAGACGGATACGGCAATCCGGCGATCGTGTCCGCTTCGTGCGATGGAGCGATCCCGGCCGGCCACACCCCGAATCGAACCGACTGCGACGACGCGAACCCGTTCGTGAACCCGGCTGCGCTCGAGACCTGCAACGCTATCGACGACGACTGCGACCGAATCGTCGACGATGTCCCTTCCCCCGGCGCCGTGATGTCCGTGGTCCTGCCGGGAGGCGGGTCGATCGAATGGGTTCCACTCGCCGCGGCGCAGAGCTATGACGTAGTCTACGGCGATCTGCAAGTGCTCCGCGCGAATGCCGGCGACTTCTCGACGGCGACGCAGGGGTGTCTGGCGGACGACACCGCAGCGACATCGGCGGTCGTCGACACGACCCCGGGGTTCGGACAGGGGGTCTGGTACCTCGTGCGCGGCAACAACTGCGGAGGGGCCGGGAGTTACGACGGCGACGCAGGGCAGATCGGCTCGCGCGACGCCGCGATCGCGGCCTCCTCGCAGGCGTGCCCGTAACCCCGGGCCGTCGCTCCTCGACCTCTCCCGACTCCGTCTCGTCGCGCTCCAACATCCTCGCCTCCTGCGTGCGGCCCTTCGCCGCCTCAGGAAGCAGGCATTTACTCCACCGATTCGCCGCCGATTCTGTCAGGCCGGTGCGGCCGCGATGTAGCAGTAAAAGGGTCTGATCGTCATCGGCCAATCGATCCAGGAGTACAAGAAGGGACGGACGCTCAGAGAAGGAAAGGAGGACAGACGCCTATGATAGGGCAGTCGGTACTTGAAATCTGGATGCAGATGGGGTTCCTGGCGAAGACGGTCGCCGTATTTCTCGTCGTCATGTCGATCTATTCGCTCGGGCTGTTCATCGAGCGGTTCCTGCTGTTCCGGACCGCCAGGAAGCAGTCGATCGAGTACCTGCCGGTGGCGACCAAGGCGCTGCGGGAGGGCGACTACAAGCTGGCGGTCGAGTCGGCCAAGCGCTTCAACAAGAGCCACCTGGCCAAGGTCCTGGCGGCCGGGCTGCAGCAGTTCATGTCCGAGAAGTCCGAGGAGCCGACGCACGAAGCGGTCGAGTTGGTCCGCTTGGCGGTCGAGCGGGCCGCTGCCCTCACCACGGCCGAGATGAAGCGCGGTCTCGG
>Ga0075431_100003302_pt1 | contig 15622 bp, 13 predicted proteins | sample RhiMetdeltSRZDD5_FD_75297 | JGI IMG/M metagenome (GOLD analysis project Ga0075431, IMG submission 75297) | Populus rhizosphere microbial communities from Tennessee, USA - Rhizosphere MetaG P. deltoides SRZDD5 | ecosystem: Host-associated > Plants > Roots > Rhizosphere > Soil | place: USA... | reverse complement strand
GCCTGCGGGCTGACGAACGACGCCGACGCGATCCCGAACGTGGCCGACTACACCTTCAAGGAGCAGGAAGGTTCGTTCCTCGTCGGCGCCGCGGCCGCGCTGAAGTGCGGGTGCGACACGCTCGGGTTCCTGGGCGGCCAGACCGGACCGCTGATCGAGAAGTTCCAGGCCGGCTACGAGGCCGGGGCCGCGCAGATCAACCCCGACATCGAGGTGCTCGTCGAGTACATCGGCGACGACACCACTGCGTTCAACGACCCGGTCCGGGGCGAGGAGCTCTCGACCGCGATGTACGACGATGGCGCCGAGATCATCTATCACGCGGCCGGCGCGTCCGGCGCGGGGCTATTCAACGCCGCCGTCGAGGCGAACAAGCTCGCGATCGGCGTCGACTCGGACCAGTACCTCACGGCGAGCCCCGAGCAGCAGCCGTTGATCCTCACCTCGATGCTGAAGCGTGTGGACACCGCGGTGTACAACGCGATCCAGTCGGTGGGCGAGGGCGGAGATCTTGGTGGCAGCCAGGTCTTCGGCATGGCCGAGGAGGGCGTGGACTACTCGCAGTCCAACCCGGACGAGCTGACGTCGGACATCACCGAGCAGCTCGACGAGTTCAAAGCACAGATCATCGACGGCACGATCGTCGTGCCGGACACGCCGTCCTAGGTCGGGACGGCCGGTGGTCGGCGAAGGGGCGGGGGGCAACGGCTCCCCGCCCCTCGTCGTCCTCGATGAGATCACCAAGCGGTTCCCCGGGGTGCTCGCGAACGACCGGGTGAGCCTCGACCTCCGCCCGGGTGAGGTGCACGCGCTGATCGGCGAGAACGGGGCGGGCAAGTCCACCCTGATGCGCGTGCTGTACGGCATGTACCCGGCCGACGGCGGCCGCATCACCGTCCGCGGGCGGGAAGCGAAGATCGGCTCGCCCCGCGACGCGATCGCGCTCGGCATCGGGATGGTCCATCAACATTTCGTGCTCGTCGACACGTTCACGGTCGCCGAGAACATCATCCTCGGCGAGGAGGGCGGCGCCGTCCTCGACATCGACCAGGCGAAGCAACGGGTCGCCGAGCTCGCGGACTCCTATGGGTTCCGGGTCGATCCCGGAGCGGTCATCGAGGGTCTCTCCGTCGGCGAGGAGCAGCGCGTCGAGATCCTGAAGGCGCTGTACCGCGGGGTCGAGATCCTCATCCTGGACGAGCCGACGGCCGTCCTCACACCCAGCGAGACGCAGGACCTGTTCGGCAACCTCCGCAAGCTCCGGGAGGCCGGACGGACGATCGTCTTCATCAGCCACAAGCTCGACGAGGTGCTGGAGATCGCCGACCGCATCACGGTGCTCCGGCGCGGCAAGGTGGTCGGCGAGACCCCGCCGGCCGAGACCACGAAGGCCAAGCTCGCCGAGATGATGGTCGGGCGGCCGGTGCTGTTCCGGCTCGACAAGCCACAGGTGGAGATCGGCGAGCCGGTCGTCCGCGTCGACGGGCTCGAGGGCGAGGGGAAGCTGAACGGCGTGAGCCTCGAGGTCCGGGCCGGCGAGATCCTGGGGGTCGCCGGCGTGGAGGGGAACGGCCAGCGCGAGCTCGCCGAGACGCTGATCGGCCTGCGGTCGCCGGCGTCGGGGACGATCGAGCTCGAGGGCCGGTCGATCTCGGGCCGGTCGGTGGAGGAGATCCGCAACAGCGGCGTGGGCTACATCCCCGAGGACCGGCACGACCAGGGCCTCGTGCTCAACATGACGCTGTGGGAGAACGCGGTCCTCGGACGGCACGACGACCCGGAGTTCTCCAACAGGGCGGGCGTCCTGTTCATCAAGAGGATCAAGGCGCTCGCGGCACGGCTGATCGAGTTGTTCGACGTCCGCGCCCGTGGCGTGGACGTGACGGCCTCGACGCTCTCGGGCGGGAACCAGCAGAAGCTGATCCTCGCGCGCGAGCTCGAGCCGGATCCGAAGCTCATGATCGCCGCCCAGCCCACGAGGGGGCTCGACGTGGGCGCGATCGAGTTCGTCTGGAAGCAGATCCTCGACCAGAAGGCCGCCGGCCGTGCGGTCCTGCTGATCTCGGCCGAGCTCGACGAGATCTACGCGCTCTCCGACCGGATCGTCACGCTGTACGAGGGCCGGATCACGGGGGAGTTCCCGCCCGACGCCCCGCCGGAGCGGATCGGGGTCGGCATGCTCGGAGGCGCCGGGCGCTCGGCCGACGGGGCTTCGGGCGGGACCGGCCCGCCGGAGGAGGCGTAGATGGCCGTCGAGGGCATGTCGGCGTCGGCCGCGGCGGCCCGCACCCGCCCGCAGTGGCTCGAGACGTTCACCGGGCAGGCGCTCGCGCTCCTGTCCGCGTTCGGCATCGCGATCCTCGCCGGTGCCCTCCTGATCCTCGCGTACGGGGAGAGCCCCATCGAGGTCTACTCCTCGATCCTCGAGGCGTCGCTGGGATCGCCCGACGGCATCGGCTACGTGCTCGCGATCGCGACGCCCTTGATCTTCTCAGCGCTCGCGATCTCCGTGTGCTTCAAAGGTGGCCTGTTCAACATCGGCGTCGAGGGTCAGTACCTCGTCGCGATGGTGACCGCGGCCTGGGCCGAGCTCTCTCTCGACTTCCTGCCGGGGCCGATCCTCGTGCCGGTCGTTCTGATCGCCGCGGTGCTCGGCGGCATGGCCTGGGCGGCGGTACCGGGGATCCTGAAGGTGAAGACCGGCGCCCACGAGGTCGTCACCACGATCATGATGAACGGCATCGCGATCAGCCTCGTCGCGTGGGCGATCAATTTCCCGCTGAAGTTCACGGAGGCCCCGGAGGGGCAGAACGTGGACCTGCGCACGGACCAGTTCCCGGACCAGGGGCTGGTCGGCGACATCGGCCAGTACTTCGGCGTCACGCCCGGCGCGCACCTGTCGTGGCTCCTGTTCCTCGCGATCGTTGCGGCGATCGTCGTGTGGTTCCTGATCCGCCGAACGCGCCTGGGGTACGAGGCCCGCGCGGTGGGCTCCTCGCCCGGCTCGGCGAAGGCGGGCGGCGTGTCGATCGGCGGGACGCAGCTCCGGCTGTTCCTGATCTCCGGGGCCCTCGCCGGTCTGGTCGGCATGCAGCAGATCCTCGCCGACCGAGGGCACCTGCCCCAGAACTACGTGGTCTTCCTCGGCTTCACCGGGATCGCGGTCGCGTTCCTCGGGCAGAACAACCCGATCGGGATCATCTTCGCCGCGATCCTGTGGGGGATCCTCTCTCGTGGCGAGGTGGCGCTGCAGATCCAGAGCGAGATCCCGCGGGAGTTCATCATCATCCTGCAGGGCATCCTGATCTTCTCCGTCGTGATCACGTACCAGTTCGCCCGACGACGCCTCGCGGCCCGGCAGTTACAGCGCGCCGGCGAGGCCGGCGAGCTCGAGGATTCCGCCGGCCCGGACGAGGACGCGGGGCCGCGCGGCCCGGAGGAACGCGGCACAGAGGCGTTCGAACCCGCGGAGAAGAAGGGGACCTGATGCCGTTCACAGACATCGCCGTCGCGCTGCAGATCTCCTTCACGTACTTCACGATCATCTACTTGACCGGGCTCGGCGGCCTGTACAGCGAGCGCTCGGGCATCGTGAACATCGGCCTCGAGGGGCTGATGATCATCGGGACCGTGACGGGCGCGTTCGGGGCCCGCTTCTTCACGGACACGCTCGGGTTCGCGGACGGTATCGCGCTCGGTCTCGTGTGGGGACCGATCCTCGGGATCCTGTTCGGCGCGCTCTGCGGCATGATCTTCGCGACCGTCCACGCGGTCGCGACGATCACGTTCCGGGTCGACCACATCGTGTCGGGCGTGGTGATCAACCTCGTCGCCGTCGGCCTCGCGCGCTTCCTGTCCTCGACGTTCTTCGACGGCCAGTCGACGCAGTCCGATCCGGGCGGGCCGCACCTCGCGCGGCTCGACATCCCGGGGTTATCGTCGCTCCCGGGCGGCCTGGATCGCGCGTTCGAGGGCCTGTCGCCGATCGTGATCGTGGCGGCGCTCATGGTGATCCCGGTGTGGTACTCGCTGAACCGGACCCGGTGGGGCCTCCGCCTGCGCTCGTGCGGCGAGAACCCCGAGGCCACGCGCTCGCTCGGCGTCAGCGTCCCGGTCTACCGGTACCAGGGAGTGCTGCTCTCGGGCGCGTTCGCGGGCGCGTCGGGCGCGTTCCTCGCCGCGGAGGTGGTCGGCAACTGGCGGGAGGGCACGGCGCCCGGCCTCGGGTTCATCGCTCTCGCGGCGTTGATCCTGTCGAACTGGAACCCGATCCGGCTGATGTTCTTCGCCTGGCTGTTCGGGTTCGCGGTCGCGATCCCGCTGCGGCTCAACAACGCGCCGATCATCTCGGCGCTCCCGCCGCAGTTCATCCGGATGATCCCGTACATCGTCACGATCGTGGCGATCGCCGGGTTCGTGGGCCGGGTGCGCCCGCCGGCGGCGGCCGGCAAGGCCTACGAGGGCGCGGGAGGGACGTAGCCCGAGCTACGTCCCGAACAACCGGTCGCCGAAGTCGCCGAGGCCCGGCATGATGTAGCCCTGGTCGTTCAGCTGCCGGTCGATCGCGGCCGTGAAGATCGGCACGTCGGGGTGGTCGGACTCCATGCGTTCGATGCCCTCGGGCGCCGCGACCACGCAGACGAATCGGATCGAGGCGGGGTCCCCCTCCCGGACGGCCGCCGTGGCCGCCGAACCCGAGCCGCCGGTCGCGAGCATCGGGTCGAGCACCAGGACGTGGTGCCCGCGCACCTCGGGGAGCTTGCGGTAGTACGACTGGGGCTGGAGGGAGGCCTCGTCGCGTTCGAGCCCGATGTAGCCGACGGCGACCTCGGGGAACAGGTCGGTCACGGCCTCGAGCATCCCCAGCCCGGCGCGCAGGATGGGCACCGCCACGAGGTTGCCGAGGAGCCGGCCCGTCGTCTGCTCGAGGGGTGTCTGCACGGGGATTTCGGTCGTCGGCAGGTCCCGGATCGCCTCGAGCGCGAGCGTGAGGGCGAGGCGCTTGGCGAGCGTTCGGAAGACCGGGGGCGGGGTCGCCTGGTCTCGCAGCTGTGCCAGGAGGTGGCCCGACAGGGCGTGATCGACGACCGTGATCGACATCGCGCGCATCCTATCCGTGGGGCGGGCCCCTCGGTTGCCAGACCGCACCCGGGCTGGCACGATGCACCCCTGATGCGAGAGTTCTTCGGCTTCGGCTTCTACGGCGGGCGCAGCCCGGCGTAGTCGCCTGAGCCGACAGGAGCAGGGGACCCCGGGCGAGGAGCCCGGGGTTCTGCGTCTCCGGGGGCGAGGAGGAACGCGATGGTCGTGGTGATGAAGCGGGAGGCGACCGAGGCCGACGTCGAGGCCGTCGCCGAACGCGTCCGCGCCGCGGGCGGCGAGGCGTTCGTCTCGCGTGGGGCCGTGCACACGATCGTCGGGCTCGTCGGCAACACCGAGCGGTTCCGGGAGATCGACTGGGAGCAGCTACCCGGCGTCGACCGCCTGATCCACGTCGGCAAGCCCTACAAGATGGTCTCGCGCGACCTCCACCGCGAGTCGACCACCGTGAACGTCGGCGCCACGCCCGTCGGCCGCGGTGCCTTCACGATCATCGCCGGCCCCTGCGCCGTCGAGGGCAAGGAGCAGGCGATGCTCGCCACGAAGGCGGCCAGGGCGGCCGGCGCGACGATCCTCCGCGGCGACGTCTACAAGCCCCGGACCTCCCCGTACTCGTTTCAGGGCCTCGGCGAGCGCGGGCTCGCGATCCTCGAGGAGTGCCGGAGGCAGACCGGCCTGCCGATCATCGTCGAGGTCGTCGACGTCTCCCAGGTGGCCCGGGTCGCCGAGGTCGCCGACTGCATCCGCGTGGGCACCCGCAACGCGCAGAACTTCGAGCTGCTGAAGGAGGTCGGTCTGGCCAAGCAGCCGGTGATGCTGAAGCGCGGACTCGCGATGACGATCGAGGAGTGGCTCCAGGCCGCCGAGTACGTCGCGCAGCGAGGCAACTCGCAGATCATCCTGTGCGAGCGAGGGATCCGCACGTTCGAGCCCTCGACCCGCAACACCCTGGACCTCGCGGGGATGGCCGTCGCCCAGGCCGAATCGCACCTGCCGGTGATCGTCGACCCGTCGCACGCGGTGGGCAAGCGCTACCTGGTCGGGCCGATGGCCCGGGCCGCGGTCGCCGCGGGCGCCGACGCCGTGATGATCGACGTGCACCCGGACCCCGAGAGCGCGCTGTGCGACGGCCCGCAGGCGCTCACCCCCGACGAGATGCTGGACCTGGGGCGCGAGCTCGAGCAGCTCGCCGGCGCCCTCGGCCGGACCATCAACCGCGCGGAGTAGGCCGACTCAGGCCGGCAGGACCGGCGTGAGCTCCACGATGTCGCACGTGGTCCGCCAGCGGGCGATCGACTCCGCGGGCGATCCGACGCGGCTTCGCCTGCGGTCCGCGAGCACCTTGGCCGCGTCCTCCCATTCGGGTCCCTCGAGGAGACGCTTGGACGCCGGGAACTCGTCGAGCGCCGTGTCGCGGAGCTTCCGCCGGGTGACGACCGTCAGCTCGGGGGCGGAGCGCGCCCCGGGGACCGTCTGCTCCTCGGGCCCGGGCTCGCGCTGGGACAGGAGAAGGATCCTCCCGTTCTTGTAGGAGAACCACGAGGGGGCGAGCCGGCGGCGGCCGTCGGCCTCGACGCCGACCCAGATCACGTCGGACTTGCGCAGGCCGTCCTCGATCTCCTTCGGGAGTTTCTGTGGCGCCTGCTGGACCACGACCGGGACGGGGATCTCGCCCACGATCTCGTCGTCGAGGGCGAACGAGACGACGTACGTGCCCGCCTCGTCGAACAGCGCGTTCGAGATCGTATCCGTCGAGAGCGTGAGGTCCATCGAGCCGAGCATCCGCCGCGGCTCGGGTCCCCAGCGGTACACGAGCCGGCCCGAGGGGCCGAAGAAGTCGATCTCCTCCACGACGACCCCGGTCGGGACCTTCCACGCCCGGAACACGTCGAACGGCAGCGCCGTCCCCGGCACGCCGAGCAGGTAGATGCCGGTGGGACCCTCTCGCCCCGTGCCGTCCGACAGGCGACGGTCCACCACGTTCGCGGCAACGAGCTCGCCGACGGTCATCGCGGCGTGAGGATACCCGAGGCTCTCGGCCTCACGCGCTCCTGGCCAGCCACAGACGCGGCTCGTCGAGCTCCGGCAGCGACGGCAGCGCCTCCGCCGAGTCCCACATCCGAGCGAGCGTCGCCTCGTCCGTCGCCTCGACCACCGCGTCGCAGAACGCGCGGCCGAGCCGGTACTGCTCGCGCTTCACCTCGATGCCGAGGAGCCGCTCGAGGACCGGGTCGACCCGCTCGCCCTCGCGGTAGCGCCGCATCGCCTCGTCGATCCGCGGATACGAGGAGAGCAGCCGCGCGCCGAGCGCGTGCATCACGTGGTCGCCGTACCCCTCGGCCGCTGCCATGAACGACTGGATCCGGCCGAGCTTCAACCGCTGCTCGTCGTCGAGGACCGGGCCGAACAGCCCCTCGTCGCCCGCGAGCACCTCCTGCATCGCCCCCGGGTTCGACGGGTCGAGCGTCGCGAGCCGCTCCTGAAGCCCCTCGACGTCGAGCTGCAGCGTCGAGAGGAAGTCGTCCACGAGCTCGCGGAACCTGGGGAGCGCCCAGGGCCGGGCGAACTCGAACCGGTGGGTCACCTCGTGGATCGCGATCCAGGTCCGGAAGTCGGTGGCGTCCAGGCTCCAGTCGCGCTCGAACGCAGCGACGTTGGGGACCACGAACAGCAGCGTGCCCGAGCCCTCGGGCCTCGGGACGGCGATGTCGTACTGGCCGAGGACCTGCTGGGCCAGCGTGCCGAGGACGCTCCCGACCTGCGCCCCGAGCAGCAGCGGCGAGAGCTGGCCGAGGAGCTGAGCCACGCCGGCCTGGGTCTGGGCCTCCTCGGGCATCGCCTCGCGTTGCGCGGACGCGATCGCCGCCCCCAGTCGTTCCGCGGCCGGCTCGAGGACCCCGCGCAGCCCCTCGATGTTGGCCTGGACCCATCGCGCGCGGCGGACCGCCTGGACGTCCGGCAGGTCGCTCGGGCCGTCGAGGCCCGTGAAATCGGCCACCTGGAGCTCGGCGACCCGGACGACCTCCTCGAAGCTCCGCCGCTCCTCGTCGGTCGGCTCGGTGTCCTCGGCGTTCATCACGGCCGTGGCGATCCCGACCTGCCGCGCGAGCTCCCAATTCACCGGCCCGCCGGAAGACTGCAGGACGCGCTGGATCTCGCGGAAGAGCGGTGCGTCGTTCCACACGTCGCCCGACGCGCCGAACGGGTCGTTCGATGCCTGGCTCACCGAACCATCCTACGGCCGACCGTGCCGTACGCCGCCGGCGCGGGCGAGGCGTCCATCTCGGAGCACCTCGATACGATGGGTCGCGTGTGCGAGGACCTGCTCGTCCGGGTGTCGGGCGAACCGATCGGGGCCGAGGAGGCCGTGGCGTTCGTGTCCGACCCGGGAGCTGGGGGCACGTGCGTGTTCCTCGGCACCGTCCGGGACTCCTCGCGGGACGGTGAAGTGACCGGGATCACGTACGAGGCCTGGGACGAGCTCGCGATGCGCCGGCTCGAGGAGCTCGGAACCGAGATGCTCGAGCGGTGGCCGCTCCGCAAGGTGGCGCTGCTCCACCGATCCGGCGAGCTCCTCGTCGGCGAGGTCTCGGTGGTCGTCGCGTGCTCGGCGCCGCATCGCGCCGAGGCGTTCGACGCGTGTCGGCACGGCATCGAGCAGCTGAAGCGCGACGTCCCGATCTGGAAGAAGGAGCACCTGCGCTCGGGCGCGTCGAGCTGGGTGATGGGTTCGTGAGAGCGGACGCACCGGCAGGACCGCCGCGCTGATGGGCCGCGACCTCGCGATCGACCTCGGCACCGCGAACACGCTCGTCTACCGGCAGGGCGAGGGGATCGTCTTCGACGAGCCGACCGTGGTGGCGGTCGATCCCGCCTCCGGCCGGGTCGAGGCGATGGGCGAGGAGGCCTGGCAGATGATGGGCGGCCGATCGGGCAACGTCGTGGCGATGCGCCCGCTCCGCCACGGCGTGATCACCGAGTTCGACATCACGCAGCGGATGATCGAGGTGGTCCTGAAGCGCGTCGGCGTGTCGCGCTTCCCTCGTCCGAGGGTGCTCGCGTGCATCGCGAGCGAGTCGTCCGAGGTCGAACGTCGCGCGGTGCTCGAGGCCCTGAGGGACGCCGGCGGCAGGGACGTGGTCCTCGTCGAGGAGCCGCTCGCCGCGGCGGTCGGGGCGCGGCTCCCGATCCACGAGCCCGTGGGCAACCTCATCGTCGACATCGGCGGCGGGACGACCGAGATGGCGGTCGCGTCGATGGGCGGCGTCGTCTCGGGGACGTCGATCCGGATCGGCGGGTTCGACCTGGACACGGCGATTCAGGAGCACATCCGGTCCGAGTACGACGTCGCGATCGGCGAGACCTCCGCGGAACAGGTGAAGATCGCGATCGGATCCGCGTTCCCGGCGCCGCGCGGGAAGGCGGCGATCGTCACCGGCCGGGCGCTCGCGACCGGCGCGCCGACCGAGATCCGCGTGACCGAGGACGAGATCCGGCAGGCGATGTCCGCCCCGGTTGGCAAGGTCGTCGAGGCGGCGAGGACGACCGTCGCCGAGGCGCCACCCGAGCTCACCCACGACGTGCTCGAGTCCGGCATGTTCCTCACCGGCGGTGGCGGCCTCCTCCGGGGGCTCGACCTGCTGCTGTCGCAGGAGTGCGAGGTCCCGGTCCACCTGACCGAGCGCCCGCGCGAGACCGTGGTCCTCGGCCTCGGGGCGATGCTCGAGCAGCTGGAGGACTACCGGTCGTCGTTCCAGCTGGTCCGTCGCCGTTGAGGGTCGCTACTCGAGGAACGCCTCGATCGTCCGGTTGATCAGGTGTCCGATCTCGTAGATCGCGAACGCCAGCACGGCCATCGAGATCGCGACGAGCAGCACGAGTCCGATGAGCCCGAGGAGCCGGTCGCGGAGTGCCGGTCCCCGGGTCGAGACCTGGAGGTACGCGTACCCGGCCGGTGGATCGTTCGACCACCGTGGGTCGCCCGGCCGGGTCTCGACCTCCTCCTCGTCGTCTCCGAACCCCAGGCTCGCGTCCGCGGGCGAGCCGCGCACCACCGTGACGAGGTACGCGCCGACGCCGACGAGCAGCGAGACGAGCAACACGAGCAGGTAGGGCATGACCATCGGAAGCGTACCCGCGCCGGTGCCGCCGTACGCTCACCCTGCCCGTACCATCGAAGCGTGTTCGGGTGGAGGCGTCTCGTGCTCTACGGGGCAGTCGCGGCGATCGCCGTCGCGGCGGTCACCGTCACGCTCCCGTGGTACGCGATCGGACCCGGCCCGGCTCGAGCCGTCCAGCCGCTGATCCGGTTCGACGACCGGCAGCGGTTCGAATCGGAGGGGAGCTTCGTCCTTACGTCCGTGCGGTACTCGCCGCTCACCGGGTTCGACCTCCTGCTCGCGTGGCTCGACCCGGATCGGGGCGTCGTTCCCCGCGACGACCTGTTCCCACCGGGCGAGGACCGCGACCAGGAGGAACGCCGGGCGATCTCGCAGATGGACACGAGCAAGCTCGACGCGGCCGCGGTCGTCCTGCGCGAGCTCGCCGACTACCCGAGGCAGCATGGCGACGGCGTCCTCGTCCAGAGCGTCGTCTCCGGGTGCGCGGCCGACGGGGAGCTCTTCCCGGGCGACCGGATCCTCGCGATCGAGGGCCAGGAGGTCGACACGTGGAGGGAGGCGAGCCGCGCGATCCAGGCCGCCCCCTCGGGCGGGACGCTCGTCTTCGACCTGTCGGTCGACGGGGAGCCCGAGACCGCCGACCTCGTCCGGGAGCCGTGCGGGGGGAGCGAGGACCCGCTCGTGGGCGTCTCGCTGATCAACAGCTTCCCGTTCGACGTCGCGATCTCGAGCGGCGAGATCGGCGGGTCGTCCGCGGGACTGATGTGGGCGCTCGGGCTGTACGACCTCATGACGCCCGGCGACCTGACGGGCGGCCGCACGATCGCCGGCACCGGCCAGATCGGGCTCGACGGGACCGTGGGGCCGATCGACGGCGTGGGGCAGAAGATCGCGGCGGCGGCCGACGCCGGCGCGGCCGTGTTCCTGCTCCCCGAGGACAACGCCGAAACCGCTGCGGCGGCCGGGGATCACGGCCTCGAGCTCGTTCCGGTCTCGTCGTTCGACGAGGCGCTCGCCTACCTCACCGGATCGGCGGACGCCGAAGCATGATCGGAGCCGTCCTCCGAAGGACCCGATGATAGGCTGGCGCCGATCCCGCACGGCCCCCTGACGGACAAAGGACCCGATGGTCGTACGCGTTCCGAGCGCAGGTCCCGCCTCCGGTCGCCGTCGCGTGCTGTTCATCATCGTCGGGGTCGTGGCCGGACTCCTGCTGGCCTTCACCGCACTGTCGGGCTTCTTCGTGGACGTGCTGTGGTTCCGCGAGGTCGGGTTCTCGGACGTCTTCTGGTCGATCCTCCGCACGAAGGTGCTGCTCGGCGTCGCGTTCGGACTGGCGTTCTTCGTGCTGCTGTACGCCAACCTCTGGATCGTCCGCCGCATCACCCCTCGGTTCCAGGCGCTCACACCCGAGCAGGAGCTGATCGAGCGCTACCGGATGCAGTTCGAGCCGTACATCCGCTGGCTGCTCCCGCTGTTCGCGCTCGTGATCGCCGTCTTCGTGGGGATCGGGGTCACGGGGCAATGGCAGACGTACCTGCTGTGGCGCAACGGGTCGGGGCTCTCGTTCGGGAGCCCGGAGCCCCTGTTCGGCCGCGACCCGTCGTTCTACGTCTTCAGCCTGCCGTGGCTGAAGTTCATGCAGGGCTGGCTCTTCTCGGCCCTCGTGGGTGTCACGCTCCTCACGGCCCTCGCGCACTACGTGTGGGGCGGCATCCGCCCCCAGGCGCCCGGGTTCGGGGAGAAGGTCTCGCCGCAGGTGAAGGCGCACCTCTCGGTCCTGCTGGGGCTGATCATGCTCACGAAGGCCTGGGGGTACTACCTCGGCCAGTTCGACCTGCTCACCTCGACCCGTGGCGTGGTGGTCGGCGCGTCGTACACGGACGTGAACGCCCAGCTCCCCGCGCTCCGGATCCTCGTGTTCATCGCGATCGCGTGCGCGATCCTGTTCCTCGTCAACATCCGCCTGCGCGGCTGGGCGCTCCCGGTGATCGCGGTCGGGCTCCTCGCGCTCGTCTCGATCATCGCGGGGGCGGCATACCCGGCGTTCGTGCAGCGGTTCCGCGTCGCACCCCAGGAGTTCCAGCGCGAGCAGCCCTACATCGAGGACAACATCGAGGCGACCCGGCAAGCGTTCCAGCTGGACAGCATCACGACGCAGGCGCGCCCGCTCGGCGACTCGGTCACGGCCGAGGACGTCGAAGGCAACGAGACCACGATCTCGAACATCCGGCTGTGGCGTCCCGACGTCCTGCGGGACAACTTCACGTCGCTGCAGCGGTTCCGGTCCTACTACGAGTTCAACGACGTCGACGTGGACCGTTACGAGATCGACGGACAGCGACGGGTCCTGATGGTGTCGGCCCGAGAGGTCAGCCAGGACGGCATCCCCGAGGGCGGTGCGACGTGGCAGAACGTGCATCTGGTCTACACGCACGGGTTCGGGGCGGTGACCTCGCAGGTGAACACCTCGACGACCGAGGGGCAGCCGGTCTTCACGCTGCAGGACATCCCGCCGGTCGGGCAGCCCGCCTTCGAGGGCAACGGGCAACGCGTGTACTACGGGGAGGGTGCCCCCGGCGACGCGGCGTTCGTCGTCGTCGATACCGGCGCCCAGGAGCTCGACTACCAGGGCACGGCGACGGACGATCAGGAGCAGGTGGACTTCACCTACGACGGCGACGGCGGCATCCCGATCGGCGGGTTGTTCCAGCGGGCGCTGTTCGCCTGGCGGTACCGAGATGTGAACCTGCTGATCTCGGACCTGATCCAGGGCGACAGCCGGATCATGATCTACCGAGACATCACCGAGCGGGTACCCAAGGCCGCACCGTTCCTCCGGTTCGACGCCGATCCGTACGCGGCGATCGTGGGCGGCCGGCTGGTGTGGATCTGGGACGCGTACACGCTGACCGACCAGTACCCCTACTCGGACTTCATCGAGCTGTCCGAGGCCGCCTCACCGCCCACACAGGAAGGCGCGCCTCCGCTGGTGGGCGAGGCGAACTACATCCGGAACTCCATCAAGGTCGTCGTCGACGGGTACAACGGGTCGATCTCGTACTTCGTCGCGGATCCGGAGGATCCGATCATCCAGGCGTGGTCGACCGCGTTCCCGAGCCTGTTCACACCGATCGAGGAGGCGCCGACCGAACTGCTGGAGCACTTTCGGTACCCGGAGAACCTCTTCCAGATCCAGGCCGCGCAGTACACGAACTACCACGTCACCGATTCGGACGTGTTCTACGGCAAGCAGGACTTCTGGGCGCTCCCCGTGGACCCGACGGTCTCGAGCGAAACGAACCAGTTCGTGATGCGCCCGTACTACCAGCTGATGCGCTTGCCGGGCGAGACGGAGGAGTCCTTCGCCCTGATCCTTCCGTTCACACCTCAGAACCGACAGAACATGGTCGCGTGGATGGCGGCGAAGTCCGACCCCGGACCGGACTACGGGCAGCTCGTCAGCTTCCAGTTCCCGGCCGGTGTCAACGTCGACGGACCGACCCAGATCTTCTCGCGCATCAACCAGGACGCGCGCTTCTCTGCCGAACGCACCCTGCTCGGACAGGGGGGATCGTCGATCGTGTTCGGGGACTTCCTCGTGATCCCGCTGGAGGACTCGCTGCTGTACGTCCAGCCGGTCTACGTCGAGTCCAACCAGCCGAACGCCATCCCGGAGCTGAGACGCGTGGTGGTCGTGAACGGCTCTCGGATCGGGTTGGGGGCGACACTGACCGAAGCGCTCGAGGACTCGGTGTCCGGTGCCGTGTCGCCACCGCCGCCACCGGACGGCGAGGAGCCGCCGCAGCCGCCCGAGGGGTCGGTCGAGGAACAGATCCAGGCGTTGCTCGACGAGGCCGCGCAGCACTTCGCCGCGGCCGACACGGCGCTCCGAGCGGGCGATCTCGCCACCTACCAGACCGAGATCGAGGCCGCCCAGCAGGCCACCGCGCAGGCGCAGCAGCTGATCGCCGGCCTCCTCGGCGTCGGTACCACGACGCCGTCGCCCTCGCCCAGCCCGTCCGGCTGACCCCAGACGGCGGGAACCGTCGCTGGTCCCCCGGTCGTCCAACCGCGGTTCGCCGACCGGAAGGAGCCACTCGTGCGACCTCTCCGCCTGCTCGTGCCGATCGCCAGCGCGTCGTTCGTCCTCCTCGTCGCGGCCCCCGCGTGGGCGTGCGGGGGCCTCGTGAACTCCAACGGGAGCGTGACCCTCGTGCGCACGACCACGATGGCCGCGTACCACCAGGGGGTCGAGCACTACGTCACCTCGTTCGAGTTCGCGGGCGGGGAGGGGGAGTTCGGCTCGATCATCCCGCTGCCCGGCGTGCCGACGAAGGTGATCCGGGGCGGCGACTGGACGCTCCAGCGGCTCGTGCAGGAGACGCAGCCGCAACGGTTCGGCGCGCTCGCGCTCGACGCGGGCGCCGAGGCCGTGCCGGCGGCCGCCAAGGTGATCCTGAAGACCGAGATCGACGCGCTCGACATCGTGGTGCTCGAGGGCGGCGGGACCGCGGTCGGCAACTGGGCCCGCGAGCACGGGTTCTTCCTGCCGCCCGACGCGCCCGAGGTGCTCGACTTCTACGCCGAGCGCAGCCCGATCTTCATGACGGTCCGGTTCGACGCCGACCGGGCGGCGGAGCAGGGGCTCTCGCAGGGCGACGGCACGCCCGTCCACGTCGTGATCCCCACGCCCAACCCCTGGGTCCCGCTGCGCATCCTGGGGCTCGGCGCTGCGGCCGACGCCCCGGTTGAGGCGAACGTGTACTTGCTCACCGACATCGAGCCGACGATGCTCCCGGCACCGCTCGCGCCGGGGGTCGCGTCGAGGCTCCCGGGGACGAGCCACCCGGGCCTGATCCTGCAGCAGAGCACGCCCGCGTCGACGTCGCTGCTCGCCGACCTGCGTTCGGACAAGGGCATGGACTGGCTGCCCTCCGACGAGATGTGGCTCACGTACCTGCGACTCGACGCCGAGGCGGGAGAGCTCGACTACGACCTCGCGATCGACGCGAGCGGGGCCGGACAGCCCTCGCTCGTGGCCGCGGGGCTCGAGCCGGTCGCCGAGCCCGACCCGGTCCGGTTCGACGGGTACCGGGCGGCGCTCTGGACGGCGATCGGGATCCTCGTCGCGCTGGGTGTGGCCAGCCTGCTCCAGCGGCGCCGGACCGGGCGGCCGGCGGTCTGAGCATGGTGCGACCCGGCCTCGCAGCGGCGGCACTCCTCGTGGCCGCCGCCGCCTGCTCGCCGGCATCCGCGACGCCCGACGCGCGGACGATCGAGATCGGGATCCACTACTCGAGGTTCGATCCTGCAACGGTCGACGTCCGACCGGGGGAGACCGTCCGCTTCGTGATCTCGAACACCGACCCGATCGACCACGAGTTCATCGTCGGCGACGA
>Ga0075431_100003301_pt1 | contig 15626 bp, 27 predicted proteins | sample RhiMetdeltSRZDD5_FD_75297 | JGI IMG/M metagenome (GOLD analysis project Ga0075431, IMG submission 75297) | Populus rhizosphere microbial communities from Tennessee, USA - Rhizosphere MetaG P. deltoides SRZDD5 | ecosystem: Host-associated > Plants > Roots > Rhizosphere > Soil | place: USA... | reverse complement strand
TGGCGCGACTGGATCGGGATGTGCTCGCACGCAATCCACGAGTCGTGATCGTGCTCCTCGGTGGAAACGACTTCCTGCGGCGCGTTCCGACCGATGACACGTTCCGTAATCTCTCCACCATCGTCGAGCGCATCCGCGCGCGCGGCGCGGCCGTGATTCTGGTTGGCGTCAGTGTCGGGTTGATCTCCGGCTCGTATGGTGATGAGTACGAACAGCTGGCGCGGCGCACGTCAGCTGGCCTCGTGCCGGATATCCTGGATGACATTCTCGGACGCGGCGATCGGATGTCCGATGCGATCCATCCGAACGACGAGGGCTACCGCCTGATGGCCGAACGTATCGAACCAACCGTCCGCCGCCTCCTCCAACGGTGACCGCCGCCGCGATTCGTCATCTGTGATCGTCTTCATTCAGGTCTGCCATCAGTTCAGCCATCTCCTCTCTGCGCAGCTCGCTTCCCTTGACGAACCCGGCGCGCTGCTTCTTCGATCCCGGCTGCAGTACCCAGGCGTCGTCCATCAGCTGCATCAGCGACGGCAGACGTTGATCGTGATAGGCGGTGCACGAGGTGACCCGGAAGGTCACGCGCCGGTGGCCCAGCCCGAAGACCCGGCAGTCGACGATCTCGTCATCCAGCTTCTGGCCGCGCGTGATGGTGGAGTGGCTGCAGGTCGTGCAGAGGTTGCCTTCTCCGCGCGCGGTTCCGCCGTGGACCTTCATTCTCATCGCTGCGCTCCCTGCTGTCCCGCTAGCAGCCGTCTTGCCAGCTGTTGCGCCCTCTGATTCCGCCTGTTTTCAGCCCAGGTCGCCCGTGGATGTGCTGTTTCTGCGCTCCAGTCCGCTCCTCACCATTGCAGAATCTGAACAACGGCCTGTTGCGTACACGTGGTTTAATTCACTCGTGGCGAAGAAGAAGCGAGTCGTTCGCCGGCGAAAGAAGACTGCTGCGGCGTCTGTCGGTTTGTCACCGGACGAGACGCTGGTCGTGACCGACACTGCCGCCGCGCGACTGGCGGCGCAGGTCAAGCACGATGGCGGCGCGGTGCTGGCGCAGTACCGCGAGCCGTTCGGCGGAACGCCGGTTCTCGTCGCAGCGCTCCCGATCGATCGCGTCGAACCGACGCCGTTCCAGCGCGACCCGTCGGACCCGCACGTCAAGCGTTTGATGACCGTGATCGAGACGCTGGGCCGTTTTCTCGATCCGATCGTGGCGATTCATCAGGGCGAGGGGTACTGGACGCCGAACGGCAATCACCGGCTGCAGGCGCTCCGGAAACTCGGTGCGAAGAGCATCGTGGCGCTGCTCGTGCCCGATCGGGAGATCGCTTTCAAGATTCTCGCGCTCAACACCGAGAAGGCGCACAACCTCAAGGAAAAGTCGCTCGAAACGATTCGCATGGCGCGTGCGCTCGCAGAACAGGACGGCAAGCGGACAGAGCAGGATTTCGTGTTCGAGTTCGACCAGCCCGCGTTCCTGACGCTGGGTGCCGCCTACGAGCGGCGGCCTCGCCTGAGCGGCGGCGCGTATCACTCTCTACTGCGACGTATCGACGACTTCCTCGACGAGCCCCTGACGCGGGCTGTGCGCGAGCGCGAGCGCCGCGCAGAGACGCTCCTCGCGATCGACGACGAGGTCGGCAAGATCGTGCAGAAGCTGAAGGCGCGAGGCCTGACCAGCCCCTACCTTCGTCCGTTCGTCGTCGCGCGCATCAATCCGATTCGATTCTCCACGTCGACCGAGTTCGATTTCGACGATGTGCTGGCGCGGATGCAGAAGGCGGCGGGGAAGTTCAACGTCGACCGCATCAAGCAGGATGACGTCGTGCGGGCCGGAGGCGGCGGCGCGGAGCCTGAGGAATAGGAGCCTGACCGTCTTTGGCGTGGCCATTGGTCAGGCTGGCCGGCGGGCGTATCATGGGGCTAAGGGCTAAGAAATGGGCAAAGGGCGATGGGCGATGGGCGATGGAAAAGCCCCTGGCAATCGCCATCAGCTATCAGCCATTGCCCTCGGCAATTGCCCATAGTCAACCGTGTATGGGGGAACCCATGACTACCGAACGCGCCGACGTGCCCATGGAAGATCCGCAGGCGTCGCTTGAGCGGGCGTTTATCGAGGAATACCTGAAGACGCGGGGCCATTCGCTCCGCGGCCTGCACGTCTTACCGGAAGAACAGGTCAACGCCTTGCTCAGGGCCGCCTCGCTGTATGCCGCGACGAAGCTGGCGGAAGTCGAAGCCCGGGCGGCGTATGTTCACGAAATTCACGGTTCATCATCTGAATAACGTTTCTTGAATAGCGTTTCTGGCCGGGTGACACAGTGCGGAAGGCAACACCCATGACCATCACCGAGCGATCGGTCGGCGACGTCACGATCCTCGAGCTCGACGGCCGTCTGGTCTTGTACGAGGGCGAGGCCGATCTCAAGGCCGTGATCAACGACCTCGTGAGCAAAGGCCGGACGAAGATCATTCTCGATCTCAAGAAGGTCACCTACATCGACAGCGCCGGCGTAGGCATCATCATCGCCAAGTACGTCAGTGTCCGGCGGGCAGGCGGCGACGTGAAACTGCTGAACTTGAGCCGCCGAAGCGTCCGCGTCATGACCATCACGCGGCTGCTCGAAGTGTTCGAGACTTTCGACTCCGAAAAAGAGGCGGTCGACAGCTTCGCCGTCAGGTCCGGCACGTCACCGAATGCGGCCGTCCAGCGCGGATCGCTCTGACGTCCTACTCGTCGCGGTGAACCGTTTCGGGTGAGAACGCCGGGAGACAGACCGCGATGTATTCGGCGCCTTCGGCTTCGGGGGTGCTGTAGCGGACCCACTCCCCGGGCGCGGTGACGACCGCCTGACCGCTCCGCACGTCCAGCGTGCCACCTTCGTGCTCGACACGGACCATCCCTCGCAGCACGACGGTAATCTCCTCGAACTGGGGCCGCTGGCCCGGCTCCTGCCAGCCCGACGGTGACGCCATGCGCGCCACGCTGACGGTCGGGTGGCCGGAATTCACCCGTCCGACAAACTCTTCTATTCTCTTTGGCTTCGTGCCTGCCGCCTGGACGACGGCAGGTGCTGGAATCAATCGAGGCATACCGTGAGCTTACTGCTGACGTCCCCATTCTTGTAATCGTGGTAGCGAGGAGGCAATTCCCATGAACCGCGACGAACTTGAAGGCAAAGCCGATCAACTGAAGGGTAAAGTGAAACAGGGTGTGGGTGATCTGACGGACAACGACCGTCTTCACGACGAGGGCGTGGCCGACGAGGCCGCCGGGGACGTCCAGGAAGGCTACGGCAAGGCCCGCCGCAAAGTCGGCGAGGCAATCGAAGACCTCGGCGAGAACATCAAGAAGTAGACCTGCCGGCAGCTCCAATGGCCAGCCTGGACCTCCGGGCTGGCCGGCTTCCCCAGTCCGGGGCTTGATCCCAAAAAGTAACCTCTGTTATATTTGCAAGGTTCTGGTCGGCCCTGGGACACCCTATCTAGGGCCAGACACCGATAGGCGACCCACAGCAACAACAGCGTTGGTCGTATCGCCAGCGCCCTCGCGGGCGCAGCATCATCAACTTAATAGGGTAAGTCAGCTTCCAGGTGCCGGACCGTTTGCGCGGTTCCCTAGGCCTGGGGCAATGAACCGATCGCGCGCGGCTCGAGGCTCGTGCCACGCGTGAGGTTTTGTGTTGTTGCGCGCTGTCCTGCGCGCCTGGCGCGCATGCGCCGGGGACGGGCGTCAGCGTGCCGCGAGCCGAATAAGTATTGGAGTGCTTGTGCCGACGATTAGCCAGCTAGTGCGAAAAGGGCGCGAGAAGGTCCTGACGAAGACGAAGAGTCCGGCGCTGCAGAACAGCCCGCAGAAGCGCGGCGTGTGCGTGCGCGTCTTCACACAGACGCCGAAGAAGCCGAACTCCGCGCTGCGCAAGGTGGCCCGCGTGCGCCTGACCAACGGCATCGAGGTGACGACCTACATCCCTGGTGTCGGGCACAACCTGCAGGAGCACTCCCTGGTCCTGATTCGCGGCGGCCGTGTGAAGGATCTGCCAGGCGTGCGTTATCACGTGGTGCGCGGCACGCTGGACGCCGTCGGCGTGCAGGGCCGCAAGCAGGGCCGTTCGAAGTACGGCGCGAAGAGACCGAAAGCCTGACGCGCGGCTGAAGCCGCGCGCGCCTGGCGAGAAGAGACGAGCAGCCGAGAGACATCGCAATGCCAAGACGACGAGAGATTCCAAAGCGTGAGGTTCCCCTCGATCCGCTTTACAGCAGCGCGCTGGTGACGAAGTTCATCAGCACCTTGATGCGCGACGGCAAGCGCAGCACCGCCGAGCGGATCATGTACGGCAGCCTGTCGAGCATCCAGGAGAAGACCGGGGACGACCCGCTCAAGGTGTTCAAGAAAGCAGTCGAGAACGTCAAGCCGGCGCTCGAGGTCAAGTCGCGCCGCGTCGGCGGCTCGAACTATCAGGTGCCGGTGGAAGTGAACCCGAATCGGCGGCTGTCGCTGAGCATCCGCTGGCTGGTCGGCTTCGCCCGCTCCCGCGGCGACGGCAAGACCATGCAGGAGAAGCTCGCCAACGAGCTGCTGGACGCGGCGAACCTGCGCGGCGGCGCGGTGAAGAAGCGCGAGGACACGCACCGGATGGCCGAGGCCAATAAGGCTTTCGCGCATTACCGCTGGTAGGAGCGCGCGGCTTCGGCCGCGCGTCGGCGACGCGGAGTTGAAGCTCCGCGCTCCTGGGAATACGTAAATGCCAAGACAGGTAGCGCTCAACAAGACTCGGAACATCGGCATCATGGCCCACATCGATGCCGGCAAGACCACCACGACGGAACGGATCCTGTTCTACACGGGCATCACCTACAAGATCGGTGAGGTCCATGAAGGAACCGCCGTGATGGACTGGATGGAACAGGAACAGGAACGCGGGATCACGATCACGTCCGCGGCGACGACCTGTTTCTGGCGCGAGCACCGCATCAACATCATCGACACCCCCGGTCACGTCGATTTCACCGCGGAGGTGGAGCGCTCGCTTCGCGTGCTCGACGGTGCCGTGGCGGTGTTCGATTCGGTTGCCGGCGTGGAGCCGCAGTCCGAGACCGTCTGGCGTCAGGCGGACAAGTACCGCGTGCCCCGGATCTGCTTCGTCAACAAGATGGACCGGATTGGGGCCAACTTCAGGCGGACATTCGACCAGATCATCTCGAAGCTTGGCGGCAACCCCGTCGCGATCCAGCTTCCCATCGGCAGCGAAGACAAGTTCGTCGGCGTCGTCGATCTCGTCCGCATGAAGTCGATCACCTATAAGGACGAGACCATGGGCGCCGACTACGTCGTCGGCGAGATTCCCGCCGACATGATGGAAGAGGCGCAGAAGTACCGCGAGCAACTGATCGAAAAGGTCAGCGAAGCGGACGACAAGCTCCTCGAGAAGTACCTCCACGGCGAGGAGATCACCGAGGACGAGATCCGCACGGCGCTGCGGAAGCGCGTGATCAGCTCGGTGCACACGTCGGGCGAGAAGGCGGAACCGGCGTTCGTGCCGGTCATCTGCGGTTCGGCGTTCAAGAACAAGGGCGTGCAGCCGCTGCTCGATGCGGTCGTCGAATACTTGCCGTCGCCGGTGGAAGTGCCCGCGATCAAGGGCTTCGACCCGAACAAGGGACCGGAGGCCGTGATCGAGCGTCCCGCCTCGGACGACGCGCCGTTTGCCGCGCTGGCGTTCAAGATCATGACCGACCCGTTCGTCGGCCAGCTCACGTTCTTCCGCGTCTACTCGGGCGTGCTGACGTCGGGCTCGACGGTCTACAGCGCGACCAAACAGAAGACCGAGCGCATCGGGCGGTTGCTGAAGATGCACGCCAACAAGCGCGAGGAAATCAAGGAAGTCTACGCCGGCGATATCGCCGCCGCGGTGGGGCTGAAGACCGTTGCGACCGGCGACACGATCTGCGACGAGAAGCAGCCGGTCGTGCTCGAATCGATGGATTTCCCCGAGCCGGTCATCTCACTCGCGATCGAGCCGAAGACGAAGGCCGACCAGGAAAAGCTCAGCGCCGGCATGCAGAAGCTGATGGCTGAGGACCCGACGTTCCGCGTCAAGACCGACCCGCAGACCGGCGAGGTGGTCATCGCCGGCATGGGCGAGCTCCATCTCGAGATCATCGTCGATCGTCTGCGCCGCGAGTTCAACGTCGAATCCTCGTCTGGCCGACCGCAGGTCGCCTACAAGGAAACGCTGACCAGGCCTGCCGACGGCGAAATGAAATACGCGAAGCAGACTGGCGGCCGCGGTCAGTTCGGCCACGTCAAGATCCACCTCTTTCCTGGCGAGTCGGGCACCGGCTACGTGTTCGACAACCAGATCAAGGGTGGCGCGATTCCGAAGGAATACATCAAGCCGATCGACGAAGGGATCAAGGAAGCCCTCACCCGCGGCGTCCTCGCCGGCTACCCGGTCGACGACGTGCGCATCGAGTTGTACGACGGGTCGTTCCACGAAGTGGACTCGTCGGAAATGGCGTTCAAGATTGCCGGATCGATGGCGTTCCAGGATGCGGCCAAGAAAGCGAAGCCCGTTCTGCTCGAGCCGATGATGCGCGTCGAGGTGGTGGTGCCCAAGGAACATATGGGCGACGTCATCGGCAACCTGTCAGGCCGGCGCGGGCACATTCAGTCGCAGGAAGATCGCGGCGGCACGCAGATCATCAACGCGCGAGTGCCGCTCTCCGAGATGTTCGGCTACGCGACGGACCTGCGCTCGCGCACCCAGGGGCGCGCAACATTCTCCATGCACTTCGACCGCTACGAGCCAGCGCCGCCGAACGTCAGCGACGAGATCGTGGCGAGAGTGCAGGGCAAGGCTTAACGAGGAAGAGGAACATCAGAATGGCGAGCCCATTTAGCGACAAGATCCGGATCCGTCTGAAAGCCTACGACAACCGGGTGCTGGACCAGTCGACGACGGAGATCGTGGATACCGCGCGGCGGACCGGCGCGCGGCTGGCGGGACCGATTCCGTTGCCGACCGAGAAGAACAAGTGGACCGTGCTCCGTTCGCCGCACGTCGACAAGAAGTCGCGCGAGCAGTTCGAGCTGCGTACGCACAAGCGCCTGATCGACATCTTCGAGCCGACGCCACAGACGGTCGACGCGCTGATGAAGCTGGATCTGCCGGCCGGTGTCGACGTCGAGATCAAGGCGTTTGGGAAAGAACATAAATAAATCCGTAGTTCGTGGTTCGTAGTCCGTAGTCCGTAGTGCGGTTTCGGCGATACGGCTTGATTGGCCGTGCTGAGATGAAGATGAACCCGGCCCGGGTGCTGAATCAGCAGCCCCTGCGGCTGCTGCCGAGCGCGGATGCGCGAGGCGAGCTCTAAAAAATGCTTACCGGAATCATCGGCAGAAAAGTGGGGATGACGCAGCTGTTCGCGCAGGATGGCACGGTCGTCCCCGGCACTGTGATCAAAGCGGGTCCGTGCGTCGTCGTTCAGGCCAAGTCGGCGGGGACGGACGGCTACGAGGCTGTGCAAATCGGGCTGGTGGAAGAGCGGCCGGCGCGGGTGCGCAAGCCCCTGGCCGGGCACTACAAGAAGGCCGGGGTCCCGCCGACCCGTGTTCGCCGCGAGGTCACGATCGCGAAGGGGGTTGAGGCGCCGAAGGCCGGCGATCAGATCCTGGTGACCGGCGTGTTCAACAACGGCGATCGCGTGGACGTGATCGGGATCAGCCGCGGCAAGGGGTTCCAGGGCGTGATGAAGCGCCACAACTTCCGCGGCGGTGCGGCGACCCACGGCTCGATGTTCCATCGCGCGCCCGGATCGATTGGCGCGTCGTCCTTCCCGTCGCGCGTCATCAAGGGCATGCGCGGGGCCGGACGGATGGGTGGCGACCGGGTGACGACGCGCAACCTGCGCGTGGTGCAGGTGGATGCGGAGAACAATCTGCTGGTGGTGCGTGGCTCGGTGCCCGGGGCGCCCGGTGGTTACGTCGTGATTCGCAAGGCGATTGCGGCGAAGCCGGAACCCAAGCCGCAAGCCGAGAAGCCAGGCAAGACGACGGTCGCTAAGAAGCCCAAGAAGTAGCCATGAAACTCAATATCGTCAACGGCAACAACGAGACGGTCGGCGCGCTGGAGCTGAACGAGCAGGTGTTTGGCGGCCGCGTGAAGACCGACCTGATCTGGGAAGCAGTCGTGCAGCAGAATGCCGCCGAGCGCCGTGGCACGCACGCGACCAAGAACCGCGCGGCGGTCAGCGGCAGCGGCAAGAAGCCGTGGCGGCAGAAGGGCACCGGCCGGGCCCGCGTCGGTGAGATCCGCAACCCGCTGTGGCGCAAGGGCGGGACGGTGTTCGGGCCGCAGCCGCGCAGCTACGAGTTCGACATGCCGAAGAAAGTGCATCGCGGCGCGCTGCGTGCGGCGCTGGCGCAGAAGCTCAGCGACGGCGCGGTCATCGTCGTCGACCGGCTCGCGTCGAGCGACGCCAAGACGAAGGAAACGGCGGCGCTCCTCAAGCGGCTCGGCGCGACGGGAAAGACGCTGGTCATCGACGTGAAGCCCGAGCAGTCGTTCACGAAGAGCGCGCGCAACATCGCCGGCGTGAAGCTGGTGCCGAGCGCAGCGGTGACCGCTCGTGACGTCATCGACACGACGAAGGTGATCGCGACGCGCGAGGCTCTCGAGAAGCTTCAGGAAGTACTGGGATCATGAAGATAACAGACGTCATTCGCCGCCCGCTGATCACCGAGAAGACGACGCTGCTGCGCGAAGAGAGCCGCACGGTCGTGTTCGAGGTGGCCGCGGACGCAACCAAGGTGGATATCCGGCGCGCGGTCGAGAAGCTGCTCGGCTCGAAAGTCGAAGCCGTCCGCACGTCGATTTCACACGGCAAGTTCAAGCGTCAGGGACGCTTCATGGGCCAGCGGTCCGATTGGAAGAAGGCCTACGTCAAGCTGCGCGAGGGGGAGAAGATCCCCGAGTTCCTCGAGGGCGCGTAAGACCGGGCGCTGACAGCTGAGAGCTTCAAGGATCAGACATGCCAATTCGCAAGTACAACCCGACGTCGCCCGGGCGGCGGTTTCAGACCGTCCAGGTGTTCGACGAGATCACGTCGACCGAGCCGTACAGGCCGCTGACCGAACCGCTGCGCAAGTCGGGCGGCCGCAACAATCACGGCGAGCTCACATCCTGGTGGCGCGGCGGCGGCCACAAGCGGAACTACCGGATCATCGACTTCAAGCGGGACAAGAAGGACATCCCCGCCAAGGTCGCGACGGTCGAATACGATCCGAACCGCTCCGCACGCATCGCGCTCTTGACCTATGCCGACGGCGAGAAGCGCTACATCCTGCAGCCGCTCGGGCTGAAGGTGGGCGATTCGATCCTGGCGGGCGACAACGTCGACATTCTGCCCGGCAACGCGCTGCCGCTGAAGAACATCCCGCTCGGCACGATGGTGCACAACGTCGAGTTGAAGCCCGGCAAGGGCGGCCAGATCGCACGCAGCGCCGGATCGTCCGTGCAGGTGGTCGCCAAGGAAGGCGATTATGCCTCGGTGAAGATGCCGTCCGGCGAGATCCGCAAGATCAACGTCGAGTGCTACGCGACGATCGGCCAGGTGGGCAACGTCGATCACGAGAACGTGTCGATCGGCAAGGCCGGCCGCAGCCGCTGGCTCGGCAAGCGCCCGCACGTCCGTGGCGTCGCGATGAACCCGGTCGACCATCCGCTCGGCGGCGGTGAAGGCAAGACGTCGGGCGGCCGTCATCCGGTGTCACCGTGGGGCCAGCCGACGAAGGGCTACAAGACACGGAACCGCAAGGTGACGGACCGGTTCATCGTGCAGAGGCGCAAGAAATAGTCGGGAGCAATATGTCCAGATCACTCAAAAAGGGACCCTTTATCGACGTTCCGCTCCTCGAGAAGATCGAGGTGATGAACCGCTCCGGCGACAAGAAGGTCATCAAGACCTGGTCGCGTCGATCGACGGTCATTCCGGAAATGGTCGGCCACACGATCGCGGTGCACAACGGGAAGAAGTTCATCCCGGTGTACATCACCGAGAACATGGTGGGCCACAAGCTCGGCGAGTTCGCCCCGACGCGTTTGTTCAAGGGCCACACAACGAAGAGCGACAAGGCAGCGTCCGTGGCCCAGTCGGCACCGCCCGCGGGCGCTGGCGCCGGCGCCGGTGCCAGCGCACCGAAGGCGGGTGGCTAATGGCAATCCAGGCGCACGCAACCGCGAAGTACATCCGGACCTCCGCTCAGAAGGCGGGCCTCGTGCTCGACCTGATCCGCGGACGTGATGTGAACAGCGCGCTGGCGACGCTGCGGTTTGCACGCAAGGGCGTCGCGCGAGATATCGAGAAGGTGCTGCGCTCGGCGATCGCGAACGCGCAGCAGAAGGAAGGCTTCGGCGGCGACGTCGAGCGGCTGTTCGTGGCCGCCTGCTACGCCAACCAGGGGCCGTCGCAGAAGCGGATTCGTCCTGCGCCGATGGGCCGGGCGTTCCGCGTGGTGAAGCGGACGGCGCACCTGACCGTGCACGTCACCGAGAAGCCGTCCGCGGTCGTCGCGGCGCCCGCCGACGACGCACCGAAGCGGCCGCGTGGCGCCAAGCCGAAAGCGTCCGCCACCGGGCGCAGCAAGAGCGCGGGGCGCACGACGTCGGCGAAGAAGAAGACGAGCGGCGGCCGGGCGAAGAAAGCCGCCGCCAAAGACTAACGACTGACGACTGAAGACTGGCGACTGAAAATGGGTCAGAAAGTTCATCCGCACGGGTTTCGGCTCGGCTTCAACAAGACGTGGCGCTCGCGGTGGTTCGCCGATCGCGACTACGCCAAGCTGCTGCACGAGGATCTGAAGCTGCGCGACCGGTTGAAGGAGCGCTTCGCGCACGCTGGCGTCTCGAAGATCGAGATCGAGCGCGCCGCCAACAAGCTGAAGATCGACATCTACACGTCCCGGCCGGGCATCATCATCGGGCGGAAGGGTACCGAGGTCGACAAGCTGAAGACCGAGATCCAGAAACAGACCAATCGCGAGGTCTTCATCAACATCCAGGAGATCCAGAAGCCCGAGCTCGACGCACAGCTCATCGCCGAATCGGTGGCGATGCAGCTCGAGAAGCGGGTGGCGTTCCGGCGCGCGATGCGCAAGGCGGTCGAGTCGGCGCTGCGTTTCGGCGCGCGCGGGATCAAGGTGCGCGTGTCGGGCCGCCTGAACGGCGCGGAAATCGCGCGCTCGGAGTGGTACCTGCACGGACAGCTTCCGCTGCAGACGCTGCGCGCCGACATCGACTACGGCTTCGCGGAGGCGTTCACCACCTACGGCGCGATTGGCGTCAAGGTGTGGCTGTACAAAGGCGAGCGCCTGGCGCCGCGCATCGGTCGGGAAGAAGACTATCGGACGCCTCGTCGCCCCGCACGCGCGTAATTGATCGGCGAGATCTCCAGGCCGCCGCGGAGCGGCGGCAAGGCCAGAGGCCGTCGCGCGTAGCGCGTAAAGCGCGTGGGGGTGGGGCCCCACGCGCATTGAGAAATGCCGACAGAGTCGGTGAAGTGAAGTGAGGATTTCGCATCATGTTGATGCCGAAGAAAGTGAAATACCGGAAGCAGCAGCGCGGCCGCATGGCGGGCAAGGCGTGGCGCGGCTCCGATGTGTCGTTCGGGGACTACGGGCTCAAGGCGCTCGAGCCGTGCTGGCTGACGGATCGCCAGATCGAGGCGGCGCGTGTCGCGATGACCAGGTTCATCAAGCGCGGCGGCAAGATCTGGATTCGCGTATTCCCGGACAAGCCGATCACCAAGAAGCCGCAGGAAACACGAATGGGCAAGGGCAAGGGCGCCCCCGAGCAGTGGGTGTGCGTCGTCCGCCCCGGCCGGATCCTGTTCGAGATGGAGGGCGTCAACGAGGTCGAAGCGCGTAAGGCAATGCGCCTCGCGGCCGCGAAGCTCCCCATCAAGACGAAGTTTGCGACGCGGTTTGCCGAGGAGATGGCGTCATGAAGGTGGCCGAAGTCCGCGATCTCGACGTGGATGAGCTGCGCCAGCGGGTGAAGGATCTCGACGATCAGCTCTTCCGTCTGCGCATTCAGAAATCGATGGGACAAATCGAGGCGGCCCACAAGCTCAAGAGCCTTCGCCGCGACATGGCACGCGTCAAGACCGTGCTGCGCGAGAAGGAGGTCGTGTAGGTATGGCGAGCAAGGAAATCACCGGCGTCGTCGTCAGCAACAAGATGGAAAAGACCGTCGTGGTGGCCGTCGAGCGGCAGATCCGGCACGACGTGTACGGCAAGACGCAGCGCAGGACGTCGAAGTTCATGGCGCACCACGAGGCAGGCGACGCCGCGATCGGCGATCGCGTGGCCATCGTCGAGAGCCGGCCGATGAGCCGCCGCAAGCGGTGGGTCGTGACGCGCGTCGTCGAGAAGGCGAAGGAGATCTGAGGAGGTCACGATGATCCAGATGCGATCCATTCTCGACGTCGCCGACAACTCGGGCGCCCGCAAGATTGCCGTCATCAACCCGATCGGAGGCTCCACCGGCCGGTACGCGCGGCTCGGCGACATCATCACCGCGTCGGTCAAGGAAGCGACCCCCGAATCGAACGTGAAGAAGGGGCAGGTGGTGAAGGCCGTGATCGTGCGGACGCGCAAGGAGCAGCGCCGCAAGGACGGCAGCTACATCCGCTTCGATCGCAACGCCGCCGTGCTGGTCAACGACCAGGGCGAGCCGATCGGCACGCGCGTGTTCGGTCCGGTGGCGCGGGAGCTGCGCGAGCGCAAGTTCATGAAGATCATCTCGCTGGCGCCGGAGGTTCTCTAGATGTCCCATCTCGCAACACCCATACGGCGCAACGACAACGTCGTCGTGACGACCGGCAAGGATCGCGGCAAGCGCGGCCGCGTGTTGAAGGTCCTGCCGGAGAAGAACCGGTTGATCGTCGAGGGCGTCAACTTCATCAAGCGTCACACCAAGCCGAACCCGCAGCGCAACGTGAAGGGTGGCGTGGTCGAGCGCGAGGCGCCGCTCCACGCCTCGAACGTGCAGCTGGTGTGTCCGGAATGCGGCAAGCCGACCCGGCTCGGCCGCAAGGTCCTGGGCGACGGCCGCAAGGTGCGCATCTGCCGCAAGTGTGAGGGAGTGGTAGACAAATGAGCCGGCTGAGAGAGCGGTACGAGAAGGAAGTCATTCCCGCCCTGAAGAAGGAGTTCGGGTACAGCAACGTGATGGCCATCCCGAAGATCCAGAAGGTGGTGGTCAACATGGGGCTCGGCGACGCGACGCAGAACGCCAAGATTGTCGACACGGGCGCCGACGAGGTCGCGCGCATCACCGGGCAGAAACCGGTGGTCACGCGTGCGAAGAAGTCGATTGCGCAGTTCAAGGTGCGCAAGGGCATGCCTATCGGCACCATGGTGACGCTGCGCGGCGAGCGGATGTGGGAGTTCGTCGACCGGCTGATCTCGGTCGCGCTGCCACGCGTGCGCGACTTCCGCGGCGTCTCCCCACGCGGCTTCGACGGCCGCGGCAACTACACGCTCGGCCTGAAGGACCAGCTGCTGTTCCCCGAGATCGACTACATGAAGGTCGACAAGGCGCGCGGCATGAACATCTCGTTCGTCACGACGGCGAGGACCGACGAGGAGTCGCGGAAGCTGCTCCAGATGCTCGGCATGCCGTTCAGAAACCAGTAGGTCACGAGGAATCCATGGCCACGACTGCGAAGATCGCGAAGGAAGCCAAGAGCCCGAAGTTCAAGATCCGGCTGCGCAACCGTTGTCAGCGGTGCGGCCGCCCGAGAGCCTATCTGCGGAAGTTCGCGCTGTGCCGTCTCTGCTTCCGCAAGCTGGCGCTCGAGGGTGACATCGCCGGGGTGACGAAGAGTAGTTGGTAGGGTTCGGGCCTACAGTGAAGGTGAAAGAGATATGACAGATCCCATTGCCGACATGCTGGCGCGTCTCCGCAACGCGACGACCGCCCGCCACAACCGGGTGGACATGCCGTCGTCGCGGCTGAAGGTCGAGATTGCCCGCATCCTCGAGAACGAGGGATACATCCAGGGTTTCAAGGTGCTCGAGCCGGAGCCTGGCGAGCGCGTGCAGGCGCACCTCCGCGTGTTCCTGAAGTACGGGCCGCGTGGTGAGCGCGTGATCTCGGGCATCGAGCGGGTGAGCAGGCCCGGGCGTCGCGTCTACACGAGCCGCGACGACGTGCCGGAAGTGCTCGCGGGCCTGGGCACAGCGATTCTGACCACGTCGCGCGGCGTGATGACCGGCCGGGAAGCGAGCAAGGTCGGTGTCGGCGGCGAAGTGCTCTGCAACGTGTGGTAGGAGCGCGGAGCTTTAGCTCCGCGTCGTAGTCCGTGGTTCGTGATTGGCGCATGTAGCGTCCGGCTTTAGCCGGACCAATGGAAACAACATGTCACGTATAGGCAAGAAACCGATTTCAATCCCGAAGGGCGTCAAGGTCGACGTGAAGCCCGGTGCGGTGGAGATCCAGGGCCCGAAGGGCAAGCTGCTCCAACCGCTGCCGCCCGGCATCGGCTTCGAAGTCAGCGGCGAAAACCTGCAGGCGAAGACGCTCAAGGACGACCCGCAGCTCGGCAAGTTCCACGGGCTGGCGCGGAGTCTCGTGGCCAACGCCGTTCGCGGCGTCACCGAGGGCTTCCGGAAGGATCTCGACATCGTCGGCGTCGGCTACCGCGCGGAGTTGAAGGGCAAGCAGGTCGTGTTCGCGCTCGGGTATTCGCACCCGATTGTGTTCGACATCCCGGCCGGGATCGACATCGCGATCGACAAGCAGACCCACATTACCGTGACGGGTATCGATCGCCAGCAGGTCGGCCAGGTGGCGGCGAACATCCGCCGGATGCGGAAACCGGATCCCTACAAGCAGAAGGGCGTCCGCTACACCGGTGAAGTGCTGAAGAAGAAGGCCGGCAAGACCGGAGCGAAGTAGCGATGAAGATCAACACCAAGAAAGATCGACGTCAGCGCGTTGCCCTCCGGCAGCGCAAGCGGATCGCCGGCACGGCCGAGCGGCCACGGCTGCGTGTGTTCAGGAGCGTGTCGCACATCTACGCACAGGTGATCGACGACATGTCCGGCCAGACGCTCGCTTCGGCGTCGAGCACGGAGCCCGCGCTGAAGTCGCAGTTGTCGGGCACGGCGCGGGCGGGAAACAAGGCGGGCGCGCAGGTGCTGGGCAAGACGATCGCCGAGCGTTTAATCGGCAAGGGCATCAAGCGTGTCGTCTTCGATCGCGGAGGCTTCCTGTATCACGGCCGGATCCGCGCGGTAGCCGAAGCGGCGCGCGAAGCCGGTCTCGAATTCTAGAACGACGGTGAGAGCTGAAGGCTGAGAGCTGATAACCATGTTTGAATCACGAGAGAAGATCGACCCCTCGCAGCTCGACCTCAAGGACACGGTGGTGAACATCAGCCGGGTCACCAAGGTCGTCAAGGGCGGCAAGAACCTGAGCTTCAGCGCCCTCGTCGTCGTTGGCGACGGCCACGGGGTCGTCGGCTTCGGCGTCGGCAAGGCGAAGGAAGTCCCGTCGGCCATCAAGAAGGGGATCGAAGCGGCGAAGAAGTCGCTCATCCGCGTGCCGCTCCAGGGCACCACG
>Ga0075431_100003296_pt1 | contig 15631 bp, 15 predicted proteins | sample RhiMetdeltSRZDD5_FD_75297 | JGI IMG/M metagenome (GOLD analysis project Ga0075431, IMG submission 75297) | Populus rhizosphere microbial communities from Tennessee, USA - Rhizosphere MetaG P. deltoides SRZDD5 | ecosystem: Host-associated > Plants > Roots > Rhizosphere > Soil | place: USA... | reverse complement strand
CAGCACCATCTGCCCGCGCTCGCGCGCCAGGGTGGGGTTCCAGGCCGGCGAGTAGCGCGACGGCGCCTTGAGGAGGCCGGCGAGCACCGCGGCCTCGCCGAGGGTCAGCTCGCGCGCGCCCTTCTCGAAGAAGCGGCGGGAGGCCGCCTCCACGCCGTAGACGCCGGCGCCGAAGTACACGCGGTTGAGATAGAGCTCCAGGATGTCGGGCTTGCTGAGCCGCATCTCCAGCCACAGAGCGAGGATCAGCTCCTCCAGCTTGCGCGACAGGGTGCGCTCGGAGTTCAGTATGATGTTCTTGGCGAGCTGCTGGGTGATGGTCGAGCCGCCCTGCACGACGCGGCCGGAGCGCAGGTTGGTGACGACAGCGCGCGTCAGGCCGATCGGATCGATGCCCCAATGTGAGAAGAAGCGCCGGTCCTCGATGGCCAGCGCCGCCTCGACCAGGTGGCGCGGCATGAGGTCGACGGGCACATAGGGCGCTGCGCCGCGCTCGGCCAGCACCGAGCCGTCGCGGGCCAGCACCCGCAGCACCGGGGCGTTATCCTTCTGGCGCAGCGCCAGGGGATCGGGAATGGCCGAGGAGTAGTAGGAGAAGGCCGCGGTGAGAGCAAAGATCGCGACCAGGGCGGGGAGCACCACGGCCGCCACAAGCAGCCGCCACAGGCGAAATCGCCGCCGCCTGCGCCGGGGTGGCGGCGCCTCGGGCACAGTCCCGCCGGGGCGTACGTCTCCGGGGCGCACTTGGCCGGCCCGCACCTGCCCGTCTCGTGCCGGTGCCGCATCGAAGATGCCCATCGCCCGGCGCGACTCCCTGTGAACAGACCCACTTCCGCGCGGGCGGCGCCCCTGCCGCCCCTTGGAGTCGAAGCTACGGCCGGCGCCTTAAGGAGCGGTTAACCAGCCAGGGATTGTCCGTTCAAGGCGAAAGGGAGAGCAGCAGACATGACCGACGAGGCCGGCCCACGCACCCGTGTTCGCGTTCGCTTGGACGAGGGCCGCAGCGTGCTGCGATGGAACGGGCCGGCGGCAAAGGCGAAGGGGCCGCTCGGGTCATCCCGGACGGCCCCTTCCTGCCACCGAGGCTAGAAAGAGCAGCCGAAGCCGGACATCGCCGCCTTCATCTGGTCGGCGCTCTGCTTGCACGCGCCCTCCAGAGTGTCTTTGGCGCCCGGAGTCTTGGCGGCATCCGACCAGGCCTTGCGCATCTGGTCGAGCTGCCCCTGGAACGTGGCCTTCTGTGCGGCCGGAATCTTCGAGGTGACACAGGCCTCGTACTTTTTCAGGAAGTCGTCGCATGCGGCGATGCCGGTGGTCTGGGCGCTTAGCCCCGTGCTCAGCATCACCAATGCGGACGTAGCGATCACTGCAACTGCGGCACGAACCATATCGCTTCTCCTCTCTTGCACATGACGCGATTGGAACCCCCCGATGGGATACGTTCGCGTGGTCGTGCCGGATTTGGCTCGGGCCGTCACACATTTGTGAGCACGCGGAGCTTGCAAGTACCATTTCCGCCAAAGAGCGGAAGGCGGCCACGCGTCCGCGCCGCTCGAAGGTTCGTCGTGGAGAGGGTTCCGCTTGTGGCTGCCCCCTCACCCTAACCCTCTCCCCGCAAGCGGGGGCGGCGCTTCGATGGTGCGTTTCGTGGCAAACGGCGCCGAGCTCTGCGGTGCGCAGCGAGACCGGCGGGGCAGCCTGTCCTATTCGCGGCTGAGGAGGGCCTTGAACGGCAGGGCGATGAGGCCCAGCAGGAAGCGGATGACCAGGACGAAGGCGATAAGCAGGAGCTGCCGGTCCTCCAGCAGGAAGCGGAAGATGCTCTCCGAGCGCGCCGACCAGGAATGAGCCACGATCCACTCGCGCACGATCGAGGCCGAGCGCTGCAGCTGCACGAATTGATCGGGGTAGTAGTACCAGAACGTGCCCATGGCGAAGGCGCCGAGCACGATGGAAAGAAAGAAATTGCTGAATGAGCCCAAGAAAGACGTCATCGCAGGCCTGAAGTACACGGCGCTCCCTCCGCAGTCTCGCCCTTAATCGATGCCCCTGCGGGGACCTTAGCACCGGTTGGTCAGCTTCCCAACCGATCTTGTGCCACCGCTTCTGGAGGGCCTGAGGGGTCGGACCCCTTTCCTCCGACCTGGAAGCGGATCTCGGCGACTTTCGAAAGGGTCTGACCCCATTCCAATTCAGCCGCCGGCGATCTCCTCGCGCAGGAGCTCCAGCTCCAGCCACCTCTCCTCCGCCGCGGCGAGCTGCGTTTGGGCGGCGGCAAGTGCGGCCGTGGTCTCGGTGAAGGCCTTGGGGTCGCGCGCGTAGAGCGACGGGTCGTCCAGCCGCGACTGCAGGCTGCGGATGCGGGCCTGCAGGGCGTCGATCTCCTTCGGCAGCGTCTCCAGCGCGTGCTTCTCGTTGAAGCTGAGCTTGCGCCGCGCCGGCGACGGTGCCGCCGGGGCGCCTGTCGGCTTCGCGGGCGATGCGGCAGAAGGTGCGGGCTTGGCCTTCTGCAGCCTGCGGCCCGCCAGGTCGGCGCCGCGCTGGGCCAACATGTCGGAGTAGCCGCCGGCGTACTCGATCCAGCGCCCGCCGCCGTCGGGAGCCAGCACGGCATTCACCACCCGGTCGAGGAAATCGCGGTCGTGGCTGATCAGGATGACCGTGCCGGCGTAGGTGCCAAGCAGTTCCTCCAGCACGTCGAGCGTTTCCAGGTCGAGGTCGTTGGTGGGCTCGTCCAGCACCAGCAGGTTGGAGGGCTTGGCCAGCGCACGGGCCAGCATCAGCCGGCCGCGCTCTCCGCCCGAGAGGGCGGAGAGCGGCGTGCGCGCCTGCTGCGGCGAGAACAGGAAATCCTGCATGTAGCCGATCACATGCTTGGTGCTCCCGCCGACGGTGACGGTGTTGCCGCGCCCGCCGGTCAGTGCCTCGCTGAGCGTCCAACCAGGGTCGAGACTCTCGCGGCCCTGGTCGAGGCTGGCCATGGCGAGGTTGGCGCCGAGCCGCACCGTGCCGCTGTCGGGCGCCAGCACGCCGGTGAGGAGGCCCACCAGCGTGGTCTTGCCGCTGCCGTTGGGGCCGACGATGCCGATGCGATCGCCACGCATGACGCGGGCGGACAGGTCCGTCACGATGGCGCGCTCGCCGAAGGACTTGGCGATTCCCTTGGCCTCGATGACCAGAGCCCCCGAGTTGTCCGCTGCGGCGGCGGCCATCTCGGCCTTGCCGGCGGCCTTGCGGTGGTCGCGGCGCGCCTGGCGCAGGGCGGCCAGCTCCGCCACGCGCCGAACGTTGCGCTTGCGGCGGGCGGTGACGCCGTAGCGCATCCAGTGCTCCTCGCGGGCGATCCTGCGATCGAGCTTGTGCTGGGCGGTCTCCTCCTCCTCCAGCTTCTGGTCGCGCCAGGCCTCGAAGCCGGCAAAGCCGGTCTCGGCGCGATGGGTCCGGCCGCGGTCGAGCCAGACCGTGACGCGCGAGAGGTTGGTGAGGAAGCGGCGGTCGTGCGAGATCAGCACCAGCGCTCCCTTCTGCTGGGCGAGGCGCGCCTCCAGCCACTCGATGGCGGGCAGATCGAGGTGGTTGGTGGGCTCGTCGAGCAGCAGGATATCGGGATCGGGCGCCAGCACGTGCGCCAGCGCCGCCCGGCGCGCCTCCCCGCCGGAGAGGTAGGCCGGCTTCTCGCTGCCGTCGAGGCCCAGCTGCTCCAGGAGGTAGCGGGCCCGGTGCGGATCGTGGGCGGGGCCGAGCCCGCTCTCGACATAGGCAAGCGTGGTGGCGAAGGCGGAGAGATCGGGCTCCTGCGGCAGGTAGCGGACCACAGCGCCGGGCTGCACGAAGCGCTCGCCACCATCCGGCTCCACCAGGCCCGCCGCGATCTTGAGCAGCGTCGACTTGCCCGAGCCGTTGCGGCCCACGAGGCACACCCGCTCGCCCGCGGAGACGGACAGCTCCACCCCTTCGAGCAGCGGCGTGCCGCCGAAGGTGAGATGGATGTCGGCAAGCTGGATCAGCGGCGGCGGCATACGGGTTCCTGTAGCAGCCGCCGGTGTTACGATGGCGGGGGGAGCGGCGCAAGCGCGCCTATGCCGCTACTCTCGCGCTGGCAAAGGCCGCAGCCGGACTCGGGCTGGCTACTCGCCCGCGGAGGTGCTTGGAGCGGCGTGCGGCTGCCCAATTGCCGACATCGTTGGGCCGGATAGAGCGCGCCCCATCGGGAGGGCCGATGTGGGAGCGAGCTCTGCGCCAGCCGCGTGGAGCTTTTCGTGCCGGGCGGGCGGACAGCCAACAGGAGCGACCTGATGAACTCCAAGAGCCTGCCGCCCGCCTCACCGGCGCCTCTCGCTCTCGACCGGCGCCGCTTTCTGGCGCTGTGCGCGGCGATCGCGGGGGCGCCGGCTGCGGCAGGGCGCGCCTGGGCCGGTGATGCCGAGGAGCGTGCCGACCTGAAGCCGCTGTTCCAGGCGGAGGGCGTTGCCGGAACATTCGTTCTCCACGATCCCATCTCAGGGAGGACGATGACCGTCGATGGCCAGCGCGCCGCCCGGCGCTATGTACCCGCGTCCACGTTCAAGATCGCCAACAGCCTGATCGCGCTGGAGACCGGCGTCGTGACGGACGAGGCCGAGATCATTCCCTACGGCGGCAAGCCGCAGCCGTTCAAGGCCTGGGAAAAGGACATGTCGATGCGCGAGGCGATCGCGGCCTCGGCCGTGCCGATCTATCAGGAGATCGCGCGCAGGGTGGGGCTGGAGCGCTACCGCGACTGGCTGGAGCGCTTGCGGTACGGAAACCGGGCCACAGGCACTGCGCTCGAAACGTTCTGGCTCGACGGACCGCTGGAGATCAGCGCCATCGAGCAGGCGAGCTTCGTGGCTGCGCTCGCGCAGCAGAAGCTGCCGGCCTCGATCCGGTCGCAGAGCATCGTGAGGGACATCCTCCGTCTCGAGTCGTCGGGCGACCGCGCGCTCTACGGCAAGACGGGGTGGCGCTTCTCGAGCACGCCGCAACTCGGCTGGTGGGCCGGGTGGGTCGAGCGCGGCACGCGGCCGATCGCCTTCGCGCTCAACATCGACATGACCTCGGCGGAGGATGCGCGCAAGCGCGTGGCGATCGGCAAGGCGATTCTCTCCAAGCTCGATGTGCTCTGAGGAGCCAGACTCGGTGAGCTCCTTTCCACCCGTCATCCTGCACGGAGTGATGCGAGCCGAAGGCGAGCATCACTCCGATCCGGGATCTCGTGAGGCAAAAGGTTCCGACTTTGTCTAACGGGGTCCCGGATAGCCTCGCCTGCGGCTCGGCTTCCGGGATGACGGGTGAAAGCTTCTGACCCCGTCGCCCGAATCGCGCTAGGTGAAGCACGGGGTTCACAGCATACACCGGTCCCATGGCCGATCTCAGCACGCAGGTGCGCGCCAGCCCACGCCTTCTCTCGTTGGAGGATGCAAGTCAGCGCCGGCGTCCGCCGCCGCCGATCGGCGGCCCGGCGGCGGCTTCGCCTGCCGACCAGCTCGTGCGCACCATGCACACCGTCAAGGCCGCCCGCTTCAACGCCGCCGAGCGGCTGGAGCGCAAGCAGCTGGTATCGGTCGTAGCGCTGTCGGTGGTGTCGCTCTACTTCGTGGGCCTGTCCGTGTGGCAGGCGGTGTACGCGGCCGCTCTCAACGATGCCGACAACCGGCTGATCACGCTGGTGTCCATCATGTCGTCGGTTGCGACCATGGTGCTGGCGCTGATCGAGGCCATGAACGACTACAAGATCAAAGCGCATCACATGCACACGTGCGCGCTGGCCGTGAACGATCTGCTGCAGGAGCTGCGTCTCGCCGACACGCGCGACCCCGCCGTCGTGCAGGACATCCGCCGCCGCTACAACGAGATCGTGCGCGGCTGCCCATACAACCACGCGCGCATCGATTATCTCATGACCCGGCGCATCAGCCGGTGGGAGGAGCGGCTGGCGATGCGCCTGCGCTACGCCGCCGGCGTGTACGGCCTCTACGCCCTCTGCCTGGCCGGCCCGCCGCTCCTGCTCCTGGTATTCCGCTGAGCCCTTCAGGTCGGCCGGAGGAGTGCCGGCCGGGGGCGGACGATGCTCCGATCCGGGAGCGGCCTCGCGATCGCCTCTGCAGGCGCGCCGGCCGGCCGATGGGCCGGGGCGGCCTCGTAGAGGAGCGTGGTGTTGATGACCCGGGGGTTGTAGCCCGTCCGCGCCAGCAAGCCGCAGCCCATGGCCTTAAGCTCAGTCTCGTCCACCGGGTCGTAAAGGAGGCTGCAAAGCCCCTCGGCCGAGCGCAGCCCCACCACCGCCTGCGGACATCTCCTCCGGATGCAGCGCATCACCTCGGCCTTCTCGGGCACCAGGCTGGCGATGAACACCACCGGGTGACTCGCGTAGTCCCAGCTTGCGCCTGAAGCGCAGGCGATCCCGATGCCGGTCAGGCCGGCCTTGCGGCACAGCGCGCAGGCGAGGCTGCAGGCGCCGGGGTCGCGGTCGATGCAGGTCACCCGCCGGCCCGTGGAGAGATGCATGAGGATGGCGCTCAAGGGCAGCGGCCCGGCGCCGACGAAGGCGATGCTCTGGCCCTCTCCAATCCCGAGATCGGCGGGCAGAAGGGCCAGCTCCGCCGTCACGAGATTGCGGTAGCAGTCCCAGTAGATGAAGTCCGCGAGATCGGCGGCCTCGAGGCTGGCGCGGGCGGAGAGCATCTCGCTCCAGCACCGCTCCATCTCGCCCTCGGCGATGGCCAGCCGGCCCACCAGCTCGCCCCGGATGGCGCGCACCCTCGGATCGGCGAGCACACACTCGGCCGCATCCGGCGGGCCGCCTTCCAGGATGCCGTGCACCAGGGCCGAGAGCGCGTCGTTGATGGCCGGATTGCGCGGCGAAAGGTCCCTCTCGCGACCGAGGGCCTCGTGGGCCTGCAGAATGCATGCGACCAGGTCTTCCGTCCTCATTGGAAAAATCGTTCTCCGATCGCCTGAAGAGCCTTGCGAGGGCCTGACAACAATCCTGACAAGCGGGGCGCGCGCTGCTGCGCGAGAATTCCGGCGGCCTCCGGCTAGGGCGGCGGCTTTCTGCCCGCGAAGGCGGCCAGGATCGCGTCCGGCGCCGACACCAGATCGGTGCCGGGGCCGAGGAGCATCGGAAAGTAGTTGGTGTGGCCGTAGACCTGATGGCCGCCGCCTTCGACGCGATAGAGCGTGACGCCGCCTTCGCAGCGCCCCCAGTCGAGCCTGACCACGCGGATCGGTTCCGCCTCGGCGCTGCCGGCGATGGTCCGCTTCGAGACCGGCTCGCAGCCGGTCTGCCGCGCCAGGAAAGCCGCCGTCCGCTCAACCGGCCAGACGCTGCCCTGCAGGCCGCCAACGCCGAATCCGACATTGCCGCCGCCATAGGGAATCAAGGTGTCGGCGGTGCCGTTGAGCATGACGATCGGAACCGGGCGCCTGAGGCGGCACCGGGCCCCCACCTCGGCCGGCATGCTGGCGATGACAAGGCCGGCTCCGGCGAACGTCTCGGGGGTCTCGCACAGCATGCGGAGCGCCATCATGCCGCCGTTGGAGACGCCGACCAGATAGAGCCGTGCCGGATCGGCCGTACCATTGGCCACGAGCCGCTGGGCGAGACGGCGCAGGAAGCCCACGTCGTCGGCCCCCGACGCCCAGGCGGCATTGCGGCCGTCATTCCAAAGCAGGCCAAGGCCGCGCGGGAAGGCCGCGGTGAGCCCGCGCCGCTTGACTGCCTCCCCGAAACCGTACCAGCTGACCGTGGCCTCGGCCGAGACCAGCGCGCCATGCAGCACGATGACGGTGGCTGCGCGCGGGCGCCCGGCCGCCAGCAGGATCGCGCTGCGGGTGCCGTCGGGCGTTACCACCGTCAGCTCGTCGGCCCGCGCCGGGTTGCTCATGCCAGCGGCCAATCCGGCGGCCCATCCCAACAGAGCGGCCGCCGCGCCGACGATCCAGCGCATGCATCCTTCCTTCTGAGCGTGCCCGCGCGAGAAGGACGGGCGCGGATTGCCGTTGCGACGCGTTTGCCGGAGTCCCCGGCCCGACCTATGCTGTGCAATTCAGCCGAGGTCAACGGTCATGGCGATGCTGCTCGAAGGATCGTGCCGGTGTGAGGCCGTCAGGTACACGGTCCGCTCGCATACGCCTTATCCCTATCAGCTCTGCTACTGCAGCATCTGTCGGAAGACGGCGGGCGGCGGAGGTTTCGCCATCAACCTGATGGGGGACATGGGCACGCTCGAGGTGAAGGGACGGAGATCCGTCGGCCTCTATCGGGCAGGGATCTGCGGCGACGACGGCGGGAGCTGCCGGGTCAGCACGGGCGAGCGCAAGTTCTGCCGCAAGTGCGCCACCGCGCTCTGGCTGTTCGACCCGGAGTGGCCCGATCTCATGCACCCCTTCGCCTCCGCGGTCGACACGCCGCTCCCCGTGCCGCCGGTCCGCACCCATCTGATGCTGCGCTACAAGCCGAGCTGGGTGGTGCCGGTGATCGGCCCGGGCGACCTCACCTTCGATCTCTACCCCGAGGAGTCCATCGAGCAGTGGCACAAGCGGCATGGGCTGTGGGTGGAGTAGGCGAGGTGGTGAGTTTCGGTCCTCCGCACAGGCTCTCACTCGTCATCCAACTGCAACCAGTCGGCTCCGGGTCGACCCAGCCAGCCCGTCTCCCAATCGCGCAGCATGTTCAGCTGGCCGTCGAAGTACCTGTCGGTCATCCATCCCCAGCCAAACCTGTCGCCGAGACCGATATGCACCCCCATCAGCCAGATCTGCCGGATCGCGACGAAGGCGGACATGGCGTCGACATCGGCGGGACCGAGCGCGCGCCGCCGCGCGTAGCCCTTGAGGAAGGCACGACCCATGGCCTTGACCCGCTCGGTCTTGTCACGGCGTACCGCAAAACCCCACGGAAACACGGCCAGATCGTAGGCGCGATAGCCCCAGCCGCAGCAATCGAAGTCATAGAACGTGAAGGTGCCCCTCGCCTCGCACGCGTTCCCCCCATGCAGATCGCCATGGCAGAAGCCCACCTCCAGGTCGGCCGTTCCCTCAATCCGCTTTCGCAGACGATCACCCAGTCCATTGACGTAGACGACGTCGCCAGGACGGTGGGCGATCATCGATGTGAGGAGGCGCAACGGCCGCTCGAGCAGCTCGGCAAGGTCGAGGGCAGGGCGAGGCCGGCGTCCCTCGAAGCTGTCCGCCGCGTCATGGATTGTCGCGACCGCGGCTCCGTAGAGCCCGGCCAGATCATCGGTAAATGAATTGCCCACCTCATGACCGGAAGCAGGTGTGAACAGCACGGCCCACCGCCTGCCTTCGACGCAATCGAGAGGCGTGAGGAGCTGGCGGTCCTTGCGACTGATCGGGGTGGACACGCTTGCTCCCTCCTGCGCGAGATGCAGCAGGATGGCAAGCTCGGCCTCGATCTCGTCACGGCTGCGCCAGCCGGCGCGGTAGACGCGCAGGAAGTACGTCTCGCCCTCGGCCTTGCTCTCGACCTTGTAAGTGTCGTTCAGCCCGCGATGGTGCAGCCGGCAGCGGCTGATGATCCCCAGGTCATACAGGGGCAGCACCTGCTCCAGCAGCGCGTGAGCGCTGACAATCGAATCCGTGGCGGGAAACATGGCAGGGACCAGTACACGGTGGTTTTGAGGCGCAAATGCGGATCGGGAAGGCTGCACTCACCATCGCGCCACTTCACCGCTCACCCAAGGTTGCCCGGCCGAAGCAGCGCCGCTACCATGCCTTATAAGCGAGGGGCACCAAGCATGCCTCTCTCCCCCCAACGGGGGACCCAGGGAGGATTAACAATGGACAGACGCCAATTCGTCGTCGGCTCTGCCGCTGCCGCGGCCCTCGGCGCCCTGCCGGCGGCGGCCCAGGAGGCCTATCCCTCCCGCGCCGTCACCTTCATCAATCCGTTTCCGCCGGGCGGCGCGGCCGATGTAGTGGCGCGGCCGCTCGCCGCTGTCATGGAGCCGCTCCTCAAGCAGCCCCTCGTCATCGAGACCAAGGCGGGCGCCGCCGGCGCGGTGGGCGCCCAGTATGCGGCCGCCGCCAAGCCCGACGGCTATACCCTCCTCATCCACATCGTCTCCATCTCCGGCTTCTCCGAGGTCGACCGGCTCTACGGCCGTCCCGTGAAGTTCAGCAACGACGATTTCATCCCCATCGCCCGCTTCATCGCGGACCCGATGGTGCTGGTGGTCAACGATCAGCAGCCGTTCAAGACGCTGCAGGAGCTGATCGATGCCGCCAAGGCCAAGCCCGACGAGCTGATCTTCTCGTCCTCAGGCCTGCACGGCGCGCTGCACCTGCCCACGGCCCTCTTCATGCAGGCTGCGGGTATCCAGATGCGCCACCTGCCGACCAACGGCGGCGGCCCGGCGCTGACGGCCTTGATCGGCAACAACTCCCACGTGCTGTGCTCGTCGATCGCCGCGGCGACCGTCCAGATGAAGGCCGGCAAGGCGCGCCCGCTCGCCTGCTTCGGCGCCCAGCGCTCGCCGGCGCTGCCCGATGTGCCTACCCTGAAGGAGCTCGGCTACAACATCGAGTTCTACCTGTGGGTCGGCATGTTCGCCCCCAAGGGTACGCCCGACGCGGTCATCTCCGTCTTGCGCGACGCCTCGCGCAAGGCCGCCGCTGACGAGAAGTTCGTCGAGGCCATGCGCAATATCGGCCAGGATGTGGCCTATCTCGACCAGCCGGAGTTCAAGGCCTTCTGGGAGACGGATGCCAAGCGGGTGCAGGACGCCGTGCGCCAGATCGGCAAAGTATGAGCCGGGGCTGCGCTGCGCGGCCCCGTACGTCTGAGGTGGTCGCCGGCCCCATGCTCATCCGCGCCTTCCGCCAGGCCGATCTGCCGATCGCGTGCCGCCTGCTGCGCCAGCTCGGCTCCGAGGCCGGCGTGGAGGAGCTCGCGGCCAGGTTGTCCCGCGTGCTCCATACCGCCGATCATCGCGTCGCGATTGCCGAGACTGACGACGGCCGCATGGCCGGCCTGATGCACGTCTTCGTTCGCCCTGCCCTCGAGAAACCCTGCGAGGCGGTGGTGCAGGCGCTGGTGGTGGACGAGGCGCTTCGCGGACGGGGCATCGGCCTCGCCCTGATGCGGGAGGCCGAGGCCTGGGCCGCCGCGCGCGGGTTGGCGTCCGTGGCTCTCCACACACGCCACGCTGGCGCATTCTACACGCGGCTGGGCTACGCCAAGGTCGCAAGCGCGGATCTCATGCGCAAGCGGCTTGGCCGGGAGGAGGGAGCATGACGCTCAGGCGGGACCACGTGGCCGGCGGTGTCTTTGTCATCGCCGGCGCGCTCGTGCTGGCCGTCAGCGGCGACCTGCCGTTCGGCACGCTGGCGTCGCCCGGGGCCGGCATGCTGCCGACGCTCGTAGTGGCTCTGATGATGGCATTCGGCCTCATCCTCCTGGCGCAAGCGCGCCGCAGCCCGCCCCTCGCCGAGGTGAACTGGACCGACCTTCCTCATGCGGCGCGCGTCGCCGTGGTCGCCGGCGCTGCCGCGACGCTCTATGTGCCGCTCGGCTTCGCTCTGACGATGCCGCTTCTGCTCTTCACGCTCATCGTCCTGGTGGAGCGTCGCCCGCTGCTGCCAGCTCTGGCGTTCAGCCTTGCCGCCACTGCCGCCGTCTACGCGCTGTTCGCGCTGCTGCTGCGCACGCCGATTCCGCACGGCGTCCTGGGGATCTGACGCGCCATGGACGGGATCCTCGGCAACTTGGGCGTAGGCTTCGCGGTGGCCTTCAGCCCCGGCGTGCTGCTCTATGCCTTCCTCGGCTGCCTGGTCGGCACGCTGGTCGGCATGCTGCCCGGGATCGGCCCGCTCGCCGGCATCTCCATCCTGCTGCCCGCCACCTATGCGCTCGACCCGACCAAGGCCATCGTCATGCTGGCCGGCATCTATTATGGCTCGCAGTACGGCGGCTCCACCACGTCGATCCTGATGCGCATCCCGGGCGAGGCCGCCTCGGTCATGACCTGCATCGACGGCCACGCCATGGCGCGGAAGGGCCGCGCCGGCGCCGCGCTCGCCATCGCCGCCGTGGGATCGTTCGTAGCGGGCACCTTCGGCGTGGTCATGCTCACCCTGGTGGCGCCGCCGCTGGCCAATTTCGCCCTGCGCTTCGGCCCCCCGGAATATACGGCGCTGCTGGTGCTGGGCCTCGTGTTCCTGGCCTACATGTCGTCCACCTCGGTCGTTCGCACCCTGCTGATGGCCTCGGTCGGCCTGCTCATCGGCTGCATCGGCATCGACGTGATGACCGGGCATTTCCGCTACTCTTTCGACATCAAGGAGCTGGGCGACGGCCTGGGCATCGTGCCCGTGGCGGTGGGGCTGTTCGGGCTGGGCGAGATCCTCTCCACCCCCAGCAAGACGGTGGCCGACAAGGTGGCTGCCCCGCGGCTGGCCGAGCTGATGCCGAGCCGCGAGGAATGGCGCCAGTCGGCCGCTCCGATCGCGCGCGGGTCCGTGCTGGGCTTCCTCGTCGGCATCATCCCCGGCTCCGCCCACATCATCGCCAGCTTCCTCTCCTACGCCGTGGAGCGGCGCGTCTCGAAGCGACCGGAGGAGTTCGGCAAGGGCGCCGTGGCCGGCGTCGCCGGACCGGAGTCGGCCAACAACGCCGCCTCCACCGGCGCGTTCGTGCCGATGCTGGCGCTCGGCCTGCCGACCGGGCCGGTGACGGCGGTGCTGATGGCGGCGCTGCTCATCAAGGGTATCGCGCCGGGGCCGCAGCTCGTCAGCGAGCATCCGCAGGTATTCTGGGGCTTCGTCGCCTCCATGTACGTGGGCAACCTCATGCTGCTCGCCCTCAACCTGCCTTTGGTCGGTCTGTTCGTGAGCGTGCTGAGAATTCCCTACGCCTACCTCTACCCGCTCATCATCATGTTCTGCATCGTCGGCGTCTACCTGGTGAACAACTCCATCGTCGATGTCTGGATCATGCTGATCATGGGCGTCGTGGGCTACTTTCTGCGCAAGCTCGACTTCGATCCGGCCCCTCTGGTGCTGGGCCTCGTCATCGCCCCCACCTTCGAGCTCAGCCTGCGCCAGTCGCTGGTCATGTCCAACGGCAACTGGGTGATCTTCCTCTCTCCCCAGCGCCCCATCGCCGCCGCCCTGTTCGCCATCTCCGCCGCCCTTCTGGCCCTGGCGGCCCTGTCGTGGCTCTCGCGGAGGGATTGGCGCAAGGCTCTCCCTGAGGAAGAGTAGGGCGCCGATCAGGCGCATTAGCCCCTATGCTGCCGAAGCAGGTAGCGGACCGTCTTGGCGCCGCCATCCATCGTGACCCTTCCGACTTCCTCGAAGCCCTGATCTGCGTGGAAGTTGTCCGATATGGGGTTTGGGGGCTGCAGGTTCACCTCGCAGACTATGGTGATATGGCTGAGCGTCTCCGCTCGGTTGAAGAGATCGCCATAGAGAGCACGCCCAAGCCCTCGCCTCCGATGAGCATGGGCCACAACGATCCGGTCGACGTACAGGAACTTGTCGAGCCGATCTCGGAACCAGAGGAAGTGTCCCCCCTCGTAGTCATCGGTCTGCTCGAATGCCAGAAGGAAGGCGGCGGCAGGCGCAACAAAGGTTGCCACGCGCGCCGATGCAATCATCCGATCGAACTTGTCCGCAGTCAGCAGGGAGGTCTCGCGGCTGCTTGCGTTGTTGACGCGCAGCAGGTCGGCGCGCGCAGAAAAATCGATGTGGAGGTCCCTGATGTCAGGCGCCATGGTCGAGCCTCCCGAGAGCCGCGCCCGCCTTGAGCACCTAAGGGCAGTCGGAACAATAAGTGCGTCGCCTTCTTGAAGATTGTGTCTGCGATTCCTGCGGCGATGAGGGGAGCGCTGTCAGCGCGCTGCCCCCTCTCCCCTTCGGGGGAGAGGACGTGAGGCCATGACTTACGGCCGCGTACGCTACGCGGTCGACAGGCACGCGCTTAGGGGCGCGGCCGTAAGTCATTGGCCGAACTGGTGAGGGGCTACTTTTCTTCCTCCGCGTGCCGAAGGCCCCCTCATCCGACCCTTCGGGCCACCTTCTCCCCAAAGGGAGAAGGGGCGCTGCGGCCCGGCTCGGTGCACCATCGCCGCCACCGAGCAAGCGGCAACCTGCCTCGAGACGATTCACTTGATCCTCCGGCTGTCCTAACGCACCACGAGCACCAGCTTGCCGCGCAAGTGGCGCCCTTCGCTCACCTTGATGGCCTCGGCCGCCTCGGCCAGCGGAAACGTGGTGATGGCAGGCAGCTTCACGGTCCCCGCACTCACGAGCGCCGCGATCCGCTCCAGATGCCGCCGGTCTCGGGCGACGCTGGGGCGGAGCGACTGCACGTCGGCGCGCGGCGAGGCCGGAGCCTGCGGGCCGGAGGCGATGAAGGCGGCGCGCCCGCCGGGCCTCAGCACGGAGAACGAGCGCAGCGCCACGTCGCCGCCCACCGTCTCGAACACCGCGTCGCAGCCCGAGACGAGCTGGGTGAAATCCTGGGTCGTGTAGTCGATGACCTCGTCAGCGCCGAGGCCGCGCACATAAGGCAGGTTGCCGGCGCTCGTGGTGGTGATCACGCGGGCGTCGATGTGCTTGGCAAGCTGGATGGCGAAGGCGGCGACGCCGCCGGCGCCGCCCTGGATCAGGATGGTCTCGCCGGCTTTCACCTGCAGCGTGCTCTCGATCGACACCACCGCCGTGAGCCCCACCAGCGCCACCGCGGCCGCCTCCACGTGGGAGAGGCCGTCCGGCTTGCGCGCGACGATGGCGGCCCTGATGGCGATCTTCTCGGCGTAGCAGCTCTCCCGATTGGCCTCGCTGACCCCGAACACCGGATCGCCCGGGCGAAACTCGGTGACGCCCTCGCCCACGGCGCTCACGACGCCCGAGAAGTCGCGGCCGAGAATGTGGGGAAACCTGGCCGGCTGGTACGATCCGCCGGCGCGCACCTTCCAGTCGGCGCCGTTGACGCTGGCCGCGTGAATGTCGACGACAACCTCACCGGGGCCAGCCACCGGATCGGGCAGATCGCCGTACTTCAGCTCCTCCGGCCCGCCGTGCCGCTCGATGTAGACCGCTTTCATCGTTTCTCCTCGACGCGAAACGGGGTCAGACCCCTGGCCACTGCCGCTTTGTCTGCTCAAACCGCTTTTCGCCAGGGGTCTGACCCCGTCTGACGGTGGATCGGTGCAATGCGCTTCGCTTATTGCGCCCTACGATTCACATCAACCCGCCAGCACCACGGGCTCCGGCGGCGTGCGTCCGCGGATGATGTCGGAGGCCTTGTCGGCCAGCATCAGGGTGGCGGCGTTGAGGTTGGCGGACAGCATCGTCGGCATGATCGAGGCGTCGATCACCCGGAGGCCATCGAGTCCGTGCACGCGCAGCTCGTCGTCCACCACGGCCAGCGGGTCGCTGGCGGGACCCATGCGGCAGGTGCCGGCCGGATGGAACGTGGTGGTGCCGCGCTGCTTGGCGGCGCCCAGCAGCTCCTCGTCGCTCTCAACCTTCTCGCCAGGGAAATCCTCGTAGTCGTAGTAGGGCAGGAGCGGCTCGGTCCTGAGCAGCCGCCGCGCCAGCTTCATGCCTGCCAGCAGCACGCGGCGGTCGCTCTCCTCGGCCA
>Ga0075431_100003295_pt1 | contig 15633 bp, 15 predicted proteins | sample RhiMetdeltSRZDD5_FD_75297 | JGI IMG/M metagenome (GOLD analysis project Ga0075431, IMG submission 75297) | Populus rhizosphere microbial communities from Tennessee, USA - Rhizosphere MetaG P. deltoides SRZDD5 | ecosystem: Host-associated > Plants > Roots > Rhizosphere > Soil | place: USA... | reverse complement strand
AAGGCACTATCGGGTTGCGCAAGGTGCCCTTGGCTGGTTATTGACCTTGTGTCACTTCCACGTGGTCCACGATGCCGACGATCGCGGCGTCGACGGGGCAGTCCTTCATCCCAGCGGCCATCCGGGCCGAGCTCCCGCTGACGATGAGCACCGTCTCGCCCACGCCGGCGTCGACGGTATCAACGGCGACGAGATAGTTGCCTTCCGCTTTTCCGTGGGGATCCATGGGCCGGGCCACCAGCAGCTTGTTGCTGACCAGTCGCGGATCCTTCCGCGTGGCGACGACCGTCCCGACTACGCGGGCCAGAATCATTTACGTTACGGGGCCACGCGCTACTTCGTAGCTGTGGACTTACCGATCGGGAGTGTGTCCTCGAGGTTGGCGTGCGGGCGCGGAATGACGTGTACCGACACGAGCTCACCAACGCGCCGGGCCGCCGCGGCTCCTGCATCGGTGGCCGCCTTGACGGCAGCGACGTCACCGCGAACGATTGCGGTCACGTAGCCGGCGCCGATCTTCTCCCAGCCAACCAGCGTGACTTTGGCGGCCTTGACCATGGCGTCGGCCGCCTCAATCATGGCGACCAACCCTTTGGTCTCGACCATTCCTAACGCCTCACCCATGCTGCCTCTCCGTCAACTCCCAACTCCCAACGTTCCAACTCCCAAGAGATTTGGGAGATGGAGTTGGGGGTTCGAAATTCAGTCCCGAAGGTTCTTGACGGCGTCCGTGATGAGCGCCGTGAGTTCGCCGTATGTTAGCCGAATTTCCCCGTCTCTGCTTGCCCGCTGGAGTGCTGCGGAAACATCGGGAACAAGCCGTTCCGTCGACGATTCCGGCGCTTCGAGCACCTGACACAACACCTGATCGATCGCGCCATCGCTCGATCCATCGGCGCACAACGGTGCCGGCGCCGCGATCCCGTACATTCCGCGGAGGCCCTGCAGTCGTTCGACTTCTTCTCGCGAGATCAAATGCTCGCGACCAAGGAGCCTGGCGACGAGACTGATCTTGGCGAAATGCTCGATCGTCTCCATCTTGTAGTAGGCCGTCATCACCGTGCGGCAGCACGTGACGGCGCCATGGTTCGCGAGCAGCAAACCGTCATGCGCCTTGATGTACTTGCGCACGGCTGCCGGGAGTTCAGCCGTGGAGGGTGTGCCGTACTCTGCGATCGGGATGCTGCCGAGAGTCGTAACGACCTCGGCCAGCACGGCGCGCGTCAGCGGGATTCCGGCGACGGCGAATCCGGTGGCCAACGGCGGATGGGCGTGCACGACGGCATTGACGTCCGGCCGATTGCGATAAATCTCCAGATGCATCGGCAGCTCTGACGAGGGGTCGCGATCGCCTGAGAGCTTCTTCCCGTCGTAGTCGATGACGACCATCATGTCGGGCGTCATGAAGCCCTTCGACACGCTCTTTGGCGTGGTGATCAGACGCGATTCGTCGATTCGGGCGCTGATGTTGCCATCATTGCTGGCGACGTATCCGCGCGCGTACATGCGGCGCCCAGCCTCCACGATCTCGGCGCGAAGCTGCTCTTCAACGCGGGTGCTCATCGGCGCTGAAATTTCTTGCGGCACTCATCGGAGCAGAAGTAATGCGTCGCCGACCCGTCCTGCAGGAACCTCGCATTGCTCGGCGACACCCACGTCCCGCATACTGGATCGCGCACGAGCTTGACGGCCGGGACGCGACGCTTCCGCTGCGATCGGTCCGTTGTGCCCCCGAAGGTTTCGATCACACCATCCACCAACCGCCAGAAAGCCCAGGCGAGCATCAACAGGAGAACCGCGAGCAGGACGACCCGGGTCACGGATTGCTCGGCGTCGAACCCGGGTTAGCGTGCGCTGATGCAATCCCATCGAGAGCACGGCGTGCGGCCTGTCCCTCGGGGCTGTCGGGCGCCAACTCGACGACCTTCTGCCATTCGGTCGCCGCAGCCTTCAAATCCTGTTTGCCGAACGCGAGCACGATTCCCTTGTTGAGCAACGTCTTGGTGTGGGTTGGACTGATCTTCAGCGAGCGCTCGAACTGCGCCAGCGCCTCATCGGGCTTGTTGCTGTAGTAGTAGCTCACGCCGAGATCCGTGCTTGCGTCGGCGTTCTTTGGATCGAGTTCGAGTGCCTTCTCGTACCACTTAATCGCATCGTCCCACCGCTCGGCATCGAAGTACACATTGCCGAGCTGTATGGTTGCGTTGACGTTCTTGGGGTCGCTCTTGAGAATCGTGTTGAGCGACTGCACACGACCTTCGTCGAGTCGCGGGGCCTGTTGCTGCGCCGTGCTGCCGGCCGCGGGCTGGGTGGCAGCGGTTGGCGCCGGCGCGGGACCTGCCCGCCGAGCCTGCTGCGTCCCGATCACCCAGCCCAGGATGATGCCAAAGCAGATGCCGGCAATCACGTATGCAATCGATTCGGATTTCATGGCCTCAATAAAGACCCCGGGGTAATTTTCGCCCGCCGGGTGTAAGAGAATTACCCCTGGGTCATTTTAATAGGTCCAGATACTCGCGGACGCTCCGGTCGAGCCCCACAAATAACGCGTGACTCACAAGAGCATGCCCGATTGACACCTCCGCGAGGTGAGGCAAGCGCCGGAAGGTCGGAAGATTGTCGAGGTCCAGATCGTGACCGGCATTGACTCCGAGGCCAAGAGAGTTGGCCAATACCGCGGCGTTTGCGTAAATGGCGTAGGACTTTTCAGCGGCGGCTCCGCCCCGCTCGAACGCCCGCGCGAATGGCTCGGTGTAGAGCTCCACGCGATCGGCCTGCATTGCGGCCGCCCATCGAATTGGGCTCTCCTCGGGATCCACGAACAGGCTGACGCGAATGCCGCGCGCGCGCAGCTCACGAACGATCGGCCCAAGCGTGTCTCGAGGCGTATCGGATGGCCAGCCAGCCTGACTGGTGATCTCACCGGGGCGAACGGGAACGAGCGTGCACTGGGTCGGTTTCACCTCGTGCACGAGCGCGAGCAGGTCTTGCCGCGGGTCACCCTCGATGTTGAACTCGACGTGACGATTGAACGTGCGCAACAACGCGGCCACTTCGCGGACGTCGGTCGATGTGATGTGACGAGCATCGGCCCGCGGGTGCACCGTAATCCCTGGAACCCCGGCATCGACACAGACGCGAACGGCATCGAGAACCGAGGGTATCGCCCCTCCTCGCGAATTGCGAAGCGTCGCGACTTTGTTGACGTTGACTGAAAGGCGAATCACATCAATGGGAGTTCATGCGAGGTGTCGTTTAACAACGTCGATAATTTCCTGGCCCCATTGCCGGATCTCGATTTGATCCTGTCCCTCGAGCATCACTCTCAAGAGCGGCTCGGTTCCCGAATAGCGCACAAGAAGCCGGCCGTTCCCCGCGAGCCTCTCGTCGACCGCGGAAATGGCCGCGGCGATCTCGGGAATCGTCTTCAGATCGACCTTCTGTCGCACTCTCAGATTCATCAAGACCTGTGGGTAGGTCGTCAAGTCTGAAGCCAGATCACCCAGCGCGCGGCCGGACGCGCTCATCGTGCGCAGGACGTTGAGGCAAGTCGCCAGTCCATCACCCGTGAATAGATAGTCAGAGAAGATGATGTGGCCGGACTGCTCGCCGCCGAGCGAAAGATCACGACGCAGCATCTCCTCCATCACGTACTTGTCACCGACCGCGCAACGAATCATCCCGATGTCCGCGTCGCGAAGCGCAAGCTCGAGGCCGATGTTGCTCATGACCGTGGCCACGATGGCGTTCCCCTTGAGCCGGCTCTCGCGCTTCATCTGCTTCGCGCACATCAGCATCACGGCATCGCCGTCGACAACCCGCCCGGAGTGGTCGACGAAGATCGCGCGATCGCCGTCGCCATCAAAGGCGACGCCCATGGCGTGCTGACCTTCGACGACCAGACGTACCAGCGCATCTGGGGCAGTCGATCCGCAAGCAAGGTTGATGTTGCGCCCGTCAGGCGTCACGCCGATGCAACTCACCTCAAAGCCCATCTCGCGAAACAGGCGCGGCGCCACCGTCGTCGTGGCACCGTTTGCGCAGTCGATGGCGATGCGCATCCCGGGCGTGCGGTGTGTCGTGGGCAGGATGTCTCGCAGGTGGTCGAGATAGTCCGATCGAAGATCGATCTCCGCCACCGGCTTGGCCGCGTCGCCAGGCACGGACCACGACGAGTCAGCGATGATCGACTCGACCTGGCGCTCGAGGGTCTCGGTGAATTTCTCGCCCTCACCTGAGAACACCTTGATGCCGTTGTCCTCGAAGGGATTGTGCGAGGCGGAGATGACGACGCCAGCCGAATACCCCAGCCGCGGTGTCAGATAGGCAATCGCAGGCGTGGGCACCACACCAGCGCTCGTGTAGGTGCCGCCCTGACTCTGAATCCCGAATGCGAGTTCCTGCCCGATCCAGGCGCCCGATTCACGCGTATCACGTCCGGCCAGGAACTTGATCGTGCCGGCACTTCCCCCATCGTGATGCAGGGCGCGAACCAGCGCCGCACCCAGCCGCCGAATCGTGCCGACGTCGAGCGGAAATTCTCCAGCCTTCCCGCGAACACCATCTGTACCGAACAGTTGTGCCATCGTCTAGCCCGTTGAGCGGCCTCGAATGAGAATTCTGTACTCGTTGCTTCAACCGCACAACGGGCTCGTCGCGCGGAGCGCGACAAAGAGACGCTGTGAACTAGCCAAGAGGCACTCCCCTTGGCTAGTTATCGAATCGTGACCGCTACTTCGGCAGGGTCGACGCGAAGCAGCCCAATACCGGTGGGGGCCTCTACCCTCACCGGGAGTGTGTGCCGGCCGGCGGAGAGGCCGGTGACATCGACGGCGGCACTGTAATGTGTCGGATCGGTATCCTTCGAATCGCGAGGACCTCGCGCCCACACAGTTACTTCGCCAGGCAACACCATCGCCTTGCTGCCACTGTTCTGCACCTGCACGGAGACTCCGTGCACAACCCACTCGTCGGGCGCGGCCGCGATCGCGATAGTGACGTTCGCGTTCTGTGCTTGCTGAAGCCTCACTACCGGATCGGCCACACCGATGGTCACGGTCTCCTTGACGGGACGCGATGCCCCCGACACTGAGATCGGTTCAGTGATGGCCTCAGTCAAACCATTGAGCGCACTGGCCGGCCCGACGATGGCAACGGTCGCGGGTTCAATGATTACGCCGCCAACCGCATAGCCAGGAGCGGGCTCGCCCTCGATCCGGACGGTCACACCGACCGTCTTTGAAAGCGACTCTTCGAACGTCAAGGACACGCTCGCAGGCGTGACCTGAACCACCTCGACACCGAACGGCGCACGCACGTCTTCGGGTGTCAGGTGGAACAACCGATCGCCCGATCGAGCCGCCCGGACATCGAGCACCGCCGACAGCTCTCCTGCAGCGACTCGACTCAGCGTGCCCGACGAGCCTCTCACTCGAACATCCACAACCGCCGGGGGCGTACCCACCAGCTCGAGCTGCGGCGGCAGGTTGGTGAATTCGAGCGGTATACGTAAAGCGCGTTCGACCGTTTGCTCACCTGATACCAACAGCCAGAGCAACGCGGCGAGAACGACAGAAACGACCTTGAGCCCGATGTTGCGGATTCTGAACCACGCCATCAGGCCACCGAACCCCGGATCTGAGTCTCGACAATGCGTTCACCGGTCAGCAGAACCTTTAACCGATCACGCAGTCGTTCCGGCGAGAGACTGCGCTCCAGAGAGCCCGCCAGAGCGACTGAGATGATCCCGGTCTCCTCCGAGACCACGATAGCCACGGCATCATTTTCCTCGGTGATGCCCAGGGCAGCGCGATGTCTGGTACCGAGTTCGCGACTGACACGAGGATTGATCGAGAGCGGCAGGAAACATGCGGCGGCGGCCACGCGATCGCCCTGCACGATGACGGCGCCATCATGCAGCGGCGACCCTGGTTGGAAGATCGTTGCCAGCAGGTCGAAGGTGATGGTGGCATCCAGTGGAATGCCGCCTTCGATGTAGTTGCGCAGCCCGATCTGTCGCTCGATGACGATGATGGCGCCGATTCGACGCGTCGCCAGCGATGATGCGGCGACGACCAGATCCTCAATCGTTTCGTCTGCGCTCGTCACGCGGTCGAAGTATTTGAAGAACGGTGCGCGGCCAAAGTGCGCGAGCGCTCGCCGGATGTCGGCCTGGAAGAGGACGATGATGGCGAAGCCAACGTAGGTCGCCAGATTGCGAATGACCCAGTTCACTGTCTCCAGATCGAACCAGCGCGACACGAAGAACAACCCGATCAAAAAACCAGCGCTCAGCGCCATCTGCACCGCGCGCGTGCCGCGGATGAGGAGCAGGAGCTCGTAGATCAGGAAGGACACTAATACGATGTCGACCACGTCCCACCAGGACACGGCGGGGCGGCGGAGCAGGAGAGACAGCTGGGAAAGCCACTCCATCAGTGCTCGCGATGATACTTCCGAATCTCGTCAGCTACCCGAACGACCGGGATCATCTCCCGGACTGCATGGACGCGAACGATGTGTGCACCGGCCAGCACAACCGCCGTCACGGCAGCCGCGGTCGGCCAGTCACGCTCGGACGCGGGTAACTCCTTTGCCAATGGTTTCGTCAAAAACCCTTTACGAGACGGGCCGACGACGAGAGGTCGCCCGAGGTCGCCGAACTCCCCCATCCGGCCAAGCAACTCGTAGTTGTGCGTCGGCTCTTTGGCGAACCCAAGACCGGGGTCGACGAGCACCGAGTCTTTGCCGATCCCGGCGTTACCGGCGAACGCGATGCTTTCGCGCAAGTCGTCGAGGACCTCGTCAACGACTTCGCTGTAAACCGCCTGTTTGTACATGTCCTTCGACCGACCGCGGGTGTGCATCAGGATGATCGGGGCTCGATGCTTTGCCACGATCCCGGCCAGGTCAGGTTCATATCTGAGGCCGCTGATGTCGTTCACGAGCGACGCCCCCGCATCGAGTGCTGCTCGAGCGATCGCGGCCTTGTAGGTGTCGACGGAGATCGGGACGCTTACTTCTCGGGCAAGTCCTTCGATGACGGGCAGCACGCGCCGGCGCTCTTCTGCGGTGTCGAGCGCCTGGGCACCGGGACGAGTCGATTCCCCGCCAACGTCCAGCAGGTCTGCGCCGTCGGCCACCATTTGCACACCGGCACCAATGGCACGGGCGGGATCGGCGAGAACGCCGCCGTCTGAGAAGGAGTCCGGCGTGACATTGATAACCCCCATCACCAGGGTGCGGGAACCAAGCTCGAGGGCGCGGCCACCGGGGAGGGCTATGGTGAATCGACGCCTCGGATACACGTGGAGGAATGTCCGTCAGGCGGGTCTATAAAGCAAGACCCGCCCTACGCTGAAGAGAGACGAGGTAGGCCGGGTCCTGTTCTTCGGACCCGGCATTCAATCTATTCCTGCGTTACAGGCCGCGGAGGAAGCGCTGGAACGATTCCCGGGGCAGGACGTTCCTTCGGCTTGGCGTCGCGAACGGGAGGCGGCGTCGGACCTGCTGCTGCAGTGGGCTCGTCGAGCGGCAAGCCAGCGGATAGACGCCTCACCTGCTCCGCATCGAGCGTCTCACGAGCGAGCAGCGCGTCTGCCATATCGAGCAGATGCTGCTTGTTTTCGATGAGGATCGTCTGCGCCCGCGCGTAGTTGTCGGTGACGAAACGCTTCACTTCCTGGTCGATACGAAGAGCGGTGTCCTCGCTGTAGTCCTGGTGCTGGGCAATTTCACGGCCGAGGAAGATCTGCTCCTCCTTCTTACCGAATGTCAGCGGACCCATCGAGCCGCTCATGCCCCACTCACACACCATGCGGCGGGCAAGATCGGTGGCGCGTTCCAGGTCGTTGCCGGCGCCGGTCGTGATGCTGCCCATCGTGATCTCCTCGGCGATGCGGCCGCCGAGCAGGATCGCAATCTGATCTTCCAGATACTCACGCGAGTAGTTGTGCTTCTCGTCGATCGGCAACTGCATCGTCAAGCCCAGGGCCATGCCACGCGGGATGATGGTGACCTTGTGGATTGGATCGGCGTGCGGCAGCTTCACCGTCAGCAAGGCGTGACCGGCTTCGTGGATCGCCGTGACGCGCTTCTCGCTCTCGCTGATGATCATCGAGCGGCGCTCGGCGCCCATCAAGACCTTGTCCTTCGCAAACTCGAAGTCGAGCATGCGAACGACCTTTTGGTTGTAGCGTGCCGCGTTGAGAGCAGCTTCGTTGACCAGGTTTGCCAGGTCAGCGCCCGAGAAGCCCGAGGTCCCGCGCGCCAGCACCGCCACGTCCACATCGTCGGACAGCGGGATCTTCTTCGTGTGAACTGAGAGGATCCCCTCGCGTCCCTTCACGTCGGGGCGATTGACGACAATTCGGCGATCGAAACGGCCAGGTCGCAACAGCGCCGGATCCAGGACGTCGGGGCGGTTGGTCGCTGCGACGAGAATGACGCCCTCGTTCGACTCGAATCCATCCATCTCGACGAGCAACTGGTTCAGCGTCTGCTCGCGTTCGTCGTGCCCGCCGCCGAGGCCGGCGCCACGATGACGGCCCACTGCGTCGATTTCGTCGATGAAGACGATGCAGGGCGCGTTCTTCTTGCCTTGCTCGAACAGGTCGCGGACGCGCGAGGCGCCCACGCCGACGAACATCTCGACGAAGTCGGAGCCGCTGATCGAGAAGAAGGGGACGTTGGCTTCTCCCGCCACGGCGCGCGCGAGCAGGGTCTTACCGGTTCCCGGAGGGCCCATGAGCAGGACGCCCTTGGGAATCCGGCCACCCAACTTCTGGAACTTCTGGGGTTCGCGCAGGAAGTCGATAATTTCCTGCAACTCTTCCTTCGCCTCATCGACGCCGGCGACGTCCTTGAACGTCACCTTCTTCTGAGCACTCGAAGATAGCTTCGCCTTGCTCTTGCCAAACGAGAGCGCCTTGTTTCCGCCGCTCTGCATCTGACGCATGATGAAGACCCAGAACCCGATCATCAGCAAAATCGGCACCCAGGTGGAGAGAAGCGCGGTCCACGGGCTTGCGGTGGGTTCGCGCGCGGTCACCACGACGTTCCGTTCGAGCAATCGGTTCACGAGCCCCTCATACTGCGGGGGCGCGACGGTACGGAAGGTGTCGTTGGCTTTCGTGGTCCCGGAGATTTCGTTGCCGGTGATGGTGACCTGGGCGATCTGGCTGGTGTCGACCGCCATCATGAACTCGGTGAAAGTCAGCGATTTGGCGGCCGCCTGGAACTTGGTGGAGAAATTCCAGACCATGACCGCAATGACGGCCATAGCCATCCAAAACACCAAGCTCCGCATAGTCGAGTTCAAGAGCACCCTCCCGTCCGATTTTCCGACGGCGTGATTTCTGGGAACTAGCTTATAAGAGTATCACTTCGAAGCCTGTGCCCGTTGACTGATTACCGTGTCTCTCTTAGTAAGACCATCTTTCCGCGCCGAAGTTCCACCCGAGTCCCCGGAACATCCACTCCGGCCATCTCACCCGCCGCTACCTCGAGCGCAGCTTCGACATGGTCGAACCCAATTTCACGGTTCGGCGCTGCCAGACGCAATGCCGCCAGAACCACGCGTCGCCTCAGAGGGGGTGGTTCAGCCAATAATCCTGATACGTCAATTTCCAGACCGGTGTTGCCCTGTGCAATCAAGGCGTCGAACCGCCGGCTGCCGAGCTCATCGAGCCACTGACCATCTTCTCGGCCAATCGCGGCTGCGCGTGCAATGGCCGGGCCGGCGGCCGCCCCGGCCGCGAGGTCCAGCTCAGGCAAAACTCTGTGCCGAATGCGGTTGCGCGGATTGGCAAGATCCTCGTTCGTCTCGTCATCCACCCAGGACTGGCTCTTTGATTCGAGATAACGCCGAAGATCCGTTCGGCCCACATCCAGTAAGGGGCGGACCACGATTCCGCGCCGCGGATAAATCCCGCCCAGGCCGGTCAAACCAGCCCCCCGAATGAGCTTCAGGAGGAACGTTTCGGCCTGGTCGTCCCGGGTATGACCCACGACGATGCGATCGGCAGATGACGATTTGGCAACTCTGTGAAGAAAGTCGTATCGCAGCCGTCGGGCGGCGTCTTCAACCGAGAGTCGTTGGGTCTGGGCGTACGAGCCGACGTCAATCGACTCCACGACCATCGGAAGGCCGACGCGAGCGGCGAAATCGCGGCAGAACTGCTCGTCGCGTGCTGCCGTACAACGGAGACGATGATTCAGGTGTGCGAGAGACACGACCGTGAAGGCATCGTGATGCGCGAGCTCCTGGAGCAGGAGCACCAAGGCAACAGAGTCCGATCCGCCAGAGAGTCCAACGAGCAGCCGGCTACCGGCCGGGCAGAGCCCGTGCTTCTGGATCGTTCGGCGAATCTGGTGATGAAGAGCGCTCACGTGAATTCTGACCCGCCCTTCGACTCGCTGCGCTCGTTGCGTGGCGCGCCTGCCAACCGTAGCTCTCGAGTGGGCTCAAGCAGCCTACCTTCGCGTTTCGCGCTATGGTGGGCAACCTTCGCCTGCATCCGAGAGCGAAGGTTGGTGCCGGAGGGCGGACTCGAACCGCCGACCCCGCGCTTATGAGACGCGTGCTCTAACCGACTGAGCTACTCCGGCACGAACTTTCTATTATGACCCCCGCGATTAGGAAAATCACACCCGGTGTCATTTCCCGGTCTCGATGACGGCCGCAGCGATCAGCGGAATCAGGATCTCGTGGTGGCCAACGAGCGAAATGCCTCGCCCTTTGGTGCCGGCGACGGGCCGGCTCACCACGTTGGTATGCGGACGATACTGCCGTATGAAGTCGATGTTCACCGTCGTGAGACCGCCAAGCGGGATCCCCTGGTTCCGCGCCAGGGCAACGGCCTTGAGGAACACCTCCGGCAGAACGACGGCGGAGCCACAGTTCAAATACACGCCGTCCGACAGGCGGGCGACACACGACGTGAAGTACCGGAAATCCCGGAGACTGGCGGCCCCAATCGCCGCACCGGACGCGTCCCGGTGCATGTGGATGATGTCAGTGCCGATCGCCACGTGAACCGTGACGGGGATGCCCAGGCGATGCGCGGTGGCCATCAGACTGCGGTCGGTCCAGCGTGGGTTGGCTTCGGCCAGGTAGGCTGAAACCGTTTGACCCAGTCCCTGCTGCTTGATTTCTGCGTTGCGAATCACCTCGTTGAGAATTCGCCCGGTCTCCTCCGCCATCCCGAAGCGACCGGGACCGAGCGCCTCATCGACATCCTCAGACGTAGCACCCGACAGCGCGATCTCGAAGTCGTGGATGACGCCTGCGCCATTCATCGCCAGCGCAGAAACGTAGCCACGCTGCATCAAGTCGATCAGTACTGGCGATACGCCGGTCTTGATCACATGAGCGCCGATGCCCCAGATGATGCCGGCCTGCCGTTCACGCGCATCGACGATTGCGCGAACGACTCGGCGAATGTCCTCGCCTGCGAGGATGCCGGGCAACTTGTCGAACCACGCCTTGAACGATCCGCCTGGCTCGATTGGGCTGGCGAAATCTTCGGCGCGCGCCTTGCTTCGTCTGGATGACAGCGGGTACGTGCGCACGCCGGAGAGATCGAATTCTTCATAGCTGAATGCCATAGGAATAACTTAGCCTCAATTCCCAACTCCCGACTGGCCAACTCCCAAACCGCCCCCATAAACGGTACTTGGGAACTGGAATTGAGAATTAGGTTGGGAATTGGAATTTGGGAGTTGGGAGTTGACCCCGATCGTTCACGGCACAACCTGGGCGCCGACGAAAAGCTGAAACGGTGCCCAGTAGTACGGCTTACCGGTTGCGGTACCGCTGCGGATCATCTCGAGTTTCGCCGTGCGCAGCGCCTGGCTGGGCGAGGCCCCTGAAGCGAGGCCTGAGTACACACGTCCCATCAGCGCCGCGGTCGAACGATCATCGACGTCCCAGAGTCCCGCGATCACCCGGCGTGCGCCCGCCCTGAGGAACGCCCAAGCAAAACCAACCAGCCCCTCGCCGGCATAGGTGCGTTCCCCTGCGCTCCGGCAGGCAGAGATCGTCACCAGATCGGCCGACAGCGGGCGTTCGGCAACGTCACGGGCGTAGAGTTTGTAGCCGCCCGCGGGCGCGTTGTCGTCACGCGACAGGATCACGGCTGAATCGAGCGGGCTCTCCGCATTCGCTTCCGCGTGCGCCGTGAAGTGCACGATGCCGAACTTGCCTGGCTGCGATGCGAGGTATTGAGCCGGCGTGGCCTGGCTTGCCCGGTAAACCGAGGCACGGTCGCCGAACGCATCTGAAACAAACGTCATCTCCGCCGAGGCATATCGCAGCGACGGATACTTCGAATCGGCAGGCACGGGATCCCCGATGAGCAGCACGGATCGTTCGCTGGCGCTCGCCTTGAGCGGTTTCACCGTCAAGGCACCGAGTGACGGCGCAACCACGATCTCGACGTCCTCGATCCAGTAGTGCCGGCGCTCGCCGGGCGCCGGCAACGTCTCGAAGTTGAGCATGTTCAGCGCGCCATCGGGAACGATCACAACGCGCGCACCCTGAGGTATCGAGGTCGCCATCGGCTGCACCAGGCGTTGAAACAACATGTCGCCAGTCCCGCCTTGCGCAGCGACGGGATCGGCCAGTGACGTCACGATCGTGTTTCGATACCGATCAACCAGCGACTTGATATCTCCTGCATTCGTCTCGAGTGGGATCAATCGAATGCGATCGCCAGTCACGAGCCAGCCGTAGGATCGCGAGGATCCGATCCAATAGAAAAGGACGACGCTTCGCAACTCCTGCGCGACATGACGGAACACGGTCGCAGTCGGCCGCGGCGGCGCCGCCACACCATGGCGCTCGGCCAGCACGCGCGCGCGGATCGAGTCCGCTACCGTCAACGCTTCGTCGATCTCGCCGCGCTCAACGAGCACGTCGATGTAGCGCTCGTAGAAGCGAATGAGACGAGTCAGAAAAGACAGCCGGTAGTCGGTGTTCAGGAGCTCAGAGCGCGTGTGCTCGATCACATCGAGGGCGTTCCGGTAGTGTCGGGAGGCGGCGTTGAGATCGCCGGCGCTCACGTTCAGGTCGCCGAGCTCGGCGTGAGCCTCCCATGCAAGCGCGGGCGGTGTCGCGCTGTCAGCGAGCACCTCTTCGTAGAGCTTTCTCGCTTCGACTGTCTGCCCGCGCCCGGTCGCAATCTCGGCTCGGTGAAACGTGTTGTAGATGAAGGTTCGCGTCCCGGCGCGTTGGTTGAAATGCGTGGCCTCCCGATTCATGCGCTCGGCCTCGTCCCACTGGCCAAGCGAGGCATGAGCCGTCGTAAGATTGTCGGCCCAGCGCGCGGCATCCTCGACGAGACCTGCCGCAGTCGCCACGTCGAACGCCCGCTGCAGGTACGGGATCGCATCTGCATACGATCCATTCAGCAGGTACGTCGCACCGAGCACGCCCAGCGACTGTTCCAGGTAGACCCGTGGACCACGTTGCTCGTTGACCTCGACACTCCGGCGTTGGGCCGTTACCGCACGATCGAAGTCGCCGAGCCGCGCGTAGCACACTCCCGCGTTTCGCAGCGCGATCGCGTAGACCATGAGCCCGGACAGATCGGTCATGGACAACACGGCTTCGAAGAACGGCAGCGCGGCGTCATAACGGTCGCTGAGGAGGTACCCGTAACCGCGGTTCTGCAACGCGGTCGCCTCGCGAAATCGGTCGCCCCGACTCTTTGCGGCTGCCGCTGCAGCGGCCAAGGTCGTATCAGCCTCAGTCGTGCGGCCGCTGCGCAACAAGACCACTCCCTTGAGAATTTCTGCGTCGATCAACACGTCGTGCGCTGAGGAGTCCCTGGCCAGACGGGCAGACTCCTCGAACGCCGGGACCGCTTGCGAGAACTCACCTCGCACGTAATGTTGTTGACCCTTCAGATACCGCTGGCGGGCCCGGACCCATCCGTACTCGTTCGACTCCGGTACGTGATCATCGAGCGCTGGAAATGGGTCTGACAGTTGGCGATTGATGAGGCGAATCTCGTCTTGCAGGAGGCGGAACTTCCACATCCAGGGAGATCCGGCCTGTCGACTTGAAACACGCAGTCCCTGGTCCGCGCGCTGGCGCGCCCGGTCCAACTCACCCTGCAGAAGTTCCTTCGACCCGTTGTCGTAAAGCTCTTCGAGGTGTCGTTCTGTGCCCGAGCTGCAGGCGGCGAAGACCACGAGCAGCGCGGCGAGTCCCGCGAGCTTTCTACGGATAGGCGCTTCCATTCGTGTCAACGCCGCCGCCATCCGCCCAGCCACCTATTGGCGAGCCCATATCGAATCGCACCATGGTCAGGCGCCGCTCGGAACTTCCGACGAGCAGCTCCCCGAAAAAGATCTGACCGAAGTCAGGGACGGTAACGACGTGGCCGTCGATCTTCGAGCCCGGGTAGGGCTTACCTGTCCAGGCCATTTTCTCGACGATGGTCGTGTAGACGATGCCGTTTCGAACAATGAGACCGGCCCGGCGAGTCTGGCCCTTGACGGCGGCGTCCGTGAGGAAATGCTGGCCGAACTTCTCGATCACTTTCGGATCGTCGGCGGCCGCGGCCACCTTGGAGCGCGTGTCGTACTTCTGGAACAGGCTCACGTTCAGGGCAACGTCGAGCGCGAAGCCGCCGATCTCGACACCCTGAACCACGGATCCTTTGGCCGGAGAGATAGACGGTTCTCCGCTGCCTTTCGGACTCCGGCTCACCAGGGCGCCCCGGATTCGCCTGGCAGTGAAGAGCGGTTTCTGACCGACCGCAAGCTCGCGGATTTCAGCCGCAACGTTGGTGGTGGCGTTCAGCTCTTCCGACAGTCCCTTGTGATCGCTGACCTCTCTCGCCTTTTTCTCGTCGTCGTATAGACCCTCGGCAAAGGTCATTGCAGACCCGAAGCGAATGACGTCGCCGAACGAGCGGCCCTGGATCTGCGCCTGCGAGCGACCTCCTGACACGCCCAGCGAACTGGCGCCAGGCATGTCAACGACAACCGTCGTCGGACGATAGAACAGGCCACTCAGAGCGGATGCGTTGCCGCGAAACAGAAAACGCCTCGTAAGCTCCATAGGTAACTCGAGCGCCGCAGCGTGTGACGTGTGACGTAATGAGACTTTGCCTGGTTAGTTGCTGACGTCGAAGCTGTACTCTCCAAGCGGCGCACTCGACGATTCGGCATCTCGGACGATCAGCGTATGCCGGCCTGGACCAAGCTCATCTGCTGGGAGCAGCAGAAAGAGTGGAGCGCCCGACGGGGGGAGCGGCGTCCGGCCAGATAGTATCGTGTCGCCCGCCGCACCGAGAAGCTCATACCTCACATCCTTCGTCGATGGCGACATCACGTCAACGCCGAGCGTGACGAAACGCCGTCCCCGGACGTTGATCACCGGGAGCGCTCCTCGCGTCGCTTCACGCAACATGACGGGTGATAACGGCTGCGGCGAAACGGCTTGCCGGAGACCAGGAACGACGACGAGTGATTGATAACTCGCCGCCAGTGCGATCGTGGCTGCGACAGCCCACGGAAGAAGGATCAACGGCCGGCGCCAGGCGGGGCGTTTGTTGAATTCAATGACGTTCGAGTCTCGAGTGCTCCGCTCAATCGTCTTCGAATCAAGATTCCGGACGGAGC
>Ga0075431_100003292_pt1 | contig 15637 bp, 14 predicted proteins | sample RhiMetdeltSRZDD5_FD_75297 | JGI IMG/M metagenome (GOLD analysis project Ga0075431, IMG submission 75297) | Populus rhizosphere microbial communities from Tennessee, USA - Rhizosphere MetaG P. deltoides SRZDD5 | ecosystem: Host-associated > Plants > Roots > Rhizosphere > Soil | place: USA... | reverse complement strand
TCCAGGATTCTATTTGGCGAGCGACCGATTCTCCACCAGCCTGACGGCATCTCCAATGTTGTCACAATGCACTGTGGGCCAGCGATAATAACAGTGCCTGAAGGCACTCCGCGCACCGGCTCAGTGCGCCGAGGAACTTGAATGGATCGAGGAACACCGCCCAAATATGCAAAGCCTGGGGCAAAACCGTACATATAGACTCTGTATGTGGTCGATAAGTGTGCGGCTATCACTTCCTGGGTTGTGATACCCATTTGAGTAGCGACGGCGGATAGATCAGGAGCAACGGCGTCATCATAACAGACGAAGATCTCATGGTTTTGGGTCGCGGGTGCTGAATTGCATGGCACTTCCAGCAGGTCCCTTATGCGATCTTCGACGTCTTTGGGCTCGACTTCGCAGGGATCATAGCCGACGAGCAAGGCTGCATAGGATGGCACAGAGCTTGTTTGTCCCTTGAAAGGCTTTACGGTGAGCAAATGATCGAGCTTAAGCACCTGCTCGTGAATTGTACGCTCCACGTGATCTCCAAATTCGACTAGAATTCCCGCATCCCCGACAAATCGAATCCGTGGATAGAGGCTATCCATTTTCAATGAACGGTGCTTGCCGCGACAAATGGTGCAAATGCTATGCCCGCTTCAGAGAGTGCTTTCTTTAGTCTCTGGCCCATCGCAACTGCATGGGGACTATCACCATGAATGCAGATCGAGTCTGCCTGAAGTCTTACTTGAGTTCCTTCGATAGTTGGCATCGCACCTGAATCGAAGAAATGAAGAAGCCGGTTTACCGCCTTCTGTGGGTCGGTTATCATCGCTTCAGGATGATCGCGGGGCACCAGGCGGCCACGTGACGTGTAGGATCGATCCGCAAATATTTCGCTGTAGACCTCCATGCCACGTGCGCGGGCGACGCTTTCAAGTTCAGTTCCAGAGATTGCCAGAATCGCCAATCCTCCCAGAGCGGCAACGCCGTCAGCTATTGCTTCGGCAACGGCGCGGTCATCTGCCGCAAGATTTCCAAGTGCTCCATGAGGCTTGACATAACGAACCTGCGCATGAGCCAATGTACCAATAGCTATTAATGCGCCAATCTGGGCAATGCAAAACCGTTGTATTTCGGTTGGGCTGTAGGGTATTCGCCGGCGTCCAAAGCCTAGTAGATCCGGATAACCAGGGTGCGCGCCCACTATGACCCCGCGATCTCGCGCCATCGATATTGTCTTGAACATGTTGTCGGGATCGCTAGCGTGACCACCACACGCAATATTTGCGCTGGTGACAAGTGATAGCATCGTGGAATCATCACCCATCTTCCACGAGCCAAAACTCTCTCCCAAGTCAGAATTCAAATCTATAAGTCTCTTAGGAGATTTCATAAGTCTATTCCCGGAAAAGTAACGACTATGCCAAATAGTATCCATTCCCCGAGCGATCAGCTACTTCAGGCGCGACCATTAATCAACCGCGGTGCGGGCATGCGCCTGGAAGCGGCGGTCTCACCTATGCTGCCCGCTATAGGATGCTGCTAGAAACTCAGGGCTCGCCAGCGCGGCGGGATAAATGATTTCGACGAGTTAATCGACTTGGCAAATCGTGCCGCACTCGAGGGTCCCATCACCACATTCAAGGCTGTCGGGGCAGCTACCTTGAAAGCCTTTGGTGAGGCTCTTTATAGAAATGCATTTCAAATCCGGAGCAATCCAAACGCGGGTCGGCGGATCGGCTGACACTTGGCGTTCAGTTTCCATCGCAATTCCCCTCTTACGCTAATCACAAAGACCCGATGATTCCTCAGGAAGTTGCCCCAAAGTCAAGCAATATGCGTGACAGCCCGCCCTTCTCTGCTTCCACGGATCGTGCGCGATCGCCGGGAGGGTTCAATCAGAACAAGATTCCGAACGTGAGCCGGTATTTGAATTCTTCGGACGGGATCGCTGTTTCGCCCTTTGTTGACAGCCCAGCTATGCGCCGGGTTTTTCTATTCCGGCTCTGCCTGTTGGTTGAGCCGTCTTAGATTGGCAATTTGGTCTTCGCGCCATTTGGAATTTGAACTGAGGATTTCGATGCAAGCATCCACGCAACCATCGCAGATGAACACACTGGGACCGGCAATAAGTCTAGCGACCTCGCTTGCGCGCTTACCGCAGAACGAGCATTTCAACTTGTCATACCCCGGGAGGATTCGACCCATCATTGCCTTTCAACAGCTTAGTATTCCCAAACTCCGTTAAGGGCGCAAGGAACATCAATGGCTTGCAAAGACGATTCCCAAATCTAATCCTTGCAAATGCGACTGTTCCTCATCACTGGCGGAAGGGATGAGCTTCGCAAACACACACCTGGCGCCTTCGGCTATCTGCGGAGTGACAAGAGTTGCAAACCGCGAAACAAGGATTGCATTTATGCCTTCAGAGGACTGTTGCGCCGACGTTCACATCCGATCTTCTGGAAACGAGCGACTTCAAAGCGATCCGCTCGCGGTACATGAATTGGGGCGCCCGCCAGTCCCGTTCGTTCGATGATGACGTCGGGATGTTCCGCCCACATCGTCAATGCCATCCCGAGAGCGAAGGCGGCAAGGCCCAGCCATCGGGCGGGACCAAGGATGAGGCTTACCCACAATATTCCACCCGCCATGAGCAGCGCGCTCTCGGGCCCGTGCCGAGGGACGATCCATTTCGCGCCCGGAAGGGCGGCAGTCCAATCGGAGATGATCATCACGGCCTCGAGCCCTCGTTCCATCAGCTGAAAAACAGGCTGTTCCAGCCCCAAGAGCATCAGCAATGTGCCGATAAGAGCCGCGGGCATAACGATGGCACTGATCACTGGCAACGCAAGGAGATTGCCTATCAGGCCGTAAGGCGCAATGCGGTTGAAATGATATGCGGCAGCAGGGCCCGTGCAGATACTTGCGATGACGGTCGTTGTTGCAAGAGCAAACAAGGTGTGAAGGGCGCGCTTGGCGAGAACCATGATCCAGCCTTGTCCGGCCAGCCGGTTTAAGAGGCCGTCCTCGCGTCGCGGACGGCTTTCGAAGAAGCTTATGAGGCCGGTAACCGCCAGAAAACTCATTTGCACGCCGGGCTGCAGCACGGCGGCGGGATCCAGCAGCAGAACGATCAAGGCGGCAAGAGCGACATTCCTCAGGCTCAGGGCCGGCCGATCGGCCATGATGGACGCGAACATGATCGCCACCATGATGTAGGAACGCTGAGTGGGCACTTCCCCACCCGAGATCGCCAAATAGGCAAAGCCCGCCGCCAGTGCCCCTCCTGCTGACCATTTCTTGATGGGTGCGCGCAGGACGAGATCGGGTGAAAGAGCGAGAAGGGACCGCAGTATCCAGAAGAATCCGCCCGCGACGAGCGACATATGAAGACCAGAAATCGAGACGATGTGAGCGAGACCGGATGCTTGCAGACTGATCTGCGTTTCCTGAGGCAATGATGCCCGTTCACCGGTAATGAGGGCCACGGCGAGAAGACCGGTCTTCCCCGGAATGGCCGAGTGGATACGCTCCGCCATGGCGCGGCGCAAACCCTCCACGTGCCTCTTAGCTGCTAGCCAGACACCTCGCCGTCGATCGTCGCGATTGGTCCAGGGTGCGGTGGCATCGCCAGTGCCGCCAATTCCCTCGATCCATTGGCTTCTCGCGAAGTCATAGCCGCCGGGCATGATCGGTGACAGCAGCGGAAAGAGCCTCGCGTCTCCTTCGACGAAATCGCCGATGCGCAGTTCCCGCTGAGCGGGACTTGTGATCCGCAGCTTGCGCGGCACCTGGTCCAGGTCCAGCTCCGAAACGCTCGCGAGCCGCAAAAGAACCTTCATCTTCCGTCCAGGACCCCGGACGATTTCCTCGACCAGGCCGCTGACTCTCAGAACGTCCGTGGTCGCGGCAATGCTCGGACCGGTGAACAGCGCCACCTGGATCTTCGCCGCTCCAAACCCGAGGAGGACCATGCCAAGGAGCACTGGCAAGGCCGTGGGGCCCGCGCGAAACAAGCGGTGGGCGCAGATCCCCCCAAGCAGAAGAATGAATATCCCTGCCCCATATCCCGGCTCCCGGGGCAGGCTGAAGTAAACGCCGATGCCCGCTGCCATCGCCACGGGCAGCCACAGGAACAACCGGCCCTCGTTGTGGCGCGCAGCTTCCGAGAACCACGCCCCAATGGCAGCCAAACGCGAGGTCCGGCCGCACGCGCTTGCAAACTCCAACTCTGTGGCGACAGCCACCAGACCCCCCCGGTCTTTAATCTGCCTGGGCTCGTGTGCTAGACCCACGCGATCATCACACGCACATATTACGGAGACCGGCGTAGATGTCATCGCCCGTCATCACTCGATTCGCTCCTTCGCCCACTGGTTTCCTGCATATCGGTGGCGCCCGCACTGCTTTGTTCAACTGGTTGTTCGTAAAACACAACTCAGGCAGGATGCTCCTTCGGATCGAGGACACGGATCGCGAACGGTCGACGCCGGAAGCGGTGAAGGCGATCATCGACGGCCTTTCATGGCTCGGGCTCGGATGGGATGGGGAAGTCATTTCCCAGAATGCGAGGGCTCAGCGCCACAGCGAGGTGGCTCATGCGCTGCTCCGTTCAGGCCATGCCTATTATTGTTATTGCACGCCGCAGGAGCTCGAGGCCATGCGTGCCAAGGCGGCCGCGGAGGGTCGGCCGCATCGCTACGAGGGGACCTGGCGCGACCGCGATCCATCGTCGGCTCCTGGCGAGGTGAAACCGGTAATCCGCTTCAAGGCGCCGCTCGAAGGCGAAACGATCATCGATGACCAAGTTCAGGGACGCGTGCAGTTCGCCAACAAGGATCTCGACGACCTCATCATTCTCCGGTCGGACGGCTCACCGACCTATAATCTCTCCGTCGTCGTCGACGATCACGACATGGGAATCACGCATATTATCCGCGGTGTCGACCATCTAACCAACGCTGCTCGACAGACCCAGATCTATCGCGCGCTCGACTGGCCGGTGCCGAAGATGGCGCATATTCCGCTCATCCATGGTCCCGACGGCGCGAAGCTTTCGAAACGCCACGGGGCGCTCGGCGTCGATGCCTATCGGGCGATGGGCTATCTTCCGGAGGCCATGCGCAATTATCTCGCCCGGCTCGGCTGGAGTCATGGCGATGCTGAGATTTTCTCCACTGGGCAGATGATCGAGTGGTTCGGGCTTGAGAGCGTCGGCAGATCTCCCTCGCGTTTCGACTATGCCAAACTCGAAAACCTCAACAGCCACTATATTCGATCCATGGCCGATGAAGACTTGCTACAGGCGCTTATTGATTTCCTGCCGTTTGCGCCCAGTGGCAGCGAGCTTCTGCAGAAGTTCAACGCGCCCATGCGCGCCAAGCTGATCAAAGCGATGCCGGGTCTCAAGGAGCGCGCCAAGACCTTACTCGAGCTGAAGAATGCCGCCCACTTTATCTTCGAAGCGATCGAGCCCGACGACAAGGCAAAGGCGCTCCTCGATCCGGAAGGCATTGCCGTCTTGAAGGCCATCCGACCTGTATTGCAGGGGATTACGCACTGGAATGCAGCTTCCCTCGAGGCCGATGTGAAGGGATTTGCTGCCGCGTCCAATCTCAAACTCGGCCAGATTGCACAGCCGTTGCGCGCAGCGCTGACCGGAACCAATACCTCGCCTGGCATTTTTGACGTGATGAGCGTGCTGGAGAAGGACGAAACCCTGCAGCGTATCGGCAGATACACAGGCTGAGCATCGCAAGCGTGCCTGATTTTTGAGCAACTTCCGCATGATCGCCGCACTTGCGGTACTTGCGGCACCTATGCCAATCGAGTAGCCAATGCCGACCGTGGAACGGAGCCCCCGATGACCGAAGCCTCCAATGCCGCTCATCTGATCCTTGATAACAAGGATCATGTGCTTCCCGTGCACTCAGGCACATTGGGCCCAAACGTCATCGACATTTCCAACCTTTATGATGACGTGGGGGTGTTCACCTACGACCCAGCCTTCACCTCCACCGCTGCCTGCGACTCGAAAATCACCTTCATCGACGGCGAAGAAGGGGTGCTGCTGTACCGAGGCTATCCAATCGAGCAGCTCGCCGAATACGGCGACTTCCTCGAGACCTGCTATCTCCTCTATTACGGCCAACTGCCGAACCATGCGCAGCGAAAGGAATTCGAGGACGCGATCACGCACCACACCATGCTGCATGAGCAAATGGCCCGCTTGTACTCGGGCTTCCGCCGCGATGCGCATCCGATGGCGGTGATGGTAGGCACAGTCGGCGCCATGTCGGCCTTCTATCACGACTCGACCGACATTAACGATCCGCGCCAGCGCGAAATCGCCAGCCGCCGCATGATCGCCAAGCTGCCGACCATCGCCGCCATGGCCTACAAATATTCGATCGGCCAGCCCTTCATCTATCCCCGCAATGATCTTTCCTATGCGGCAAACTTCCTTCACATGAGTTTCGCTGTGCCCTGCGAGCCCTACAAGCCCAATCCGGTGCTCTCCCGGGCGATGGACCGAATCTTCATCCTTCACGCCGATCACGAGCAGAACGCGTCGACCTCCACGGTAAGGCTTGCTGGATCCTCCGGCGCCAATCCCTTCGCCTGCATCGCCGCTGGCATCGCCTGCCTATGGGGTCCGGCGCATGGCGGGGCCAATGAGGCCGCACTGAACATGCTGATGGAGATCGGTTCGCCCGAGAACATTTCGAAGTACATCGCGCGCGCCAAGGACAAGGACGATCCGTTCCGGCTGATGGGCTTCGGTCACCGCGTTTACAAAAACTATGATCCGCGCGCCAAGATCATGCAGAAAACGGCGCACGAGGTCTTGAACGAGCTCGGCGTCAAGGACGATCCCCTGTTCGCGGTGGCCCGCGAGCTCGAGCAGATCGCGCTTAAGGACGAGTACTTCATCGAGCGAAAACTTTATCCGAACATCGATTTCTATTCGGGCATCACGCTGCGGGCGCTGGGGTTCCCTACGTCCATGTTCACGGTTCTCTTCGCCCTCGCCCGCACGGTGGGCTGGATCGCACAGTGGAAAGAGATGATCGAGGATCCCGGTCACCGCATCGGCCGCCCAAGACAGCTTTATACGGGTGAGAAGCGGCGGGATTATGTGCCCATGAGCCGCCGCCGCGCAAAATAGGAACTTCGGCTCGTTACCCGAACTTGGGTGTTCAGCCTCAGCGCTTGTCGATCAGCATGGCGCCGATCTCGGCCTCCGCGAACTTGACCCCATCGACCTGAGCCTCGGCGCGGAAACGCCACACGGGCGGCCGCTTCTGTATGAGCGTCACGGGAAATTTCACGACATGCCCCGGCAGAACCGGCCGGCGGAAGCGCGCCTTGTCGATCGACATGAAGTAGACAAGATTGCCTTCTTTCCTTTCGCCCAGGTGACCGATGACCAGTGCCGCCGCTGTCTGAGCCATGGCCTCGATGAGCAGCACGCCCGGCATGATGGGGTTGCCCGGAAAATGGCCGGCGAAAAACGGCTCATTGATGGTGACGTTCTTGATGCCGATAGCCGATTGCTCGCCGTCCATTTCGACGATCCGGTCGATAAGCAGAAAGGGATAGCGATGCGGCAGGAGCGTCATGATCCGCCGAATGTCGGCCTCTGCGATTTCTACCTTGCTCGACCCACCCTCCATCCACACTCCCATATAAAAGCGGACGGCCAATGGCCGCCCGTAAAATCACTTCCCTCGATCAGAGCCCTAGAATCTTGTGGCTATGCCAAAGCGGAAATATTCGACTTCGTCATAGTCGGCCTTGAGGAAGGGATAGGCCACGTCCACCCGCAGCGGGCCGAAGGGTGATTCCCACGTCAGTCCGGCGCCGACGGAGGCGCGAAGTTCAGCCGTGTCATAAACATCGCATTTGGTCGCGTTCGGTCCCCCGATGCACTGCTTCCCAACACGTGGCGTAGCATCGCCCTCCGGCGCATCGAACAGCGTACCGAAGTCCGTGAAGACCGAGCCGGACACGCCGAATTCCTCGGGCAGGCCCACGGGGAAGGTCATCTCCACGGTTCCGATGGCATAGGTCTGCCCGCCGATGGCGTCTGTGTCGCCCTTGCCGGTGGTCACCTGTCTCTCCATACGAGGACCGATACCTGAGCGAGCAAATCCACGGAAGCTCTCACCTCCCTTAAAGAAGCGATCGAGGATCGGTACCTCCTCGCCGCCCCAACCCGTCATGTAACCCCCTGTCCCCTTGAGCTTCATGACGAAGCCTTCCATGAGCGGATAAAAGAAATAACCGGCCGCCTCCGTGCTGGCGTATCGGACATCGCCGCCGATACCCGCGAATTCGTTCATGCTTTGCAGCCGATAGCCCGAGGTCGGCTTCAGCGGATTGTCGAGCTGGTCATAAGTATAGTTCAAACCGAACATCGACTTGAGGCTTGTGCCCTCGGAATCGAGAATGGCGACCGAAACATCATTGTCCGGATTCACATCCACACTGCGATGAAGCAGGCTGTATTTTGTGCTGACCGTGGAATTTTCGTCCACCCGGAAACCGAGGCGCAGAGCGCCGCCATACTGCTGGGTCGAATAGGAGGATTCGTCCTCGAGATCGGTTCGCTGGAACACGCCGTCGAAGCCCGCCGAGATACGCCGACCAAGGAAGTAAGGCTCAGTGAAGGAGAAGTTCACCGACTGTCTCTTGAAGCTCAAATTGGTCGACAAAGCGACGTTTTGGCCGCGGCCAAGGAAGTTTCTCTCCTGAACCGTGATGGAACCGATCACCGTTTCCGCAGTAGAATAACCAGCCGAAAAGGCGATCGAGCCCGTTGACTTTTCCTGCACCTCGACGATCAGCACCACCTGATCGGCGCGGGATCCTGGCTCCTCGCGAATGTCGACCTTTTCGAAGAAATCGAGGGATGTCAGCCTGCGACGGGCGCGGTCGACGAGAATGCGGTTATAGGCATCGCCCTCGACCAGCCGGATTTCGCGCCGCAACACCTCATCCAGAGTGCGCACGTTGCCCCGAATGTCGATACGTTCGATATAAACACGCGGGCCTTCCTGGACGTTGTAGACGATATTGAGCCGTTGGTTGGCAGGGTCCCGCTCGATTGCAGGCTCGACCTTGGCGAAGGCGTAACCCGACTTGCCGGCTTCGAGCGTCAGCTCTTCCACCGTCTTGTCCACCATATTGGCGTTATAACGGCTGCCACTGTCGGTCTTGACGAGGCGGTTAAGGGCGTTGGGATCGAGTGTGGTGTTCCCCGTGTTCACCGCCACGGCCCCCACTTTATACTCGGGCCCCTCCTCCACTGCGAAGGTGATAAAGAAGCTTTCCCCGTCAGGAGCGAGTTCTGCCGTTGCGGAAACGACGTGGAAATCGGCGTAACCATTCTTCAGGTAGTACCGACGCAGCAGCTCCTTGTCGAACTCCAGGCGATCGGGATCATAATTGTCCGTCGTGGCGAAGAACTTCCACCAGCGTGACTCGGAGGTGGAAATGGCGCGGCGCAGCTGCGCATCGCTGAAAGCTTCGTTGCCGATGAAACTGATGCGCTCAATCTGCGTCGCCCCGCCTTCATGGATTTCGAATACAAGGTCGACGCGGTTTTGCGGCAGACGAATGACCTTTGGTTCCACGCGAGCCGAGAAGTGGCCGGAGCGGCGGTAAAGCGCGACGATGCGCTGCACGTCGCTTTGCACCTTGGCGCGAGTGAAGATCATTCTCTCGCGCAGCTCGACTTCCTTCGAAAGATTATCGTCCTTGATTTCCGAATTGCCTTCGAAATTCACCCGGTTGATGAGTGGGTTCTCTTCGACCCGGACGATGATGGTGGATCCGCGCGCGGAGACATCGACATCGGCGAAGAGCCCCGTCTGGAAGAGCGCCTTAACCGTTTCATCCATCGCCTCATCGGTGACGGGATCCCCCGGGGCGAGCTGCATGTAGGACAGAATGGTTTCGGTTTCGACCCGCTGATTGCCCTCAACCACAATGTTCCGGACAGACTGCGCCCAAGCTGAAGCTGCACCGAAGTGCAGGACGCCTGGGGCCAGCAGGACCAGCGCGAAGGTCAAAGTCGCCAATAGAACAAGCCGATATCGCATTAAAGCAGCCATTCCCCGCTAATGACGCGCCGACCAAGACTTCTACTCCCGCCTCTTCGAATCTTTACCGTTGTTTGCGGCCCATTGCAAACCAAGAATTTGCAAATTTTTCTTGCTGTTAGCCACGCTCAAACAGCGAGGCGAAAACCCGAGCCAGATCGTTCCATGTGGCAAAGAACATTAGGGCCAAAACCAGCGCAAATCCGACCCTAAAACCCCACTCCTGGGCATTGGGTCCAAGCGGCCTGCCGCGCACGACTTCCACCGCGTAATACAGCAGGTGACCTCCATCGAGCATGGGCACGGGAAAGAGATTGATGAGACCGATGCTGACGGACAGCATGGCGGCGATTCGCATCAGTTCATAGAAGCCAAGCTCCGCGGCTTTCCCGGATATCTGCGCAATCGCGAGCGGCCCGCCAAGCTGGCTGGCGTTCTCACGACCCGTGACGACGCGCTGGATGAAGTGCAGCGAGCCTTCAACGATGCGCCAGGTTTCAGTTGCCCCGAGCTCCAGCGCCTTGAGCGGTCCCTGTTTCTCATAGATGAGGCTGCTACCGCGTGGCCGCGAGACGCCCATGAGGCCGATTCGCACCTTGCCGCCGAAACCGTCCTCGATCTCGCGCGTCTCAGGTACGACACGGAAGTCGTGAAGGACGCCGCTTCGCTCGACCTGCACTGTCAGTGTTTCGCCCGCCCGAGGCATGACGATGCGTTGAATGTCATCGAATGAGTTGATCCAGCTGCCGTTGATTCTCTGGATGAGGTCCCCGGGCTTGATGCCGGCAGCCTCCGCCGGGCTTCCCGCCTGGACGGTGTCGACCCGCGGCTCGATGTGCGGCACGCCGACGATCATGAAGGAGATGGAGAAGATGACGATAGCCAGAATGAAGTTCGCCACAGGGCCGGCCGCGACGACGGAAGCTCGCTGGGCCACGCTCTTGGCGTAAAAGTTGCCCGGCGACAGCCTTGCCTTGGGATCGAGCGAAGACGCCTTGGGCAGGCTTGCCGCATTGGCGTCCCCCTCAAACTTCACATAGCCGCCAAGCGGCAGCCAGCCGATTTTCCAGCGCGTCCCATAGCGATCGGTGAAACCGGCGATCTCCCTGCCGAAGCCGATGGCGAAGGACTGAACCTTCACCCCATTCCAGCGGGCCACGATGAAATGTCCAAACTCATGCACGAAAACGATGATGGTCAGAACGAAGAGAAATGCCAGAGTATAGAAACCAAAAGTCGTCAAATGATCGGCCAGAGAATTCAACATATAGATCTCCTCGTCCCACCTTCCATCCTAAGTGATACCTGCAATGCTCGTGATTGGCGAACAGATTTTAAAGTGCAATTTGCTACCAAAGGAGAATTCCCGTTGCCGGAGCGGAAAAACCGCTCCGAAACCCGCCGATCAGCGCAGCAGCCATTGCCGCCGCCACGAGACCGTCAACCCGGTCGAGCATTCCGCCATGACCCGGAATGAGCGTGCTCGAATCCTTCACTCCCGCCTTGCGCTTGAGAGCTGATTCGAAGAAATCGCCGGCTTGCTCCACCACCGCAAGCAGCGCGCCCATCGCGGCGAGCCATGTGATGCTTTCGAGGCCGCTCGCCCATGCGAAAGCCACGCTGCACAAGATACCGCCGAGGATCGCCCCGCCAAGCCCCGCCCACGTCTTGCGCGGCGATATGGAGGGTAAAAGTTTGGGCCCGCCTATGGTGCGGCCGAAGAAATAAGCAAAGGTATCAGCTCCCCAGACAATGAAGAGAAGCCAATAAACGCTCAAAAGCCCATGGCTGGCGCTATTGCGCAGAAGAATGACGGACAATGCCGCAAGAGCAACATAAGGAATCCCCAGCACCGGCCATGGGCCGAGCCGCCCCACGATAGCAAGCTGATAAGCAAGGCTTGCGGCCCACAAGGCCGCTATGCACCAAAGTACTGCGGCCGTGCCCATCACCAAGGGCAAGAAAGCGGCAAGCCCCGCAGCTAAGACATGCAAAGCCAGTTGAACCGGCCGCGAGTCGTGGACGAGCTTCGTCCATTCTACCGCCATGAACACGGCCATGGATGCGACGAGACAAGCGTACCAAACGGATCCCGCCCAAGTTATGGCCAAAACGATGGGAATCAGAACAAGAGCGGACGCCGCTCGCACGCTCAAATCGCGCCATTTGGAAGAGTCCGCCGGAAGAGGTGCCGCGTCCTGCATGATCAGCCTGCCTGCACTCTGATTCCGCCGAAGCGACGGTCGCGCGAAAGATAGCTCTCGATCGCGCGCTCGAGCAACTCCTTGTCGAAATCCGGCCAATGCTCCTCGACGAAAATGAGTTCGGTGTAGGCGCACTGCCACAGAAGAAAATTCGAAAGCCGTTCCTCGCCGCTCGTGCGGATCAGGAGGTCCGGGTCCGGAATTCCCTTGGTATCGAGACTATCGGCGAACACCTGCGGGGTGATGTGCGCGGGGTCAAGCCTACCCTCGAGACAGGCTTGGGCCACGCTTTGGGCTGCACGCGTGATCTCCTGCCTGCTTCCATAATTGAACGCAACGACCAGCGTCATGCCGGTGTTGTTCCTCGTAAGCTTCTCACTTTCTTCCAGGAGAGAAACGATATCGGGCTCGAGGCCGCTCCTTTCACCGATGACCATGATGCGAACGCCCGCGCCATGGAGCTCGGCGACATCCCTGCGAATGAAGCGGCGGAGAATGTCGAGAAGATCATTGATCTCCTCCTTGGGCCTAGACCAGTTTTCGGAACTGAAAGAAAAAATCGTCAGAAACTCCACTCCAAGTTCGCCTGCTGCGCGGATGGTGCGGCGCAAGGCTTCGACCCCCTGCCGATGACCCGCGGAACGGGGCAGAAGCCGGTTCTTGGCCCAGCGTCCGTTGCCATCCATGATAAGCGCGATGTGGCGGGGAAAACGCCCCTGCTCCTTGCTCTCACGGATTGTCGATGGTGCTTGCTGGCTCATTGGCGGAAATCAAAAACAGGCTCAAACCTGCATGATTTCAACTTCCTTGTGCTGAAGAGCGGCATCGATCTCCTTAATCACCTGATCCGTAAGCCTCTGAACTTCGTCGTGCTTCTTGCGATGCTCGTCCTGTCCGATGATATGGTCCTTCTCCAGCTTTTTCAGATGTTCCATGCCGTCACGCCTGACGTTGCGCACGGCCACCCGCGCCTTCTCGGCATATTGATGAGCCACCTTGGTGAGTTCCTTGCGCCTGTCCTGGGACAGCTCGGGGATTCGGAGCCGGATTACCTGACCCTCGGTTTGAGGATTGAGCCCAAGGTTCGAACTCCGAATTGCCTTTTCCACCGCCGTTACCACGCTTCTGTCCCAGACCTGCACAGATAGAAGCCGAGGTTCCGGAACCGTGACATTCGCCACCTGGTTCATGGGCACCATCGAACCATAGGCTTCCACCGTGATCGGATCGAGCATGCTGGCGGATGCACGCCCGGTTCGCAGCCCCGAAAATTCGTGCTTCAACGCCTCGACAGCGCCATGCATGCGGCGCTGCAGTTCGCTCAAGTCAACTGGCTCTGCCATATGCGTTTCCCTTGTGTCTTAACCAGTTCAGGGACCGATGATCGAGAAACGGCCCTCGCCTTCCACCGCGCCCATCAGCGCCCCTGGTGATCTGATCGAGAACACGATTACCGGAATCTGACTGTTTCGTGCAAGCATGATGGCCGTTAGGTCCATCACTCCGGGGTCCTGCTTTACCACGTCATAATAGCACATGCGCCCGTAACAGCGGGCATCGGGACCGGCATTCGGATTGGCCGAACAAATGCCATTAACGCCCGTTGCCTTGAGCAGGGCGTCGCAGTTCATCTCGGCCGATCTGAGCGTCGCGGCCATATCAGCGGCGAAGATCACGATCTGGCCCTTTTTCCAGATGCCTCAGAGCTGTGCTCCGCGAATCTCGCAATGCCCGGCATGAAAATGGCTGATCGTACACGGACTTGCGCTCCAGCGGCCCTAAGCTTGCTCTCAGGGGCCAAGGCGTTCATCAATGTCGCGAACATCCCCATGTCGTCGACGCTCATTGCTGCCGCTCTCGCCCCCCGTCCGCTACATGTTCAATGGCCGGCGCGTGAATGTCGAACGCTTCGCTGCACATGAGCACCTCGCCGAGCAGCAGCCGCTTATGCCGGGAAACCATGCCGGGGGTCGTTTAACCTTAATCTGAGATCAGGCGGCGCCTGCAGCCTTTGCCACTTCCGAAGCGAAGTCGTCGGCCTGCTTCTCAATTCCCTCGCCCAGCTGAAAGCGCAGATAGCCTGTGATCTTTACGGGCGCGCCAACCTTGCTCTCGGCTTCCTTGATCGCCTGGGCCACCGATTTGGAGGCATCATGCACGAAAGCCTGTTCGAGGAGGCAGGCCTCCTTGGCATAGCTCTTGAGACCAGACTGTACGATCTTCTCCATGACATGGGCCGGCTTGCCTGCATTTTTTTCGGACAGTATCGCTTTCTCCCTCTCAAGCGTGGCGGCGGGGACGCCGGCGAGGTCGAGGGCAACTGGATTGGCTGCGGCGACATGCATGGCCAAGAGCCGGGCGAAATTCGCAAGCTCAGCGCTCGTTCCAGCGGACTCAATTCCGACGAGCACGCCGATCTTGCCGAGACCCGGTTTCACCTGGTTGTGAACATAACTGCCGATGGCCCCGCGGGACACATTGACGGTTCCGGTCCGCCTGAGGCTCATGTTCTCGCCAATGGTCGCCACCATCTCCGACACATGTTCGGCAACAGTGTTCCGCGTTCCCGGAAACTGCATGGCTCTCAGCGCCTCGACGGAACCATCCGCCTTTAGCGCAAGCTTTGCGATCTCAACCACCATGGATTGGAACTTCTCGTTTCTGGCGACGAAGTCCGTTTCGCTGTTGACTTCGACCACTGCGCCCTTGAGCCCGTCCACTGCTACTCCGATCAGGCCTTCCGCCGCCACGCGAGAGGCCTTCTTGGCCGCCTTGGACAGGCCTTTCGCGCGCAGCCAGTCAATCGCCGCCTCGAGATGGCCTTTGGTGGCGCTCAGCGCATTCTTGCAATCCATCATGCCCGCGCCGGTCTTTTCGCGAAGCTCCTTCACCAAACTCGCGCTGATCTCAGCCATATTCGTTCCTCTCAAACAAAACTCTAGTTCAGGCTCGAAGCTTCTGGGCTCGTTCGCGGGGCGGCTTGCCGGCCAGGAGGTCCCTCGCCTGCTCCACCCACTCCTCCCGCCCGATGCGACCTTTCAGCTTGAGTTTCTCGTCAAGCATCGCAATTCGCTCAGGGCTAAGCTCGGAAAGCTGCGCGATATTCTGAACGCCTTCGGCCTCAAGCTTCTTCCTCAACGAAGTCGTAATGCCATTGACGAGCGACAGATCTTCAGGAGCCTGTCCCGGTGCTTCGGTGGCGCGCAGTATTTCGCCAACCGGATTCTCAGACGCGCCGATGTCGAGCCCCGCCTGGCTCTGCGACAGGCTGATACCCTCGATCGCGGCGCGCGATACGAGTTCGCAATATAAGCCGATGGCCCGTCCCGCATCGTCATT
>Ga0075431_100003288_pt1 | contig 15649 bp, 16 predicted proteins | sample RhiMetdeltSRZDD5_FD_75297 | JGI IMG/M metagenome (GOLD analysis project Ga0075431, IMG submission 75297) | Populus rhizosphere microbial communities from Tennessee, USA - Rhizosphere MetaG P. deltoides SRZDD5 | ecosystem: Host-associated > Plants > Roots > Rhizosphere > Soil | place: USA... | reverse complement strand
GGACCATCGCTCGCCGCGCTGCCCCCTGATGGCGTCACGCAGACGGCCGTGCCGCGCGGCGGCTACCAGGTGCGGCCATCGTATCCGCACAACGCGCGGCGCCTCGGCATCCAGGGCACGACGCTGCTGAGCGTCTTCGTCGCCGCCGACGGGCGCGTGGCCGACGTCGTGGTCAAGCAATCGGCCGGGCACCCCGATCTGGATCAGGCCGCGGCCGACGCGATCAAGCGCTGGCGCTTCGAGCCGGGGCGGCGCGGCAGCGAAGCGGTCGCGATGTGGGTTCTCCTGCCGGTGGAATTCAGGCTGCGATAGGAGGCGCATGAGAGGCATCATCATGGCCGGGATCGCGCTCGCGATGGCGCTGCCGGCCGCGGCCCAGCCGCCGCCGCCCGACCCGCAACCGACGCTCCCGCCCGTCGTCGTCGAAGGCGCGCGGGTGCCGGTGGACCGGACAGCACCCGAAGCCGAGGCGCGCGAGGAGATTCGCCGCGTGCCCGGCGGCGTCGATGTCGTCGGAGAGCAGCAGATCAAGGACTCCCGGGCGTCGAACCTCCAGGACGTCCTCGAGATGGTGCCGGGCGTCTGGATCCGTCCGCGAGCTGGCGCTGCCGACGAGAGCCAGCTGTCGATTCGCGGCTCGGGCCTCCGCAACAACTTTCACCTGCGCGGCGTCAACGTCCTGCTCGACGGCTTCCCCTACGGCAATGCCGACGGCTTTTCCGACTTCGAGTCGCTCGAGCTGCTCGACACCAAGCGCATCGAGGTCTACAAGGGCGCCAACGCGCTGCGGTTCGGCGGCAACACGCTCGGGGGTGCCCTCAACCTCGTCACCAAGACCGGGCATGCCGCCGGACTGCTCGAGGCGCGGAGCGAGGCCGGCTCGTTCGGCTTCTTCAAGAACCACCTGGCCACCGGCCAGGTGTACGGGCCGCTCGATTTCTACCTGGGCCTGACCGCGGTGGACCTCGACGGCTACCGCGAGCATGCCGATCAGGTGCGGCGTCGCGTCTATTCGAGCTCGGGCTATCGCCTGCCCGGCGGCACGACGGTGCGGCTCGACCTGAACTACGTCCGTAGCGAAGAGAATCTGCCGGGCGCGCTCACCAAGCGCGAGCTCGATCGTACGCCGCGGCGGGCCGACCCCGCCAATGTCGGCTTGCGGCTGGACGCCGCGCGCGATTACGACTACACGCGAGGCGCGCTCACCGTCCGGACGCCGCTCACCGAGACGCAGACGCTCGAGTGGGGCACGCAGCTGAACTACCAGGATCTGCACCACCCGCTGGCGTTCGCCGTCATCGACGACACGACGTACTCGTATTCGACGGAGCTGCGCTGGATCAACACCGCGCCGCTCCTCGAGCGCGGCCACCGGCTGACGGCGGGCCTGCAGTACTTCGGCACCCGGCAGATCGATACCAATTTCACGAACGTGGCGGGCACGCCGGCCGCGCTCACGAAGAACCAGCTGAACATCGCGAGCACCGTCGGACTCTACGCGGAGGATCAGCTCGACGTGACGCCGGCGGTGACGGGCGTGCTCGGCGGGCGTCTGCAGTATTCGATCCGCGAGGTCCGCGACCGGTTCCTCCGCGATGGCCCCGGCGACCTCGACGCCAACGACTCCGATTCCGTCGACTTCCTCGCCTTCTCCCCGCGCGCGGGCTTCATCTGGCGCGTGGGACGGACGGCGCAGGTCTACGGCAATGCCAGCCACTCGTACGAGCCGCCGCTTCTCCTCGAGCTCACGGCGCCCGGGCAGCTGCAGGGCAGCCTGAGCGAGCTGGCCGCGCAGAAGGCCTGGCAGTTCGAGCTCGGCACGCGCGGCGACCTCGGCAAGCGCCTGGGCTGGGATCTCTCGATCTACGACATCGAGCTCTGGGACGAGATCCAGAACGTCAACGTGACGCCGTTCCCCGGCGCGGCGTTCACGATTCCGCGGTTCCGCAACATCGATCGCTCCCGCCACACCGGCATCGAGGCAGGCGTCGATCTGCTGCTGATCGAGGATCTCGCGCGCCGGATCGGGCTCGGGTCGGCCGGCGACGCGCTGCGGGCGCGCGCGGCGTATACCTTCTCGCGGTTCGTCTTCGTCGACGACGCCAGCTTCGGCAACAACGACCTGCCCGGGGCGCCACGGCACTTCATCCGGGCCGAGCTCCGCTACGATCACGCGTCCGGCCTGTGGGTGGCGCCAAACTTCGAGACGGTGCCACGTGGCTACTACGTCAACAGCGAGAACGACGCACGGACCGACGCCTACACGACCTTCGGCACGCGGCTCGGGTACACCTACAAGCCATGGCAGCTGAGCGCGTTCTTCGAGGGCCGCAACCTGAGCAACGTCACCTACGCCTCGTCGGTGGTCGTCGACGCGGCGAACCGGCGCTTCTTCGAGCCGGCCGACGCGCGCGCCTTCTACGGCGGTCTCGAATGGAGGTTCCGATGAAACACGCGCTCGTCGGGCTGGCGCCGGCGGCTGCGCTGATGGCCGCGCTCGCCACCGCGGCGCCGGCGCCGCGGCTCGAAATCACGCACGCCGCGCGGGGCCACCAGGTCTCCATCTCGGGCGCCACCGTGGCCGTCGCTCCGGAGGGCGTGCCGGTCGTCGCGTGGGTGGTCCAGGAGGGCAGCGACAACGTCCTCTACGCGGCGAGACCCGGCGACGGCACGCCGGTCCGGGTCAATCCTGCGGCAACGTCCGTCGACTCGCTGCACCAGGCGCCAGGCCTCGTCGCGGGACCGCAGGGCGAGCTCTATCTGACCTGGTCCTCGCGGCGCCCCGTCCCGACCGGCGGCCTCTTCGCGTCCGATCTCCGGCTGTCACGCTCGCTCGACGGCGGCAAGACGTGGGACGGCCACGTGCGCGTCAACGAGGACACGCCGACCTCCCATTCGTTCGAGGGCCTCGCCGTCACCCCGGACGGAACGGTGATCGTGGCGTGGATCGAGACGCGCGACGGCAAGGCCGCGACCTTCGTCGCCCGCGTCGGCGAGCGCGGAACGCGTGTGGGCGACGCCATGCGCCTGGACACCGGCGAGACATGTGTCTGCTGCCGTGTCGACGTCGCCGCCGGGCCGGGCGAGCGTGTGTCGGTGCTGTGGCGGAAGGTCTTCGCCGACAGCGTCAGGGACATGGTGCTGGCCTCCTCGCGCGACGGCGGTCGCACATTCGCGCCGCCGGCGCAGGTCCATGCCGATGGGTGGAAGATCGCGGCGTGCCCGCACCGCGGCGGCAGCGTCGCCACCGACGCCCGCGGCCGCCTCTACACCGTCTGGTACACGGAAGGCACGGAGGGTCGTCCCGACTTGCTCTTCGCGACGTCGGCGGACGGACGCCGGTTCTCGACGCCGCGGCGACTGCACACGGCGCCGGGCTCGATCCCCGATCAGGCGCGCCTGGCCGTCGACGCGAGCGGGCGCGGAGTCGTTGTGTGGGAAGATCTCACCGCGGTGCGACGCCGGGTCGTGATGCGAACGACGCTCGACGGCGGTCGGACGCTGAGCCCGCCACAGACCCTGACGGAGGCGGTGAAGGCGTTCGCCCCGGATGTCGTCACCGCTCCGGGTGGCTTCCTGATCGTGTGGCACGAAGAGCAGTTTCCATCGATCAACACTGTCCTGCATTCATTGAAGTTACAGGAGGCTCGGTGAGACTGCACACGAAGATCACTGCCGCCGTCGTAGGCGTCGCCGCGTCGGCGGTTGCGATGACCGCCGTCGCCCAGCACAGCGGCCACGGGTCGACACCGGCGCCGCCGGCGCCCACCACGGGCAAGCAGGCGGTGCCGATCTCGATGGACGAGCTTCACCGCCATGGCGGCGTGCCGCGTGGCTGGAAATTCACGCTGCCGGCCGGCGATCCGAAGGCCGGTCGCGAGGTGTTCGGAAAGCTGGAGTGCTACAAATGCCACGAGGTGAAGCCCGACTTTCCGCGGGGCGAGCGCGGCGCCGGGGACGTCGGTCCGGAGCTGACGGGAATGGGCGGGCACCATCCCGCCGAGTACTTCGCGCAGTCGATCGTCGATCCGAACGCCGTCATCCTGGCCGGCACGGGCTACGTGGGCGCCGATGGGCGCTCCGTGATGCCGGACTATCGCGACAGCGTCACCTTCACCGAGCTGGTGGACCTCGTGGCCTACCTCAAGAGCCTCGGCGGCGGAGCACATGCCACCCACGGCGCCGCGCCCCTGCGCGAGCAGACCGCGGGCCCCTACCGGCTGCGCGTCGAGTACCGCGCCGCCGACGGACACGCGCACCACGCCGGCACGGCCGGCGCGGCCGGACACCTGATGGCGTTCATCTCGGACACCACCACCGGCGAGCCGGTCCCCTACTTGCCGGTCAGCGCCGTCATCACCGCCGGCAAGGGTTCGTCGCGCACCGTGCGGCTCATGCCGATGGTGAGCGATGACGGCTTTCATTACGGAGCCGACGTGACGGTACCGCCGGGGACGACGAGGCTGACGCTGAACGTCGGCCGCGCCGTGATCAAGACAGCCGGCGCGGCGGCGGGGCGCTTCGGAAAGCCGGTGACGGTGAGCTTCCACTGGGGTGAGTGAGCTCGGGCTGCTGGCCCGCTGGGTTCATCTGGCGGCGTCGATCCTTCTCGTCGGCGGCGCGGGCCTGCTGGTCGTCGCCGGCCATTCCGACCGCCCCACCGCGGTGTGCTGGCAGGCGCGCGTCACCCGGCTGGCCGGGGCTCTGGTACTCGTCGCGGTGACGGCCGGTCTTCTCGCGCTGGCGCAGCAGACGGCGAGCCTCGAGCAGCGGCCGGCGGCGGCGCTGGAGCTCTCGGCGCTGCGGCGCGTGGCGCTCGAGACGCAGGCCGGAATCGTGTGGACGGTGCGGCAGAGCCTGCTGCTGCTGCTCGGCGCCTTTCTCCTCATGCGCGCCGACCTTGCCGCGCGGACCGACTGGACCGCGGCGCGCGTGTACGCGCTCGTCCTCGGCGGCGCCGCGCTGGCGCCGCTGGCCGCGGCCGGCCACGCCGCCGCCGTGGAGCCCGGCACGGCCACGGCCATCGCCGTCGATGTCGTTCATCTCCTCGGAGCCGGCCTGTGGGCGGGCGCACTTCCGGCGCTCGCACTGCTCCTCGGCATGGCGTCGACGCAGGCGGGCGCCGACGCGCGGCCATACGCCGTGCTCACGACCCGACGGTTCTCGCGAGCGGCGCTCGTGCTGATGCTCGGGCTGGCGCTGAGCGGCACGGTGGCCGCGCTGAGCCATGTGGGCTCCGTCGCCGCGCTGGTCGGCACGCCGTACGGGCGACTCTTGCTGCTCAAGCTCGCGCTGGTCGTCCCGATCGTGGCCCTCGCCGCGGCGAACCGTCGCCTGGTGCCCGCGCTCTCGGGCGAAGCCGTGGCCGTCGGGTATCCAGCCATGCGGCGCTTGCGGCTCTTCGTCGGCGTGGAGACCGTGCTCGCGCTGGCGGTCCTGGTCGTGGTCGCGGTCATGGCCGTGACGGCGCCCGCCCGACACGAGCAGCCGGTGTGGCCGTTTTCCTTCCGGCTCGCGTGGGACGCCGTGGCCGGCACGCCCGAGGCGCGGCCGTTCGTGCTCATCGGCAGCCAGCTGGCGGTGATCGGCGTCGCCGCGGCCATCGCCTCGCGACTCTTGCTCCGCGCCCGGCGCACCGCGGTGCTGGCCGGCGGCGGCGTCGTGGTGCTGGCCGGCCTCGCCATGGCGCTCCCACCCCTGGCCACCGACGCCTATCCCACGACCTACCACCGGCCGGCCGTGCCGTACCACGCCAGCTCCATCGCCGCGGGCGCGCTCGCCTACCGCGAGCACTGCGCCTCCTGTCATGGTCCGAGCGGGGCCGGCAACGGCCCGGCCGGCGCCGCACTGTCGCCACCGCCGTCCGACCTGCGCGCCCACCACGCGGCGCTGCACACCGCCGGCGATCTCTTCTGGTGGATCACGCATGGCCGGCGACAGATGCCTGCCTTCGGCGAGCGGCTCGACGTCGACCAGCGCTGGGACCTCGTCAACTTCATCCGGGCGCTCGGAGCGATGGACACGGCGCGGGCGCTGACACCGGCCGTCGAGCCCGGTCGACCGCTCGTCGTGGCGCCGGACTTCGTGTTCGCGGTCGGCCCGACGCCGCCGCGCGCGCTCAAGGATTACCGCGGGCGGCGCAGCGTGCTGGTGGTCCTCTACACCCTGCCCGGCTCGCGGGCGCGGCTGGCGGCGCTGGCCGAGCGGTACGATGCGCTGGTGGCGCTCGGCCTCGAGGTCATCGCCGTGCCGACCGACGCCGCCGTCGACGCCATCAAGCGGCTCGGCGCCGAGCCGCGCATCCTGTTCCCCGTCGTCACCGACGGCGCCGCCGACATCGTGGCCACTTACGGGCTCTTCGCGCGCGGGCCGCACGCCGAGTTCGTCGTCGATCGCCAGGGCTACCTGCGCGCCGTCGACACGCGCGTGCTGGAGACCGACACGCTGATCGCGAATGCCGGGACGCTGAGCCGCGAGCGCATCGTCGCCGCCCCGCCCGCCGCGCACGTGCACTGATGCGCGTCTGGCGGGTGGTGATCCTGCTCGTCCTCGCGCTGCTCGTCGGCGTCGGCTGGGGCTATCTCTGGTGGGGCCGCCACGTGACACGACTGACGGGCGAGCTCGCCGAGGCCCGGGGGGCCGTCGGCGGGCCGCGCGAGTACCGCGCCGAGGGTGTCGTGCGCGCCGTGCTGCCGGACATCGACGTCATCGTCATCACGCACGAGGAGATCCCGGGGTACATGCCCTCGATGACCATGGGCTTTCGCGCGACGTCGCCGAAGATATACGAGAGGCTCGATGTCGGAGACGCGGTACGATTTACGCTGCGGGGGACGCCGCCGAACCTGGCCGTCGTGGCCGTCGAGAAGCTCACCGCTCAGTGAGGAGGAGTCGCGCGTGACGTGGAGTCGGATGCTCGTCGCCGCCCTGGTCCTGGCTGCGGCCGCGCCTGCCTCGGGCGCGACGCTACTCATCAGCAACACGAAGTCCGAGTCGGCCTCGGTCATCGACACCGAGACGCTGGAGGTGGTCGGGGTCATCCCGCTCGGCAAGGGCAAGCCGAACCGCATCGTCTTCCACCCGGACGGCAAGCTCGCCTGGGTCGTGTACGACAAGAGTCACGACCTGGGCATCATCGACGTGGACGGCCGGCGGCTGGTGAAGCGTCTCCGGATCGGCGGCAACCCGTATAACCTCGCCTTCACGCCCGACGGCAGTCATCTCGTCGTGCTCGACTGGGCCAGCGACATCAGCACCGACGAGGTCATCTTCTACGACCTCAAGGCGGAGAGGATCGACTGGCGCGTGGAGGTGTCGACGTGGCCGGCCCACGCGATCTTCTCGCGCGACGGCAAGCTGCTCTACGTCTCGGGCGAGACGGCCGGCGACCTGACCGTCATCGACGTGACGAAGCGGGAGACGGTGGCCCGTATCGTCCACGGCGGCGGCGATGCCATGGGCCTCGCGCTGAGCCCCGACGGCCGCGTGCTCTACGCGGCGGCCGGCGAGAACAAGGCCGTCATCAAGATCGACACCGCGACCAACAAGGAGATCTCGCGCATCAAGCTGCCGGGCATCGTGCACGAGGCCACCCTCACCGCCGACGGCAAGTTCATGTACACGACGCTGCGCAAGAACAACCGGGTGGTGGTCGTGCGAACGGCCGACGACAAGATCGTGGCCAGCATTCCCCAGAAGGGCTTCCCCGATCTCGTCACCATGGAGCCGACCGGCCGCTACGCGCTGGTGACCAACCGCTACGCGGATCACGTCTCCGTCATCGACCTGGCGACGCACACGCAGGTGCGCTCGATTCCGGTCGGCAAGGCGCCCCACGGGATGGCGCTCCGCCCGAGGTAAGGATGCGGTTGTCGAGACGCGCCACGGCTTCGCCGGGGCGCGCCGAGCGCTGGGGGGTGGGGGGGACCATTTCGGGGTCCCTCACGTTGATAGCCGGGGCCATTTCGCGCCCCCCCATGGCATGGGCCGATCACCCCGGGGCGCTGCGTAGCGAGGGCTGGACGCCCCTTACCGCGGCGCTCGTGTTCGGGGGGCTCGCGCTCCTCGCGGGCATGGTGGTCATCGTCATCGTGACCCTCCTCACCCGCCGGGACGACAAGTCATCGTGAAAGGCGTCCTCCATCCGCGCGGCATGCTCATCCTCACCGCGGCCTGCTTCGTCGCCATGACGGTGGCGGTGCTCCTGGCCGGCGCTCATCCGGCCGACGGCGCCGCCCGCGACGGCTTGCTCGCGCTGAACACGCCGGCGGTGGTGGCGATCATGCGCGTGATCACCGTGCTCGGCCACGCGTGGTTCCTGGTACCGGCGACGGCGGTGCTGCTGGGCATCTTCGCGGAGGCGCGCGCCCGCTGGTGGATCTGGGTGGGCGCGATCCTGCTGGCACCGATCGCCGAAAGCGGCCTCAAGGTCCTGATCGGCCGCCCGCGTCCGTTCGATACCTCGTTCGGGTTCCCGAGCGGACACGCGACCGCGGCCGCCACGTTCTTCGGCGCCGTGATCTACCTGGCCGGCGCCCTGCCGCCTCCCGCGCGCACGTGGGTGCGGGCTCTGGCTGGGCTCGCCATCATCCTGGTCGGGCTGTCGCGGGTCATGCTGCGCGCCCACTGGCCGTCCGACGTCATCGGCGGCGTGGCGCTCGGTCTCGCGCTCGCCTCAGCGGCCGCGCTGCTCGGCCGGCCCCCGCGCCACGCCGACGCCTGAGCGGGTGCCGTTGCGGGACGCGCGCCGAGCGGGCGCCAGCGTCTCCGCCTCCCCGACGGCGGCGCGCAAGGTCTTGAGCAGCGCGAGCGCCTCGGCGCTCAGCGGCCGCTGCCGTGGATGGATCACGTCGAGGCTCCGGCTCAGCGCCTCCGCGTCGGCGATCTCCACGGCCACCAGGCTCCGGCGCCGGATCTCGTGCACGACGGCCAGGTGCGGCAGGAACGCCAGCCCCATGCCCCGCTCCACCATCCGCTTGGCCGTCTCGATCGTCTCGACCTCCAGGACGACGTTCGGCACCAGGCCGGCGCGGCGGAAGAGACCGTGCGTCAGCGTCCAGTCGCTGGAGCCGCGATCGAAGAAGATCAGCGGCTGGCTCGCGATGTCCTCCAGCCGCGCGCGGCGCGTGCGCGCCAGCGGCGACTCCGGCCGTGCCACCAGGACCAGCGGGTCGTCGCGCAGGCTGAGCGTCTCCACGCCGGGATGGTGGAGCGAGCGCGCCAGCCCGATCTCCGCCTGACCGGTCAGCACCATCTCCAGCACTTCCTTCGAGTGTCCCGAGCGGACGGTGATCATGACCTTGGGATGAGACGCCTGGAAGCGCTTGAGCACGTCGGGCAGGACGTAGGTGCAGATCGATAACGCGGCCGCGATCTGGATGGCGCTGCCGCTGGCCGGGCGCAGATCGTGGACGGCCTGACGAGCCGAGGCCACGGCGTGCAGGAGCTGCTCGGCGTGGGGCCGGAAGGCGCGGCCGGCCGCCGACAGGGCCAGCCCCGTCTTGCTGCGGACGAAGAGCGGCACGCCGAGGGAGCCCTCGAGGGCGCGGATGCGCGCGCTGATGGCGGGCTGGGTCACTCGCAGGGCGTCGGCGGCGCGACGGAACCCGCCGAACGTCCCCACCGCGAGGAAGGCCTCGACCTGTCCGATCTCCACCGATTCACCTCGCTTATGAGCTGACCTGCCGCGATACGTCCTGATTATAGCCTCTGTGAAAGATCTTTCCGATCACGAAAGTTTATCGCCCCGATAAAAACAATGCGTTTGCCGCGCCCGCTCCTCGTCGGCACAGTGACTGCAGTAGCAGGGGCCAACACTTCACGGGGAGGTTCGCGATGGGCGGTCGATGCGGCTGCGGCGAGACGGTACCAACCCTGCTGGCGTGCTTCGTGTGCGGAACGAGCACGTGCGCGACCTGCGCGATCCATCTCGAGTCCGCGGCCTATTGCAGCGCCTGCGCCGGGTCGCTGCTCGATGCCCCGGCCGTTCGCGCCACCACCCCGTTCGATCTGCACTGAGGAGGAGAGCATCCATGGGAACGGCCTGTCATTGCGGTATGACGCTCGAGCACGGTGGCCCCCGCGCGGGTTGCGCGGAATGCGGCACCGAGGTGTGCGCCAGCTGCCGCCTCGAATTCGACAGCGCGACCTTTTGCCGGTGGTGCGCGACCACCAATGCGCTGGCCAGACCGGCCTAGCCGGGCCGTCAAGGAGAGAACTCGTATGGAGAGCAAGGGCGCCGCATTTCGTCGGCTTCTCACCCGGGAGCCACACGTGTTCACGGGCGGCGTGTACTCGCCGCTGGACGCACAGATCGCCGAGCGCGTCGGCATGAAGGCGATCTACCTGAGCGGCTACTCCGTGGCCATGGCCAACGGGTGGCCGGACATGGGCTTCTTGACCCAGACCGAGGTCGCGCGCACGGCGCACATGGTCGCGAGCGCGGTCGACATCCCGGTCATCGCCGACGCCGACGACGGCTACGGCAACGCGCTCTCCACCATGCGCACCGTCCAGGAGATGATCAAGACGGGCGTGGCCGGCATCCACCTGGAGGACCAGCGCTTCCCGAAGCGCTGCGGCCACATCGCGGGCAAGACGCTGGTCAGCCGCGAGGAGGCGCTCGGCAAGTACCGGGCGGCCATCGACGTGCGTGACCGTCTGGACCCTGACTTCTTCATCATCGCCCGCACCGACGCCTACGGCGCGGTCGGGGGGAGCATGCAGGAGGCGATCGACCGCGGCCGCATGTACGCCGACGCCGGCGTCGACTCCGTGTGGGCGGAGCTGTCGAACTCCTCGCGCGAGCCGGCCATCGAGTTCGCCGAGGCCATGCGCAAGAGCCACCCGCAGCTGCCGCTGTCCTTCAACTACTCGTCGTCGTTCAAGTGGTCGAGCGACTCGAACCCGCTCACCTTCAAGGAGCTGGGCGAGCTCGGCTACAAGTTCATCTTCATCACCCTCTTCGCCGCCCACGCCGGCATGTACGCCACGTGGAACGCGATGGAGGAGCTGGTGAAGGACCAGGAGCAGGCCCAGTGGCGGCTGGAGAAGACGAAGGCCGGCCACCCGACCGAGAGCCATCACGTGATGGCGCGGGTCTCGCACTTCCAGGAGCTGGAGAAGAAGTACATCCCCGGCACGGAAGATCGGATCAAGAGCTCGCACGGCTTCGACGACAAGCGAATGCATTAAAACCACCTCGGAGGGGGGCTTCGCCCCCTTCTGAGAGTCGGAGGGGGCCTCGACGGCCCCCTCCGATGCCTCCCCCCCAGAACCGATTGCGCCGGCAAAGCCGGCGCTCGAACGGCAAATCCGCTCGCGTCGCGTCGCGTAGAATGGCGGGGCGATGGACTTTCGCTATGTCGTTTGCGACGTGTTTACTGACAAGCCGCTCACCGGGAACCAGCTCGCGGTCTTTACCGATGCTCGCGCGATGCCCGAGGCACTTCTCCCGCTGCTCGCCAGGGAGATGAATCTCTCGGAGACGGTGTTCGTGTTTCCGGCGATGGCGGGGGGGCATGCGCGGATCCGCATCTTCACGCCGGGGCGGGAGCTGCCGTTTGCGGGGCATCCGGTGCTGGGATCGGCGTTCGTCCTCGGCGGTCCCCTGCAGCTGGAGACCATCGTGCTGGAGACCGGGATCGGGCTGGTGCCGGTGGCGCTACAGCGCGAGGGGCCGCGGATCATCTTCGGGCGCATGACACAGCCGATTCCGAAGGTCGAGGCGGTGGCCGAGACGGACGCGATCCTCGCGGCCCTCGGCGGCGTGAAGCCGGTGCTGCCGGTGGAGCGCTACGTGAACGGGCCGCGTCACGTGATGGTGAACGTCGATGCGCCCGAGCAGGTCGCGCGGCTCACACCGGACTTCGCGGCGCTCGCCCGCGCCACGGGTGATGGGGTCTCCTGCTTCGCCGGGAGCGGGACGCGCTGGAAGACGCGGATGTTCGCGCCTGGCCATGGCATCAACGAGGATCCGGCGACGGGCTCGGCGGCGGGGCCGCTCGCCTGCCATCTCCTCCGTCATGGGCGCCTCGCGTCGGGCGAGGAGATCGAGATCGCGCAGGGCGTGGAGATCGGGCGGCCGTCGACACTCTACGCGCGCGCAACGGGGACGCGCGACTCGATCGCCGGCGTGGAGGTCGGAGGCAGCGCCGTCGCCGTCGCGCGCGGGGAGTTCCGGCTGCCGACATGAGCGCCGACCGCGCGGCCACGCGACGTGCGCTGCTCGATGCCGTCGAGCGGGTACGGCCCGCCGTGTCCGGGGGCGCCGACGAAGCCGAGCGGCTGCGCACCCTGCCAGCGTCCACCGTCACCGCGCTGCGCGACTCCGGTCTGCTCGCGCTGAAGCTCCCGGCCGTGCTGGGCGGCGCCGAGGCCGATCCGGTCAGCCAGATCGACGTCATCGAGGCGCTCACCGCGATCGATCCGTCTGCGGGGTGGTGCCTGATGGTGGGAGCGACGACCGCCGCGCTGCCCGGCGTCTTCCTCGGCGACGACGCCGTCGCCGTCATCTTCGACGGTGGCCGGATGCCGCTCGCGGCCGGCTGCTACATGCCGACCGGCCACGCCGTCGCCGAGCCGGGCGGCTTTCGCGTGACCGGACGCTGGGCGTTCGCGAGCGGGATCCGTCACGCCGCCTGGGTGTCGGGCACCGCCTGGGTCGTGCGCGACGGCGCCCAGACGGCCGAGCGCCGCGTCTTCGTCGTGCGCACCGCCGAGGTGGACGTGCATGACACCTGGCACGTGGCCGGGCTTCGCGGGACCGGCAGCTGCGATTTCTCGCTCAAGGACCAGTTCGTGCCGGACGCGTTCACGTGGGATATCGAGCGGACGCCGCCAAGGCGGGGCGGCGCGCTCTATCGCCTGGGCTTCCCCGCGCTCGTCACCAACGAGCACGCCGCCTTCGCCCTCGGCGTCGCGCGCCGCGCCCTCGACGCGGTCACCGCGGTCGCCGCCGGAAAGTCGCGCGGTCTGAAGCCGGCACCACTCGTCGGGCGCGGCACCTTCCAGCGCTTCGTCGGCGAAGCGGAGGTCCGCCTTCGCGCGGCCCGCGCCCTGGCCGTCGAGCTGAACGAGGCGGCCTGGACGACGGTCGGCGTCGGCGAGTCGCTCACCGCGCGCCAGCACGCCGAGCTCCGTAGCGCCGCTGTGCTGGCGACCGAGGTCGCCCTCGACGTCACCACGCGCGCCTTCCGCTTCGCCGGCGGCTCGGCGGTCTACGACGCGAGCATCTTGCAGCGCTGCCTGCGCGACCTGAACGCGGGCGCGCAGCACTTCATGGTGAGCGACTCCGCGTACGAGGGACTCGGCCAGCTCGTGCTCGGCCTTCCGGGCGAGCCGATGTCGTGAGCTAGTAGCTCTTCGGCAGCCCCAGCACGTGCTCGGCGAGATGGTTGAGCACCATCTGCTGGGATACCGGGGCGATCTTGTAGAGGCGGACCTCGCGCCAGAGCCGCTCGACGTAGAACTCCTTGGCGTAGCCGTAGCCGCCGTGCGTCTGCAGCGCCACGTCGCAGGCCTCGAAGCCGGCGTCCGCCGCGAGGAGCTTGGCGGCGTTCGACTCGGCGCCGCACGGCCGTCCCTGGTCGAAGAGCCACGCCGCCTTGAGACACATCGCCTCCGCGGCTTCGAGCTTCGCCCACGCCATGGCCAGCGGATGCGCGATCGCCTGGTTCTGACCGATCGGGCGGTCGAACACGACGCGCTGCTTGGCGTACTCCACGCCACGGGCGAGCGCGGCCCGCCCGATGCCGACCGCCTCGATGCCGGTGAAGACGCGCTCGGGGTTGAGGGAATCGAGGATGTGATAGAAGCCGTTGCCCGGCTCGCCCACCACGTTCTCGTCCGGGATCTCGAGGCCGTCGATGAAGATCTCGTTGCTGTCGACCGCCGCCCGCCCGAGCTTCTCGATCTCCTGCACGGTGATCTTCGCGCGGTCGAACTCGGTGAAGAAGAGCGTCAGGCCCTTCAGCGGCTTCTTCGGGTCGCGCTCGGCGGTGCGCGCGAGCAGCAGGATGTGGGTCGCGTTCTGGGCGTTGGTGTTCCAGACCTTGCGGCCGTTGACGATCCAGCGATCGCCATGCTTGACCGCCCGCGTCTGGATGCGTGAGGTGTCGGTCCCCACGTTCGGCTCGGTGACGCCGAACGACATCACGATCTCGCCGGTGGCCATGCGCGGCAGGTACTTCCGCTTGAGGGCCTCGCGGCCGTGCTTGATCACCGGCATCGGCGGAAACATGTAGAAGTGGATCGGCGAGGCCCCGCTGGTGCCGGCGCCGGCGGCACAGATCTCGTGCAGCAGGATGGCCGCCTCCGTCACGCCGAGCCCGGAGCCGCCGTACTCCTCGGGGATGATCGCGCCGAGCCAGCCCGCCTTGGCAAACGCCTTGACGAAGTCCCACGGGTACTCGTGCTTGCGATCCCGCTCCAGCCAGTAGTCGAGCGAGAACGAGCGCGCGAGCGTCGCCACTTCCTTGCGGATCATCTCCTGCTGCTCGGTCAGCGCGAAGTCCATGCGCGGATTCTATCGTAGGATACGGGCGACTGCAGGAGGCGCGATGGCGACGTCGTTCGGCGCGCGAATGGTCCGGGCGGCCAAGCTGGACCGCGCGGTGTACGAGGAGCTCGAGAAGGACCGCACGGCGACGGGGCAGGCGGCGGCCGTTGTCGTGCTCGTGGCCGTCGCCACCGGCATCGGCCTCGGGGCCGGCCTCCGCGGGCTCGCCGTCGGTCTGGTGGCGGGGCTCGTCGCGTGGGCGCTGTGGGCGGCGCTGATTTACTGGGTCGGCGCCAAGATGCTCCCCGAGCCGCAGACGCGCGCCGACTGGGGTGAGCTCGCCCGGACGCTGGCCTTCGCGAGCAGCCCCGGCGCGCTGCGCATCCTCGGCATCGTCCCGGTGCTGGGCGACATCGTCTTCGTCGCCACCGGCATCTGGATGCTGGTCGCCACCGTGATCGCGGTTCGGCAGGCGCTCGACTATCAGAGCCTCCCGCGCGCCGTGGCCGTGTGCCTGATCGGCTGGATCGCTCAGATGGCGGTCTTCTTCCTGCTCACCCGGAGCGCGGGCCCGGTGTAGCCCACGTCCGGCGGCGTGCGGTGTATGATCGGCCGCCATGGCCGTCCACAGCCTCTACGCCCTCCAGAACGGGTTCATGGGCGCCCAGCGCTCGCTGCTCTTCTACGGCGAGTTCGCGGAGGCGCGCACGCAGATCCCGATCACCTCGTACGTGGTGCGCACGAGCGACGCCGTCATCCTCTACGATACCGGCGTGTCTCCGCGGGCGGTGCCCGGGCTCATCCGCAGCGACACCCTGGCGCGTTTCACGGAAGACGATTTGCTCGTGCACCGGCTCGACACGCTCGGGCTCGAGTCGAAGGACGTCGACCTCGTGGTGCTGTCCCACCTGCACTACGACCACGCGGGCGGGGCGGAGTTCTTCCGGGACTCGGAGCTCGTCGCGCAGAAGGACGAGTACGCATACGCGCACTATCCGGCGTCGTTCTTCGCGTCCTTCTACTACCGGAAGAACTTCGATCTGCCCGGATACCGCTGGCGCCTGCTCGACGGCGACACCGAGCTCGTGCCCGGCGTCACCGCCGTGCGCTCCGACGGCCACACGCCCGGTCATCAGTCGCTGCTGGTCGAGC
>Ga0075431_100003287_pt1 | contig 15650 bp, 7 predicted proteins | sample RhiMetdeltSRZDD5_FD_75297 | JGI IMG/M metagenome (GOLD analysis project Ga0075431, IMG submission 75297) | Populus rhizosphere microbial communities from Tennessee, USA - Rhizosphere MetaG P. deltoides SRZDD5 | ecosystem: Host-associated > Plants > Roots > Rhizosphere > Soil | place: USA... | reverse complement strand
GACCACCCCAGTCAAACTGCCCATCAGACAATGTCCTCAGTCCGGGTTACGGATCAAAGTTAGATCTTTAAGCCTATAAGGGCGGTATTTCAAGGATGACTCCACTGCAACTAGCGTCACAGCTTCATAGTCTCCCGCCTATCCTACACAAACAAACTCAAAAATCAATGCCAAATTGCAGTAAAGGTGCACGGGGTCTTTCCGTCCTTCTGCGGGTAGCCGGCATTTTCACCGGCACTACAAATTCACTGAGTGTATCATTAAGACAGCGCCCAACTCGTTACGCCATTCATGCGGGTCGGAATTTACCCGACAAGGTACTTCGCTACCTTAGGACCGTCATAGTTACGGCCGCCGTTTACCGGGGCTTCGGTTCAATGCTTTACCCCCGAAAGGGTGAACATCTCCCGTTAACCTTCCGGCACTGGGCAGGCGTCAGACTCTATACTTCCTCTTACGAGTTTGCAGAGCCCTGTGTTTTTGTTAAACAGTCGATTGGGCCGATTTATTGAAACCTGCTAATGCTTCTGAAAGACATGCCTTCATAACAAAATCAGGTACCCCTTCTCCCGAAGTTACGGGGCCAATTTGCCGAGTTCCTTAATGATAATTATCTCAACGCCTGAGCATTTTCAGCTCGTCTACCTGTGTCGGTTTGCGGTACGATCACCCAATAACTCGCTAGAAGATTTTCTAGTCAGTGTGAGATCAGTCAAATATATCTCTTCTCTCGAATTGATATACCCATAACACTTCAGAGATCATGGCCTCACGGATTTTCCTATGAAGCCCTCCTTTATGCTTAGTTTGGCATCCATACGCCAAATCAACTTACCCTCCTGCGTCACTCCTTCACTCAAACGTCATTAGGTGGTGCAGGAATATTTAGCCTGCTGTCCATCGCCTACTCCAATTGGCCTCGGCTTAGGGGTCGACTAACCCTGAGTGGATGAACCGATCTCAAGGAAACCTTAGACTTACGGCGAACAGGAATTTCACCTGTTTTTTCGTTACTTATACCAACATGCTCACTTCCTTGGTCCGACACCTGTCCTTACGGTCAAGCTTGTTTCTACCAAGGAACGCTCCCCTACCTCTACGCTAAAAATAAATTTCTAACATAAACCATAGCTTCGGTGACCCGCTTGAGCCCCGTTCATTCTTAAGCGCAATAACACTTGACCAGTGAGCTGTTACGCTTTCTTTAAAGGATGGCTGCTTCTAAGCCAACCTCCTGGCTGTCTGTGCGTTTTCACTTCTTTTCCCACTTAGCGGATACTTAGGGACCTTAACTGATGGTCTGGGTTGTTTCCCTCTTGACTATGAAGGTTATCCCCCACAGTCTGACTCCTGTCTTCAGCGAAATTATGGCATTCAGAGTTAGTAAGTGTCCTGTAAGCTTGCGCCCCATAGACTCAAACTGTAGCTTTACCACCATAAATCATTCGACAAGGCTATACCTAAATATATTTCGGGGAGAACCAGCTATTTCCCAGTTTGATTGGCCTTTCACCCCTATCCACACCTCATCCGAGCAGTTTTCAACCCACACCGGTTCGGACCTCCATCTCGTTTAACCGAGACTTCATCCTGGACATGGATAGCTCACTAGGTTTCGGGTCTATACCATGTTACTAGCGCCCTATTCAGACTCGCTTTCGCTTCGGCTCCGCTCTTTCCAAGCTTAACCTTGCAACATAAAATAACTCGTTGGCTCATTATGCAAAAGGTACGTGGTTGCGCATACGTATATCGCGCTTCCACCGATTGTAGACATTTGGTTTCAGATTCTATTTCACTCCCCTCCCGGGGTTCTTTTCACCTTTCCCTCGCGGTACTTGTTCACTATCGGTCATCAAGAAGTATTTAGTCTTACCCGATGGTCCGGGCTGATTCTCACGAAATTACACGTGCTCCATGATACTTGAGAAACAAAAAATACGCTTTCTATGCTTTCCCCTACAAGGCTGTCACTTTCTTTGGCCACCCTTTCCAGAGTTGTTCAAGTAACATAAAAAGCCATATCTCAAAGACACACCTTTGAACTTTTGTTCTCGCTACCACTCCATTGCAACGCGTGCATGCTTTAACACAATGGAATTTTAGACTCTTCCCCTTTCGCTCACCACTACTGAGGGAATCACGTTGTTTTCTTTTCCTGGCCCTACTTAGATGTTTCAGTTCAGGCCGTTCACCTTTTTACCCTATGTATTCAGATAAAAATGACTTGGGTTTACCAAGTCGGGTTTCCCCATTCGGAAATCTTCGGATCAAAACTTAATTGACAGCTCCCCGAAGCTTTTGGCAGTCTTCCGCCTCCTTCGTCGTCTCTTGATGCCAAGGCATCCACCAAACGCCCTTTTCAATTAATCACAAATTTGCTCTAGGCATTAAGTATTTGTAGCATTACAAAAATGTCAAAGATCACACAATTTTTTACGATCATTTCATTATTTTTGAGAAAATCTCTTTAAGTTGGTGGAGATGAGCGGATTCGAACCGCTGGCCTTCCGCGTGCAAAACGGACGCTCTACCAACTGAGCTACATCCCCTTTTTATTTAGAATATAACAATCGGCCTATAGCCCACAGTGGCTAAAAAAGTCTTTTAAAAATTTTTTATATTAAAAAGTCCTTAAGCCATGGTGGGCCTAAGTCGACTCGAACGACTGACCTCCCCGTTATCAGCGGGGTGCTCTAACCACCTGAGCTATAGGCCCAAGAGAGTGCCAGATGAGTAATAAAGATTTAATTATTACACCTATGATTGCGTATAACAATCAATATTATCTCCCTCGAAAGGAGGTGATCCAGCCGCAGGTTCTCCTACGGCTACCTTGTTACGACTTCAGCCCAATCACCACTCACACCTTAGACATCGGCCCCCTTTTCAGGTTAGCTTAGATGGTTTTGGGTACAAGCAGCTCTCATGCTGTGACGGGCGGTGTGTACAAGGCCCGAGAACGTATTCACCGCATCGTTCTGATATGCGATTACTAGCGATTTCAACTTCATGAGGTCGAGTTGCAGACCTCAATCTGAACTTGGACTAATTTTGGAGATTAGCATCATCTTGCGATGTAGCATCCCTTTGTACTTAGCCATTGTAACACGTGTGTAGCCCTGGTCATAAGGACCATGATGACTTGACGTCGTCCCCACCTTCCTCCTGGTTTCCCAGGCAGTCCCGCCAGAGTGCTTTACCTAAAAAGGCAATTGCAACTGACAGCAAGGGTTGCGCTCGTTAAAGGACTTAACCCAACATCTCACGACACGAGCTGACGACAGCCATGCAGCACCTGTGCAAATGTCTAAACCGAAGTTTAGAAGATCCCATCTCTGAGACTGTCAAATGCATGTCAAGACCAGGTAAGGTTCCTCGCGTAGTGTCGAATTAAACCACATGTTCCACCGCTTGTGCGGACCCCCGTCAATTCCTTTGAGTTTTAGCCTTGCGGCCGTAATCCCCAGGCGAATCACTTAACGCGTTAGCTACGACACCGATCCGAAAAATCAGACCGACATCTAGTGATCATCGTTTACAGCGTGGACTACCAGGGTATCTAATCCTGTTTGCTCCCCACGCTTTCGTGCCTCAGCGTCAGTAGTGAACCAAGAAGCAGCCTTCGCCATTGGTGTTCCTCCCGAGATCTACGCATTTTACCGCTACTCCGGGAATTCCACTTCTCTCTTTCACCCTCTAGTTTACCAGTTTTCGTTGCTTTTCTTCAGTTAAGCCAAAGTCTTTAACAACAAACTTAATAAGCCGCCTACGCACCCTTTACGCCCAATAATTCCGAATAACGCTCGCACCTCTCGTATTACCGCGGCTGCTGGCACGAGATTAGCCGGTGCTTCCTCTGATGGTACCGTCATAACTCTCTTCTATTAAAAGAGAATCTTTCTTCCCACCTGACAGGAGTTTACAATCCGAAGACCTTCATCCTCCACGCGGCGTCGCTGCGTCAGGCTTTCGCCCATTGCGCAATATTCCCCACTGCTGCCTCCCGTAGGAGTCTGGACCGTTTCTCAGTTCCAATGTGACCGTACACCCTCTCAGGCCGGTTAACCGTCATAGCCTTGGTAGGCCTTTACCCCACCAACTAGCTGATAGTCCGCAAGCTCCTCCTTCAGCGACAGCATAAAGCCGCCTTTCTCCCGTAGGACTTATGTGGTATTAAACCCAATTTCTCGAGCATATTCCTCACTAAAGGGTAGATTCTTACGTATTACTCACCCGTTCGCCGCTTTACTCATTTCCGAAGAAACTTTCGCGCTCGACTTGCATGTGTTAAGCACGCCGCCAGCGTTCATTCTGAGCCAGGATCAAACTCTTCATTACAAAATCTTGACTAGTTATTACTCATTCTGGCACGTCATTTTCTCAAAAATTTCAAAGATCTTTAAAAATTTTTCTAAATTCTTTTACATTCAATTCTCATCAAATATAAGAAAAGTATAACCCACTAATTTACGCTGTCAACTTTTTTGTAAAAAATTTTCATCTTTCTAAAACATTGAATCCATCTTGCAAAAATACTGATAAAACGCAACCTTTTTTTGAATTATTTTCCCGGAATACTTTAAAAGAAATTTCAAACTTCGTCAACAACCTGAATACCATTTTTTTCATCTTGATAAAACAGATATAATCCGACCATAACAATAATCGTTGAGGCATAAAAATGCCAGGTCACCTCTTCGCTCAAAAAACTCCAGCCATAAAAGATAGAAAACAAAGGGGACAAAAACCCAGAAAAGGACAAAAAGGTCGCACTATACTTTCTTAATAATTGCGCATAAATTGTGTGACATATAATATTACTTGTTACGATAAGAAATGCGAGCATCATGAGAAAATGCATATTAAGGGCTTGACACGGATTTTGTTCAACTCCAAAAGAAACAAACAAAGAAAGCAATCCTCCCAACCCCATCGTAACGCCATTAACCAACGCGGGTGAATAGCTGTAATCTCTGACAAGTTTTTGGATAAGAATATAAGAATATGTATGTAAAGCAGCAGAAATGATAATGATGAATTCGGGCAATGAGATAAAATAAAATTCGGTCAACATCGCCTCTTCTTTTGAGCTCGCCATGAGCATGGGAACCATACCAATAAAACCGATCAGCAACCCGATCCATTGTTTTTTTGTCATTTTTTCACGAAACACAACGTACGCGTATAATGATGACAGCAACGGAGAAAAATTGAGTAAAAAGGATGCCTTTCCAGAAGGAAGATATTGGAGCGCATAAAATCGCAAAACATATGATCCAAAAATACCAAAAACAACGACTTGGGCAAATATAATCAAATGGTCAAAATGAAAGTATAATTGTTTTCTATTTTTTAACTTTTCATACAATAAAAGCAAACAGCCTGCTATCCCCATTCGCACTCCGGTCAAAAACAGCGGTGATGCGTGAACGAGTAATACCTTACTAATTGGCATCGAGATTCCAAATAATGCATGAAGTAGCACAATGAGTGTCATTTAGCTGTCCTTTATAAAATAATCAGCGAATTTTAACTAATTGTACCATCATCAAGAAAATTTCGTAATCAAATATTTTTCATGATAATGTCGCAGCAAAGTAAAAAATTCCGCTCATTGAGCAAAATATTTGAATTTTTTTTGTTTTTTAGCAAAAGACCTCTTTTTAATGCCCAATTTCAACTTCCATTTCGATGGTCAAAATTTTTATTAAAAAAAGAGGCGAGGTCCTCAAAAAAAGTAGATTGACTTATAGCAAATGCCATATTACAGTGTCTTCAATATCAACAAAAAAGGATGAGATATGAAGATAAAAATACTTTTATTGTGTATGATTTTTTTTGCAGAAAGTAAGATCGCATTTGCTTCAGAACGTGATGCGCAAGATTGTGTTGTAAATCACCAATATCAGAAAGCTCTGGAAATCTATAACGAACTCCTTTCCCTGAATTTAAATTCATCATCGAATTCGACCCTTCTTTACGGTCTTGCATGTACCTTACGAAGCTTAGGTCAGTTCCCACTATCAATTTGTTATTTCCAACGAGCAATTGACATTGACCCGAACAATATAAGTATAAAGATCGAAAAAGCGAGAACACAACTTCTAAATGGTGATCTTATTCCTGGTTTTGCGGGGTATGAATTACGCAGAGAGCATCCAGAAACAATTGAAAAAGAAAAACCATTTACACAAGAAACAGAATGGGATGGACAAGTCTCACTGAACAACAAAACAATCCTTGCTTTTGGAGAAAAGGGATTTGAGGACACATGCCAATTTGTGCGCTTTTTACCCATGCTTAAACAATATAAAAATGTTCGCGTCATTGCTGCAGTACAACCACCATTGAAAGGAATTATATCACTCTGTCCTTATATTGATGAAGTAATCACATTAAAGGACAATGCGCCAGAGCATGACTATTATGTACCCCTTATGTCACTTCCTGCAAAATTGGGAACTCGCATTGGTTCAATTCCATTAAGCAACATTCCCTATCTATTTGCCGATACAAATTTAACATCTGAGTGGAAAGCACGACTTTCAGATGATAAAAACGTTAAAATTGGTCTCTGTTCTCGAGGAAATAACTTCTATTTTGACAATCCTTATCATGGAAACATCCCAACAAATAGATCATTTGCTTTGGCTTTATTGATACGAGCACTTTCAGACATTCAAGGCATCAGTCTTTATTGCTTACAGCAGGTTACAGACGACGATCGCATAACCAATGACATAAGAGAAAAGATTATTATTTTTGATGATAGATTTGATAAAACCAATGGTGCCTTCATGGATACCGCTGCAGTTATAAACGATCTTGATGTTGTTGTTACTATTGATACCGTAACTGCACATCTTGCCGGTGGTCTTGGTAAGCCAACATTCATTTTATTATCAAAGAATGCTGATTGGCGCCATCTCACTGAACGGGATGATTCTCCTTGGTATGCTCACGCAACTTTAATCCGCCAAGACGAACATGACAATTGGGATTCTGCATTGGTAAAATTACCCGGTCACGTTACACGATTCATCCAAAATAAACAGCAATAATAAATACAAATTTAATTATAAAAATTATTACTAAGGAATTTTCATTTTATGAAAACAAAACTACTTCTTTTGTTTGCAATTTTTTTCATGTCACACAAAATTTCATATGCCGCAGAAGAAGATCAAGAGATCATTGAACAAAGCGAACAACTCAATTTTGAAAAACTTACCAGACTTATCAACAATCTGGAAAAGGACAATGAAATAGAAATCGCCTTGCTCATTTTAATGTCATTAGATGGAAGAAAAAATCCTGATGCAAGAATACCCTTTTCTATTGCAAAACTATTAAAAAAAACAAAAAAGCTTGATGAGGCACTCACCTATCTTCAAAAAGCTCATGAAATTGACCCCGATAATTATGATGTCCTATTCACCATGAGTGAAATTTACCGAACGAAACAAAAATTTGATGAGGCTGAAAACATCCTCGCCTCAATAACATCAAACGAGGCAATCGTAAAGGTAAAAATACTTTCTGAACGAGCTGCAATACTCAACGCAAAACACCAATATGAGGAGGCATGCACACTCTATGAAACGTTACTTAAATCACTGCCAAATAATAGTATGATTCTCCACAATTATGCGTACACCCTTCGCGCATTAGGGCGATTACCTGAGGCGATTTTTTTCTATGAAAAAGCAGCAATAGAAAGTAAAAACAGCGAGACAACACTTTTTGCAAAAGCACTGACGGAGCTTGCAAACGGTAACTTGAAAGACGGTTTTGCTGGATACGAACTGCGCAGAAAACATTTAAAAACTGTTGCTGAACGATTATTTACTCACACACCGCAGTGGAATGGAAAAGATTCATTGATCGGAAAAATAATTCTCGTTTTTGGAGAGCAGGGACTTGGAGATACGTTCCAATTCGTACGTTACGCATATGCCCTAAAAAAATGCGGCGCATATGTTATCGTTGCCGTGCAAGATCGACTGAAAGATATCATAAAACTGTGCCCCTATATTGACGAAGTCATCGGGCTAAAAGATACTGCGCCTGATCATGATTTTCATGCACCGCTTATGTCACTCCCTTCGATTTTTGGAACAACAGTAGGGTCAATTCCATGCGGGGAAAGAGCATATTTGTATGCTGACGAAGAGCTTGTTTCATACTGGAAAGAACAGCTTGCCAAGAACGAAAACATTAAAATTGGCATCTGTTTTCAAGGGAGCGGTCAACTCATGAATCCATTTGGCGGCACCATAACATCACGTCGATCAATTCCTGTATCCCTCCTTGTTGAATCACTTGCAGCAATTCCAGGTGTTACCTTGTATTGCTTGCAACAACTTGTTGGCCTTGAAGAACTTACTGATGAAATGAGACAACGTATTGTCGTATTTGATGAAGATTTTGACAAAAAACATGGTGCATTCATGGACACTGCAGCGGTCATGAATAATCTTGATCTTGTTATCACAGTGGATACCTCAATTGCGCATTTGGCAGGAGGACTGCAAATTAGAACGTTCATTTTGCTTCCAAAAGTTGCCGATTGGCGTTGGATGGTGGCGCGAAATGATTCGCCCTGGTATGAAACAGTGACATTGTTTCGTCAATCTGAATACAATAATTGGGAATCAGTTATTGAACAGTTGATGCATGCTGTTACTGCGTTCGTCAAGGAAAAAAGGACACATGGATGAAAACGTTTCAACATACCACATAATAAAGATATTTTTGCGCAATATCCCACAATCTTCGCTTCGCGTTACAGTCGCAACGTGTGCAACATTTGTAAACAAAATGCTCGATTTTTTGCCAGAGATGTTCATCGGCATGTCAATTGATATTGTCACACAAAAACAAAGTTCGGTTATTGCGCACTATTTTCCATATCCAGTCAAAACACAACTGCTTATTTTAGCAAGCATTACACTCTTTGCATGGCTCCTGGAATCACTTGTGGAATACTGCGCAAAATATTCCTGGAGTATGTTGGCACTTTCGGTACAACACAATATTCGAACGAAATTGTACGAACATATCCAAACGCTCGATTTGTCCTTTTTTGATCAAACCCATCTTGGAAAGATCACCTCGACCGTCATTGATGATGTCAATCAAATCGAGCGTTTCTTTGATCGCGGCATTATGGAATTCCTGAAGCTCATTTTCGGCTCAACCATTACTCTTGTGGTCTTTTTCGTTATCTCACCTTTCATTACACTATTCATGCTCCTTCCGGTCCCATTTATCTTTTTTCTTTCGCAGTATTTTCACCGTCATTTAGGCAAACTTTATACGCAAACACGGGCGCAATCCGCCATTATGCTTTCACACATCGCAACAAGCATTGCGGGTATTCTTGTCATTAAAAGTTACGTATCAGAAAAGAAAGAGCTACAAACCTTAATGCAAGAAAGTGAATATTACAGCGCATTAAATCATACAGTCATCAAAACGCGCTCGTTATTTATTCCATCAGTACGCACTGCCATTGTTATCGGCTTTGTGAGCGCATTGGTTCTTGGCGGGTTTCAGGTATCTGAAGGCACTTTATCTGTCGGCCTTTATAGCATTCTTGTAATCATGACACAGCGATTTTTGTGGCCATTCGTCGAATTGCCAAAAATTACTGATATGTACGCAAAAACAATGGCATCTGCGCAACGCATTGTCAATCTTTTCAATCAAACCGGAAAAATTACAGATGGTTTTGCAAATCTTCGACCGGATACTATGCACGGTGATGTTGCATTTGAGAATGTTTCATTTTCATATCCGACAAATACAAACGTTTTGCATAACATAAGTTTTTCAATTCCGCACGGATCAACAGCAGCATTTGTCGGAGCAACAGGAAGCGGAAAAAGCACGATTGCAAAATTATTATTACGTTTTTATGATCCAGATGATGGTATTATCACTATTGATGGAATTGACATACGCTCATTCACAATCGACTCACTTCGTGCCTCCATCGGCTATGTCAATCAAGATCCCTTTCTCTACGATACGACGATCAGGGAAAATATCTCATATGGAACGCCCACTTCAGATTTTGATGACATCATCCGTGCTTCGATCGCCGTCAATGCGCATAATTTTATTACCCAATTAGAAAACGGTTATGAAACATCAGTCGGAGATGGAGGGCAAAAACTATCTGGCGGCCAAAAACAAAAAATTGCAATCGCACGGGCTTTGGTGAAAAATCCACCGATTTTTATTTTCGATGAAATCACATCTTCTTTGGATAATGAAACTGAAACACTCATTCAACATTCACTTGAAGCAATCGTCCACAAAAAACACACCGCAATCATTATTGCTCATCGCCTGAAAATGGTACAATCAGCAGATGTCATATTTGTTCTTGATAAAGGTCATATTGTACAAACCGGTACACATTCAGAACTCATAGAACGCGAGGGAATTTACAAAACACTGTGGGAATCACAATTTTAGTGAGCTCAAACCATTTTTTCATTTGCATCAGGCAAAAAAAATTCTTTGAGCAAATCATTTTTTTTCAACATATCCTCAATAGTATCTGCATCACTAAAGCCACTACGAGTCTGATTTTGCAGACATATTTCTTTCCAAACCCAACCGTCAATTTTTTTAAAGCGGATCTCTTGAAGATTCGAAATAAATTCGGTGTCATGCCTCACATGATCGCAGGAAAAAAGATTCGCAAACGCGGTTTGATGGTTAAAGCTTTTTACAAAAAAATTAATGCTGTTTACCTTGCCTAATATGGTAAGTATGTATTGTCTGCCCTTACTGTATTCATCCTCATTCTCATACGGATTAATAAAAAGCACTTTTTCCGTTGCATGCAAAAGCCAATATCCTGCAACCAAACCCCATAACGTTCCTCCGTGCACTTTTTCTTCTTTGCTATTAGTAAAAAGATTCTCAACTGCTGGTCGCTGCACATTGGACGATAAAAACTTCAAGAATTTATATATTACTTTAAATTTCTTCTTATTATCCTCCTTGAACAAATTTTGGTCGTATATTTGCGAAATACAATGTTTTAAAAGAAGAAAATTTTGCTCAGCCCAACCCTTCACCTCGTAACAGCGCATTAAGAACTTTGAAAAATTTTTTATATGGTTATTAAGAATATAACCCATAATATCACCACATTCTTTACTGTTCACCGCCTGGATTTTCTCCCATGTTTTCAGAATTTGTTCCTTTTGCTCAAAGAGCCCATACCGACGCAACGCATCGAAATAATAGCGATTCTTTGCCGCCACCTCCGGTAAATATATCTCGCGCAACACAAAACCGGCTTTACAGAGCTCGCTCAAGATCATCCTAGAATTCCTATTGGCAATATTAAATACAAGAAATTCAGCAAAGGATTTTTCACTTCGACCATTATCAATAATCAATTTATTATGAATTGGGAGCTCACTCTCAGACAAAGAACAGTTTAAAAGCTGCGCAGTACGCAATACACACCACATAAAATCAAGAAGCATAGTTTTTGAACGCTTTTCCTCAGTAACTTCTTTTGTTTTTTTCTCAAAAACTTGCCGGACAACCAATTTAAAAATAGAGCGATCTTGCTCAGTAACTATTTTTTCAGACAAAGAAACACCGCATTGCAGGGCCAAAGTCATTCGATCATATTCATCTGCATGAAACATCCACAATATCTTATGTAATCTTTCTGAATAGTTCCCCAACAACCAATTCTCATCTTGAAGAGACGCCAGAAAGTTCCAATTCATATTTTTCCCCATCGTTTGCACATCCAGTGATCCAAAACATAAAGAACATAAGCGATCAATATCCACACCAGATTTACAATATAAAAGTATCGTAACAAATACTTCAGGCCTTGCGATGAAATACGTCCTGAAAACACAAACCATATCTTCAATTGAAATATCAGCCTTTACTTTTAAAAACATTGTTTTGAAAAAATCACAGGAAAGATTCGCATCAAAGCCAAGAACGATCGTATGGGCGATGGTATATAGTTGTCGCTCAATTAATTGATCAAGAGTCACTTTTAACCACCAATCTAGTCCGAGCATAGGTCGCTCTGGCGCATCAATGTCGGTAAAACGTCGAAATACCTCTAAAAAATCGGCCTGGTGCTCATCATCGCACTTATTTAAATACGCAGCACATTGCTCCCATCCTTGATCCGCATTCGTATGATTCAAATAGTGCAAAATTACTTGCGCATACATATTCTTACTTTGCAGTCTCACCTTTTCCATCCATGTTAAGAATAAGTCTTCATGCAAAGACGCAAGAACAAGCAGTACTTTTTTATTAAACATCCACTGGTCAACATCACGTTCATACAGGCACCGGACAATCAACTCATCCGATAAAACTTTCTCTGGTAGTTTCTGCAGCACCTTAACTGCTCTTTCATCATTTGAAACAAGCTGAAAATATGCCTTGATAAAACATATTGGAATATATTCAAAGGCATCACGGATTTTTTCTTCGAGCATGTAATCTACTATTTCATTCACACGTTCTCTATCTTTTTGGTACGTATAAAGCATAAAAAGCACTCGAAAATTTAAAGAAGGAGATTCTTGCAGAAATGATATAAATTGCTTAAAATGAACTGCATTATTATCGCGCTCTGATTGCATAAATGCATATAATATCCCCTTTCCTAATAATTTAAAATAATGCTCTTTACATTTCCTATCTGTCAATGACTCAAAAATGAACTCAAGACACATATCAGAAAGGACACCCTTACTTTTATCATCAGGTTTTTTCGGCATAAATTGGCTCAACACATCGCAACAACTAACGAGCACTTTATCTTTTGTCTGATTGTATTGATCCACAAATGGTTTAATATACGTAAGCACCTTATCCAACCGTTCTTGTTTCTCTTCATGCACAGCACAACAGTAACGCTTCATATCACCGGCATGGTGATTTAAAACAGAACATGCGACCTTTTGACAATATTCATCAGAAAAGTCCAATACACATCGAATTACGGGATCATACTCAAGAAATATAAAACTGGATCCCCTTTTCTTGGCACAGCAAAACCATCGAAACAACGTGTCAACCACCTGTTTTAATCGTTGATCATCAACTCGGCTTAAGTACTCTATAAGCGGCAAAAAATAACACTGCTGCTCGTGATCATTGTTAAACCTAGAACGCTTCTTCGATGAAACATTAATATATTTTCCAAAAAAATCTTTGTTTTCTAGAAACAAATCCGTAGCAGCATTATATTGGTTTTTGTGCAGGTAATATTCAAAAAGAAGGAATTTCCTAAAATCATTGCCTGAAGATAAATTTTCGATACATTCCGGCACGCTGTGTATTATGTCAAAACAGAGTTGTTTGTTGCCCTTCAACCACGCAGGGAAGACTCCTTTACAATCTGAGATGAAAAAATTCTTCGAAACGTCACTCGCCTTCCAGAAAGATTTTTTTTCTAGAGCATCATGGTCTGCAGAAAATATAGCCGCAGAGAACAAAGAACCCAAATCAAAATCTCGAATATCAAAATCCTTCTGATGCGCAATAACACGAATGAAAAATGCTATGAAAATAGGTATAAATTTCTCATATTCATCACTATAGTTAACCAACTCCTTCCACCAGAAATCATCATCCAGAAAATGAATAAGGCCCAACACTTGATCAAAGAGCACACGAGCAATAGTACCATCAGTAGACTCAGTCATATTATCCCTGACATACTGATTAAGAAAACTGAATACATCACAAAATCGAGGGCGAAAGCTCCAATACGTTTCGTCATAATCTTCCTTAAACTTATCGATATTATTTTTCTGCACAACAGAAAATATCCCTTCAATATTTTTTTGTTCAATACACTTTGATAGGAAAATTGCCAAACTTATATCTTTTTGCTCATTGATTACACCCCTACTCTTTTCATGTGCCGATCGATCCTCGATGCGCACTTCATCACTTTGCATCTTGCTATCGTTATGCGTAGAATCTTGACCTTGACTGCCCCCTAATCTCCCTGCAAAAAGAAGAAGGTGACAGCAGAAAACAATGTATAGGATAAATTTTCTAACCATTTTCATATTCATTCATAAGAAACAAACACTCTGATTATATTTCAGTTTCAAAAAAAAATACTAGGGCTCGATCCTTTTTCACACAGAAATGAATCCTGTACAAATGATAGGTTACTTTGCTACTATTTCATCAAGTTATCGAAAAAAAAGTACGATATGAAAAAGGTTAAAAAAACAGATTCTGAAAATAACAAATCGACGCAAGAAGTTGGCTATATTCTCGACACTAATGTACTGATTCATGATCCGTATTCGCTCTATGCATTTGATAATGCCCGCGTTTTTCTACCAATCATTGTTCTTGAAGAGCTGGACGCATTAAAAAAAGAGGGTTCTGATCGCGGGAGAAATACACGCCAAGTCATTCGTGAACTCGACGAATTGCGCTCTGAGGGAAATTTAGGCGATGGTGTAACGCTTAACAATGGGAGTATACTCCAAGTTGTGGTCGCATCAGAAGATGAAATTGCTGCCATCCAAAAAGAGATCACATCAATTAAGGCAATTGATAATACAATCATTTCTTACGCACTTTTTGTACAGCACCGTGGTTATACGGTGCATTTTGTTTCAAAGGATCTTAATGCGCGCATCAAAGCGAACGTTTTTGGTATTCAAGCAGAAGATTATGTCAAAGAATCAATTCCTGAAGCCGAACTTTTTCATGGGTTTCATACGGTCGATGTGCCCGCAATCGAATTAAAAAAGGACAGTCCAAAAGTATTAGAATCGCTCAGGGAAAAATTACTCATTAACGAATTTGTTCTCATGCGCAGTCAACACAATATACATAACTATACTATTGCTCGTTATTTGGGGGATGAAAAAGGATTTAGGCATCTTGAAAAGGATCACATGCCCTGGCCGATACACGCAAAAAATTTCCAACAAGCGATGGCGCTTGATCTGCTTCTTGATCCATCGGTTCAGCTCGTATCACTCATTGGACCTGCCGGAACAGGGAAAACGTTTTTGGCATTGCTCGCTGGCTTATATTCGGTCATCGTTAAAAAGCAATACGAAAAGTTACTCGTATCACGTCCCGTTATTCCTTTGGGTCGCGATATTGGGTTTTTGCCGGGGACAGTAGAAGAAAAATTGTATAGTTGGATGTTACCAATTTACGATAACCTTGACCTGATCATTCATACTATTAACGCGGGCATGCACGCACATAATCCAATTGTTGAACAAAAAAAATATGACTATCAACAAAAAAAGGGACATCATAGGCATCACAAAAAGAAACTTGATCAAACACATCAACCGGATACAACAAAGCGAGGCATCGTTTCAACATCTGAACTCATACGTACCGGTAAATTGGGTCTTGAAGCAATCACCTACATGCGCGGCCGCTCTATTCCATATCAATTTATTTTGATTGATGAAGCACAAAACTTATCACGACATGAGATTAAAACATTAATTACCCGAGCCGGAGAAGGAAGTAAAATCGTACTCACCGGTGATCCATATCAAATCGACTCCCCCTATCTTGATTTCAGCAGCAATGGTATCGTCATCTGCACAGAACGATTTAAAGGACATCCCCTATTT
>Ga0075431_100003268_pt1 | contig 15679 bp, 11 predicted proteins | sample RhiMetdeltSRZDD5_FD_75297 | JGI IMG/M metagenome (GOLD analysis project Ga0075431, IMG submission 75297) | Populus rhizosphere microbial communities from Tennessee, USA - Rhizosphere MetaG P. deltoides SRZDD5 | ecosystem: Host-associated > Plants > Roots > Rhizosphere > Soil | place: USA... | reverse complement strand
CTGCTGATCGCCTGCGTCAACATCGCCAATCTGTTGCTGGCTCGGGCGACGGGACGCGAGAAGGAATTAGCCGTCCGCGCGGCGCTGGGCGCGGGACGCGGGAGGTTGGCGAGGCTGTTGTTGACCGAAAGCCTGCTGCTTGCGCTCGCCGGGACGACCGCGGGTTTGGGGCTTGCCTATTTGGGAATCCGGGCGCTGGTCGCGCTTGGGCCCGAGAGCCTGCCGGGTGTGGCGAGCGTCGGCCTGGACTGGCGTGTACTGAGTTTCACATTGCTGCTTTCGGTCGGCGCCGGGGTGCTTTTCGGCTTGGCGCCCGCGCTCGCCGCAAGCAAGGTGGATTTGAACGAGACGCTGAAAGACAACCCGCGAAGCGCAAGCGGCCCGGCGCGGCGGCAGTGGTTGCAGAACCTGCTCGTTGTATCGGAGGTCGCGCTGGCCCTGACGCTGCTGGCAGGAGGCGGTCTGGCGCTCAAGAGCTTTTGGAAGCTGATCCACGTAGACGCGGGATTCCACGCCGAGCATGTGCTGACGATGGATCTGGTTTTGCCAGAGGAGCGGTACAAAGAGAATTACCAGCGCGCCAGCTTCTTCCGGCAATTGATGGCGCGCCTCAATGCGCTGCCCGGCGTCGAGGCGGCGGGCGCGAACCGATATTTTCCGCTCCGCGACAAGCAATACAGCAACCCGATCTTCATCGAAGAACGCCCAGTCCCCCCGGGACAGGAAGCGGTGGCGCAATACGGAGGGATCGCCGGCGGCTACCTACGCGCGATGGGCATCCCTTTGCTTCGCGGGCGCGATTTCACCGAGCAGGAGATGTGGGAGACGGGCGGAGTACTGCTTATCAACGAGAGCATGCGACGGCGGCTGTGGCCGGACGAAGACCCGATTGGCAAACGCATCAAACACGACGAGGATCAGCAGTGGCAGACCATCATCGGCGTCGTTGGCGACGTGCGTCAGACGCGATTGGAGGAGGAGGGGCGCCCCCAGATCTATACGCCTTTTAGCGAATATCAGCACACGACGATGTCGCTGGCGATCCGGACGAAGAACGACCCGAAGACGATGGTCGGCGCGGCGCGAGCAGAGATCGCCGCGCTCGACCCGCTGCTCGCCCCCTACAACATCTTCACGCTGGAAGAGGCTGTGGACCTGGCGCTGACCGGGCGTAGGCTGGCGACCTGGTTGCTGACGTCTTTCGCATGCGCGGCGCTGTTGCTCGCCGCCGTGGGCATTTACGGCGTGATGTCGTATTCCGTCGGTCAACGAACGCGTGAAATCGGAGTTCGCATGGCGCTGGGCGCGCAGGCGAGTGATGTGTTGACGCTCATCCTCAGGCATGGACTCCACTTGGTCGGGTTTGGGCTTGTGGCGGGCGGCGTCGCGGCGTTGTCGCTAAGGCGGTTGATGCAAACGCTTCTCTTCGGCGTGTCGGCAATCGACCCGTTGATTTTTGCCGGCGTGGCCTTGTTGCTGGCGCTCGTCGCATTGCTCGCTTGCCTCATCCCAGCGCGACGGGCCGCGAGGATTGATCCGATGGTCGCGCTACGTACGGATTAGTCGTGATTCTGAGGCTTCAACACTCGAACTGAATGACGGCGTGCGCGATGCCGAACCGCCGCCGTAGGTACTCGATGACGGCGGCGCGCACACGCCGTGTTTCGCTCAACCGGAGATCATCGAGCACGATGTGCGCCGAGAGGCAGAGGAAATGGGTGGTGATCTCCCAGACGTGCAGGTCGTGGACATCTCTGATCTCCAAGAACTCGCCGAGCAACTCGCGTTCGATCTCAGCTAAATTGACGTGGTCGGGCTTGCGTTCGAGCAAGATCAGCGACGAATCGCGTAGCAGCCCACACGACCATTTCCCAATGATGAGTGAAACTACGATGCTCAAGACCGGGTCAATGAATATCCAGCCCGTGTAAGCCATCACGCTCGCGCCGGCGACGATTACTACCGAGGAAAACCCGTCGGCCAGCATGTGCAGCAACGCCCCCCTGGTGTTGAGGTCTTCATATCCGGCGCGGAACAGGATGATGGCGGTAAGGGCGTTGACGGCTAGGCCGAGCGCGGCGATGACGATCAACTCACGGCTGGAGACGTTGATCGGGTGGAGCAGGCGCGTGACGGCTTCGTAAATAATCCATAGACTGAATCCAGCCAGGCTCAGGCCGTTGACCAGCGCGGCTAATACTTCGACGCGGTACAGCCCGAACGGAAGATGATCGCCGAGTTGGCGGCGCGCCAGCATGATCGCCATCAGGCTGATGCCGAGGGCCGCCGCGTGTGAGAGCATATGGAGGGCGTCGCTCGTCAGCATCAGGCTACCAGTCATCCAGCCCGCCGCGAGTTCGACCACCATCATCAGCGCAGTGAGTATGATCGAAATCAATAGCGCGCGACGTTGTCGCGGGCGGTGCGCCGCCGGACTGTGGTAATGGTCGTCGTTATGATGATCGTCGTGATGTCCGTTGTGGTGATGATGGCCGTAGGGTTTCCCCGCGCTGATCGGCGCGTGGGTCTTTGGGTGGCAGCAGTCGAGCAGCCGACCGTTGATGATTTCATCGTTATTCAGCATGGATCTGGAACCAGTCGCGGGCATACAGGGTCGTAATGAAATACTCGCGGGAACTTTTGCCATGACGCGCGTCACGTCGCAATCGGAATTCAACCATCGGTTCCTACCGACCGGTGAAAGGCGTTTTCCCGACAATGTCCGGCTTTCCACTCACCTGCTCTGGCAGGCTTCTAATCGTTGCTCTGCCACCATTCATTGAAAATATAAGGACTGATTCGTCAAAGAAAAAGATAATGCCGGGTCTGAATCTGCGCAGATTCGGACCCGGCATGTTTTCGGCTTGCTAATGCGCTTAAACCGCCAGCGCGCCGTGATCGTCGCAATGATCTCCGTGCCGGAAGTGCAGCCGCCCATTGTAGAGATAATCGGTATGATCGCCATGTGGAACGACTTGGTGGCCGCAGCCATCATGACCGCAAGCGCACTTCGTTGCGGCGCAGGCGGCGGGATTGGCCGCGCTGACCTCGATAACGCACTCGTCATAATGACCGTTGTGCCCCGAGTGCAGGTGACCGTCGTGAAGATAGTCGGTATGGTCGCCGTGCCGAATCGGCAGATGGCCACAGTCCACGCTGTGGTCGTGCGAATGGCCGGCATGAGTTGTGTGATTCATAGGCTCTCCTTGATTGATTTGAAAATGTTTGCTCGTCAGACTGAATACTGCCTGATAACGTCGTCCAAATTAGCGCACTCTTGCGGCGCGTCCTATCCGTAAATCTACGGATTTTCTCGCGGAGATTCAGATGGCCTTGACCCCGCTGAACGTGCTACTTATCGAAAGCGATCCAGGCGTGATCTCGCTTGCAAGGGCCGCCTTGTCTACCTCCGTATCGCCAGGCTTCGACCTCAAGCAGGTTGACCATTTGGAGGCCGGGCTTGATTACCTGTCTGTAGGCGGCGGCGCGGATGTGATTCTGGCCTGTTTGGCGCTGCCCGATGTGCAGGGGCTAACGATGCTTTCACGGCTGCATGCTCAGGCCCCTAACGTCCCGATCATTGTCCTTTCACACGACAATGACGACTCCGCCGCGATCAGCGCCATGCACGCCGGCGCGCAGGATTTCCTGATCCGCCGCGAAATTGACCACACGCTCGTGAGCGCCATCGGTCACGCCATCGAGCGCGCGCAACTGCGCGCCGAATTGTGCGCCGCGCGCGACGAGTTGGAAAAGCGCGTCGAGGAGCGCACCGCCGAGCTCAAGCGGAAGATCGCCGAAGTCAATGCCGGCCAGGCGCGGCTGCGCGCGCTCTCGCAACGACTCGTCGCCGTGCAGGAGGCCGAGCGTCGCCACCTCGCGCGCGAGCTGCACGATGAAGTCGGGCAGATTCTGACAGGTCTGAAACTGCGGCTGGAATTGTGCAGACGACTGCCGCCGGAGGAGGCCGCCGAGACGCTCGCCGAGGCGCAGGCGGGCGTCAACGAACTGATGCAGCGCGTGCGCGAGATGTCGCTCGATTTGCGCCCGGCGGTGCTCGATGACCTGGGCTTGCTCACGGCGCTCGAATGGCATTGTTCACGCTACACAGCACAGACCGGCGTGCGCGTCGAATTCACCGCATCAGGCTTGAAAGGCCGGCGGCTCGACGCCCAGGTTGAAACCGCCGCATTCCGAATTGTGCAGGAGGCGCTGACCAACGTCGCGCGGCATGCGGGCGTCAACCAAGTCACTGTCTCGGCGCAGGCCGGCGATGAAAAACTACTGGTTCGGATCAGCGACGGCGGGCGCGGCTTCGATCCCCAGGCCGCGCTCGAAGCTCGCGCCTCAAACGGCGTCGCCGGGATGGCCGAGCGCGCGTTGCTGCTCGGCGGCCAACTCGACCTCCAATCGGCGCCGGGCGCGGGTACGGTAATCATGGCGGAGCTACCACTGGATAATGGAAAATGACCACGATCATTCTGGCCGACGATCATCCGTTTTTACGACAGGGGCTGCGCGCAATGCTGGCGGCGGAGAAGGAATTCCGGCTGCTCGGCGAAACCGGGGACGGGCTGGAAGCGGCGCGCATGGTCGAGAAGTTGCGGCCGCAAGTCTTGATCGTGGATCTGATGATGCCCGGATTGAACGGCCTGGAAGTGACGCGGCAGGTCAGCCAATCCGGCTCACGCACGCGCGTGGTCGTCCTCTCCATGTGGGCCGATGACCAGTACGTGATCGAAGCCTTACGCAACGGCGCGATGGGCTATGTGCTCAAGGACGATCCGGCGGAAGAACTCGCCGCCGCCGTTCGTGAAGCGAGCGCCGGGCGCCGCTACCTGAGCGCGCACTTCGCCGGGCGCGAGTTAAACCTGTTCCGACAGGCTGACGCGGAAGCCCCGACCGATCCCTACGAGACGCTCACGAACCGCGAGCGCGAAGTGTTGCAACTGACCGCCGAGGGGCTGTCGAGCACTCACATCGCCGAGCGCCTCTTCATTAGCTCGCGCACGGTCGAGACTCACCGCGTCAACCTGATGCGTAAACTCGGCCTGCACAATCAGGCCGAGATCATTCGCTACGCGGTGCGGCGCGGGATCATCAGTTGAGTCGCCAGACGCCCGTAGATTTACTGATGGGCAAGACACATGTTGGGGGGTAAACTTCCGTTCGCCCCACGCCGCCCCATGCGGAGGTAAAAATGCCGGGCCGAGAAACAAAAGAGACCTCAATCCTGCTTGTTGATGACAGCCCTGATTTTCTGAAAGTGGCGTCACGCTTCCTGCGCCTGCTGCCCGGACTCAGCGTGGCGGGCGTCGCCGACGGCGGTTACGCGGCGCTCACGCAGGCCGCAGCGTTGAAGCCCGACCTGGTACTGATTGATCTGAACATGGACGATCTGTCCGGCCTCGAAGCCATCCCCCGCCTGCGCGCGCTGCTGCCCGAAGCGCGGATCATCGCCCTCACGATGATGGAAGCGAGCAGCCACCGTCAGGCCGCGCTCGACGCCGGGGCTGATGAGTTCGTCACCAAAGCTCGCATGGAGACGGACCTGTTGCCTTCGATTGAACAAGTCATGCAGTCGCCACGTACCACTGCTGAGCCTGATCTCAACGGCCTATTCAAGTCCTCCCGCCCGCAACAGCAGGTGAGTGAGATAAAAGAACCCGACGCCGGCGCTGACCAGCAACAATGAAGAGAACTTTCCTTCGCGGCTGATCTCCGGGATGAGGTCGGAAGCAACCACGTAGAACGTCACGCCGGCGGAGAGCGGCAGCGTGTAGAGCACGGAGGGATGAAGGAGGAGAATCGAAAGGACGCCAATGAAGGTCGCGGCCGCAATGAGCATAGATGCCGACAAGGCGGCGCTGCGGCTACGCCCGGCGCTCATTAGCACTGACGCGACAGTGAGACCTTCGGGGATTTTGTGCAGCACAGTGGCGACGAGCAGCAGCAAGCCCAATCTCCGGCTGACCAGCAGTCCCGCGGCAATCGTCACCCCGTCGAAGAAAGTGTGAATGACCAGCGCACAGACGATCTGTAGCGCGGTCGTGCGCGTGATCAACTTATGAGCACGATGATCCCCGACGGAGTGGGAATGCGGCGCAAAAAAACAGCTCACGGCGAAGAGCGTCAGATACCCGGCGAGCATCAGCGCCATTGCCCGGCGCTGATTCGGCGCGGCTTGTTCGAGCGCGGTCGGTATGATCTCAAGACAAACAGCCGCGAGCATGAACCCGGCCCCAATGGCGATAAACGACCGCAGTCGCGCCAGGTTATCGGCAGTGGCGCGTGTGACCAGAAAGCCTCCAAGTAGGTTTCCGCCGGCGGCGAGCAGACCGAACGTGAGTAGGGCGTAAATTGGCATGCGCTTTCGGTAGAGTAAAGTGTCTGATTTACAAAATCCGCGGGCGATTCATCATTCCTGTCAAAGCCGATTTCGCAAGGTAGCGGAACATATTGCTGAGAATGGCCTTCGGCCGCCATCCATATTCAACCGGAAGCCGTGAACGGCGAATGAACCGTCGTTTTTACCCGATCAGTGGCGATCTCCCACGATGGATAACGATGCTGCGCATCATGGCTATTGCGAAATGAATAGGCTGAATTGTTGGAGGAACAATGAAGAAGACCCAAATGAAGCCAAGAGTACCGTTCGTTGCAGGATTAGCTCTTTGTTTATCGCTGTTGTCGGTCTATTCCGGTCACACAGCGCCGGCCGATGCGCGTTTCGAGATCTCATATTCTTCATCGCTCGATAACGGGCCGATCACAGGCCGTGTGTTTGTAATGATCTCGAAGACCGATCGGATCGAGCCGCGGCTGCAAGCGGGCTCCTATATAGGGGGCTCCGTTCCGTTTTTCGGCCGGGACGTCCACGCATTAAAGCCGGGCAGTACGGCAGTGATTGACACATCCGACCTGGGATTTCTGGTCGAAAACCTGAATAGGCTTCCGGCAGGCGAATATTTCGTCCAGGCGCTGCTGAACGTCTACACGCAGGTTCGTCGCAAGGACGGGCACACGATCTGGGTTCATCTTGACCAATGGGAAGGTCAACAGTGGAATCGTTCGCCGGGCAATCTCGTCAGCGAAGCTCAGCGCGTCCATCTCGATCCGGCTACGGGTTTCAACGTGAAGCTCAATCTGACGAAGAAGATACCGCCTATACAGATCCCACCCGACACAGAATGGGTTAAGCGGGTGAAGTTTCAAAGCAAGATGCTTTCCGGTTTTTGGGGGCATCCGATATAGCTCGGCGCGACTTTGCTTTTGCCGAAGGGTTACGATCAGAACGCGAGCCGAAAGTATCCGGTGATCTATATCCAGGGCCATTTCGGACTCGGCGCGCCTTTCGGCTTCACAACGCAACCGCCTGCCGCGCCTGAAAGCGCGGAGCAGCGCAGGGCCAGGCTCGGCCGAAGCGCGCGGGAGCCGGGATACGAGTTCGCACAGGCCTGGATGTCCGACGACTTCCCGCGTATGGTCGCTGTCACTTTTCAACACCCGACGCCTTACTACGACGATTCTTACGCAGTGAATTCCGCCAACAACGGGCCATACGGCGACGCCCTCATACAGGAGTTGATTCCCTATCTGGAAGAAAAATTCAGAATTAGCGCAGAGCCGCAGGCGCGTGTACTGACGGGCGGATCGACGGGAGGCTGGGAAGCATTAGCGCTGCAGGTCTTTCATCCGAAGTTCTTCAATGGAACCTGGGTTTTGTATCCCGACCCGGTCGATTTCCGGCGCTATCAATTGTCCAATATCTATGAGGACGACAACGCCTTCGAAGTCCCGAACGGCGAGTGGAGCAAGCTGATCAGGCCTCTTTCAAGAAACGCCGAGGGACAGTTCACCCTGACGATGCGGGAAATGAGTCGCCTTGAGGCCGTTCTCGGAAGCAACGTCCGTTCCGGCCAGCAACTCGCCGCCTGGGAAGCCGCCTACGGTCCGGTCGGCAAGGATGGCTATCCTCGCCCGCTCTGGGATCCGCTGACCGGCAAGATAGATAAAGAGGTCGCAAATCAACAAGTTCCGCCGGCAAGCAGAGGAAGAGGAGCGACAAATCGCCAGCCGCCATGACTCACAAAATTCATACGAGTTTTGGGGAGCCCGGCACCCATTCCGCATTCAAGATGAAGCAGGCCACCTCAGAATCATCGCGCCGCCCGCCCCCTTAGCCGCTCTCGCTATCGGCCAAAGCGATCTGTTCCCTATCGCTTATAGCGTGTCAACACGGGGAACGAGCTTCGCCACACAGGAGAAAGATTCGATTGAACTTGAGCAAGTCGAGAACCCGCTTAAGCTGCTTACCGGGTACTTCGATCTTTCATTCGTCTTCGTTTACCTCTATCCGCTGCTGATTCTGGCGCTCAGCTACGACCTGATCGCCGCAGAAAAAGAGGCGGGCACACTGGCCATGCCGCTTTCGCAGCCGGTGGGTTTGCGCACATTCATCACCGGCAAAATAGTCGCTCGCGCCGTCGCCGTCTTCGGCTGCGTCATCGTTTTTTCGCTGGCGGGATTTTTGTTGAATGGCCTCGACAGGGCGGCGGATGGGGCGTTTGCGCGATTGGGGATTTGGTTGCTGGCGGTAGTTTCCTATGGAGCGTTCTGGTTCGGTCTTGCGGTCTTAGCGAATGCCGCTGGAAAAAGTTCCGCCGCAAACGCTTTGCGGCTCGCAGCCTGTTGGCTGTCGCTGATTATTGTCATTCCCTCGCTGGTAAATCTCACGGCGAGCGCGCTCTACCCGGTTCCCTCACGCGCAGAGTTTATTCTCGCCAAGCGAAATGCGACGGCGAGCGCCAAGGCTAAAAGCAGCCAGTTAATGGGCAGCTTCTTCGAAGCTCATCCCGAATTAGCGCTCAGCAACGAACAAAAGAAACTGCCGCTGGTCGAATTGGCGGCGCAAGACGAGGAGGCCGTGCGACAGTTACAGCCTCTTCGCGACCGCTTCAACACGCAACTCCTCGGACAACAGCAACTGATTGCTCGCTGCCGCTTTCTGTCGCCTGCCCTTCTGTTGCAAGCCACACTCAATGACATCGCGGGCGCCGGGCTGAGCCGTCATCAGCATTTTTTGTCGCAGGCGGCTCGCTTTTACGAAGAATGGAAAGGCTTTTTCCAACCGAAGATTTTCAGTGACGAGGCGTTATGCGCTTCCGAGTATAAGCAAATACCAAAGTTTGCTTTTCGAGAAGAATCGTTTAGCAGCGTAATCACCCGATGCGCCGTACCGTTGTTGACGTTAACCGGCTTAACTTTTGTATTTGGCGTCGCCGGACTGCGCGCTTACCGGCGTTATCGAATATTGAGCTGAGACAGTACGACGGGGAAGACATGGCTGCTCATCCCGGCTGTAATTAAGGAATATTTCCGGCCGCTCACCGCGCGATTTCAGCCATTCACCGTTCGCTATAAACCATTCAAAAAATAGTCTGCCGATGAATCGTTTTTGTCTTTTACCCTCGGCCTTCTCAGAGCGTCAATGAAAATGAATGCTGAAGCCTCATTCGTTCATCCATCACTACGATACCGCGCACGAAGATTTATTCGTGGCGCGTTACGAACGTCTGTTGGTGTGGGCGATGTCGCTGACCGAAGGCGCCGCAATGGAGGCGGAAGACCTCGTCCACGACGCTTTCATTCAATTCACACTTTCCCGCCCTGACCTCGATTCCATCGGAAACCTCGACGGTTATCTGCGGCAGACGCTGCGCAACCTGCGCGTGTCGCAAGGCCGCCGCGCCGCGCAGAAGCGCCAGCAGCCGCTCTGCGCCGCCGATTACGATTCCGCGGAACTCGGCCTGCGCGCCGAGGAGATTCACGCGGGGCTCGGCGCGCGTGAAGAATTGCAGTTGATTTGCGAGTATGCGATTGCGCGCCGCCAAAGCTCGAAGGCCGCGAGCGTGCTGATCCTGCGATTCTTTCACGGCTACCTGCCGGCTGAGATCGCGCGGGTGATGTTGTTAGATGAGGCGGCGGGACGCGGCGCGGTCAAACAGTGGCTGAGCCTGGCGCGACGCGAAGCGCGCCAACACTTGCATCAGCCGCAATCGCTCAGGTTCATCGGCCAATCGCCCTACGGCGATCTACCGGCTGTCCGAATTCCCCGAGGCGCCGCCAACCTCGATTTCATTCGTTCGCTGCAAGAAGCGATCTTTGCCGCGCCTCAACCGCAAGGTTGCTTGCGCGCGCGCCAACTCAAGACCATCTATTGCGGCGGACGGGCTGAGCCGATAGACACGTCACTTCTGGCGCATCTGGTTTGCTGCGCGCGCTGTTTGGAGCAGGTGAATAAGTTGCTGCGGATGGCGCCGCTCGCGGGGCGCTTTCCCGATGATCCGGGCGACGCGGCGTCCAACGGGAAGCGAGGCGGCAGGAATCGCGGCGGCAGTCAGGGCTGCAATGGATTGAGACTCGCGCGCTCCCGTTCGATGGATGATCTGCGAGAGGAGAGCCGCCGCCGCCGCGACGAGACTCGCGAACATCAACCGGTGGAATTGCACGTCTGCGCCAACGGCTTTCCCATCGCGATGCAAACGGTGGATGCCGAGCGCAGCCACCTATCGCTCAAAATTCATCTCGACGAACCGCTTGCCTTCATTGAAGTCTTCAGCGAACAGGGCGTCCGGCTGCTGTACCTGCCCGTCGGGGAACAACCCGCGGGCGCGCTCAAACAAACCGCGCATCTTGAATTGAGCGAAGGACGCGCGCTCGACGCCACGCTCAATTTCGCGACCGAGTGGCCGACGCTTGAATTGAATTACCGCTCCGATTGCGGATCGCGGATTGCGGAGCGTGGATTGGAAGAACAGTCGGATTGCGGATTGCGGAGCGTGGATTGCGGATTGGAGGAAGCAGGTTCGCCTCAAGAGCCGCCATCCACGCTGCAAAGTCGTCTGATAAAACTCAAGTCCGCAATCCGCGATCCGCAATCCGCAATCCAGTGGCTGTTGCGCCCCGCGACCATCACCGTCTTGCTGGCGATTCCGTTGATTGCGGCCATCGTCGGACAGCGGCTGTGGGTTGAGCGCGTGACACCGCGGGCACGCGAAGCTGCGCCAGGCAAAACGCCGTACACAATTCAACCCTCATTTGATCCCAGTGTCGAGCCCGGGCCAGTCGCCACGATCAAAGAACCGGCGCCAATCGCTACGTCTGCTATCAACTCCGCAATCGCCACGGCGGAACTTGAAATTGAGGCGTTGCGGTTGCTGAACCAGGCCGGGGCCGATCTACATGAACAGATCGAAGTCAGCCGCACTGCGCGAGGCCGACTGCGCATCGAAGGCATCCTCGACACCGAAGCGCGTAAAGCCGAATTGCTCGGCGCGCTCGCCGGTTTGAAGGCCAACCCCAGCGTAGAAATCGATCTACAAACGGTCGCCGAAGCCGCCGAGCGCCAGCGCAGTCAGGCTTCACGCCGTTCATCGCCGCCTGGCGCGGTCTTCGAACGCGATGAGATCGCCGTGACCAGGTTGCCGGTGGACTCCGAACTGCGCCGCCATCTCACCGCGCGTGGCGTCTCGGATGATCGAATGGACGAAGAGATCAGACGCTTCGCCTCGGCCACGCTAGCGCATTCGCGCCAGGCGGCGCGTTACGCCGGGGCGCTCAGACAACTCTCGGCTCGCTTCTCGAACGGCGAATCGCTCGACCCGGCGGCGCGGACAAAATGGCGGCAATTGCTCGCTTCGCACGCCCGCGCCCTGCACGCTGAAATACTTGCCTTGCGCGCCTCACTCGCGCCCGTTTTCGCGGCGGTTGCTTCACCCAATGAAGGCGCGGAGTTTAGCGCGCTCGAATCCGACGAAGACTTGCGCCGCGCCGCCGAACGGGTTGCAGCCCTCTGCGCCGAGAGCGACCGAGCGCTGATCGCGGCCTTTAGCCTTTCATCGGATTCATCGCCTGCCGCCGCCGTCAAAACGTCCGGCTTCTGGCTGAGTCTGAGTCGCATCGAACACATTGCGGCGGCCATCAACCAATACCTTTCCACCAATCAATGAAAATACCTTGTGGGAGCATCGCAATGAACAGACTTCACTCCTCATTCGCCACACAACTCCGCCGCGGCTTTATTTCAACGCTGCTGGCGCTCGTCACGCTGAATGCGACGGCGACGGCGCAATCCGCGACGGCGACCTTGAGCGGCAGCGTTACGGACCAGGCAGGCGCGGTCATCGCCGGGGTGACCGTCAAGGCCGTCAACACGGCGACCAACCTGGAGCGCAAGACGACGACCGACAGCGAAGGCCTCTTCACCTTGCTGCTGCTGCCCCCCGGCAATTACACGATCCTATGCGAGCGAGACGGCTTCGCGGCGGCGGGCAAACGCGACGTGATTCTGAACGTCGGCGATCAGCGGTCACTGCTGATTCAACTGCGCGTCAGCGGCGTCGCGGCGACAGTGAGCGTAACGGATGAAACATCGCTGGTGAACGAATCGCCCGCTGTCAGCGCCGTCGTTGACCGGCAATTCGCCGCCAACCAGCCGCTAAATGGCAGGAGTTTTCAGTCGCTCATCGGCCTCGCGCCGGGCGTCGTTTTCACGCCGGAGAACGTCACGGCGCAAGGGCAGTTCTCGGTCAACGGGCAGCGCGCGGGGACCAATTACTTCATGGTTGACGGCGTGAGCGCCAACTTCGGCACGACCGGGGCGGCGACGCTCTACAACACCGCCGGGGGCGGGTTGCCAGCGCTCTCGGCCCAAGGCGGGACGAACTCGCTGGTTTCAGTGGACGCTTTGCAGGAATTCTCGATTCAGACTTCGACCTACGCGCCGGAGTTCGGGCGGCAGCCCGGCGCGCAAGTTTCCATCGTCACCCGCTCCGGCGCGAACGAGTTTCGCGGCAGCCTCTTCAACTACCTTCGCAACGACTCGTTCGACGCCAACGATTACTTCGCCAACCGCAACAGGCTGGCGAAACCGGCGCTGCGCCAAAATGATTTCGGCTTCACTGTCGGCGGCCCGATCATCTTACCGCCGCAGCTCTTCGGGCCGCTCGGCTATGGCGGGCGCGACAGGACGTTTTTCTTCGTCTCGTATGAGGGTTTGCGGTTGCGCCAACCCGTCGTCTCGCCGCCCGAAGAAGTGCCATCATTGCGCGCACGGCAGCAGGCGACGGGCCTGGCGCGTGATCTTCTGAACGCATTCCCACTGCCAAACGGCCCCGCGCTGCCAGGCGACCCGAACACTGCGACTTTCGTGGGCAGTTACTCGAATCCGTCGTCGCTCGACGCCATCAGCGTCCGCCTCGACCACACGGTCAACAGCCGGCTGACGCTCTTCGGGCGCTACAATCATGCGCCGTCGGAGTCCCAGGTGCGGGCCGACTTCGCCTCGTCCAGCACCGTCGGCGCAAAGCCGCAGAAGACGCGGACACTGACCGCCGGCGCGACGGCGATCTTCTCGCCGCGCGTGACCAACGACCTGCGCTTTAACTACAGCCGGGCGGAGGCGAAGAGCTTCTACCATCTCGATGACTTCGGCGGAGCGATCCCGCCACCGCCTTCTGTTTTCTTCCCGTCAGCAGACCAGGGTGGTCTGGTCTACCCGTTTATTGGTCTCAACGCTCTGACCGCCGGGTTGAACATTGAGAATCGGCAGGGCCAGCTCAACATGGTGGACACGTTGAGTTATACAAAAGGCGCACACTCGCTCAAAGTCGGCTTCGACTACCGCCGGCTCACGCCGGTCACGCGCGGCGCGGCCTTTCGGCGCTTCCCATTCTTCTTCAGCGTCTCGGACGTGCTCGACGGGAATATACCGTTCCTCGACGTCCTCGCCACGGATGTGACGCTGCGCCCGCTGTTCGACAACTACTCGGCGTTCGCGCAGGACACCTGGCGGCTGAGGCGGCGACTGACGCTTACTTACGGGATGCGCTACGAAGTCAACCCGCCGCCTTCGGAGAAGAACGGCAACCTGCCGCTCACCGTTGACGGGCTGAACAATTTGGCCGACCTGAGCCTCGCCCCGCGCGGCGCACGGTTGTACGAAACCACATTCAATAATTTTGCCCCGCGCCTCGGCGTCGCGTACCAACTCTTCCCGGAGCGTGGAACAGTCTTGCGCGGCGGGTTCGGGGTCTTCTACGACCTCGGCTACACCTTCGCCGGGAGCGGACTGGGGCCAGACGCATATCCTTATGGCAGGTTTATGGGGCTGGTAAATGTCCCGCTCTCATCGCCGCTCGCCGGCACGCTCCCGCCGCCAGCAAGCCTGGAGCCGCCATACGGCGACCTCTTCGTCTATGAGCGGAATTACAAGCTGCCTTATACGCTCCAGTACCATTTGACGGTCGAGCAAACGTTCGGCTCGAACAACTCTGTCTCGTTGGCCTACGTCGGCGCGACGGGTCGACGGCTGGGGCGCGTGGAGCGGTTGCAAAATCCGAATCCAAACTTCACCCGGATAAGCGTTGTGAGGAATAATGCCACTTCCGATTACCACGGGTTGCAAACACAGTTTCAGCGCCGGCTCTCACGCGGGCTGCAGGCGCTCATCTCCTACACTTTCGCCAAGTCGCTCGACATCGTGTCGGACGAGTCAATCGTCAATTATCAGGCTCCTCTCGGCGACCTCGATTCGCAGCGTGATCGCGGGCCGTCGGCCTTCGACGTGCGGCATCAATTGAGCGGCGCTGTGAGCTTTGACATCCCGCCGCCATTCGAGTCGGGCGTTGGGCGCGCCGTCTTCGGCGGCTTCGGCGTTGATTCTATCTTCCGGGCGCGCTCCGCCACGCCCGTCAACGCGCTCACCGGCGCCGATCCCTTCGGATTCGGGTTCAGGACGGTGACGCGGCCCGACCTGGTTGCGGGGGCGCCGCTCTACGTTGACGACTCGGCAGTGGCAGGCGGCAGACGCATCAACAGTGCGGCGCTCATCGCGCCGCCCGCAGGCAGGCAGGGGACGCTCGGGCGCAACAGCCTGCGCGGCTTTCCGGCGTGGCAAATTGACCTCTCGCTGCGCCGCCAGTTCAGTTTTTCAGAGCGCGCCAAACTCCAACTCAGGCTCGACGTCTTCAACCTTTTCAATCATCCGAACTTCGGCAATCCTTCCGGAATCTTGAGCGCCCCGGACTTTGGCGTCTCGACGCAAATGCTGGGCCGGAGCCTGGGCGGACTCAGCCCGCTCTACCAGATCGGCGGCCCGCGTTCGCTGCAACTGTCATTAAAGGTGTTGTTCTGATGCGGCTCGTGTGCTTGAAAATCGCTCGCAAGGAGTTCATCGAGGTGGCGCGCGACGGGCGCTTCCGCTGGGCCTTCGGCGCGATCTTCACGCTGCTCGCGGCGTCGTTGCTCATGGGCTGGCGACATTACGCGGAAGTCAACCGGCAAATCGAGGCGGCGCGAGCCGAGCAGCGTGAGTTGTGGCTCAACACACCCGACCGCAATCCGCACTCCGCCGCGCATCATGGCCTTTACGTCTTCAAGCCTGTCATGCCGCTCTCGGCGGTGGATAACGGCATTGATTCGTATTCGGGCGTTTCGTTCCTGCTCGACGCGCACGACCAGAATCTCTCACAGCACAAACCGGTCGAAGATACGACGGCCATCCAGCGCTTCAGCGAGACGACGGCGGCGACCACGCTGCAAGTCCTCGTTCCGCTGCTGATCGTGCTGCTCACGTTCCCTTCCTTCGCCGGAGAGCGGGAACAAGGGACGCTGCGGC
>Ga0075431_100003267_pt1 | contig 15682 bp, 18 predicted proteins | sample RhiMetdeltSRZDD5_FD_75297 | JGI IMG/M metagenome (GOLD analysis project Ga0075431, IMG submission 75297) | Populus rhizosphere microbial communities from Tennessee, USA - Rhizosphere MetaG P. deltoides SRZDD5 | ecosystem: Host-associated > Plants > Roots > Rhizosphere > Soil | place: USA... | reverse complement strand
CTCGGTTTGCACCCGGGCCGAAGGCCCTCACCAAGCATCCCGAACGGCGCCGTCGCCAAGTGGTAAGGCAGAGGTCTGCAAAACCTCCATCCCCGGTTCAAATCCGGGCGGCGCCTCCAACAATCATTAGCAATTTGTAACCGGCAGGGTAGCGGGCTGGCCGCGCCAGCCGCGTTTTATAACCGTGCTATAACCGTTAGCCATACGGTGGGGCGAACTTTGGATTCCTCAAGACGATCTCGATGACGTCGGAGAAGAACGACAGCAAGTTGTAGGCGGTGACGGGTGCCTCTCCCGGGTGCGCGCTGTGGTTCCGCAGGTCGAAGCAGCTCAGGAGGCGTGTCTGCTGGTTCGAGTCGATTAGCCCCATGCCTTCGAGGATCCAGAGGAGGTCCCTGTCGAACACCATCTGCAGCTCGCTGGTCGACGACACGTTCTGCGGCTTGTTGAACCGCTTGAACCTGCCCTGCGTCTGGCTGGCCATGCTCGACGACGTCACGTTGAACTTCGCGAAGCCGATCCTCTCCACCGTCTTGTGGATCCTGGCGACTGCCGCGCACCATCCCATGACGGCGGCGGCGCGGATGAAGCCGGCGCGGGCACAGTCCACGGCCTCCTTCAGGTAAGCGTCGTCGATGTCCGCCTCGCCGAGGCCGGCGAACAGCTCGTCGAATACCGACGCCTCGCGCGGCGGGCCGGGCGGCGCGGTCTGGATCGGCAGGAGGATCTCCGCTTTGAACTTCTTCGTGAGCGCGTCGAGCGTGTCGAGGTAGCTGGACTTGAGGTTGTTCGGGCTGCTGATCTTGAGGAGACGCTCGAACCCCTTCCCGTAACGGTCCAGGGTCTCGGCCGGGACCACGCCGCCCTCGATGGCCGGGCGCACCTCGGAGAACCATGAGCCGGCGATGCGCTTGGCCTCCTCTCGTATCGAGTTGCGGCCGATGCTCTTGCCGGTCTCTGCTCTCACGGCGCGAGCGAGCGCCCGCAGGTCGCCCTGTAGCTTGACGAGGGCGTCTGCCGCGCTCACCGCGCGAGTTCCTTGATCAACTCGGCGAGCTCCTTCCTCCCGTCCTCGGACAGGCGCAGTGGCGCCTCCTTCTCGTAAGACTCGAAGCCCTCGAACAGGTTCGCACTGTTCTTGAAGTTCTTCGCGAAGTTCGTTTTGTCGTATGCCTTCCGCTGCTGAACCTCGGACCTGACGGCCTCGCCGTCTGCGGCGAACTCTCCCGTCTTCATCGCCGACAGCAGCGCGAGCAGGAGGGCGGCCCGTATCTGGCTCTCGGCCATGCGCGTGGTCTTCAAATCCTCATAGAGCGGCTTGATCTCGCCGTTCTCCTTGAAAAACAGCTGGTTCAGGTGGTCGAGCGTGATCGAGTGCCGCTCCATGAACTTGCGCACCTTCACGTGGAGATCGCCGGCCTTCAAATCCTGCTGCCCGGTAGCGGTCTCGCCGGTCGGGCGGAACTGGTCGTCGCTGGGGAAGTCGGGCTCCGCGGGTGCCATCGCTTCCCTCGTTGGCGGCGGCGGACCTGGAGGCGCGCTGCGCGCCTGGCGACTGGCGAGGTAGTCCCGCAGCAGCAGCTCGAAGCAGAGCGGCTGCAGGTTGTCGGGACACTCCTTGGCGATCGATACGATCTCGAGGACGCGGTCCTTCAGGTCGTCAGGCATCGTCGCGACATCTCCTTGCAATTCCGTTGGGCTGCGGACTACTTCGCTGGGGTCCATTCGAGATAACCACGCTTTCCCGGATGTGCCGCGCCTGGCTTGTCGCGCCACTCGAACTCCGCACGAATGGTCACACCGAGTCGGCGAGCGAGGTGCAGCGCGTTCCGCCATGCCGAGTCCGCGTCGATTCCTTGAACGGACACGTCGATGTCCGGCAGGTAGTGAAAGCCGGTGTCTGTCTTTTCCCCCTGCACGATGTTCGACTTCGTTTCGGCACGCAGTTCTTCATACGTCGTGAAGCGCTCGGCCGCACTGCGATGTGCTACTGCCACGAGGTCATTCCAATTCGAAGCCGGCGTGCCGTCGAACTCTGCTTCGATCATCTTCGCGTAAGTGAGGTCAGGGGGTTTGTTCGGGTTGAAAGCCTTAACTGACGGCTTCACCGCGGCCGCCGCGGGCTCCTTTCCCCCCGCTGATGAGCGCCGTTGGCGCTCGTAGAAGTCGAGCAGCCTCTCGATGACGCTCACAGGCGTATCCACGAAAGGCTCAGCGTGTTTCTGCAATCGGGCGAAAACGTTTTCGGGGATACGAACAACTGGCATCATCGAAGCCTCCCTGCTGTCGGGGCATCACGACCGACAGGCAGCTCTAGTATACATATCCATATTTAAAGTGTCAAATATGGATATGCATATCGAGGCTTGACGTGACCGCTATGGCTGGTTCGGCAGCCCCGGGATCGACCTGTGTGGTGGGTGCCCGATGGTGAACCGTCCTATGGACGAACCCATCACGATTAAGCGGTCGCCTTCGCTGATTACCTTTGGTCCATATCGTCGGCGTGCCGCGGGTACGGCAGCTCCACCTCAACCTGTCGATCCGGCCCGACCCAGAACACGGCGATCCCCAGCGTCTTTAACGTCATTCCGATCCGGCTGATGAACTCTCTGTGATGGTTCGTAGAGGGAAGGGCGATGCCGACCCGATCGTTCGGTGCCAGGTACGCATCGTTCGTCGCTATCGCGGCATACAGGGCGGCCGCGACGTGGATACGGCTCTGTCCGCGGTTGAATCCCTTTCCGAACCGCCTGCTCCCAGCCCGATTGCTCGTCTCTCCCTTTGCCTCGATGCGAATGGTGACGCCGGACGACGCCTGGGTCGCAATGATGTCTATGCCGTGCTGCGTTGTCCTGCACTGTTGGTCGATGGCGTAGCCCCGACGCGAGAGGTAGTCACAGACCGCAGTGATGACGTCTTCCTCGGTGAGCATCAATACCTTCGCCCCCGCACGGCAGCGAGCCGATTACTGAAATTGCACGGATAACGAAACGAAGGAAAGGAGTCGTGTCCCGTGACCGGAAACCGTAGTACGCCAAACGGCTTCCGGCCTACTGGCTCTGATGTGCTAGGGCTTGCGGTTCCATTCGTTCGCAAACTCCTGGGTTCCGATGTAGCAGATTAAGCCTTGATGATCCCGCTCGACGCGAATGGGCCAATAACTGTGCCCGTACCGTTTCCACAGCATTTTGGAAAAAGCCGCCAACTGGCCTCGAACTGCGTGGAATTTGAGTCCCGTGCGGCTCTTGATCTCGTTCAGCAGCACCTGCTTCCCAGGCCGTTCCGCAGTCAAGTCCAGCATCGCCCGGGCGGCCGAGTTCAGTGGCTCGGCCTTTAGCCGTTGCAGATCACTCGGCGGCCAATTCCCCCCCGAAGCCGTAGCACCCGAAGTACCCGACGACCCCGAACCCGACGGCGGGCCGGGCAGGTTGTTACCCGCCATCAATTGGGCTAGGGCCTGAACCATCGCTTGGTAGTGTTCATCTGGGACAGGAAGCATGATCATTTGTGCCTCATAAGCTTAATTGTTAACGATTGCGGCTTATACGTTAACAATACGTCCACGTACCGCTTATGTCAAGGACAATTGTGAACAGTTGTGAACAAAGCAAGGAGCGGTACCGTCACGTCCTGACCGGGCGGCGGGATCATTTCACTTCCCGGAGTCTCGCCCCAGCGTCGAGGAGGGCAGCCGCATCACGTAGATCCTGCTCATCTACAATCCGATACCGTCGATAGATCGCCTCGGTCTTGTGACCAACCATCCGCATCGCCACGCTGCGGGGCACGCCAGCCCGGTCCAGGTTGCGGACGGCCGTCCGGCGGAAGTCATGCGGGATCCGGCCCGGGCATCCGGCCGCACGGCACGCCGCCTGCCACGCCTTGCTGAACGATGTGATGGGCCGGGGCTGCTTCGGGGCGCGACCGCCGCGTTTACCAACCATGCGGAAGAATACCCACGGCACAATCTGCCCCGTGGCCTTGCGGCGGCGCTCCTGTTCTTCCAGTAGGGTGCGCAGTTCCCGCGTGAGCACGAACGTGCGGCCCTCGCCGTTTTTCGTGGTGCCTGGGTCCAGCGTCACGATGGCACGTGCCATATCCACCCGGCGCCATTCCAGCGGCAACACCTCCGACGCCATGCGCCAACCGGTGAGGTATGCAAACTGCACGACGGGCCGGAGTTCCTCCGGCAAGTGTCGGCACACGGCGTCGAACTGCTCGCGCTCGAAGAATCCGGCGCGCGGCTGTGACTCTTCTAGGTGCGGGATGCGGGGGCGCATTCCCAGCCGGCCCTCGCTCATCGCAAGGATGAAGGCGCGCTTCAGGATCTGCAGCTCGCGGTTGATCTCGGCGTTGCTGACGTCGCCCACTCGCTTCCCTTTGCGGTTGACGATGCCCTGTTCCTGACGATCCGTGATGTAGCGTCGCACGTCGTCGGCTGTGATGCCCGCCATCCGCATGCCGCCGAAGAACGGCAGCAGATGTTTGTTGATCCGCCGTTCGACCACGTTGATGGACCGGCGACCCGCCGTCCGCATGTCGGCCAGCACAGCGTCCGCCGCTGCGTTGAACGTCAGCTGCTCGACCTTGGGAATGACGGGTAGATTGTGCTCGCGTGCCCCGGTGCGCTTCAGCAGCATCCGGTTGGCGTCCTCCTTGCGCGTGCTGCCGGAGGATTCATGGTGGCGCTTGCCGTCGGGCCCCCGATAGGCGATCCACCAGAAGCCCCGACCTTTCTTCTGCTGGTAAACACAGCCCGATCCGTTAGATCGACGTCTCACGCTTCCCCCTCTCGCCGTCTGGATGGTTTTCGGCCAGCTTTTGATTGCCTCCGTCCTTTGAGAACTTTCGAGCCCGGCGGCACATAGCCAGGATGCCGCTCCTGAAATGCTCGCTGGCGGCAAGCCGCACCCGTCAGCCCAAGGCAATGCCTGGCGGGCGCGCCCAGCCCGGAGTTGACATTGAACTTGCCGCAACGCTGGCTCCTGTCGTGTGGCAGTGGCGCCTCACACCGGTAGAGCCGGACCATGTGCCGCGTCATCATCAGGTGGAGCGCGACCAGAAGCGGCAGGAGATCAGACACCTGGCCATCCAGCAGCATCGTGAAGAATCCGGGTGCCGCGTAAGCTCGGCGCTCGGAAGGTGACAGGGTGCTCAGTTTCACCTCTTCTGGGCGACGGACACGGAACCGCAGCGTCACCGACTGCCATCGCTCATCCGGCGGCAGGTGGCCCCCTACAGTAATCAGATCCTGCCAGCGCCCACGTATTACCGAAGGGGACGCCCCCCCGCCAGGGGCACGGGGCGGTGGCAACCCGTTCTGAAGCACGTGGACCACGCCAGCGCGTAGCTGCTCCAACTCGTGTTCGCCGAGAGTGGGCGCCACGTGAACGTGTTTACCGCGCCATTCCCCCTTCACCTCGGTCAACTCCCGTTCTCCGAGGTGCGGCACCACCTGAATGAATCCAGCACCTGCGGTCCCGTCGAACGACCGGAGGAACCGGAGCAACTGCTGGCGAATCACAGTTGCCGCTTTTTCGTCCCCGTTGATCCACGGCAATAGCAGCTTGAGGCGATCAGGCGCGGAAAGCGGTTTCGTCATGTAACCCTCGGTTTACAACGTGCGCAGCCGTTTACCCCCGCAAGTATACCGATAACGCAAAGTGCGGCATTAAAAATTACAATAACTAAATTCAGCCCATAAAAGCAGAGTTGTGTTAGGCACGACAATAACGGAAAGACGCGAATAGACAGCAATTAACGGGCAACACATTTGTAAACCCCCGTGCAATCCTAGGCGGGTCATGAAGAACGAAGAGGCTCGCTACCCAGAGGTGATAGCGCTCAAGGTGCCGACCGATCTGGCGAAGGAGATCCGTCGGCAGGCTCGGGCGGACGACCGCACCGTCAGCGGCTACCTGCGGCGACTGCTCACCGCGGCAGTGACGCAGACCACGCGCGAGTCGGGGGAGTAGACGATGGACCCGCTGGTGCTCAACGTGAAGGAAGCGGCTGCCTACCTGTCCATCTCGCCATGGACGTTGCGGCGATATGCCGACGAGGGCCTGATCCCAGTCCTGCGCCTGCCGTCCCCGAAACATCCGGGCGAGTACTCCCGCCGCGTGCTGTTCCACCGCGACGATCTTGACGGGTGGGCTGCGCGACAGCCCCGCACAGCTGCAATACCGAATCCCGCTCTGAGCGCGGCGGGGCGGAGGGCCCGAGCACCGAAGGCTCGGGGAGAGGCGGTGGCATCATGACCGCACCGGCTGTTAGCCCCCGCCCGGATGTGCGCGACGCAGCACGGCAGTACATCAGTCGTGGGCTGCAGGTCGTGCCTCTCACGAAGGACACGAAGGAGGCATACACCCAGGACTGGATCCGATTGGTTTTCAAACCAGAGGATTTCCGTCCCGACGACAACCTCGGCATCCGTAGTGTCAATGGGCTGGTCGATGTCGATTGCGATGCCACGGAGGTGGTGCAGCTGGCACCGAAACTGTTGCCCCCTACTGGCGCCGCTTACGGGCGGCCGAGCAAACCTCGGGCACACTGGCTCTATCGCAGTGATTTCCCTGAATCGGTTGCGTACCGTGACCTGTCAGCATCGGGAGATCAAAAGGCTTCATTGATCGAAATCCGGGTGAACCACCAGAGCATGGCACCACCGTCAGTGCACCCCGACGACCATGAAGTCTTGTCGTGGGATCCCGCGCCGATGGGCGAGATTGTCGCCGTGGCATCGGAATCCCTGCACCGTGCCGTTCAGGTACTCGCTACTGCCGCTCTGGTCGCCCGGTACTACAGTGCGCCCGGGAGCAGACATAGTTGGTGTCTCGCGGTAGCAGGGCTGCTCCGCCGGGTCGGGGTGAGTGCAGAAGAGGCGGAGAAGATTATCGTGTCAGCGGCCGAGTCGGCTGGTGACCTTGAAACGAGCAATCGGCGCGACACCGTACGGACAACATTCAGCCGAGGAGACGAAGAGCCCATCACGGCAGCTGGCGGATTGAAGGACCTGATGCTGAATGCCAAGGCATTCACCAGATCGATCCGCAGCATCTGGCAGGATCCGGCCGACAGTAATGACTGCGTTGTGATGCGCGGGGGCCACCTGTCTGCGATCGTAGACAAGGCGGAAGACGCGCTGCTCGCCTTTCCGATCTACCAACGCGGGGGCATGCTGACCCGGGCGGTGCGGTTGGACAAGACGACTGGCGATGCAAGCACCGTCCTCCGGCATGCCGGGTCCGTCATGCTTGTAGCCGTCCGTGAACCGTGGCTGCTCGAGCAAATGAGCCGAGCGCTCCGGTGGTACCGCTGCGACAAGGACGGCGAGCGAACACTGGCTGACCCGAAGTCGATATACGCCCGCACGCTCCTGCACCGAGGCGAATGGCGGTTTCCGGTGCTGCGAAATGTCATCAGCGCGCCAACCCTGGCTCCAGACGGCCGCATCATCGAGGCCCCGGGTTTCGATGCCGTAAGCGGGCTGTTGCTCGACGTCCCGGAAAATACATTTCCGCCCGTGCCAGTTGCTCCGACCCGCGCAGACGCGCTGGCCGCACTGGCTCGTCTGGAGGAACCTCTACGGGGCTTCCCGTTCGTGGATGATGGCGCACGATCTGTCGCCCTTTCCTTACTGCTAACGGGATTGGTCCGAAGTAGTTTGCGCACCGCACCGTTGCACGGCATTGATGCTCCGACGGCCGGGACAGGGAAATCGCTGCTGGCAGAAATGGCCGGTCTGCTGGCCACCGGTGTGCGGCCAGCCGCCATGAGCCAGGGTAAAACGATCGAAGAGGACGAGAAGCGCTTATCAACAGTACTCTTCGCGGGCGACCCGGTAATCCACATCGACAATTGCGAGCGTGCGATTTCGGGGGACTTTCTCTGCTCGATGCTGACCCAGGAGGTCGTCCAGGCGCGAATCCTCGGCTATAGCGAGCGGCGGGTATTGCCGTGCACCGCGCTGGTAGTAGCCACTGGCAATAACCTGATCTTTGCAGGTGATGCCGCCCGACGCGCAATCAAGTGCCGGCTGGATGCAAAGGTCGAACGACCAGACACACGCTGCTTCGATTTCGACTGCCATGCAGAAGTGGTCGGCTCGCGACCAGAGCTGGTGGTCGCGGGACTGACAGTATTGCGGGCGTACAAGCTCTCCGGTGGCCCCGTCAGGCTCCGACCGATGGGATCGTTCTCCGATTGGGAATGGATTCGCGGGGCACTGGTCTGGCTCGACCGTGCTGACCCCGAAGTCACACGAGAAGACATCCTCGACACCGACTTGCGTCGGGACGAGCTTCTCGCCGTGATGGATCTGTGGCAGCAGGCGCTCGGCGACAGCCACATTGAAGTTGGGGATATTGCAAAACGCGCTGACCGGGGCACGGATGCCGCAGTGATGGCTCTTCGCGACAAGCTGATCGAAGTCGCATGCCACGCTGGTAGGTGGAGCAGTAAGAGCGTCGGCTGGTGGTTGCGTCGCCACAAGGACCGAGTTACGGGCGGCCGGTGTCTGCGATGTGAACAGCAGCGGGAAGGTCATCACGTGTGGTACTTGGCGGTGGACAGCGGCGGATTGTTCGACGACCCGTAGGTTCGTCCGCGCGGTTTCTGCGGTTTGTGCGGTTTCTCGACCCCACGAGGCGTTTGGTCGGGGTAGGCAAGCCGTAACCGGCTGTGCCTGCGCGAAACCGCAGATACCGCAGAAACCGCGTAACCGGGCTGTTTGCCGACCACCGTCCGCGCCCAGCAAGCCGCGACGTACGCAGTAAGCCACCTTCGGATACTTACATTTAGAGGTCATTAAGTAAGGTGTCACGTGATCGGCCACAAAGTACAGCGGGCTCGTGAGGGAGCCACCACACGTAGATGCAAGGCTATCACGGTGGATGGACCGTGTAAGAACTGGACGTCCTACGAGTATTGCCACGTGCATGAATGGAAAGTGAACGAGGCGGTGATGTCTACCCGCCAATCGTTCGTGCTCCTATTCCCGCGTGCAGTGGCGCGGTTGGCGCGACTGATTGACGAACCAGACGGCGAGACTGCGCTGAAGGCCATCATGGTCTGCCTGAAATACATGCTGGGAGATAAGTTGGCGACTGACGGAATAGGGCAGGGGAATGGACTGGCGGATCTGACCACGGAGGAACTGGTGACGCGAGCGCAGCGCACTATAGCGGCGTTGCAGCCCCCTTCGGGGGCTGCCCTGGAACCGGCCGACGGCGGAGAGCCGCAATAAAGGCACCGGGCGTGCAGGCTTACTTACCCTGTAGGCCCGGTTGCGGCAGGGGAAGGTGCTGCAAGGTAAGGGGTTACGGGCGCAGGGCAACGGTTATAACCGGGCGTTAACCGTTGCCCTGCGGACGATCATCACGCCGCAACCGCCTTCTTTCCGCGGCCCTTGGCGGCGGGCTGCGCGGCCTGGAGTTGCTCCAGTTGCGCGGCCAGCTTCCGGGCGCGATCGGCGGCACGCTGGGCACGTTCCGCAGCCTTGGTGGCTTCGGCCTGGAGTGCAACCGGGTCCTTCGTCTTGGCAGCCTTCGGCTCGGCCAGCCCCTCACCCGAGATGGTGATCGCGGCGGGTGGTTCAGCAACGGCCATAGTCTTCGGCAGATAGATGGAACGACCTTGGTGTTCGTAACGGAGATAGCTACCCTTGGGTTCGCCAGCGAGAGTGAAAGTGTAAGTCATGACTCGGACTCCGTGAACGGTGACAGTAGGTAGTTACTGTAAGTAGAATTGTAATTAGGGATGGAAGTAATTGCAATGGTTACTTGCCGGTAGTTAGACGTCGCAGAGTAGCCTAGCGAGCTTCTAATCGTGCGCGCTTTGCGGGTGAGAGACCTGTGCGGCGACGCGCGAGAGGTGGGTCCGCAACCCACAGAAATTTTCTGAAATTCATATGTCTCCAAGAAAATCTTCCAAACCCATGACAACCATTGAAGAAGATGTCGTTAGGTATTTCGATCTCTGCGCCCGTGTCCCGTCATACCACGCCGACCACAAGTTGTTGTATCAGGCTCTGCGGCGTGGTGACACCGAACGGATCCGCCTCTCGATTTGTCGTGGCTCCTGGCTACTCGTGTGCCATGTTCTGCAGCCGTGCTTCCAGGCAGCATATGGCAGTCCCTACCTGTATCGGGATTTAGACACGTTGGAACTGACGGATGTATGGGAACCAGTGATTAAGGACTTTGTAAGGAGGGGAAAGTGACGTACGAATTCAGAACTGCGGATGGTCGAATTTGTTGCAGTGGCGACCACTTCGACTGCTTGTGCAAGTCGTGCAAAGCGCAGGCTCGCTCATCATCACCCGGCCGCTCGGTATCCACTGCGGTGCCTGGGCGAATGGGGGCCCCACCACCCCCGGACCTTGCGGCCTCGATCCGCGCAAAGCGAGCCGCGGGCCGCATGACCGTGGCGCAGCGACAACAGCGGGCGAGAGATCTCGTTCTTGCCCAACCCCGTCCGATGGCCGATGGGAGGTTGCCATGAAGATCACCATCGCGGACATTGACGCGGCCACGCCGCCATTGCGCGACCTCGAAGCTACCCTGGAGGCCGAACTGAAGGCGGCCGAGAGCCAGAAGCCGACGCCTACCACGCGCAATCTGCCCTTCGAACTGCGGACCACCCTGCGGCAACTGCGCGACGGCCTTTCCTTTAACGAGGGGACAGACCCACGAGTGTGGGCCGTGCTGAACAGCGAACAAATGCAGCGCTTCCGGTTCCGTGCGCCGGGCCTCGCGCCGCTGGATCGACTTCGGGCGAAATTGCTGGCCGAGCAGCAGGCCGCCGAGAACCCGCCAGTTGCCTCGCCGCTGCTCAAGTTCCGGTACACGGAGCCACCGTGGAAGTTCAAGGTGGCAGGCGGGCGATGGAATACGGGCGACGTGCTTCAGCTCACTGCGGACGCGGCCCGCGCCTACGGCGACAAGTTGGAACCTGTGAGGGATTGAGAAGGGCGGGGGAGTACGACGGTGGGGTCGGACGCCGTCTAGCGCCGTCCAGAGCGTGGACCGACCAATCGATTTTACGGGATGGCAGCGAGGCGTACTCCTTCGGCTTCGGTCGGACGCCGCAACCGTGTCTTGGTGCCTCGCTGTCATAGTCATACAGCCAGGGCGCGGACCGACCACTCTTTGGGCAGCAGATGCCGACGCCGAAGGGCCAGCGCGTGACTGATCCGCCCACTACGGGCGGGCGGCGCTAGGCGCGGGCAGGGCCGCACGGGGTATACGGGGTAGGGCGGCAGGCAGTTGCCGCCTCAGACGGCCTCTGACCGGGCTCTGAGCGGGCTCTGGGAGCGGGGGTAGGTAGTAACAGTGAGCTAACACATGAATTTCAAGGATGCCCGGTCCAATCGGGTGCGCGTGCATTTCATCTCTCGCTCGGATGAATCGTTCGTGGCGGGTTTGCGAGCGCGGCGGCGAATTGCTCCACGGAGTCGTAGTCCTCCGTCTGGAGCTTCTGGTCCAGGTGCACTACCCGTCCACTGCCCAGGACCTCGAAGGTCCCGTGCGGCACCCACCAGCCTCTGGTCTCGTCGAAATACGCAGAAACAATGATGTGCTGGCCTACCTCGAGCGTCGGAGAACCTGAATTTACCGTTAGGACACCGTTGTCGAGTTCTACTCGGCCGTGATAGGGCCTACGGAGCCGGACGGTAGTCGCATTCGGCCGCATGGAAAGCGGATCCATGACAAATGGTGAGAGATTAAGCGGCCCCAGCGTTGAACGCCTCGCTGCTCTCGGTGCTCGGAACACGCGAATGACGTCGATTTCGTATTCGGTGTAGACGTCGTCTTCTTTCGCCGTCAGCTGGCCCTCCGCGAGCGTAATCCTTCCTTCAACGGTCAACTGCGTGAACTCGACGATCTCTTTCAGGCCTGTAATAGGCCCACAGAGTTCCACGGAGATGTTCGTGTCACCGTGCTGGCGCACGAAGTCGCGCCACGAACGTTTCTCTTGGGCAGCGTTGACCGACGCGCCAGCGAACCACGCCACCACCGTTGCGATCGTCAGCCACGAGGATGTCCATCGCATAGTCAGGTTAGTGTCCGGCACGACGCTGGAGCGATCAATGGCGAAGTTTGTAATCACTCGTCGCTGGGCGTGGCGACGGGAAGGAGCCGACCATCACTACGGTGAGAGCGGTCGGCTCCACGCGCCCCCTTTGGTGCCTGGGCCTGACGTGTTGTTGCCGCCCCTGCCGGGCAGCCGTTGCAGGGGGTAGCGCAGGTGCCGCCCCCCGGCCCTTCGCCGGTCTCGGGGCATTCTCGCGGCTTTGTTGCCCCCCCCCGCAGCACCGGGCGGCCTACGGGGTTGCTTTAGGGTGGTGATGCTGTCAGCGTTCTCTCTAGGACGCCATGCACAAAGTGGAATTCGAACTCGTCGCACGCGACGGCACTTGGAAAGCCGAGATCTTTCAGCGGGCCAACGGCACTTTTGGATTTCGACCCTATCGCTGGAGCCGTGCCGAGAATTGCTGGTTGCAGGTTGCAGCTAACGGGGGGGGGCGCGGAATCCTTCACACTTTCAGCGGACGCCGCTGAGGCTGAGGCACGGGCTCGCGTTCCGCAGCTCGGTGGCACGGCCAAGAAGATCCCAACACCGACTTAATCTTTTTCGGCACCGTGGCTGGACAGACCCACGGGATGCAGCGGTATAACCGGTTATAACTTTACGGGCACAACCCGGCACTACTGGGCACTCCCTGGCACGGCGTATTTGTTAACAAAATTGCGGGTACGGCTTGGGGCAGGTGCCCTTTAGGGGGCTGCAAAACCTCCATCCCCGGTTCAAATCCGGGCGGCGCCTCCAAAAATACTTAGCATTTTTAGCGGTAGGTAGCGGGCCGGGGTCTTCACCCGGTGTCCTTCGCCAAAACCCGACGACAGCGGTGCGACGGTCCGCATGATCGGCGCAGCAAGCGGAATCTCGCATTCGGCCCGATCGAGTGACGGCCATGGGCACGCAGCCTCGATCGCATTCCGGCGGTGCCACCGGATCGGCCAACGGCCGACCTCCACGTCCACGCTCCCGACGTAGAGTCGATTCAGGCGGCTTGCCGTTCGTAGCGATGGTGGAGGCCGCCGACTTCGGGCCGCGCTACGATTCGGCCGGAGCTGGCGGGATCGATGGCGCGTGCCTCCGGCGTGTCCTTGCCGAGCGAAAGGTGCGTTCGAGAGCGGTGGTAGTACGTGACGTAGGATCGCAGCACCTGCCGGAGATGGCGCTCATTGAAGACAATCACGTGATCCAGACACTCCCGACGGATGGACCCGATGACGCGTTCGGCGTAGGGATTCTGCCAGGGTGAGCCTGGGGACGTTCGGACGGATGTCAGGCCGAACGCTTCGGCGGTGCGTTCGAACGCCGCGTCGAAGATCGCGTCACCGTCGTGGAGGAGGAACCGCGCGGTGGCGTCGTCTGGGAAGGACTCGCGAAGCTGCTGGCGGGTCCACGCGGATGTGGGATGCCGCGTTACGTAACGTGCAAGATGCGGCGCCGATCGTGGGCGAGGACGACGAAGACCTGCAGGATCCGGCAGCTGAGCGTAGGGACCGCGAAGAAGTCGACCGCGACCGTCGAGCCGAGATGGTTCTTGAGGAACGTGCGCCAGCTCTGAGAGGGTGGTTTCCGCCGCTCCGGCATCAGCCGAGAAACTGTCCGCTCGGAGACGTCGAACCCTAGCCTCAACAATTCCCCATGGATGCGAGGCGCACCCCAGAGTGGGTTCGCGACAGCCATCTCCCGGACCAGGCGTCGGATGTCGGTGCCGACCTGCGGCCGCCCACCGCGCGGACGCGATCGGCGTGTCCAGTACCACGCGAAACCGCGGCGATGCCAGGCGACGACGGTCGCGGGTCGGACGACCACCAGGGCCGATTTCCAGTCCGGCCATGCCCATCGCAGCCCGATCCAGAACAGCCGATCGGACCAACGAATGGCGGGTTTCGGTCGGGTGCGCCGGTAGACAGCCAGCTGCTGCTGCAGTGCGAGGTTCTCGAGAACCAGAGTGCGGTGTCGACTCGCGAGAACGATCAGTAGCCGAATGCCGTGGATGAATCTGGCGACCATTGATCCAGCATAGCCGGGTCGTTCACATGGCTGAGGCTGGCAGAATCGGCCGCCTGGCGAACCACAGGTGAGACAACAGGCCAAGCCGAGTGACAGGTCGTTCAAGATCCCCTGGCCACCAGCTGTGTCTCGCGGCCAATGCGAGTCGCGAAATTCTCGAAGGCTTTTTCGCGAAGGTGCCGAATCAGATCGTGCTGGAGCCGTCAGGTGCGGGTCAGCATGCAGATGCCCAGTCCCGCCTGTGCAAACCGGGACAGACCGCCGCGGCGCGGACTGCCATGCTCAGCCAATATGGCCGCCCTGGCCCAGACACTTGCCACCCTGAACGCTGACGCGGGTGCCGACGTGCGCCGCGAGGAAGCACTCCTCAAGACGGGCGCGTTGCAGAACGCCATCCTCAACAGTGCGAACTTCTCGAGCATCGCCACTGACGAGCAGGGCGTCATCCAGCTGTTCAACGTCGGCGCGGAACGGATGCTCGGCTACGCGGCTGCCGACGTTCTCAACAAGATCACGCCGGCCGATATTTCCGACCCTCAGGAACTGATTGCCCGCGCCGACACGCTCAGCGCGGAACTGGGGACGCCGATTGCGCCCGGTTTCGACGCGTTGGTGTTCAAGGCGTCGCGAGGAATCGAAGATATCTACGAGCTCACCTACATTCGCAAGGACGGCAGCCGCTTCCCTGCGATCGTGTCGGTCACGGCGCTGCGCAACGATCACGGCGGGATCATCGGCTACCTCCTGATCGGCACCGACAACACCGCCCGCAAACGCGTCGAGGCGGAGCAGCAAAGACTCGATCAGCGCCTGCGCGACCAGCACTTCTACACGCGGTCGCTGATCGAATCGAACATCGATGCCCTGATGACGACTGACGCCGCCGGCATCATCACCGACGTCAACCGGCAGATGGAAGCGCTCACCGGGTGCACGCGCGACGAGCTGATCGGCGCGCCGTTCAAGAACTACTTCACCGATCCGGAGCGCGCCGCTGCCGGGATCAAGCGAGTGCTGCGGGAAAAAAAGATCACCAATTACGAGCTCACCGCGCGCGCGCGCGACGGCAAGATGACGGTCGTGTCCTACAACGCGACGACGTTCTACGACCGCGATCGCACGCTGCAGGGCGTGTTCGCCGCGGCCCGCGACATCACCGAGCGCAGGCATATCGAGCAGATGCTTCGGGAGAAAAACGTCGAACTCGAATTGGCGAAGTCCGTCGCCGAGCAGACAGTCGAACGGCTCGAGGAAGTGGAACAGCTCAAGAAAGGCTTTCTGTCGACCGTCAGCCACGAACTGCGCACGCCGCTGACGTCGATTCGCGGCTCCCTCGGCCTGCTCGCGTCCGGCGCCGCGGGTCCCTTGCCGGACCACGTGGTCGAGGTCGTTGCGCTCGCCGAGCGCAATGCCATCCGTCTGATGGCGTTGATCGAAGACATCCTCGATCTGGAGCGGCTCGAAACCGGCAAGATCGAACTGCAAATGACCCGCGTCCCGATTGCCTCGATTCTGCGCCGCGCGATGGAGTCGCTCGCCGCCTTCGGGGCACACGGCGTCACCGTCGACGCCCCGAACGTGTCGTCGT
>Ga0075431_100003262_pt1 | contig 15708 bp, 15 predicted proteins | sample RhiMetdeltSRZDD5_FD_75297 | JGI IMG/M metagenome (GOLD analysis project Ga0075431, IMG submission 75297) | Populus rhizosphere microbial communities from Tennessee, USA - Rhizosphere MetaG P. deltoides SRZDD5 | ecosystem: Host-associated > Plants > Roots > Rhizosphere > Soil | place: USA... | reverse complement strand
TCTGGTTTTATGGTTGAAGACGCCGTGAAGCTGATACGTGGTAAAAAAGGAACGGAAGTAAAGTTAACGATCAGAAAGAGTGATGGTATCATTAAGACTGTCTCTCTGATCCGCGATGAAATAGTTCAGGATGAAACGTTCGCGAAGAGCGCGGTGATCAACACGCCCAAAGGGAAGATCGGTTTTATATACCTGCCGGAATTTTATGCTGATTTCGACAATCCGAAGGGTGCACGCTGCTCCGACGATGTGAGAAAAGAAGTGATGAGGCTGAAAGAACAGAAAGTTGACGGCATCATCATCGATTTGCGTAACAACGGCGGCGGATCTCTTTACGATGTTGTACAGATGGTGGGATTCTTCATTGAAGACGGTCCAATCGTTCAGGTAAAAGACCGCGACGGAAAGCCACAGGTTTACCGCGACCGCGATAAAACTGTACTTTATGAGGGTCCGCTGGGCGTGATGGTTAATGAATTCAGCGCTTCTGCATCCGAAATATTTGCTGCGGCAATACAGGATTACAACAGGGGAATTATCATTGGCAGCACAACAACATATGGCAAGGGAACAGTGCAGAGAAACATTGGACTCGACAAAACGCTTGGTATTCTCGAACCCAATAGCGACCTCGGTACAATCAAGCTTACACTGCAGAAATTCTACAGGATCAATGGAGGTTCAACTCAGCTACGTGGTGTAAGTTCAGATATCACATTACCCGACGTGTTGGAATATTCTCCGTTGAGAGAAAAAAATAATCCTGATGCATTACCATGGGATGAAATTCAGAGGGCCGATTATCATAATTGGCGGTACAGCCTTGATTTGTCACCAATAAAGCAGGCCAGCAATGCTAGAATAAGCGCAAACCCTTCCTTTAATATTATCAGGCAAAACGCCCAGTGGCTTTCACAACAGAACGACAAGCAGTACACCCTCAATTATAAGAAGTACCAGGAAGAACAGAAAGAGATCAGGAACAAGGTGAAACAGATCGATAGCCTGAACAAGACACCTAATGAAATTAATGTAGAGCCTTTGGAGGAAGATCTGAAGAAATTGCAATATGATGAAGGCAAAACAGAGAGGTTCAAACAATGGATCAAAAATCTTCGTACAGACATATATCTCGATGAATCGGTGAAAGTGATCAACGACATGATCGTTCAGAATAACCTGGTGTATAATATCAGCAAATAATTTGCTGGCTGAATACCTATTTTTGCAGGCACACAGTTCTTTTTAAATAATGAAATGTGTGCCTTTTTTATGAACCTGATCGATAAATTCAAACTCGTTACAACATTTATTCTCGATGTGGATGGCGTGCTTACCGATGGTACCGTTTATGTTTTTGACAACGGAGAACAGGTGAGAAGGATGAGTATTAAGGATGGCTTTGCATTACAGCTTGCAATAAAAAAAGGGTACAGGCTGCTGGTGATTTCGGGAGGCAACTCGCCTGCCGTAGTAACCAGGCTGAAGAAACTTGGAGTAACCGATATTTTCATGAATGTGCTCGATAAAGGAGCAATGATAATGCAATACATGCAGGATCACGGTTTAAGTAAAGAACATGTGTTATACATGGGAGACGACATCCCTGATTATATTGCCATGAAAACGGTGGGTATGCCCGTTGCGCCTGCGGACGCAGCACATCAAATCAGGAAAGCAGCGCTGTATATTGCTTCAGCAAAGGGTGGTCATGGCTGTGTGAGAGAAGTTATAGAGAAAGTGCTGAGGCTTAACGGACATTGGGAATTGGAAACTGATATTCCGAGCCGGTAACGGTTAACCGGCATTTAACCGACTAAAACACGCAATGAAAATTATCGCTGCTTTTTTCAGACTAATACGCGTGTTAAACCTGCTGTTCATTGTAGTTACCCAGGTATTCTTTCAATATTTTATCGTGGTGCCTATGATGAACAGTAAGCTTCATTCGCCTGCGCTTTCTACAAAAATGTTTGCGCTGTTGTCATTGTCATCTGTACTCATAGCCGCGGCAGGATACATCATCAACGATTATTTCGATCTGAATATAGACAGGATCAACAAACCGCGAAGGATTGTTGTGGAAAAGGTTATTAAGCGACGCTGGACCATCATCTGGCATTGGGTATTGTCGTTCTGTGGCGTTGTGCTCGGTTTTTATATAGGGTGGAAAGCGGGTATATTCTGGCTTGGCCTTGCTAATATGGGATGTGTGATCGCACTTTGGTTCTATTCAACAACTTTCAAAAAGAAACTGCTCGCCGGGAACATTATTATTTCACTTCTTACTGCATGGGTTGTGCTGGTGGTGGGCTTTGTTACTCACTACCGGATGATCACCAATACCGCGTTCTATGGCACCGAAAATGCTTCCAGATTGCTAAGGTTTACATTTTTATATGCCGGCTTTGCGTTTATCATTTGCCTTGTGAGGGAGGTGGTAAAAGACATTGAAGACATGGCCGGCGACGCAAAATACGGCTGCAGAACAATGCCGATAGTGTGGGGAGTGCATGTGTCGAAAGTGTTTGCCGGCACTTGGATTGCGGTTCTTACGGCGGCTTTGTTTATTGTGTTTGCATATGTGCTTCAGTTCAGATGGTGGCTAACGGCGGCCTATTGCCTGATTTTTGTTATCGTACCACTGCTGATATTGTTACGAAGGTTGTTTAAGGCAGAATCAACTAAAGATTTTCACCAGCTTAGCAACATGATAAAAATGGTAATGTTTACAGGTATACTATCGATGGTGTTTTTTTAGTAATCAGAAGAGGAATTTATACTTATCAGGGAATTACAATGAAGAAAATAATACTGGCATCACAATCACCACGAAGAAAAATGCTACTCGAATGGGCAGATATTACCTTTGAAGTAAGAGTTAAAGAAACTGACGAAAGCTATCCACCCGGGACAAAAGCGGAAGACGTTCCTATTCTCATTGCCAGGAACAAGGCGCACGCCATCGAACGGACAGAAGATGAGATAGTGATTGCCGCGGACACTATAGTCGTTCTTAATGATGAGATCATCGGCAAGCCTGCCGATGAAGAAGAAGCGAGGCAGATATTAAAGAAGTTATCAGGTCATACCCACAGGGTGATCACAGGCGTGGTGATCATGAATGGAAAGAAGGAGATTGCATTTTGCGATGTAACCGAGGTCTCGTTTCATCCACTGACCGCGGAGCAGATCGATTTTTATATCGAAAAATATAGACCGTTCGACAAGGCGGGCGCATACGCCATACAGGAATGGATAGGCGTTACCGGAATAGAAAAAATAAATGGCGACTTCTACAATGTAATGGGATTACCGGTAAGCAGGGTGATTAAAACACTGCAACAACTGGAGTAAAAACACATTGGGCTGCTGTCTGCTGGTGCTAATTTCACTGTACAGGAGGAACCAGAAACATGACTGAGCGGCTGCTTCAATACATCTGGCAGTTTCAGTATTATAACAAGCATGATCTCGTTACCGTGACGGGTGAAAAGCTCGCGATCATTAATCCCGGAACCTATAATATACACCAGGGACCAGACTTTACCGGCGGCCGGATAAAATTGGATGGTAACACGTGGATAGGAAACATCGAGTTGCATGTAAATGCGTCTGACTGGAAGCGGCATCAGCATAGCAATGATAAAAATTACAGCAATGTGATCCTGCACGTAGTGTGGAATAACGATGGTGAAGGTCAGGAGCATAATTTTCCGACAGTGATACTCGGTGACCGCGTACCCAAGATATTGTTGCAACAGTATAATTCCTGGATGAAGGCAGATTGTTTTATTCCATGTGAGTCGTCGGCAGTGAGTGCAGGTGAACTCGTATGGACCTCATGGAAGGAAAGGCTCATGTATGAGCGCCTTGAAAGAAAATCAGAGTTTGTATTCAACCATCTGACTAAGAGTAAGTGTCATTGGGAAGAAACATTGTGGTGGATGCTAGCGAGGAATTTCGGATTATCAGTAAATGCCGAAGCCTTCGGCGAAGTTGCCGTTTCCATTCCATATAACCTGCTATCGAAGCACAGGACGCAAATACATCAGCTTGAAGCTTTATTATTTGGCCAGGCAGGACTACTGGAAATTGAATATGAAGATAAGTATGCGGTTATGTTGAAGAAAGAATATTCGTTTTTACGTAAGAAATACAATTTGCGCAAAATCCACATGCCTGTTCATTTTCTCAGGATGCGGCCGGCATGTTTTCCGACTGTGAGGCTCGCACAGCTTGCAATGCTGGTTCATCTTACACCGAATGTGTTTTCATCGCTTATCAATGAAAGTTCGATGGAGGATGTGAGGAAGATGCTTAGCGTTACTGCCAACGACTATTGGCATTATCATTTCAGGTTTGGTGAAACAACAGTTTATCAGCCAAAGACGCTTGGTGCAGAAATGATAAACAGTATAATGATGAATACTGTTGTCCCAATAATATTTACATATGGAAAATACCATCAGGTGCCGGCAATGCAACAAAAAGCTGTTGAATGGATCGAAATTCTGCCATCCGAAAGCAATGGTATTATAACAAAATTCCGCAACATCGGGATATCTGTAAAAAATGCGTCTGATACACAATCCCTGATTGAGTTAAAGTCGCAGTATTGTGATAATAAGCGATGCCTCGACTGCGCAATTGCAAATGCAGTGCTGAAAAAGATTTAGGAGCCGGCTGCGATAAGCCTGATCATTTTTCAACTACTACCTTTACCTTATCCCAGTTGAAATTCAGGTTGAGTTCAATGTCGGCATTTATGCTGTATGCAACGGGACATGTTTCTGCAGCTTTCTGGAGGATCTTCTGCTGGCGTTCGCTCAGCTCGAGAGATTGCGGGAAATGAAATGTTAAATTTAAGCTGCCGATCCTGCGGGGGTCCTGCTTCATTATTTTCTCAACTTCTATTTTAGTTCCTTTAAGATCGACGTTCATTTCAACTGCACGCATACCCATTATAGTAAGCATGCATGAGCCTAAAGCTGTTGCAACAAGGTCGGATGGTGAAAAACGTTCGCCTCTGCCGTTATTGTCTACAGGTGCATCGGTTTCGATAGTTGTTCCGGATCTGAGATGCTGGCAAACAGTACGGAGGTTGCCATCATATGTTACAGTTGAAGTCATTATATAATTTTGCCTAAATTTACGTTGATTACAATAAATCGTTAACGGTGAAGAAATTTGTTCTTATGGTGCTTGCGGGTGTGCTTGCATCGACGTTAGTTGCGCAAACACCAGACCAACCTAAATCACGAAGAGAAGCGAAACTGCAGAAAAAAAATGAAAGACGCCAGCGCCTTAATGAGCTGGCGAAGCAGGAAGAAGAAGGAGAGATTATTTACAATAAGCAAAATGTTTTCAGCTTTAAACTTGCTACCGACGGATATGGCATCGGTTATGAATTTGGAAAGTTCAAAACGAACCGTAAATCAATTCTATTCAACTTCGAACTTTCCGAAAAGAAACATCCGAAAGAAAAGAGAGAGGGATTTTTTGATCCCGGACAGCTACGTGTGAATTATCTGGCGTTCGGAAAGAAAAATACGTTTTACCAGGCACGTTTGGGGGCAGCAATGCAGCAGGTGATCGGCGGCAAAGGAAATAAAAACGGTGTTTCTGTTTCAGCCATTTATGGAGGCGGACTAACAGTTGGACTCGTAAAGCCATATATTATCGACGCTGTGATAAACGACCAGGGTGAGATCAAGCCATCACGTTATCCGGAGATCATCGACAGCGGTTACCTCGAAGTGAAGGCAAAAGGAATATCGGGCGGATGGAGTGAACTAAAGGTCCGGCCCGGAGCATATCTGAAAACCGCTATGCGTTTTGATTATGGCAGACTAAATGAAACAGTAACGGCAATTGAAGTTGGACTAAGCGCAGAGTATTACTCAAGCAAAATACCACAGATGCTTTATAGTAAAGATAAACAGTTCTTCTTCAATGCTTACCTGGCAATTCTGTTGGGGCGAAGAAAGTAAACTTTTTATCTGAACTTTGCCTCATGCAGGAACTTCCCGTAATAAATAATATACCGACAGGATCTAAGGTCAAAAAGCCCGACTGGTTGCGTGTAAAACTGCCGATCGGTGAAAATTACAAGCACGTCAGGTCGCTGGTTGACAATCATAAGCTACATACGATATGTGAAAGTGGCAATTGCCCGAATATGGGTGAGTGCTGGGGAGAAGGAACTGCAACCTTCATGATCCTCGGAAATATCTGCACAAGAAGCTGTGGATTTTGTGCGGTCGCCACTGGGCGCCCGGAAGCTGTTGACTGGGATGAGCCGCAGCGCGTTGCAGAAGCCATTTACCTGATGAAAGTAAAACACGCTGTAATAACTTCAGTTGACAGGGATGAACTGAAAGACGGCGGAAGCATAGTGTGGCAGAATACAATAAAAGCTGTAAAGTCTCTCACGCCCAATACTACTCTTGAAACGCTTATTCCGGATTTCAAAGGGCAAAAAGAGAATATTCAACGCATCATTGAAGCTGCTCCTGAAGTGGTGTCGCATAACATTGAAACAGTTGAAAGGCTTACGCGCCAGGTGAGGATACAAGCGAAATATCACCGCAGCATGGAAGTTCTGAGGATACTGAAGGAAAGTGGCATGCGAACAAAAAGCGGTATCATGCTTGGGCTCGGAGAGAAAAAGGAAGAAGTGATCCAAACTATGACCGACCTTAAAAACAGTGGCGTGGATGTAATCACAATCGGTCAATACCTGCAGCCCACAAAAAATCACCTCCCCGTGGTGCGCTTTGTTCACCCTGATGAGTTCAGAGAATACAGGGAGATCGGTTATGAGATGGGAATTGATTATGTTGAAAGCGGTCCACTCGTGCGTTCTTCCTATCACAGTGATAAACATGTGATCAAAGGATACGGCAGAGAGCAGTGGATCAAGGAAAAAGAGTTACTTTTGCCGGCTTAAACAGCGAAGCCCCTGGCATGAAGAATATCCGGAACTTTTGTATTATCGCCCACATAGATCATGGTAAATCCACCCTTGCAGACCGACTGCTCCAATCTACCAATACTATTAGTGAACGTGACATGATGGACCAGGTCCTCGACGACATGGATCTTGAACGTGAAAAGGGTATCACTATTAAGAGTCATGCTATCCAGATCAATTACAAGCACGCTGATGGATCAGAGTACATTTTAAACCTCATAGATACTCCAGGACATGTGGATTTCAGCTATGAGGTGAGCCGTGCACTTGCTGCCTGCGAGGGTGCGTTATTGTTGGTTGATGCTACACAGGGCATCCAGGCACAGACTATTTCCAATCTTTATCTTGCTATTGACAACAACCTCGAGATCATCCCCGTGATCAATAAGATTGATATGGATGGTGCGATGATCGAAGAGGCGAAGGACCAGATAATAGATCTTATAGGTTGTAAACCTGACGACATTCTGCTTGCAAGCGCAAGAACCGGCATTGGAGTCGAAGGCATACTTGAGGCCATTGTAAAAAGGATACCTGCTCCTGCGGGAGATCCGCAGGCACCACTGCAGGCATTGGTATTTGATAGTGTTTTCAACAGCTTCAGGGGCATTATTGTGTATTACCGTATTATGAACGGTACGATAAAGAAGGGTGATCTCGTTAAGTTCTTCTCAACCGGGCAGGAATATGTGGCCGATGAAGTGGGGATCCTTAAGATGAAGATGACGGAGAAGAAACAGGTAAGCGCGGGCGATGTAGGCTACATAATCACGGGCATCAAGAATGCGAAAGAAGTGAAAGTGGGTGATACGCTCACAAAAGTTTCAAATCCCGCATCGGAGCCGATCCGCGGATTCGAAGAGGTAAAGCCAATGGTGTTTGCAGGAATTTATCCGGTGGATACCGACGAATTCGAAGAGCTGCGTGATTGCATGGATAAGCTGCAATTGAACGACGCTGCGCTGTCATTTGAGCTTGAAACATCACAGGCCCTGGGATTCGGGTTCAGATGTGGATTCCTGGGTATGCTTCACATGGAGATCATCCAGGAGAGACTCGAAAGAGAGTTTAATCAGACCGTAATCACTACAGTTCCTAACGTTAGCTTCATCGCGCATACTACAAAAGGTGATGTTGTAAATGTAAATAACCCAACAGAGTTTCCCGATCCTGTTAAAACGGAAAGTATAGAAGAGCCTTATATCAAGGCACAGATTATAACAAAGCCCGATTACATCGGTAATATCATGACGCTTTGCCTTGGTAAAAGAGGCATTCTCATCAACCAGAGCTATCTTACTTCAACGCGCGTTGAGCTGATTTTTGAAATGCCACTGACGGAGATTGTGTTTGATTTTTACGATAAATTGAAATCTCAGACCCGTGGCTACGCTTCTTTTGATTATCATCCCATTGGTTACCGCGATAGTGATATCGTTAAGATGGATATTCTGCTTAACGGCGACAAAGTAGACGCGTTAAGTGCCCTGATTCATCGCAGCCGCGCGCAGGATTTCGGGAGAAAGCTTTGTGAGAAGCTTAAAGAGCTTTTGCCACGCCAGCAGTTCCAGATAGCGATACAGGCTGCAATAGGAGCGAAGGTGATCGCGCGCGAAACTATATCCGCGATGCGCAAGGATGTTACTGCGAAATGTTATGGCGGTGATATCAGCCGTAAACGCAAGTTGCTTGAAAAGCAGAAAGAGGGAAAAAAGCGCATGAAGCAAATCGGAAATGTTGAAGTTCCGCAGGAAGCGTTTTTAGCGGTGCTGAAACTGGATGAATAGCGCGTTACGTGTCATTTCCGCGAATGCGCGAATTTATTTCTTTTTCGTTCGTTCAATATTCTTCTGGGACGCTTCTTCTAGCTTTTTCTCATCAATATTACCCTGATCATCGCGAAGCTTATCGTCAACCGGGAACTGTCCATCCTGCAACTTATAGTCAAATAATTTGTCTACATGCACCCATTGTCCATTGGTCCATTTGAAACCCTCATAACTGCCATCAGGTATATACGTATTCTTTTTTTCAGGCTCATCAGTTTCTGAAATCAAGTGATCGAACACGATCATGTCGAGCTCAGGATCATAATTGAATAGCGTATTGGCTTCCTTTTTATATTCAATATTGAAACGGGTTTGTACTGGTTTTTTTGCAGTGTCGTCTTTAAAAGAAATCACAGGGGCACCGAACACCGGTTCACTGCGGCTATTGAACGTAAGTATCTCCATCCATTTCTTGTTACTGCTCACAGCAAAGTCATCAAATCCCAGGAGTGTGTAATACTTCTTTCCATTATTTTCTTTCATGATCATTTTGTAGTAAATGGCACCTATCCAGTTGTCTCTCGTGCGCACCGAATCCAGCGGCTTGCGTGTATACATTGAGTAATCAAACAGCGGAAAAAGTTTAAGGTCGCCCGACGGGGTGTTCATCTGAATTGCACCCTTTTGAAGATAAACATATTCGTCTTTCTTCAGCTGCCAGGTGAAAATGCGAAACGAACTATCGGGTGAATACAAACGTGAAATTGTCCTAAGTGAATCAAACGGATAAAAAAATGAGTTGGAAACTTTGAGGGCGCGAACCAATCCACGGACAAAATTACTATCGGCGCGGAACCTTTCAGGCGCTTCTGGCGCGTTGATCATTTTGTCGGAAAAGATTTTCAGCGAATCTTCTTTTTTCTTTAAATCCTTGAAGTCGCGCTGAGAAATTTTCTGGGCGTTCAACAGGTTACTCAATAAAATCAGGGCTAAAATAATTGTTGTCGTACGGCCGGTGGTTTTCATATTTATATCCTGTGTATATTAATACTCAATCAAAAAAAATTCGAAGGAATGTTCTACAAATCTAAAAAACTATAACAACAAAAATTTGTTATAATCTGTTGTTTGACAATTCTTTAAAATAAAATCTCATTTTGATGGGTGTTGCTTGCAGGAATGAGCAGGATTTTCGCATACCTTCTGAAAAAAATTACCATGGATACCAATCAATTCCGGTCATATAACACCTCAGATGAAGGAACTTTCAATGGTGTTCCTGAGGGATCAGGCGATCAGTATAGCTATGAGAACAGTCGGCCTGAAGTGCCATTACAAAATGTCAGCAATTTCGAGAGGGGACTATCAATAGGAATCGGAGCGTTATTAATATACAGTGCCGTAAAGAATTTTAAGAAGACCCCTGTAAGAGCAGTATTCAGATCCGGACTGGGAGCGGCGATGGTATTTCGTGGTGCCGCAGGAAATTGTCCCATTTACAGTGCATTGGATGTGGATGGCACAAAAACAACTTCTGTAAATGTGAGGGTAACGTTTGTAGTGAACAGGCCGCGAAACGAGGTATATGCAGCTTGGAGAAATCTGGGTACGCTGCCACGATTCATGAAACATCTTACAAGCGTTACAGAGTTGAGCAACACGCGTTCGCATTGGGAGGCGAAAATTCCTGAAGGAAGCCCTGTTTCAATAAGCTGGGATGCGGAGATCGTTAAAGATGAGCCGGGTTCGCTCTTATCATGGCGGTCTTTACCTGGCTCTTCGGTTGATAATGCCGGGAAGGTTGAATTCAGGGACGCGCTCGGCCACAGAGGCACTGAAATAAAAGTCACCATTATTTATCGTCCACCAGCGGGAAATATTGGAAGTGGTGTAGCGAAATTGATGAACCCGGTATTCAAAAAAATAATTAAACAGGATGTGCTGAACTTCAAGCAGTACATTGAATTCCTGAATTCGGAAGCCGTAGGTGGTTTCAGGTAGGAATGGCGTCGGCAAATTCTTTGAGTGTATCGTATTGCAGATCTACAAGCGGGTGCGGTAGCGTAACGCGAACGCCTGTTGTTGTGAGAAGCACCGTAAACATTCCGGCAGTTTTACCGAACTGCATATCGCTCATATTATTTCCCACCATAACGGAATGATGCTTTTTTACGGAAGGATGTTCTTTCATTGCCCTGTACGCCATGCCCGGGTTAGGCTTCCGGTCGGGATGGTCGTTTTCAATTGCAGTGCAATAGTATACTTTGTCAATTCTTCCACCCGATTTTGAAATGGACGTTGTCATCAGCTCATGAATTTCCAGCAGATCGACCTCGGTCATCATTTTTTTTCCTACACCGCGCTGATTTGTTACAACGAAAATGTGACTGAATATGCCACTGAATTTTTTTATAGCTTCAAGAACACCATCATAAAATTCGAACTCGCCTGCATTAAGGGTATATGGTGATTTGTCGTGGTTGATTACGCCATCGCGGTCGAGAAAAAGGCTCCATTCTTTATTAATTTTTGTCAGGTCGAGCATTTCAAAAATTTTTAAAATCTTCCTGTGCCTTGTTGTAATCGACCGGTATACCGATATCAATAAAATAACCGTCCTGTTTAAAACCGTAAATCTTTTTTTCTCTGAAATACTTCTCAAAGTAATCTTTCTCGAATGAAAATTTTTCCGGCAACTTTTCTGCAAGAAAGGACCGTGTATTCAGTGCATATACTCCTCCATTGATACTGGCACGCTCATAAAAATTTTTCTCCTTGAAAGAAGTTATTCTTCCTTCGTCGTTAATTTCCACAACGCCGTAGCGGTCTGAATTTTTCATTTCCTTGAGACAAACTGTGCAATCGGCCTTTTTACTCTTATGAAAGAAAGAAAGCCCTGCAACATCCACTTCGAAAAACGTGTCGCCATTCAAAACAATTACATCAGACGAAACGGCTTTTAATGCTCCCTGATAGATCGCGCCACCTGTACCAAGGGGGTCTTCTTCAATGGTAACGGTATATTGCACATCACTGAACGATTGGCTCAGATAATCTTCGATCAATTCATGTTTATAGCCAAGACAAAAAATAAATTTCGTTATTCCCTGTTTTTTGTAATACTCAATCACATAGTGCAGGAATGGCCTTCCGGCGACTGGTGCCATACATTTGGGCAGGTCGGGCACTGCAGATCGTAATCTTGTTCCAAGCCCCCCGGCGAGAATGATAGCTTCTTTGATCATGATTCAAAATACAACTCCTCTACCATCTGGCAGATGATGTGTCCCAGCATGATATGCGATTCCTGTATTCTTGGAGTGTCGGTTGATGGAACGTTGAGGAGAAAATCGGAGAGTGGTTTCATTTTGCCGCCATCTTTTCCGGTGAATCCAACTGTGATCACCCTTTTTTCACGTGCCGCTTCAAATGCCTTCACGATGTTAGCTGAGTTGCCGGATGTGGACAGGCCAACGACAATGTCGCCTTCTTTTGCGATTCCTTCTATAAGTCTTGAATAAACAACGTCATAGCTATAATCGTTGGCAACTGCAGTAAGATAAGACGTGTTGCAATGCAGGGCTTCTGCGGGTAATGCTTTACGGTCGGTATAAAATCTTCCTGAGAATTCTGCGGCAAGATGTTGTGCATCTGCTGCGCTTCCGCCATTTCCGCAGAAGTAGATGCGGTTATCAAAGCGAAGGCATTTAAGCATTTCATTTGAAACGTTCTGTACCGTTTCGAGTAGGTTGCTATTGCTCAATACAGCTTGCTTTACAGCAATGGAAGACGAGATTATTGATTTTATTTTATCCTGCATAATTGTATATTTCTCGCAAAGGCGCAAAGTTCTCGCAAAGGCGCGAAGTTCTCGCAAAGGCGCGAAGTTCTCGCAAAGGCGCAAAGTTCTCGCAAAGGCGCTCCTCTAAATCGTCCAGGTCGTTAATCCATGATCCACAAACTGGTAGTTCCTGCAATATCCGCCAAATGTTGCTAACGCGTCCATCACAGGGTATTTGGTGTTGCCAGGACAATAAAAGATCATAAATCCGCCGCCACCGGCACCGGAAATTTTACCGCCTGACGCACCCGCATTTTTAGCAGCGCTGTATATATCCTCCATCAGCGAATTCGAAATGCCTTCGGCCATCTCTTTTTTCTGCCTGAAACCAAAATCAAGAATCTCACCAATCTCATGCACTCTGCCTTTAAGCAACGCCTCCTTCATCATTTGCGCCTGCTGCTTCAGTTGGTGCATCGCCTCTATTGATTTATCCTTTTTCTCCTTTACATTCAATTTTTGCTTCTCAATGATTTTGGCTGATTCCCTGCTTGTACTTGTATAATATAGCAGCAAATTGTTTTCCAGTTCAAACAAATATTGCTGCTTGATACGCAAGGGATTTACGATCACCTTATCATCAGCGAAAAACTCCATGAAGTTGACGCCGCCAAATGTTGCAGCGTATTGATCCTGCCGGCCACCCGCCATGTTCAATTCGTTCCTTTCAATTTCGTAAGCCAGGTGTGCAATATCGTATTCACCCAGCGGTAATCTCAACATTTCCGCAAACGCACCTATCACAGCAACTACAAGCGTTGATGATGTTCCCAATCCAGAGCCTGCCGGAGCATCAACCGATGTTGACAACCTGAATCCGGATAAAGGAACGCCGTATCGTTTTTGTATACTGTTATAAACACCCTTAAGCAAATCAAGTTTGCCGCTCACCGGTAATATATCGGTCCATTCATATCTTTCTTCTTCTTTTCTGTCTACCGCATTTAAAATGATCGCGTTTTCATCGATAGGTTCGATGTTTGCGTAAGCATACAACGATACTGTTGCATTCAATATGGCGCCACCATACAGGTCGCAATACGGACTAACATCTGTGCCGCCTCCGGCCAGGCCGATTCGTAATGGAGCTTTACTTCTGTATATCATCTGCCAGTTTTAGGATCGCTTCAGTAAGCTGATGCCACGAATATTTTTCTTTTTCGCTGCGAAGATGCGGAATAAAATAATTTTCGCCTAATTCAAAGTAACGTATAACCGCTGTTGCAATTGATGCTGCATCAGGCTCTGCCACAAGTCCAACTTTGCCGTCAGGAACTAACTCAGGCAGACTTCCGACATTCGTAACAACCATGGGCTTTTCAAAATGATAGGCGAGGGGTGTTACACCGCTTTGGGTTGCATTTCTGTATGGCTGTATAACCGCATCGGCTGCGCACAGATAATATTTCACGTCCTTGTCTGCAATAAACCCTGTGCGTAGAATGATCAGGCTACTCAAATCGTTTTTTGCGATAAGCTCATGATACGGTTTCTCATCTTCGTAAAATTCACCTGCAATTAGCAATTTAATACCCGCATTTTTTTGCCTGAGGATTTTCATCGCTTCAAGAAGAATATCGAGTCCCTTGTACTTTCTGATGAAGCCAAAAAAAAGTATTATCCTGTCGTGCGGGTTCAATCCGAGTTTTTTGCGCGCCTCTTCTTTTGTTACCCGCGCACCGAAATTATCATAAAGCGGATGCAGCACCTGGGTCGCGGGTTTATTAGAAATAAACTGTCGCAGATCGTGTAGCACCTTTTCGCTCATTGTGATATAACCATCACATGATGCAAGGAAATATTTTGTAAATAGTTTGTCGCCCGGACGTTTTTCATGAGGCAACACATTGTCTGTTATCGCTATTATTTTTGCATGACGGTTCTTTCTGACTCTTCTCAATATTGTTCCAAGTGCAGGCCCCATAAAAGGAAGCCAATAACGTACAACTATTATGTCGGGCCTCATCTTTTTCAGTCTGTTGCCAACCTTTATCCAGTTGAGTGGGTTCACTGAGTTTATCGCGCTCACAATCGTAATTCTCTCAGGTGCGGGATCAGATGAATATTGGGTAGTTCCGGGAAATAAAAATGAAGGATACTGCAACGAAAAGGAATAGATCGTACAATCGATTCCCTCATCAATGAATTGTTTTGCGAGCCGCTGATCGAATGTGGCGAGTCCTCCCCGCAGTGGCCAGGCAGGTCCTATAATTACCACTTTTTTCAACAGCGCATTTTCTTTTCCACCAGGTAATGATTTCTACCGGATGAGTTACGTGTGATGAGCTCTGCAATAAATCCGGTAAGGAACAGCTGTGTACCGATGATCATTGCGAGTATCGCGAAGAAAAACAGCGGGCGTTGTGTAAGTCCCGATTTGTCGAGGAAAAACTTCGAGATGGTGAGATAAACGAATACAGTAAACCCGAAAATAAACGATGCGGTTCCCCAGCTTCCGAAGAAGTGCATTGGTCTTTTCCCGAATTTGCCCACAAACAGTATTGATGCCAGGTCAAGAAATCCTTTAATAAATCTCTCTATACCGAACTTCGAGGTGCCATATTTTCTTGGGCGGTGCTCAACAACCTTTTCGCCGATCCTTTTAAATCCCGACCACTTCGCAATCACAGGAATATAGCGGTGCATTTCGCCATACACTTCGATATTCTTAACGACTTTGAGCCTGTAAGCCTTCAATCCGCAGTTGAAATCATGCAGTTTAATGCCTGTTGTTTTAGTGGTAATCCAGTTGAAGAATTTTGAAGGAATGGTTTTGCTTACCGGATCGTGGCGTTTCTTTTTCCATCCACTCACCAGATCATAATTATTGTTGAGGATCATGGCGCGCAGCGGTGGGATCTCATCCGGACTATCCTGAAGGTCCGCATCCATGGTGATCACAACCTCTCCCGTAACAATTTTAAATCCTTCGTTCAATGCTGCCGACTTGCCATAATTTCTCTGGAATTTTATTCCCTTGATATGGGCGTTGTTTTCGGAAAGACTTTCTACCACTTCCCATGACCTGTCCGTGCTTCCATCATCTACCAGAACGATCTCATAAGTGTAGCCGTTCTCCGTTGCCACTTTATTTATCCAGGCACAAAGCTCCGGCAGCGATT
>Ga0075431_100003259_pt1 | contig 15715 bp, 11 predicted proteins | sample RhiMetdeltSRZDD5_FD_75297 | JGI IMG/M metagenome (GOLD analysis project Ga0075431, IMG submission 75297) | Populus rhizosphere microbial communities from Tennessee, USA - Rhizosphere MetaG P. deltoides SRZDD5 | ecosystem: Host-associated > Plants > Roots > Rhizosphere > Soil | place: USA... | reverse complement strand
GCCATGACGATGTCGCCGAACTTGCCAGACCGGATGTAGTCGAAGGCGCGCTGATACTTCGTCGAGCTCCGGCGCTGCGTGCCAATCTGGACGATGCGTCCCGTGTCCTTGACCGCCTTTCGGATCGCCCGCGCATCCGCCATCGTGTTGGCCAGAGGTTTCTCGACATAGGCGTCGCGGCCCGCGCGGACCGCTTCGACCCCGTGAAGCGCGTGCTGAAAATCGGCCGTGGCGATGATTACCGCGTCCACGTCCTTGCGATCGTAGAGCTCGTCGTTGTTCCGGCAGAGCGCCGGACGCGTGCCGGTGAGCGATTCGATGAACGCCGCACCTTCCTCACGTCGGCGGCTCCAGATATCCGAGACGGCGACCAGCTCGAAGTTCAGCTCGGCGGCGTGCTTCATGAAGGCGGGAATGAGCGCGTCTTTCGAGCGATCCGAGAAGCCCACGATTCCGACGCGGACGCGATCGTTTGCCCCGCGCACGCGGGTCTGGGCTGCGGCGCGGGAACCGAGCGCCATACCGGCGGCGCCGGTGCCAGCGATCCTGATGAACTCGCGACGGGATGGGTGCATGGCGTTCTCCTCGTCAGCTGCTGAAACGGCGAATCTTGATGTTCCGGTACCACACGCGGTCGCCGTGATCCTGGAGCAGGATGTGCCCCTTCTGTGGTTTGCCGAACCGCTCGATGCCTTTGAACTTGCTCGCGTCGATGGCTGTCTGCAGTGCCGCGCTGCCTAACTGGTATTCCAGAACGCGCGTGCCGTTGAGCCAGTGTTCTACCGTCGTACCGCGCACCACGATGCGCGCCTGATTGAACTGACCGGCAGGCCTGGTAGGTGGTTTCGTTGCGGCGAGCACGTCGTAAAAGGCGGACGTCTGTCGCTTCGGCCCAACCTTCGCGTCAGGATGCCGCTCGTCGTCGATTATCTGATACTCGTGACCAATCGCGGAGTCGCGATCCTCCAGCACCAGATACTTGATGCCGCTGTTTCCCCCCTGCGCGATACGCCATTCGAGCGTCAGCTCGAAGTTGTCGAAGGTGTCCCTCGTGATCAGATCGAGTGCACCGCGCGTATCGAGGCCGTCCCCTGGATCGACTGTGAGCTGGCCATCATCGGCCTTCCAGCGCGTCCCGGCGGCGTCGGTCTTCCTGTAGCCGCGCCACGCGTCGAGGCTCCGGCCGTCGAAGAGCAACGTCCATCCTGTTCGCTTTTCCTCCGCGGTCAGGCTGTTGGGCACCGGTGAGTCTCCGGTTTGTGCCGCGGGCCCTCCGCGACCGATCAAGAGTGCGGCCATTACACCGGCAATCACAAGGGTGTTGCGAAGACCCATCGTAAACACTCCTCAGACCGCGAAGCCCAGCGACTCGACGTACTTCTTGCAAATGATCGCCGATTCCTTTGGCGTGCGCGCATCGTCAGGCACACGATCGAGCTCGATGACAGCCCATCCCTTGAACCCGATCTGATCGAGCGCATCGAAGACGCCTTTCAGATTCACTGAGCCGCGGCCCAGCTCGACGAACCGATAGCTCTGCGCCTGCTCGCCGGTTGCGCCTGGTGCCGGCGTCAGCGCCTGGAGATCCTTGATGTGCAGGAACAGGAGACGGTCCTTGTACTCCTTCACCGCTGCAACAGGATCGCCGCCGCCCTGCTGATAGTGGGCCGTGTCGAGTTGCAGCTTGACGAAGCGAGGATCGACCGCCGCCATCACCGCGCGCACTTCCTCGGGCCGTTCACCGAGGTTGTTCATGTGATTGTGATAGCCGATAGGGATGCCGAGGTCGGCGGTACGCTTCCCGAGCTCCGTCAGCAGGTGGCCGAGGCGCTTGTAGTCGGCCGGCGTGACGGGACGATCCTTGGGGCGCTCGTCGGTCAGCTGCAGATAGACGCCCCCGACATCCCGCACGAACCGTGCGTGACGCGTGTGCTTCTCCATCTCCTCTTTCTCGACGGCCGGATCGATCCGCATGTTGCCGCTCGAGAACGCGACCATCGTGAGGCGATGCTTGTCGAGCAATTCCTTGAGCGCGGCCGGCTTGTCGCCGAATTCGGTCATGACGTTCGACCGGAGCTGGATGGCCTTGAATCCTACCGCTGCGACCTCTTCGATCGCCTGAAGGTCCTTGCCCTGCCACGTGATCGCCGCGTAGCCGAACTCGATGTTGGAGAGAACGGCGGGCGCCCCATCCCGCCACAGGGCGACCGCTCCAACCGCGCCAATCGTCTGGAGGAACTCACGTCGTTTCATGCTCTTCCCCTTCGTCGAGGACACGGAGTGAACGGAGAGAACGGAACAAGCTTCAACTCGGAGAAACGGAGTCACGGAGAACGGTCAGCTGGGTGCGCCGATGCCGCCGCGCTTGCGCGGCGTGGCGATCGACTGCTCCCCGGACACGCGAGCCACGCTGACTTTCGCTCTCGTGGCTCGTGTGTCCGGGGAGCAGTCGATCACCACGGCCCGGCCGATGGCCGGGCCGGCATCGGCCGGTGCCCACGGTGACGAGCCAGACAGATAGCCCTCCGTGACTCCGTTTCTCCGAGTTAAAGCTTGTTCCGTTCCCTCCGTCCCCTCCGTCGGCCACCAGTGTTCGCCAATTCCGCTCAAATAGGGAAGTCAGGATCCGTTACCGCCGCCGCACGACTCCCGAACGACCAGCCGAGGCGGGATGATAACCCGCTTGAACTGGCCATTGGTCCTGCCGCCGGGTCCGTTCTGCATCCCGATCTGACCGAGCAGCAGCTCCGCCGCGCGGCGGCCGAGTTCCTCCTTGGACCAGCTGACCGTCGTGAGCGGCACGCGCAGCAGGTCACCGTGCGCGACATCGCCCGCCCCAACGACCGCGATGTCCTTCGGCACCTTCTTGCCTGCTTCCCAAATCGCCTTCATCGCGCCAATCGCCGCCGGGTCATTCGCGGCAAAAACGGCATCGATCCGTGGCTTGAGCGTCAGCAGTTCCTTCATCGCGCGGTACCCGTCGGCCTCCATGAAGCCGGCGCGAACGATCCATTCCGGCCGCGACTCGAGCCCATGATCGGCCAGTGCGGCCGAGTATCCTTGCTCGCGCCGCCGCGCATGGACGATCGGTGGGCCGCCGATGTGGGCAATGGCGCGCCGGCCTTGCGTCGCGAGGTGGGCCGTTGCCAGCCGGCCCACCTGCACATCGTCGGTGATCACGCGGTGGCAACGGATCCGGGCGTGGTCGTCACGGTCGATCATGACGAGCGCGCACCCGAGCGCGGTGATCTGCTTCAAGAGGTCGGTGTTTCCTGACGCGTGCGCCGAGGCGAGGACGATGCCGTCCACCTGGCGGGCGCGAAGCATCTCGAGCTCCGATCGTTCCTTTCCCGCGTTCTCGCCAGAGCTGCAGAGCAGGAGGCCGTACCCCCGTGCGCTCATCACGGACTCGATTCCGGCCACGATCTCGACAAAGAACGAGTGCATCAGGTCCGGGATGACCACGCCGAGGGTGTGGGTGCGGCGGAGGGACAGGCTGCGCGCGACAGCGTTCGGCCGGTAGCCCAGCTCCTCGACCTTTGCCAGCACCCTGGCCCTCGTCGTCTGGCCGATATCGGGCTGATCGTTCAGGACCTTTGAAACGGTCGTGATGGAGACGCCGAGCTCTGCGGCGATCCGTTTCATGGTGGTCGGCGTCATGCTCCAGGGCCACTCCCTTCCGTCTACTGTAACGGTAAACCTGTTTACTTTAGCGGTTAAGCCATGCTATCAGACTGCCTGAACGCCGGTCGAGGCCTGCTCACCCAGGACCCGGCGCTCTCCACGGATGGCGACCTGCAGCCGGGTGCTTCGTGTCCAGCAATGCGGAACACATCGAGGAGGAGGAGCGACATGTCGTCTAGCAAGTGGGGATTACAGTACGCGATCACGGTAGTCATCCTCGCTATTCTGACCCTGCCCGCCCTGGCCGTCGCGCAGACCTCCATGGGAGGCGTGAGCGGGACCGTCAAGGATTCTACTGGGGGCGTGGTGCCCGGAGCGACCGTCAGACTCGTCAGCGAGGCGACCGGCGTCGTCGTCGAGCGCCAGACGAACGAGTCGGGATTCTTTTCGTTCGTGAACGTCAGGCCTGGAACCTACAACCTGACCATCGAGCTCACTGGATTCAACAAAGCTCAGGTGACCCCGTTTTCGGTCGGCGTCAACGAAGCGGTGAGCCGGAACGTCACCCTTCAGGTCGGGGCGATGACCGAGACGGCCACCGTCATCAGCCAGTCCGAGCTGCTCCAGACATCTTCCGCCGAGTTGGGAAACGTCGTCCAGGAGCGAGTCATCCGCGACCTGCCGCTGCAGGGGCGCAACTTCACGCAGCTGCTCCTGCTGACTCCAGGGGTCAATCCCGTATCGACCGCGCAGGGGCCGCAGAGTGAAACCGCGGTGAACAGCATCGAAGGCAATTCGGGTGTGCCTGGCGGGATGATCGCCAACGCGTCGATTCAGGGCCAGCAGAACCGCTCCAAGGTCTACTACATGGACGGGATCATCAACACCAGCGTGCGCGCCGGCAGTTACGTCGCTTTGCCGGATATCGATTCGCTTCAGGAGTTCAAGGTTCAATCGCAGAGCGACAAGGCCGAGTTCGGGGGCGTGACTGGTGGCGTGGTGAACATGATCTCGAAGTCGGGATCGAACCGGTTCAGCGGATCCGGGTTCGCGTACTTCCGAAACGAGGAACTCAGCGCGCGGAATCCGTTCCGGGATTTCAATGTGAGCAAGCCACCGGACTTCAATCAGTCGCAGTTCGGGGGAAACCTCGGAGGCCCGATCTTCAAGAACAAGACGTTTTTCTTCGCCTCGTACGACGCCTGGCGCTATCGGGACTTCTCCGACGTGAGAATTACCGTTCCGGGTGCACGAGAGCTGGATGGGGACTTCTCGCAGACCTACCATGGTCGAATCATCTACAACCCGTACAGCACCCGGACTGAAGGCGGGAGGTTGGTGCGCGACCCGTTTCCCGGAAACGTCATCCCCTCGCATCTGATCTCTCCGACGATGCAGGCGTTCCTGAAGGCGTACATGGTTCAGCCCAATGTCCCCGGAAACGTGATCGACAACTTCCGGGAGTTGCGCGAGCAGGAGAGTAACTCGAATGCCTTCCAGGGAAGGGTGGACCATCACTTCACGACCAGCGACAACATCTTCTTCCGCTGGACGGAGCGTCGCATCAACGCCTTCATTCCGAGGGGGGATCGCGGTTTCCAGGAGCCGGATTCGATCAACCGTAATTACGGCGGCGGCTGGTTCCACTCCTTCTCGTCGAACATGATCCTGGAGGCGCGAGGCGGGGTGGCCACGCAGCCCACTGAGGATGCTCCGTTCCAGCACGAGCTCGGTGTCGCGCCGCAGCAGAGTCTCAACCTGCCGGAACTGGACCGCTTCGAGGGCTACATCATCGGGAACAGCCTGATCAATCCCTGGACGAACATGCCGAATCTGGGAGTTCAGGGACCACGTCCGCGTGAAAACCCGAACTGGAACGCCGCCGTCGACCTGACGTGGCTCCGCGGCAAACACAACTTCAAGGGCGGTTTCCAGATGCTTCAGATCTCCCGCCTGCAAACGAACCGCTTCGGGCAGCTCGACTTCAGCGCCGAAGCGACCCGCAATCCGCAGTCGACGAGCAATACCGGCGATCCGCTGGCGTCCGCGCTGTTGGGGCTGCCCTCGCGCATTCAGGGGTTCGTACCGGATCAGGGCTACATCGACTTCCACACGTCGACGCTTTCCGGCTACGTGCAGGACCAGTGGGCCATGACGCCGAACATCACGCTGACCTATGGTCTGCGGTACGACTACGTCACGCGAGTCATCGCGGACTACGGATTTCAGAGCGGCCCTGACATGAAAACGGGGGAATGGCTGATCGGCCTCGAACAGATGCCTGGCGTCTGCACTCCCGGCCAGCCGCCGCCCTGCCTGCCGACCCCGCTCTCACAGATCCCGTTCAACCAGTTCATTCGCGCGACCGGCGAGGTGAATTCCATTCTGAAGCCGATCACGGACAACTGGGGACCTCGAGCCGGCGTGGCGTGGCAGATCAATGACCGCATGGTCCTCAGGTCCGGCTACGCGCTGATGTGGGATTCGATGGTCTCGAGAAGTCAGTACGGCCAGCATCAGTTCGAGAGCTGGGGATGGCCACAGTTCTCGGGTATCGATACGGGCACGATCAACACCGAGAGCGGGCCCATCCAGCGCATCGAAGACGTGGATTCGCTGCCATTTGCACAACCAAGACCGGCCCCGTGGAACAGCGCACAGTTCTTCAACGACCCCGATCGAAAGAACTCGTACTCGCACCAGTGGCACGTCGAGCTCCAGCGGGAGATCACGCGCGACACCATCGTTGCGGTCGGCTACGTCGGCAGCTACAACGGCCGGATGGAGTATGCGGGCAAGGCGGCATCGCCGGCCGTGCCCGCCGTGGATCAGGCAACGGGCCGCCGGTTGACGGCGGCCGAGCGGGACGCGCTGCGTCCGTGGCCGCACATCAACGGTACCTTCACCTACTCCGACGACATCGGCATGTCGCGGTACAACGCGTTTCAGCTGAAGGTGCAGCGCCGCTTCGCGAACGATCTCGCCAGCAATGTGGCTTATACCTGGTCGAGATCCGAGGACACGAGCAGCGGGTGGTTCGGCGTCGAGAACGGAACGGGCGGCGGCTCGGGCGTTCAGAACTACTGGGACATCGACTCGAATCGGTCGGTATCGAGCTACGACGTTCCGCACATCTTTACCTGGTCGACGATCTGGGAGTTGCCCTTTGGTCGCGGCAAGCGTTGGCTCAACGAAGGCATGAGCTCGTGGTTCCTCGGCAACTGGCAACTCAACTGGATGCTGCTGGCGCGGTCAGGATCGCCGTTCACCCCGACGGTCGCCGGAGATCCTGCGAATATCGGCGTGACGAACTACGCCAGGCCCAACCTCGTCGGCGATCCAAGCGTGGAGAATCCCACGGTCGATCGGTTCTTCAACGCGGAGGCGTTTGCGATTCCCGTCAACTCGTTCGGAGATGCCGAGCGGAATCTGCTCCGGGGGCCCGGCTACTGGAACGTGGACGTCGGGCTTCAGAGGAACATCCGGTTCGTGGAAAACATGGATCTTCAGGTTCGGGTGGAAGTCTTCAACGCCTTCAATCACATCAACTGGGCCATTGCGAATCCGTTCGCCGCGATCGACAACCCCGCGACCGTCGGCCGGATCAATTCGATGACGGGCCGGCCGCGGCAGCTTCAATTCGGCGCGCGTCTATTGTTCTAATCGGGAGAGAGCGAAGGCAGGGCAAACAGGCGAGTCCAGCCATTGACAGGAGGGAGGGAGCAGCGAAAATAGCTGTTTGCAGCCTTCGCTCTCGGGTTCAGTTGGTTCTGATCAGGACGTCAGGGACGGTCACCCGCTGGCCGTTGACGTCCACCTCGATACCCGGCCATTCCGGACTGCTGGTCAGGGCGACGATGCGGCCGTCCTGATGGACGATGCAGGATTCTTCGATCTTCGTACCAGTGACGGTCGGGTTCCACGCGAACGCCTGTGGCGGTGTGACGACATCATCCGAATACGGATGCGCCACCCACTCGCGCGGGCGGTAGCCGATGGCGCCGCCCTGATGGTGCAGGCGCTCCTCGCCAGGGAACCCGGCAGCGGCGTACCCGGACACGGCGGCTTCGAAGAGACGCGCACCGGTCGCGCCTGCGCGTGTCGCACGAAGAAGCGTCGCGTAGGTCAGCGCAGCGGCGCGCGTGCGCCTCGTCAGCTCGGCGTCAGGGCCGCCGATGTGCACCAGTCGTGACGCCGCTACGATGAGGCCTCCACGTTCGGCGCAGGTGGCGATCATGAGGCGCCGAGTCCAGCGCGCCGACGTCGGCGTCGGGTGGCGATAGCGGGCAATCCGATCGTCGGCGGCGACGAGCAGAACGACCGGCCGGATCTGCAGCGGCGCGAGCGCGCTGGCCAGTAGCCCTGCAACGTCCTGTTCCGTTGCGCCGACGTCGACCGCTCGAGCCACTGCACCGATCGTGCATCCCACCGCTGCGCCAAGCTCCCGATATCGCTGCAGTTCCAACCGCGTCAACGGCGCGCGCAGCCGCGAGATCTCCTGCTCGAGCGAGACAGCGCCGGTCAGCAGCATGTCGCTGCCAATCGGTCCGCCCGCCGCGTCAATCGACAGGCGTACCGGGAGCGCGGGGTCGGCCCGTTCCTCGGTCCATCCATACTCGATCGACTCGAACCCCGCTCCCACCAGCGCTTCAGTCGCCAGCCGGGGATTCTCGATCGTATTGGCGACGACGTACCGGCCGCCGTCCACGGTGAAGAGCAGGGCGCCATTGCCGGACTCCCGGGAGCCGTCGATGCGATTGGTCAGACCACCTGTGACCCAGGAAAAGTTGGGCTGGGTTGCCAGCAGGATTCCACGGAGCTGCGCCGCCTCGGCAAGCCGTACCAGACGAGCGCCCTTTTCAGCGATCTCCGTACACCGCTCCGGGGTCATCGGTCCCACCATACGCCACCGCGGAGCGTGCCGCTACGGGTCTGCCGTTACCGCTGATGCGACACGCTGAACTACACGGGACGCGGATCTTTGCGGATCTCAAAGGTGTAACGGGACGCGGATCTTTGCGGATCTCAAAGGTGTAACGGGACGCGGATCTTCGCGGATCTCAGCGGTGTAACGGGACGCGGATCTTCGCGGATCTCAGCGGTGTAACGGGACGTGGATCTTCGCGGAGTCGACCTTCTGAGAAGAGCCTTGGAGTGGGACTGATGGTTAGCGTCTCAATTTGCGCCGGAGCGTGTCGGCCCGTGGCGCGATGCGGCCAGCGCGCAGCGTCAGTTCGAAAAATGCACCGCGCGCTGCCTGCCGCGAAGGCGCTGATTTGCCACCGAAGATCGGATCACCCGACTGCCCAACTGATTGGGCACCGGCGCTCAAACCACCCGAGCCGGAGCGGGCTTCGTAAGTCCATCGCCGGAGGTGCATTTTTCCGCGCGTCCGGCCGAGGCGCCTCGGGCCGACGCGCTTCGGCGCAAGTTGAGACGCTAACCAATCAGACCGGCGAAGGCGGGGGAGTTGGCGCAGTTAAAGCCTTGGTATCGACAGGCCGCCGTCAACGTGAATGACGGTGCCTGTTGCGTACGGCATGTCGCCGCGCAGCAGCGCCGCGACGACGCGGCCGACGTCGGCGGCTTGTCCCCATCGGCCTTCTGGAACGAGGCCATTCTGGATTCGCTGGTCGTACGTCTCGCGCACTCCTGCGGTCATGTCGGTGGCGACGATTCCCGGCCTGACTTCGTAGACCGGGATTCCTTCAGGTGCGAGCCGCAGCGCGAACAATCGTGCAGCCATGCTCAGGCCCGCTTTGCTGATGCAGTAGTCGCCTCGGTTGATCGACGCCGCTTCTGACGAGACCGATGTGATGAAAACGATGGCGGCGGACGGGTCACGATCGGGCTTCTGCATCATCAGCTGCCGGGCCACCGTCTGCGTCAGAAAGTAGGGGCCCTGAAGGTTCGTCCGCAGCAGCTGTTCGAAATCGGGTTCCGCGGCGTCCAGGATATCTGCCCGGACCCGTGGCGCGCGTCCTGCGTTGTTGACCAGCGCGGTGATTGCCCCGAGCGCATCACTCGAGGCAGCGAGGAGCCGCGTGCGTGCCTGAGGGTCGGCGATATCAGCCTGCGAATAGTGCACGTCGATGCCCAGAGCAGTGAGGTCGCTGACGATGGGGTCGACGTCCCCTGGTGGACGGACACCGCAGAGCGCGAGGTGCCACCCCTCGTGCGCGAGCGCATGCGCGATTCCGAGCCCGATGCCGCGCGTGCCGCCGGTCACGAGCGCGACACGACGCGCCGGCTGGCGAGTGGCCGTTGACGTCATGTTGCGAAGAACTTCAGATACGGTTGACCGGTCGCGAGGCGCCGGACGTACAGCGCCGACTCGCGCAGATGGTAGTCACCCCATTGACAGCTCTCGCCGCGGGGAATCGCGGAACCGGGCGGGACGAAATCCCAGCCCATCGGCCGATGGTAGATGGCGTGCAACAGCAAGCCTTCGTGTCCGCCATCGGTACTGAGATAAGGTCCGCGTTCGTCGAGCAGGACCTCGAGCACCTGTAGCCCCGCCTGGACGTAACGATCGCCGTTGGCCGGCCCGAGCAGGTGGCCGAGACGCAGCAGGCCCTGACAGGCAATTGCGGCGGCTGAACTGTCGACGGGCTCGCGATCGTTGAAGGGATCGGCCGGCCTCGCGCGCCAATCGCCAAGTGCATCGAGACCGGGAGCGCCTGTGTCCCAGTACGGGATGCCGTCCGCTGCGGTTGCCGACTCGATGTAGAAGTCGCAGGTCGCGCGAGCTGCCTCGAGCATGACGTTGTTGATCGCCTCGCGCCCGCCTCGCGTGTCGAGCTCGTTGTTCGGCAGAACGGCGATGAACTCCAGTTGTTCTGCGAACCCCAGCATTGCCCAGGCCAGGCCGCGCGTCCACGTCGACAGCGCCGAATATCCCTGCTGACTGTTGGGGCCGCGGTAGCTGCCGTTAGCGATATTGAAGATGCTCTCGTGTGCCACGCGTCCGCGCACGTCGTAAGCGTCGCGGCCCTTCCCGTAGTAAATGGCGAACTCCGCAGTCGCCGTCGCATGCTGGACGAGCCGTGTGAGGAGATCGATCGAGGCATCCTGTTCGCCGCAGAGCCTGTGGCCGAGCGCATGCGACAGCGCGAGTGCGCGGAGCGATCGGATCGTATCCACGAACAGCGAATGCGCGCCGTTGAACGAATAGATGAACCCGCCACGCGGCAGGTCGGTCCATCGTCCCGCCTGAACGGCGCCGCTCACCCGCAGTGCAAGTTCGTAGAAACGGTCCTCCCACGGTTCCGCCTCGAATCTCTCCTCGCGCGCCAGACGCCAGAGTGCGCCGTACGTGGAGACGTTGTTGAAACCGTGGTCGTGGACGCCGACGTGCGTGACGTGTGGCGCCATGCGCTCGACGGTACGGGAGCGTCCGAGCTCGAGGAACGCGCCATCATCGGTCGCATCGAATTGCAGCAGGGCCGAGCCGAACTGAAACCCTTGTGTCCACTCGGTCCAGCCCCGCGAATGATACTGTCCGCCGATCGTGAAGACGGGCGCGCCATCGGCAGGCTGCCATCGATTCTCGAGCGCGAGAATCTTGCCCGCCGAGTGGTCGAACATCCGGTCGATGCTCTTCAACAGATCGCCCGGCGAACGGTGACGGTCGCGCTTCAACGCGGACTACCTCGCCTGAGAGCGCGTGACCGTTACGGTGGGTGGCTCGACGTAGTCGCGCCACAGCCGCTCGAATTCTGCCGGTTCGGGGCTGCCGTCGAACGCAACGAAACGATATTGCGCGGTATGGGTGCCCTTGACGGGAATCTCCCACGGACCGGCTTTCGAGGGCACGTAGCACAGGTACGGATCCGTCGGATGGATACGCATCGGCTCGGGCGCACGGAAATTCTTCGAGTGCGCGAGGATCGCGAGACCGGCGCGCGCGCCATTTACGGTCCCGGCGATGTACGCCCAGCGGCTCGGCACCGCATCACCGGTCTTACGATCCTTTCCCTCGGATGTCAGAAAGACGGCGTTCTCGAGTGGAACGAAGTCGGCCGCGCCGCGAAGGGCAATGCCACCGTAGTGATACTCGGGCAGCACCAGCGGAGCGGCGGCGACGTTGGTCTGACGGACGTCGATATCGAACATGAAGTACGGACTCTGCGTCCCGCTGGCGAAGAACCGTGTGCCCCATTCTTCCCGCAACACGGTGATGGGCGACCCGCTCGTCAGGTCGACGTAGCGGTGCCGGACCTTGAGATCGGCGAGAACGGGACCGGTGCGCGCGTGCTCGAGGGCTTCGAATTCGACGCGGCCCTTCGCATCACCCATGTTCCAGAAGTCGGTGTCGCGACCCTGAAACACCGCTCTCGTCCAGGCGAACCAGACGCCGTGGTGGTGCCGATGATCGGACGGGTAGTCGGCGGTGACGATCCGGCCCGAAGGCGTGTGGACCGGGTGGATGTACCCCCCGCGCTGGAAGATCGGTTTGATGTCGCCGGCCGGAAGCACGCCGGCGCCTCCGACGTACTGGGCGATCGGCCGTTTGCCTGAGGAGATGCGCACGTCGTCGCCGTGCCGGTCGGCCGCGACGGCGCTTGCTGCGCGCTGCGGGCCTGTGACTTCCGACAACTGGAAGGTGGCTGTTGCGCCGGCACCGAGTTCCGGAATGATCGTCCACGCCATGCCGTCGCTGATCTGAACGGGGAGCGTTCCTGTCGTGCCCGTGAGGACATAGCTCACGCCGTTGCCGGTAGCGGGCATCGGGAAGGAGACCGGGGTATTCCGCCGAGCGACAGGACCGGCGGAAATCCGCACGTCAGCACTCGCGGCCGGTCGCGACGTCGTCGCGTCCTGGCTGTTCGACGCGTGGCCGCCCGCCTGGACGAAGAGCGCGGCGCCCAAGCCGAGCGCGGCGGTCAAAATGAGGGATGACGCCCTGGTAAGCATCGGCAGCCTCCAGAATCAGTAAGTTACGGCGTCGCATATCATATATGATCTCTTGACAGCGGTCGCCGCCCGGCGTAGCCTCGCATCCACTTCGCCAGTTCGGAGGCTTGCTCATGACCGCCACCGTTTCTGCCCTCTCCGGCGCCCAGCAAATCGCGCTCGTCCTGCTCCGGACCCTGATCGGCTGGCACTTCGCCTACGAAGGATATTTCAAACTGCTTCACCCCGCGTGGAACCGGTCCGGCTCGCCGCTCGAGCCGTTCTCGTCGGCCGGGTATCTTCGCAACGCGTCCGGCCCGTTCGCGGAGGCCTTCCGGGCTTTGGCGGATCCGGCATGGACGCCCTGGCTCGACTCGTTTGTCGCCATCGCGCTGCTCGCGGCGGGACTGTTGTTGATTCTCGGGTTGTTCACGCAGGCGGCGTGCGTGGTCGTCCTCGCGTTCCTGATGATCTTCTACGTATCGGCGATTCCTCTTCTGGGGACGCCCGAACCGCGCGCCGAAGGCACCTACCTGGTCGTGAACAAGAACCTCATCGAAGCGGCCGCAGTCGGGGTCCTCCTGGTGTTTCGCACCGGGCGAATCGCTGGACTCGACCTGTTCCGTCGTCGCACGTCGCCTGCCGTGACGGCGCCCGAGCCGCTGACGACATCGTGATGCCTCTCGAATCTCGCACGACGTCGGCGGTCCTCCGCCGGCACGTCACGAAGCAGCAGTTCGTTTACGGCACACTCCGTGACGCGATCATCCTGTGTGAGCTGCGTCCTGGCGAAAGACTGGTGATCGATGAGCTCGCGCGCCGGCTCGACATCAGCATCATTCCCGTCCGCGAGGCGCTCAAGCAACTCGAGTCGGAAGGGCTCGTGGTGAACGTGGCGCACGTGGGCGCGACGGTCGCGCCGATTTCGCGGCAATCGATCGTGGAAGTGTTCACGATCCTCGAAGGGCTCGAGACCGTTTCGGCGCGAGCGGCGGCTGCGACAGCCACCGATGCGGACTTTCGATCGCTCGAGGAGATCGTGGTGGAGATGGACCGTTCGCTCGAAGCGGATCAGCAGAGTCGCTGGGCCGAGCTGAATTCACAGTTCCACCTGACGATCAGCCGGCTGTCGGGCATGCCGATGCTCAATGAGATGTTGCAGCGCGCGCTCGATCACTGGGATCGGGTGCGACGTTACTTCTTCAACAATGTCTTTACGCGGCGCGCGGACCAGGCGCAGCGCGAGCACCACGAGATCCTCGCGCTGATGAAGGCCCGCGACCTCGAGCGGCTCGAGGATGTGATGCGCACGCACAATCGCGGAGCTCTCGCCGCCTACACTTCGCATCTGGAAGCGAGCGGCGCCACTGGCAACGCGTCAGATGGGTATCCATCGTGAGTGCCGATCGATTCCCGCGCGTCGCCTCGTTCAAAACGGCGGCCGCGTTTCGCGCGCACCTCGCCGGTCTCGATATTCCGCTCCAGTTCGAAGACGACCTGGCGAAGCCGGAAGACTCTCCACTCGCTGACCCGCTCGAGGTGGATGGCGCCCGAATCGGGAACCGCTTCTGCATCCTACCAATGGAAGGCTGGGACGGCACGCTCGACGGGCGTCCCAGCGAGCTGACGATCCGCCGGTGGCGCCATTTCGGGCTCAGCGGCGCGAAGTTGATCTGGGGCGGCGAAGCGGTGGCGGTACGTCAGGACGGCCGTGCCAATCCCAATCAGCTCCTGATCGTCGACGCGACGAAGAAGCCTCTGGCGGACCTGCGGGCCGCGCTCGTCGACGAGCACATCGCGCAATTCGGGCCGCGTGCCGCCGACGATCTCTACATCGGCCTTCAACTGACGCACTCGGGCAGATTCGCCCGGCCCCTCGACGATGTCCAGGCCGAACCACTCGTGGCCTACCGCCATCCCGTACTCGACCGCCGGTTCCCGTCAGGCGTGCGCCTGCTGTCGGACGATGACCTGGATCGCCTGGTTGCCGAGTTCATCGGCGCAGCGCGGATGGCGTACGACATCGGGTTTCAGTTCGTCGACATCAAACATTGTCACGGCTATCTGTTGCACGAGCTCCTGAGTGCGCGCAGCCGCCCCGGCCGCTACGGTGGCGACCTCTACAACAGGACGCGGTTCCTTCGTGACGTCATCGATGGCATCAGGACCGAAGTGCCGGGTCTCGCGATCGGTGTCCGGATCTCGGTGTTCGATGCCGTGCCGTTTCGGAAGGGAACCAGTGGTCGCGGGGAGCCAGATGCGTCGTTGGACGGGTACGACCATGCATTCGGATTGATGCACGGTGGATCGATGGACGACGTGCTGACGGAGGCGCGGGATGTCGTGCGCATGCTGCAGGCGCGCGGGGTCCGATGGATCTGCACGACGGCAGGCAGTCCGTACTACAGTCCGCATATTCAGCGTCCGGCGACATTCCCACCAGCCGACGGGTATGAGCCGCCGGAGGATCCATTACTGGGCGTCGCACGGCAGATCGATGCGACCGCGCGGTTGAAGGCGGCGTTTCCGGAAATGGTGTTCGTTGGGTCCGCCTACACGTACCTCCAGGACTGGCTGCCGCACGTTGCGCAATATAACGTCCGGCACGGTCTGACCGACTTCGTCGGGCTCGGTCGTCTGGCGCTTTCGTATCCCGATCTTCCTGCTGACGTGCTCAGCGGCCGCGCTCTGAAGCGCAAATCGATCTGCAGGACGTTCAGCGACTGCACGACCGGACCTCGCATGGGCCTCGTTTCCGGCTGCTATCCCCTCGACGAGTTCTACGCCGCGCACCCCGACGGTGCGCGACTGCGCGAGCGCAAGGCGGGAGCCAGAACATGACCGCAGGCAGCACTTCCAGGCAGGCACAGATCTTCGCGGTCGTGACCGCCTTCCTCGCGCTCTTTTCGATCGTCGGCTTCGCGCTGTATGGCCTGCCGCGCTTCTATCCGTTTTACGTGGAAGAGCTCGGTTGGACGCGCCAGCAGGTCACGTCGGGGAACGCGTACAGCAAGATCGCGATCGCGGTCGCATTCGGATTCCTGGCCGGGCGGTTCGTGGATGCGCTCGGGCCTCGCCGGCTGATGCTCGGTGGAATCCTCATGGCCGGCGGCGCGCTCATCGGCCTGTCATACGTCACGAGCCTCGCGTCGTTCTATCTGTTCTACGCGTTCAACGCGCTCGGGTATCTCTGCGG